>Ga0256845_1001624_pt1 | contig 17652 bp, 14 predicted proteins | sample RiftiametaG_FD_189101 | JGI IMG/M metagenome (GOLD analysis project Ga0256845, IMG submission 189101) | Tube worm associated microbial communities from hydrothermal vent at the East Pacific Rise, Pacific Ocean - Riftia | ecosystem: Host-associated > Annelida > Integument > Unclassified ...
TTTTTTCATTTTTTTTCCTTGTTTTTCAGACTATAGAGTCTAATTTCGTATCTCAACATCTTTTTATACTCCTCTATAGCTTTTTTCTCTTCTGTTTTTTTACTTAGATTTAGTAATCTACTATGGATTACAATTTTTTGTTGTAGAATCTGTTTTATATCTGACTCCATAGCTATCTGTATGAGAGCTTGGGTATATAATCCCTTTGCTACTTCAAAATTTTTCTCTCTCTCTTCCTCTTTTGCTACTTTGAAACTCTCTATATGAGATAAATCTGTTGATTCTATTATATAGGCTAATACCTCATCAGCATCTATAATTTTATCTATCAACTTAACATCAGTAGTTCCCATAATACTTAACTGGCATGGTTTAGATAAATCAATTACTCCCAATTTAGTAGTCTCATTTGGTAGATTTATAAAAAGAACAAGTGAAGCTACTATTAATCCACCAAAAAGTGTTCCAACTCTTTTATAATTAATATTATTAACAACTTTATGTTTATTTTTACTATCATTTAGCTTTGGAGTTTTTTTTTCGCTAACCTCTCTCCCATACTTTATCACCAAAGCAACAGCATCACTACACTTATCACACTCAATCAAATGTTCAACTATTTTAGCTTTTGTACTCTTGTCTAACCTATTTTCTATATAGTTAGCTAACTCTATATCACTTGGGTGAGTTGTTACGCTTTTGTGCATGGTCGCAACTCCTTTTTGTATTTAATCTTGTTTTTTACTCTCTCTATTTTTTTATAAACCTGTTTGTCGCTATATCCCAAAAATAGTCCTATCTCCTTCGCACTCATCTCTTCTGAGAAGATTAACTTCAAGAGTGCAACCCTCTTTGTATCATCTTCTCTATTTATATACGAATTAGCTTTTAGTCTTTTCCTGATTTTTGTGATTTTTTTCTCTATTTTTGATGAAATATCTATATTGTAACGAGCAAAAAATTTAATCTCCAAAATCTCCTCACCTTCAAAATGCTCCAATACATCAATCTCTCTATAATTGAGATTATAAATAAGTTTTATAAAATCTCTATTCTCTATTGGTTCACCTATTTTTAGTTGTAAAATCAGTTGAGTCTCTTTTGGTATCATATCTATATACTGCTCTAGTATCTCTTCTAATTTTAATAAATCAGCTTTAGGCTCATTTGTGGTAGCAATATTTTTATGTTTTTTGATAAATAGGTTTCTACTAAAATCAATAAATCTACTATTGATAAAGTTATTATAGATATAGTTAAAAAACTTCTCTTGATGACAAATCTCTGTCAAGACAGGATAGATTACAGTCTCAATTCTCTTTTTATTGCTATTGAAGTAGTTTATAATCTCTTTTTCTATACAGCTTTTTTTCTCCCTTTTTTGATAAACTTTGGGGCTTTGAGTCTCTGTACAGAAGATTACATTCTCAATAATAGCTCCAATACTCTCAATATCTATATTATCTCTGTTATACTTGCATATGATTTTTTTTGTATAGTTGCCTACCACTCCACTACTATTTTTTAGCTCTTTGTAGTCTATATCCAATAGAAGTTTGTCCATGTTTCTATATCTCTCACATATCTCAATCATATTATCCATTGTCTTTTGAAATGGAGCAGATTCATGATAGATATTAAATGCTTTTATATGATTGATAACTCTATCGAGCATATACTCAACACATAACATCTTATCTATATGAGAGAGATTATTACTCTGATTACATTTTAAGTTGATAAGCTCATCAGAGAGACGATAATACAAAATCCAAAAACGATTTTTATCAATCTCATTGACTCTTTTTATAACAGGAGAAGCAATTTTGGCGATTTTGATTTGTGATTCACAATCAAAATCTTGTTGAGAGAGTAGAGGAGGGGGGATAGAGATTTTTATTTGAGTATAAGCATAATCCTTGCTACTTTCAAAATATTTTTGGCACTCTTGATTGCATATATTTTTAATAAAATCATCTATATCACTGCTCATATCTTCCCTTAAATAAGTAATAGAAATTATTAATTCTAAATTATTATAGTGAAATTATCTTATTTAATACTTTTTTTTAATGTTTTTTATGAGTATATAATAAAATAGATTTATAAAAAATTACTCTGAATAGCCTCCATTAACCCCTCTTCACTAATAGGCTTTACCAAAAAAGCATCAGCTCCTCTAATAATAGTCTCTTTTTTACGAGTCTCATTAGAGGAGATAGCGACAATGGGAACTCTAGGTATTGTATCATCATCAACATATCGCGCCAAAAACTCTATACCGTTGAGTTTTGGCATCTCTATATCTAAGAGTACCAACTCTATATCTGAATGTTCATGTAGTTTTGCTAACGCATCTTCTCCATCGGCTGATTCAAAAACTTCAATCTCATATAGTTTTTTCTTTAAGATATTGACTAGCAGTTTTCTATTTATATAGTCATCATCTACAACCAAAATTTTGAAAACAGCCATTAAACTCTCCTATATTTATTGATAACATGTTGGAGTTCGTCTTTTTTTATGATTCCTACTAGCTCATCTTTGATAGTATCCATATTGTATTGACCCCCTTTTAGCTCTGTTAAACTCAAGAGTATTACAGACATATCTCTATGTTGCATTTTGATAGCTTCTCGGTTTAGTACCTCTAGCTCTCTATCTATGAGTAGAGTATCATATCGTTTATCTTGAATCTTATCTTTTAGATTTTTCATATCAGATATAATTTCAATCTTATACTCTAAGTTGGAGAGTACTTTTGATAGAATCTGTGCCTCTAATGGATTCTTTTTGGCAATTAGAATCTCTTTTTCCTCTCTAATCTCAACCATTTTTGATACAGAAGCTGTTGGAGTCTCATCCTCCTCTACTATCTCTAAAGGAGTATCATCTATTAGAGTTATCTTATCATCTTCATGGCTCTTTATACTCTGCATAACTGATATATCTCTACTCTCCTCCTCTATATCTTTTTCTACTCTTTCTGCTTGTTTTAGGAATTTTTTGAGTATAAATAGTAGCTCATTATTCTCAATAGGTTTAGCGATATACTCATCTAAACCCTCCTCCAAAAATCTCTCACGGTCACCCTTTAGTGCATTGGCTGTTAGTGCTACGATAGGTGTATGTGGTATTGACTCTTCATTTTCAAAGTTTACAATCTCATGAGTAGCTTCGATACCATCCATTACAGGCATCTGTATATCCATCAAAATAAGGTCATATCTATAGTTTTTAATCTTCTCAAATGCTTGAAGTCCATCATTTGCTAGGTCTACAGATATTCCATATCTCTCTAGTATCTGTTTGACTAGTTTTTGATTTATCATATTGTCTTCAGCGACAAGTATTTTACCTTCAAACTGAATGCTATCAAATAGAGCAGAGCTATTTCTAGTCGATTCACTCTTTATTTTCTCTTTTTCACTATCTTCCTCTTTGACCCTATTGATGGCGTTTAAAATTTTTGTAGGAGTGATAGGTTTATATAGAGTTTTACTACCCTTTAGACCTAGTGCATCAACCTTACCTTTACTTCCAAAGTTTGTAATTAGAGTCACTCTATTGGAGTCTAGTTTTCGAATAATATTTGTAATATCTTCATCAATGGAGTCTATATCTATCCATATACCATCTATTGATTTATCTCTGTTGAAGTTCTTAAGTTCACCAGCTGTTAAAAAATTACTTGTTGAGACATCAAAATAGTCTAAATATCTATTGAGATACTTATCAAACTGTGTAGCTGTGGCAGATTGATATTTAGCTATAGACATATTCTCTTTTGCTGAGAGTCTACCTAGTTCAGTATTCTCTAATACCTCCTCTAGCTCCAAGGTAAAATAGAATGTTGTCCCTTTCTCTTTTTGGCTCTCTAGTTTGAGTTCACTACCCATTATCTCCAAGAATCTAGTAGTAATAGTAAGACCCAACCCAGTACCACCATATTTTCTAGTGATAGAGACATCAGCTTGAGTAAATGCGTCAAAAACATTTAGCTGTTGCTCTTTTGTCATACCTATTCCGTTATCTTTGATAGAGAACATAATCTTGGCATGGTTATCTATAGTATCTATTTTTGTTATCTCTACATCGATAAAACCACCAAAGTCTGTAAACTTAATCGCATTACTTAAAAGGTTAATCAAAATCTCTTTTATCTTTACAGAGTCACCTAGAAGTTTTCTATTAATACTAGGGTCCAGATAGAAGTTGAGGTCAATATCTTTTTCGGATGCTTTGACACCATATGTCTCTACAGCATTTTCGAACTCTACAATTGGGTCAAATAGATTGATGTCTAGCTCTATCTTGTTGCTCTCTATTTTTGATAAATCTAAAACATTATTGATAATACTAAGTAGATTTTCTGAACTTTTTTCGATAATTGCTGTGAACTCTATCTGCTCATCATCTAAGTTTGTATTTTTAAGAAGTTCAGTAAATCCTACAATTCCATTGAGTGGTGTACGAATCTCATGTGACATATTTGCTAAAAATAGTGATTTTGACTCATTTGCTTCTAGTGCTTGTATCTTATCTTGTCTAGCATTCTCTATTAGTAGTTCCAAAAATTTATAAGCCTCTTTGATTCCCTTATTGGTATTTAAATCTATGCTCTTTATCGCATTTATGCTTGGTTCATCAAAGTTCTTATCAGACTCTATCTCTCTAACAGTATTATTTAAAATATCCTCTAGGCTTTTTATATTGTTACTAATATCTCTACTAGTCTTATGTCCCAATATTGTTAAAAATAGAGCAAGAATCCAAAAAAATCCAGCTACTCCAAGTATAGTTATATTTTGAAGAACATACTCATCATTTTTTGCCAAAAGAGTCTTTTCAACCTCTTTTTGCATTTTCGAAAAATAGTCTATCTTGTCTCCGTGCATTATAAACCAAGATACTGGTTCTATAGAGAAGGCTCCATCATCGACATTTTTTTGAAGTTTTGAGAAGCTACTCTCTATTCCTCTATTGAGATTTTTATAATCTCTACTATTTATAATAGAAAATATCTTCTCTTTTAACTCTCTATCTCTTATCTCTTTGGGATTAAATACACTAGATTTGTTTCTAGTCTCATGCCAAAATGCAATATCCTTTTCTGTCATAGGCATCTGACTCATCAAAAAATAGTTAACAAAATCTCTCTCTAGTGATGAGTTCTCTGTAGCTATATAGAGTTGAGAGAGGGAGGTTATGAGTGATGATATTTCATCATTGAGTCTATAGTAGTTTATAAGTAGTTGATGTTTTAAAATAGGCTCTGTTAAATCTCTATTGTATCTCTTATAAAAAGCATTTGAAAAGGATACTCTATTGTTATCTATATCAGAACGAATTTTTCCTATCTGTTTTAGATGATTAAATATATTTTGATTGTCATAATCTGTCTTTGAGTCAATAAGTCCAGAGAATATATTATCACTATCTATATGTATTAGTGAGCTTTTTGCCTTATCTATTACATTATCAGTTATAACTCTCTGCCTCAAAAGCTCCTGTTTTGCATGAACTTCATTTTTTGCCCCCATAAAGCTAGAGCTAAGTCCTCTCTCTCTTCCTATCTCTTTTATAACAGCTGTTAGTTCTACATTGTTTTTTATGATATTTCTTAACTCATCTGCTTTATAGTATTTGCTATAAGAGATAAAGAGAAAGTAACTAGATACAATAAAAAGTAGTAGTAGTGGTAGTATACTTATTAATCTCAATCTATTATTTATCTGCATTAATCCCCCCTTTGGCTACAGTTTTGGTTGCTTCATATAGTTTTCTAAAGATATAAATAGACCCCAATATTTAATAAATAGTGATTTTAGTTTTTTATGCTCTGTACAGAATTGAATCTCTTCTAGTACATCAGCTAATTCATTGATACGAAGATTACTCGCTGCACCTTTTAGTTTATGTCCAAGCTCATGGATATTATCCATATCTTTTTGATAATATGATGCTAATAGATGGTCTTTGTCATGGTGTGCTTGTTCTATAAAGTCCTCAACAAACTCCTCTATTAAAACAACTGGTAGATTTAGCTCATCAGCTGCAACTTTTGGATTGTAATCTATAGGTAATGGAGTCACATTTTCCAAAGATAACCTGTCGCTATTATCTAATTTTTCTTTTTCAGCTTTAGGCTCTTCAATCTTCTTATTAGGGACTTCGTCAAATAGAGATAACTCGTCGTCCAAATTGAAATCTTCTATATCTACTAAATCAATAGACTCCTCTTTTTTCTTGGCAGGAGTTGGAGTAGGGGTAGGTATCTCCTCTACAGTATTAAGTAGGTCTGTAAATCTACTATTTAGCTCATCCTCTTTTGTATCTAGTTGTAGAACATCTTTTTCTATAATACTACTGCTCTTCGCTACGGTTGATTTTTTTAGGGTAAGTAGAGCGAGTCTTGTGTAGTACTCATCAATATAGTGTGTTCTCTCTTCACTAGGAAGTTTTTTGATTTTTAGTAGCAGTATATTGATATTTGGAATCTTGAGGGTTAGAGCAAGATTGGATAGATTTTTGATAGCTTTATCATCTCCATCAAATAGCTTCTTCTCATCAATTATAGATTGGTCTATAAAACTATCAAGATATAGTTTATAGTCATCTATGGAGAGACCTATCTCCGAAGAGATTTTCTCTACATCCAAATAGATAGGTTCATAGTTAAGTTGTAGTTTACTTATACTATTTTTTGTCTCTATTATATTGCTTAGTTTTAGTATCTCAATAGGCTCCGAATCTGTCAAGAATTTAGTTGTTGAGTAGTTTGCTTTGATGCTTTTATCACTCAAATTTAGATGAATTTTACTATTCTCAAACTTAATATTTTTTGCAATATTATTTTTTATAATATCATTAAAGTTTTTATATCCTAGTAGTTCTATAAACTCTTGGTCAGCCATTGTAATCTGTTTTTTGTTATTCTGTCCGTAGTACATAATCTATTTTACCTCTTGTTTAATCATATTGAGCATAAAGCTCAATCTCTTCTTCTATATCTATTTTTGATGCTGGTTTGTGTACAACAATAAAACCAACTACTTTATTATTTTTATCATATTTTGGTGTGGTATGAATACTACTCCAAAAATACATGCCATCACGACGAATATTTTTTAGTGTACTAAACCATTTTTTCATTCTTTTGTTAGTAGACCATAACTTCTCATATAGTGCATCAGGAACATCAGGGTGTCTAAAAATCTTATGATTTTTTCCTATAAGCTCCTCTCGTCTAAAGCCTGTAACTTCAGCAAAATTTGAATTGACAAAAGTTATAACTCCGTATATGTCTACCTCATATATTAAATTTTTTTTATATCTATACTCTATATCTAGTGGAATAAGATGATGCACAAGTCTCCTTTCTATCACGAATCAATTCACAAAGATAACTGTAATATAAAAATACTAAAGAAGTATTTAAATTAATATATTTTTAAAATTTAAATACTGTAAGTAAGTTTTTTTTTACATTAAAAAATAGTGAGTGTTGCGAAGCACAACTTTATTATCATTATAAAACATTATCTGTTTTTCAGCATTTTAGCAACTTTTTGACTACTAGCAACTGAAAGTTCGCTAAAACTTGCTTGATTTATAGCTTCGAATGTTCCAAAATAGTTAAGTAGTTTTTTTACTGTTGCAGGACCAATTCCCTTTTTGGATAAAAGTGAGTTTTTTGTGTCCTCTTTTCGTTTTCTATTCCGATGATAAGTTACAGCATAACGGTGTGCCTCATCTCTTTGTCTTTGTATCCATTGTAATCTCTTGTCAGTAGTTTTTAGTTGAAAAACTGACTCTTTTGTATATATAATATCTCTTGCTGAACCTTTGGCACGATGGGCTTTTGCATCTAGTTTCTCTTTTGCTATTGCAATTACACTTATAGTAACTTTTGCCTCTTCAAGTAGTTCTATAGCAAGTCTCAAAAGAGTATAACCACCATCTACTATCCATAGGTCAGGAGGTGGGTTTTTTTCAAAGTTAGAAATACGCTTTGATAGCATCTCTCTCATCTGTCCATACTCATCTTTTGACTCTAATTTATATCGTCTATATGCTGATTTTTTCCAACTATTTTCACTCCATACAACCATCGCTCCAACAGTAGCTACACCCATCATATGTGAGTTGTCAAAGCTTTCGACAACATAAGGAATGTAAATTAATTTAAAAAGTTCAGCTATTTTGGGTTCTATCTCATTATTACTCCTATTTTTTTGTCTCAGAATCTCATTAGCATTGGTTATAGCAAGTTGAATAAGTTTAGCTTTTGCTCCTATTTTGGGGTGGATTATCTCTATCTTTTTAGAGAATCGTTTGCTAAGTATCTCTGCTATCTTATTTTGCTCATCAAAAGGGTGTGCTACTAAAATTTTTTTAGAAATATCTGGTCTTTCATAGCTATAGAACTCTAATAGAGCCCCTCTATAAGCCTCTTTCTCATCATATATATCACTCCCTCGAAAAGTAGAGAAATCAGAAGATATTATCTTTCCATCACGCATAAATAGTTTGACAATTACCCCTTTTTTGTTACCATTTACTATAGCAAATATATCTATATTCTCTTTTTTTGCTAAGTCGATATTTGAGTTTATAGTCAATGATTTTATAGCCTTAATATTATCTCGTAATGTAGTAGCCTCCTCAAACCGTTCAGCTATAGCTAGTTCTGTCATTTTTTTTTCTAACATCTCTATAAGTATAGTTCGTTTAGCTATAGCTTTTTTGGCTTTGTTTATAATTTTTTGATACTCATCGATAGTTACTCTGTTTTCACAAGGAGCTAAACATCTACCTATTTGGTAAAAGAGACAAGCCTTTTTTTCTCGTTTTAGTGATTTTTTTTGTACAATAGGAAAGACCTCATAGAGTGTATCAAGTAGAATCTTACCTCCATTTGGAAAGGGACCATAATAGGATATTTTTTTCCCTTTTATAATCTTTCTGGTAATTTCAAATCTTGGAAAACTCTCACTCTCATCTATGTAGATATATGGGTAGGTTTTGTCATCTCTTAATAAAATATTATACCTAGGATTGAGTTGTTTGATAAGTGAATTTTCAAGTATTAAGGCATCTGTTTCACTATCTACGATAATATACTCAACTAAAGCAACCTGTTTTAACATATTAATAATTCTAATACTTAGTGTTGGATTAGGGTGAAACTTTGGAGTAAAACGCCAATAGCTTTTGACTCTTTTTTTTAAATTTTTTGCTTTTCCTACATAGAGTAGATGACTGTTTTTATCAAAGTATTGGTAAACTCCTGCTTGGTTTGGTAGGTTTTGTATAGTCTCTATCATTGTAAAACTTTTCTCTATTAGATGGTGAGTATGTTAAAAAATATTATTTTAACAGAAAAATTATACATTAACTTATCCTACTTTTTTCTTAAAGCTTTAAAATTTAGGCGTTTTCTGATAAAATTGCTCTTTTAATAAAAAAGGAAAAATGATGAGAAAATATCATATAGTTATAATCCCTTTAATCTCTACACTTTTGGGTTTTGCAACGGATGTCGATAGCTTGAATATACAATCAATGTATGATGGAGCAGAGGAGATAGAGATGCAAAATAGAGCAATGGAGGCTGGAATGAGACAACATAATCAACAGAGTGAGCCAATTGTTATAGAGACAACTGAAGAGATTATGGATAATACTCCTATCGAAGGATTTCAGGAGCTTGGTGATAAGTATTTTTTGCAGAGAGTCATAGAGGATAGTGAACATTCAAAAGTGACAGTATCAACAAGTGGAAATATGGTTAAAATCAGTACTATTACAGCAAAAAAAGAGCATAAAAATAGTTCAAATGGTATTGAGGAATCAACTTATAGTAGTAGTAATATAGAAGAGCTTTCTCTTCCAGAGGGTGCAGATATAGCAAAATTGACTAAAGTCTATAGAGATGGAATTTTGAAAATCTCTGTACCAAAAAGATAGATAGGGTGTTTTATCACCCTAGTTTAATATGACTCTTCTCTTCTCTTTTTTACTGTTTGAGCAAGTTGATGTACAGCCATTGCATAGAATGAGCTATGGTTATATGTTGTGATAACTCTAAAATTATGTGTTCCAAACCAAAGTTCATCATAGGTAGCTCTTGGTAATTTTATTAATGATACAAGACCTTTATAGTAGAGTTTAGTTCTAGGCTTAATCTTATATCTTTTTTTTAATTTATATTGAGAATATTTATATTTATATCCTGTTTTTAATTTTTTATATTTTTTGCCTCTAAATCTTTGACCCTTATATTTTGCTCTAATAGCTACTTGGCTAACTGAACTATTCCATCCATTTCTACTAAAGTAGTTAGCTATACTACCTATCGCATCCTCTGCATTCCATAAGTCTGTCACTCCATCATGATTAAAATCAACAGCAAATCTAATATAACTACTAGGCATAAATTGTCCATACCCTAAAGCACCAGATGTAGAACCCATGAGTTCTGTTGGAATAAGTCCTGCATCTCGTGTAAGAACCAAAAATTTTTCTAGTTCATCTTTATAGAAACTTGCTCGTCTATCTCCCAACATACTCTTGGTTGTCAATACATCAATTACTCTATGTTTACCAAAATTAGTACCATAGGCTGTCTCTATACCGATAATTCCAACAATATATTCAGCAGGAACTCCATATCTCATCTCAGCTCTTGCTAGTGTATCTGCATATTTGTCCCAAAATGCTATACCTCTTTGGATATTTCTCTCATAGACAAAACAGCTTCTATATCTATCCCATTTTCCCTGTTGGGTTTGAGTTATATTTGCTGCACAGTTTGTTCGTGTTTGTGGAATATATTGCCAATTTTGTGCTTGAGAAAATATTCTATTGAGTTCATTTCTCTTGAAGTTGTGAACATTGACCATCATATCTATAAACTCTAAAAGCTCATAGTTTCCTTGAAAATCTCCTAGAACTTCATCGTAAGTTGGTGGTTTGACTACTGTACTAGTAGGCTCTGTAGTTTTGTTGGTATCTATGATACCTAAGTTAGTTCTGTTATTTTCACTAAACTCTTTTTTTTCAGGACTCTTTGTACTACATGCTGAAAGAAGTAGTAGTGATAAGATTAAGGTGGATATTTTCCCAATTTTCATAATTTTCCCCATATATTTTTAATGTATTTGAATTATAATAATTTTTGATTAAATTAGCAATGAAAAACAGATAATAGAGTAAAAGTATTTTTAAACTATAACACTACCTGTTTTTTAATACTCACCAAAGATTTAAAATAAACAAAATATATAAAATAACAACTTCTAACTCATCATTTGGTATAATCCACCTAATTTTAATCTGATGGAGAGAATATGAGTTATAAGCCAAATGAAATAGAAGCAAAATGGCAAGAGATATGGAGCAAAAAAGGTGCATTTGAGCCTTTTGATAATAAAAATTTACCTAAGAAATATATACTAAGTATGTTTCCATTTCCTAGTGGGAGACTACATATGGGACATGTGCGAAACTATACTATTGGTGATGCAATGGCTAGGTACTATAGAAAGCAGGGATATAATGTACTTCACCCAATCGGTTGGGATGCTTTTGGTATGCCAGCAGAAAACGCAGCTATCAAACATGGACGACATCCAAAGGAGTGGACATACTCCAATATTGACTATATGAGGGGTGAATTGAACTCTCTTGGTCTCTCTTTTTCAGAAACTAGAGAGTTTGCTACTTGTGACCCTCTCTATACTAGATGGGAGCAGGAGTTTATTATTGAGATGTTCAAGCAGAAGCTTATGTATCGTGAATCAACTACTGTCAATTGGTGTGAGGAGTGTCATACAGTATTAGCAAATGAGCAGGTAGAGGATGGGTGTTGTTGGCGTTGTGACAATGAGGTCAAACTCAAAGAGATGGATGGGTACTATATTGATATAGTCAAATATGCTAATGAGCTTTTGGAGGATTTGAAACTTCTTGAAGGTAAATGGCCAAATCAGGTCTTGGCTATGCAGAGCAATTGGATTGGTAAATCAAGAGGCTTGGAGTTTAAATTTGACTTATCAGATGAGAGTAGAGCGAAACTAGATGGCAAATTTGATGGGTTTGAGGTTTTTACTACTAGAGCTGATACTATTTATGGTGTTACATATTCTGCCCTAGCTCCTGAACATCCTATTGTAAAATTACTTATTAAGAATAATCTACTTGATAGTGATATAGCTCAAAAAATTACTGCTATGAGTAATATGAGTGAGATAGATAGAGCTAAATCTGACAAAGAGGGGTATGACTTAGGAATTACTGTTATTCATCCATTGACAAAAGAGGAGATTCCTGTTTGGACAGCAAATTTTGTACTTGCATCTTATGGTGGTGGGGCTGTTATGGCTGTTCCAACTCATGACCAGAGAGATTTTGAGTTTGCTTCACAGTATAATTTGCCTCTAAAAACTGTTATTTTGGGTGGTAATGAGGATGAGGCTTATACAGGAGAGGGTGAGCTTATTAACTCTGATAGATTTAGTGGAATGAAAAATATAGATGCCAAAGCAGAGATTATCAAGCACTTTGAAGAGCAGGGCTTGGGTAGAGGTACAACCAATTTTAAATTGAGAAATTGGGGGGTTAGTCGCCAAAGATATTGGGGCGCTCCAATTCCATTTGTACACTGTGATAGTTGTGGGCTTGTACCTGAAAAGATAGAAAATCTACCTATTGCTCTCCCTGATGATGTAGAGATAACAGGAGAGGGTAATCCATTAGCAAACCATCCTACATGGAAAAATTGCTCTTGTCCCAAGTGTGGAGCAGATGCAATAAGAGAGACCGATACACTTGATACTTTTGTGCAATCTAGTTGGTATCAGTTTAGATATGCTACTCATCCTAGTAAGTGGAATAGCTGTGGAGTAGACAAAGAGGATGTAGCTTATTGGCTTGGAGTTGACCAATATATAGGTGGAATAGAACATGCTATTTTACATCTACTCTATGCACGATTTTTTACAAAAGCCCTAAGAGATTTAGGATTTATAGAGAATATCAAAGAGCCATTTGATAATCTACTAACACAAGGTATGGTACTTATGGATGGAGCAAAGATGTCTAAATCCAAAGGCAATACTGTTGACCCCGATGCACTTGTAGCCAAATATGGAGCAGATACAGCTAGACTATTTACTCTCTTTGCTGCACCACCACAAAAAGAGCTAGAGTGGAATGATAGTGCTGTTGAGGGTGCATTTAGATTTATCAAAAAGCTCTATGATAGAAAATCAAAGGTAACACTCAACAGTATACCTACTATCGACCAAAGCTCTCTAAGCAAAAATGAAAAAATTGCTAGAGCAAAAGTCTATGAAGCTCTAAAGCGTTCTATTGATGTTTATGAAAAGAGTTTTGCTTTTAATACTCTGATTGCAGGTTGTATGGAGGCTCTCAATGCACTAGATAAACAGAGTAATAGTTTAGTTTGGAGTGAGGGGATTTATATCTTACTTCATCTACTAGAACCTATCACCCCTCATGTCTGTGCAGAGCTAAGCGAAGAGCTATTTAGCTCTAAAAACTTAAATGGCAAAATAGAGATAATAGATGAGGTCTTTGTACAAGACACAATTACTCTAGGTGTGAGCGTCAACGGTAAGAGAAGAGGAGAGATAGAGGTATCAGCAGATGCTTCAAAAGAGAAGATAGTGGAGGAGGCAAAAGCTAGAGTATCTAAGTGGCTAGAGGGTAAAAATATTGTCAAAGAGATAGTTGTTCCAAAAAAATTGGTCAATTTAGTTGTAAAATAGCCATATATTAGACTTTTTTAAGTTTTGATGAGCTTGTTAAAGGTATATAGTTTTAGACAAGTTCATTTATTATTAAATTATTAAAAATTGATAGCATTTGAGAAAAAAATGTCTTAATGAGTTAGTCGCTTAAAGAGTTATTTTTTTGTATGTTATAGGGTTGACACATCAATATAAAGAAATAATAGACTTTGTAACAAATTTTAAGAAAATAAACATGATATTTGCAAAAGAAGATATAGGAGATGTTATATAGAGAATGAAATAATATTTTTTTATTATAGAATAAAAAGAAGCAAAGTCTGAAACTTTATAATCAATTTAGTAAAAAATCAAAAGTATCTCTTTGTAACCTTTTTAAATTTTAGCTTTATAAAAAGGGTCTCGACTTTGTATTTTTTTGGTATAATTTGAGAAAAAAGGAGGTTTTACTTTGAAAGAAAAAGAGGTACATTTAGTTAAAAGAGTCTCTAAAGAATTGGGTTTAACCTATAAAGAATTGGGTGAAGCTATTGGTTATACAGAAAGTAATTTGCGTAAATCTGTATCTGAAAATAGATTAAGTATGCCATTAAAAAAAGCTATTGAGCTTTATCTTCAAGTAATAGAATTTAAACGAAATGAAGAAGAAACAAGAAGAATGAAAGATATTTTAAGGACTCTTATATCATAAAAAAGATATTTAATCCTATTTTTCTTGACAATAAATTATATTTTCATTATAATGCGATATATCAAATAATATAAGGTAATAAAATGAAACAAAAAATCATACTTATCCAATATAATATCTTTTATATTCATTTTGCTCAAAAATTTCCATAACTAGAGATAGATAATATAAAAACGACTTAGATTTAGACTAATACAAACTTTGGTAAATCCCTATATTTAGGGTTTTACTCCTTTTCTTAAATCGCTTAAGGTTTGTGCAGTCTTTTTTTTATGAAAATAAAGGAAAAATAATGAACAAACTACTACTAGATGAACCTCCCTTGATTGTATTACCAACTCTCGCTTCTGTTATCGGATTGAATGAATCTCTTTTTTTACAACAACTACACTATTGGTTACTAAAATCAACTACTATTTTTGATAATCAAAAGTGGGTTTATAAGACTATTGAAGAGTGGGAAAAGGAGTTTCCTTTTTGGTCAAATTCAACTCTGAAAAGAACTATAAATTCTCTAAAGAAAAAAAATATTTTGATAGTTAAAAAGCTTCAAAAAAACAGGATAAATCACTACACAATTTTATATAAAAATCTAAAAATTATCGAACCTAAACAGGTCAATTTGACAAGTCAAAATGAACCACAAAAAGAGGTCAATATGAATCCTTTGATAGGTCAGAATGAACCGTTTGAGCAGTTCAACATGAACCATTCAGCAGGTCAAAATGACCCTTTCCCTATATATAATGAAAATCAAAGAGACTACACAGAGACTATAACAGAGAATACACAAGATATTTTTTTTAAAAAAAGATCGTCTCAAAAATCAAAAAAAATCACTTGGGAACAGGTCGAAAAAAAAGAAAAAATTCTAGCAGAAATCAAAAAAGTCGAATCCCCACTTTTGCCTATAGAACAGTTTGTAAATTCATTAATCCAACACGGTTATAAATATGTTGATTTTGTAAAGGCTTATCAAGTTTGGGTAAGTAGAGCCAAAAGCAAAATAGAGGAGAAAAAAACACCTGTTGAAAATAGAGAATTAACAGCCACAGAGATAATTGCCATGAGAAAAAAGGAGTTAGGATTATGAGCCAACTAGAAGCAAAAAGAAGAGAGGATGTTAAAAATTATATTATTCAGGATATTTTTAATATCAATCTTTTGTCTCTCTCATCATTTGGAGCTGTAGATGTAGATACAACGGTGGATAAAATTTTAGATTTACAAGGCTTATCAGGATTGGGATTTATTGCTTTTGCAAAAGAGAAAATAGAACAGATTGAGTTTAAAAGCAACTATCAGAGATTTTTTATAATTGCTGATAAGTTTATTTTGGATGCTAAAAATCTTATTGAGCAGAATAGACCCAAAACCAATTTTGAGCTTTTTTCGGAGAAGTTATCAAAAAAAGTTTATAGTATTGCTCTTCTAATGGAGAGAGAGATTAATAGACGAAATTATAAACTAGAGGAAGCTAAAAGAGTAGATGCAATAAAACTAAAAGGATTAAATGAATTTGAAGTAAAAGTTGTTATAGGGATAGGTCGTTCAAGGGCTTCTATGCTCTATAGAGATAATAATCAGATACTTAATGGACTAATAGAGCTTAGAGATTCCAATCTTTTGGAAAAGGCAATAGAGGAGAGAGTAGAGATTTTTATTATTTCGATAAAATCCAAAATAAAAAAGGATTTCTATTAATGTATCATAACCTATTTGAAACCATAAAAACAAGATTAAATAGTGCTTATAACCCACTATCACTGTATATTTTTGGCTCTTATGCGTGGGGAACACCTACAAAAGATAGTGATTTGGATTTGGTAGTTGTGGTCGAGAGTAGTGAGCTAAAACCATATAAACGAGCTATTAAAGGTATTCGAGCATTAAGAGGTTTGGGGATTGCTAAAGATATTTTGGTCTATACCAAAGAGGAGTTTAGGACTCTTTCACAAGATATTAGTTCTTTGCTTTATAAAGTAGAGAGAGAGGGGATTAAGCTTATATGAATTCTGTTGAAGCGTGGCTTTATAAAAAATCTTGTAGGTTTGATATAATATTTTAAAAAGGGATATTTTGGAACTTGTCTATTTATGGGTGGAAGACTACAAAAACATACACCATCAAGGGTTTAATTTTTCACCTAGATTTCATTGTGAGTATAATGAAGAGAACAATAAGCTAACTATTACTGAAAATAATGATTATATTCCTGATTTTTTTGGTAAAAATATAAATGTTACAGCTATTGTTGGGAAGAATGGGAGTGGGAAGAGTAGTGTTTTAGAGTGTTTGTCTGATAGTCCAACATTTGTTATTACTTTTGAAAAGAATATATTTAACATAAATAGAAATATTAATATTATTAATAAAACAAAATATAAGTACATTCAAGATAAAAAAGATTTAGATTGTATATATATTCCATCTTTTGATTATTTATTTAAAAACTTTGAAGATTTTGGAGAATTCTCAGATAATGAGCCACATAAAAATAATGCTTTTTATGATATGTTTAATCAAGAAATGGAATTATATGATATTAATTTTCAAATAATTGAACGACAGTTAAATATGTTTTTGTTTTCAAAAAATTCTATACAAGATATTGTATTTCCTAAAAATATTATATTTTCAATAAGTATTCATATGGGAAATTTTTCCAATAATTTTCAGTATCCTGAAAATATTATTAAAAAAAATATTGAGAATGCATCGTTAACAAATGAATCATATTTTATAGGTCTTGCTTTATTATCACGAAATCTTCACGGTTTTTCCGAAAAAATAGAATTATATATAAAATCTAAAAAGAATCAATCTATAAAAAAAATATTTTTTGATTTTGAATATGAACTAAAAGATATATCACATATAAAAGAATATAAGATTATTAAAAAATATGTAAAACTTTTTGAAAAATATACAGATATTGATGAAGCTACTCATTTAGAAAAAAATAGATATAGTGAAAGTTATGTGTATTTAATTCCTTTAAAAAGATTCAATAAAGATATACTTTATCTTACGAAGAAAGTTAATGGAGAAAGTGGTCTTGGTCAGGGTATCGCTTTTGAATGGGATATAAAATTTAGTTCTGGAGAAGAAGCAATTTTAAATTCCTTTGCTTTACTTTTTGAAAAAATTAAAAATAACATTAAACTAAAATATATTTATATA
>Ga0256845_1001625_pt1 | contig 17643 bp, 17 predicted proteins | sample RiftiametaG_FD_189101 | JGI IMG/M metagenome (GOLD analysis project Ga0256845, IMG submission 189101) | Tube worm associated microbial communities from hydrothermal vent at the East Pacific Rise, Pacific Ocean - Riftia | ecosystem: Host-associated > Annelida > Integument > Unclassified ...
AATATTCATCAGAGATGCCATCAGAGCAAACCATGTTCCCTTTTTTCCATCCGGTGCATAAATGGCAACAAGCGTTAACATCAATACCCCTGCAATATAATCAAAAGGAGATGCTAATGCCGTATCAACCAAAGCTACTGTGTGGGCATCTAAACCTAGTAGTGTATGTATATCATAATACATTGCCAAAATAGGCAAAGAGAGTATTGTCCCTATTATAGTAAGAAAGATAAGTACTTTTCCTATAGATCTATCTACAATGAATTTAGCAGAAAACCACATACCTGCAAGTGCAATTCCTCCACCAATCATGGAGAGTTTTGCAAAAAATGCTTCATCAAATGTAAGTATGTCTATCTCCCACCATTGAAGTGCCGGTCCTACTGATGGCATAGCTCTATAGACAAAAATAACAATCATTGCCATTTTAATGTGTTTAATTGTATCTGGGTCTAAATCTTCTATAAGTGTACTTAAGAGGTACAGTACCACACCTAAAGAGACAACAAATACAATCTCTTGAGAGTAAGGTATATCATTATAACCTACAAGGATAACAAAGATTGCGAAAAACAGACCACCAAAGAGTACCTGCTTATTTAGAGGGGTAACAGGTACAGGGTTCAGTTTTACCACACTTACCCCTATAATGGATAGTATAGGTATAAAAAGAGAGAGTTTAAAAACCGTTTCATAATCATACATATCTGCTAATTCACCACCAAGCCAACCCATCACAAAAATAGCCAACCCCAAAGAAAGACGAGAAAGTACTTGTATGGTTGCCAGCTCTTTTTTTATTTCATCATCCGTTTGTGTTTTATCTACTACTTCGGTTGTCATGGTATCGGCTACAACATCTTGCATCACAAACCCTACAACACCCAAAACAGACGCAAAAATATATACACTCTCTTTAGTATAATTTGAAACCCAAGCATGGCTACCTACAATACCTATAATGAGTATGGTACTTAATGTCATAAGAATAGCTCCAAAATAGACATAGACACGTCTATTGGAACCAAATATTTCTACCGAATCAACCATTTGACCAAATATCATTTTAATCGTCCAAGGTACAGTAAGCCATACTCCCAAAGCAACCAAACCTTCTGCACTTAATGTTAACTCTTTCTTCACCCAAAAATCTCTAGCAATCCCTACAAAAACACTAGAGCCATAGGCAAAATAAATCAACAATAGAGGCACATACCTCATTCTAATAGCACGTAGTGGTGTCATGATAATATCAATAAAATTCATCTCTGCCCTTGGGGTAATATCAAGCTAATGGTAGCATATACTTTTAAAATTTAAATTCTAAATCATACAGTTTATCTCTTATTTTCATAAATATAATTTATACCCTTGTTAAAACAATATAGAGATAGATTACAATAGATTATGTATATAAAACAAGAATTTTAATAAAAATTATTTATTTATTTACTTTTTAATATGCCTTTAATTAATGTTTTCTTAAAATAGATAGAATCAAATTTTTAAAAAGAAGGAAAGCTATGGCACGATTGATAATTATGGGTGGTGGAGTTTCAGGACACACTGCTGCAACATTTGCAAAAAAATGGCTAGGAAATGATCACGAAGTAGTGGTTGTTACTCCAAATTCACTATGGAACTGGATTCCATCAAACATCTGGGTAGGTGTAGGTCAAATGAGTAAAGAAGAAGTAACATTCCCACTTGCTCCAGTATATGACAAAGCAGGTATTGACTTTAGACAAGCAAAAGCTGTATCTATTCATCCTCATGGAAACAAAGAAGGTGATAAAGAATATATTACTATTGAGTATACAGGACAAGATAAAGAAGGTCAAACAGAAGAGCTTACTTATGATTATCTTATTAATGCAACAGGACCTAAACTAAACTTCGATGCAACACCAGGTCTTGGTAATGGTGCTGGTCATCTTGGAGATCATACCGTTTCTGTTTGTACTGCAGACCATGCGATACACGCAAACTTAGAGCTTATGCAAATTTTTGAAAAAGCTAAAAAAGGTGAGAGACAAAAAATTCTTGTCGGTACTGGACACGGTATGTGTACCTGTCAAGGTGCTGCATTTGAATATATCTTTAACATTGAGCATGAAGCAAACAATGCAGGTGTAAGAGATATGATTGATATTAAATGGATTTCTAACGAATCATTCCTTGGTGACTTCGGAATCGGTGGACTTCATATGAAACGTGGTGGTTATGCTGCCTCATCTAAACTTTTTGCTGAATCACTCTACTCTGAGAGAGGTATTCCTTGGATTATCGGTGCTCACGTAAGTAAAGTAGATGCAGGAAGCTGTGACTACGAACTACTAGATGGTACAACAGGTACAGAAGAGTTTGACTTTGCAATGCTTATCCCACCATTTGCTGGTGTTGGTCTTAAAGCGTACGACAAAGATGGTGAAGATATGACTGATACTATCTTCGCTCCAAACGGATTTATGAAAGTTGATGCTAAGTATGATGCAGGTGCCTATGAAAACTGGAAAGCTTCTGACTGGCCTAGAACATACCAAAACCCTACATTTAGCAATATGTTTGCATGTGGTATTGCATTTGCACCGCCACACCTTATCTCTAAACCAATGAGCTCACCAAACGGAACTCCAATCAACCCAACGCCACCTAGAACAGGTATGCCTTCAGGTATTATCGGTAAAGCGGTAGCTCATTCAGTATGTGACCTGATTAAAAATGGTCCTGAGGCTCATTTACATGAAGCATCTATGGCAGAAATGGGTGCAGCGTGTGTTGCCTCTGCTGGTAAAGGTCTTACGACAGGTACCGCAGCAGCACTTACTGTTTTCCCAGTTGTTCCAGACTTTGAAAAATACCCAGGATTAGGTAGAGATTTAAACTATACCTTTGGTGAGATTGGACTTGCTGGTCACTGGATTAAACATATCCTTCACCACTTGTTTATCTACAAAGCTAAACTTAAGCCAGGTTGGACTTTAATTCCTGAATAGGATAAAGTCTCATTATTTAATATATTAAAGAAAGAAAAGGAAATTTCATGCAACAAATTGAAGAAACAGTAAAACCTTATGATCAGAACTTTACAACTATGGTTCCAACAGGATTTGTAAAATTCTTTAGAACATGCCTTATTTGGCAAGCAATTAGATTTGTATTTATCAACATCAAAATGATTATCGTAGTTCAAAAGAGTCACTAACACTTCTGTAGATACCCTCTTGGGTGTCTACATACCTAAACACACCAAATATTTATAAAATTCAAAATCTTTTTTCACTTTTATAAGCATTTATAGGAGTTACTATGGTACAAAAACTGGTTATCTATCCTGACGATAGAGTGAACTGTACATCAACAGATGTACGAACATTTAATGAAACACTCTTTAATGTGATAGACGATATGCGTGATACTATGGAAGCAAATAATATAGAAGCCATGTCTGCTATGCAAATTGCCTATCCCTACAATATCATTCTGATTAAAGAAGGTGATGGCTACCATGAATACATTAATCCACGCATTCTCACAAACAGTGATCTTTTTAATTCAACAGAAAGTAGTATTTATTATCCTGAAGTAGAAGTAACAGTACAGCGTTATGGAAAAATAAAACTTATTTATGAAGATAGAAATGGTAAACAACAACATGCAGACATACAAGATAAAAAACTAGCCTCTACCTTACAACGTAAAATAGACTATACTTTTGGTGGAAATCTTTTAGATAAAGTAGATAAAAATCTCCAAGAGAAAATTCTTGAATCTTTAGCAGGTAGAGGTCTTATGCCTCAAGTTGATGATGTCTGTCCAACTTTCTCCAAGAAAGATTATTTTGTAAGTTTTACAGACAAACTTCTTGGACTTATTGGTATCTCATTACTTAGTCCTCTTTTTGGTTTTGAAGAGGAGACACTTCAGACCATATATAGTTTTGATAAATTTATTTTTCCTATGATTATTATTCTTATGATAAGTTTCTTCTTCTACGCTCAATATGAAGCAAAGAAATATAACTCATGTAGTTCATGTCAAATAGGTAATAATATTGGTGTCATCGTTAAACGTATTGGTATAGCTACCGTACTTGCTATAGCCAGTTATTTTATTTTTTCGTAACCAATAGTGGCAATAAGCCAAAATATGCCAATGTACCATAAGCCTGATCTATTTGAACATCAGGCTTAATTTCAAGTATTATTCTTCTGATGCTCTCTTCGTCCAAATCACCTATATATTCCCCCTCACCATGGTCTTCTGTATATAATTTTACTAATCTATAGGTATCTTTATTCTCTTCATATTTCCAAATTGTCATGATTTATCCTTAATCTAAGATTATACTCAATATAATGCTTTTTTATCACCCCTCCTGTGTAAATTTGTAAAAATCACGTAAAAATCCTATAATTATTTCATAAACTTATAATTTTTATAACTTTTAGTGTACTATATGAGAATATTTTTACTGGAGGATAACTTTGAACAAAGAAATTAAAACAAGTAAAGTGGCATATAATGCACTTATCAACGAAAGTGGTATGAGCAGAAGAGATGCTCTAAAAGTAATGGGACTTACTGGTGGAGCAACCATGATGATGGGTGCTCCTACTAAAGTAGAAGCATCTTCTACAGATAAAGCAGTTAACATAGTCGTTGTTGGTGGTGGTGCAGGTGGTCTTATGGCTACTGTACGTTTAAGTAAAGCTGCATCAAATGCAAAAATCACACTTATCGCACCCAATGAGATACATCTTTACCAACCAGGTCAAGTATTTATGGCAGCAGGACTCTACGATGAGAGTGATATTCAAGCTAACAATTCAGACTTTGTACCAGATAGTGTCAATTGGGTAAAAGATGAAGTAGCTACTTTTGATCCAGACAATAATAAAGTTATTACAAAAGCAAATGGTGAAATCTCCTATGACTACCTTGTTGTTGCGACTGGTTTAGCATACAACTATGCAGGTATCGAAGGTATGACTGAAGAGTTAGTAGGACAAAAAGGTATTTCATCTGTTTACCTTAATGACCCTGTAGCAGGAACTGCTAGAGGTGGAGTAGCTACAGCTCAATGGTTCAAAGATATGAGAAAAGCAGCAGAATCTGCATCTCCTGAAAAACCAATCAAAGTTATTTGTACGCAACCTGATACCCCTATCAAATGTGGTGGTGCACCACAAAAAATTCTTTACCTAAGTGATGATAATCTTAGAGGTAATGGACCAGATGGTGGAGCAGATGTAAGTAAAAATGCACAATTTAACTTCTGTAAAAAAGGAACAACTCTCTTTGGTGTCCCAGCATACAATAAAACACTTGTCGAAGAAATAACGCCAATGTATGGAAATATTACAGATAAATGGAACCATGTATTACGTAAAATTGATGCAGATAATAAAATAGCAACTTTTGAAGTAAAAACACAAACAAAAGGTGCTTATGATGAAGATATGGAAGAGTATGAAATCATCACTAAAACTGAAAGTTTAGAGATGTCTTATGACTTTATTCATGTTGTACCACCTATGAAACCTGTAGATGCCGTAGCAAAATCAAATTTAGCTATAACCAAAGGTAGTGGTAAAGGTTGGTTAGAATGTGACTTTGATACGCTACAACATCTTAGATATAGTAATGTCTTTGGTATTGGTGATATTCTTGGTGTTCCAAAAGGTAAAACAGGTGGGTCTGCAAGACACCATGGTCCAGTCCTTGTTGACAATCTTATTTCTGTAATTGAAGGTAAAAAACCTGAAGAGACATTTGATGGATATACAGTATGTCCACTTAAAACAGAATATGGTCAAATCATGCTGGCAGAGTTTAATTATGAAGGTATTGCCCCATCATTTCCTGTTCTTGACCCAAGCCGTCCTAGATGGATGTGGTGGGCATTTGACCTCTATATGTTAAAAACAATGTATTGGCAACTTATGATGAGAGGTTTAATGTAGTGAAAATGATACAAAAAGAGTTAAGTATTTTTATACTTACTTTTCTCTTTTTGGCGCTCACTATGCATTTTACAGCATGGGTTAACCACCCTATAGCACATATAAGAAGTCTCTCCTCTAGTTCCTTAGGTGAGTGGCATCCAATTTATTTCACTTTATTAGGCTATATCCTTATTCTATTTATACGAATGGTAAGCTACCTCATAAAGAAAATAAAAAGTTAAATAACTAAAGATTATCTTTTAGATAATTTTTAGTTATTTTAGTTATACTTCAATCTAGCTCGAAAATCTTTTGAGTATAGTCAATTTAAAAGGAAAATAAATGAAAAAATTAGCACTAGCAGCATTACTTGGATTAGCATTAATAAGTACAACAGCATCAGCAGATCATGCAAAAGGTAAAAGAGTTTACCAAAAATTCATGAAAGATGACTGTGGTAAAACAGGTGGAGCAGTTGCAGGTAAACATACACAAAAAGAGTGGAAAAAACTAGAAGGTGATGCATTTAAAGCAGAACTTGAAAAAATATGTCCAACAACAAAAGATTTTTTAGGTGGAGCAAAGTTCAAAAAACTTGAAAACCATTTACATGACTTTATGTATGAATTTGGTAAAGGTAGTGGAAACATCCCTGCTTGTTAAGCCTTATTGTTTAGGAGGGTTACCTCTCCTAAATTCTAAATTAATCTATTATATTTTATATAGATAGATTAATTTAGTGTTTAACTCACAATACAATCATTTCAAGGATTTACAATATGAAACTAATTAAACTTAGTATTGCAGCACTTTGTGCGACATCAGCAATCTATGCAAACGCAACACAAGATTTACAAAAAGAAGTAACAGAGCTTAAAACCTCACTTAGTGAGATGCAAGAACAACTAGATAAAGTACAAGAGCATGATGCAAAAGACAATATCAAGTTTACTGTAGACTTTAGATCAGAGTACAATTATATTAACTATGATTACAATCAATATAGTTTTAAAGATAAAAATGGAGTTCATGATCTCTCTGATACCAGTGCTGGTAATGATAACCTTATGGCAACAAGACTCTATTTAAATATGAAGTCTTCACCTACAGATAAACTAACATTCACAGGTCAATTGGCTGCTTATGGTGTATGGGGTGGACATGCCTATGGATTTGAAGATCCAACACTAAAAGGATGGAGTTCATCATCAAAAGCCTCTGATACACTTTTTAGAATCAGACAAGCCTACTTTGTCTACTCTGATACATTTAGCAATGGATTGCCATATTCTTTCAGTATAGGAAGAAGACAATCTACTGATGGATTTTTAGCTAACCATAGAGAAGGTAACAGTGAAGCAGGTTCTCCACTTGCACATATTACCAATATGGAAGTAGATGCAGCAATGTTTAAACTAGACCTTGCTAAATATGTAAAAGGTTCTTTTATCAAGACTGTTGTAGGACGTGCGCATACTGGAAAAGGTGTAGAAACACTTTATGATAATGGCGGATACAGACCTTATGCTATTGAAGATGGTGATGTCAATGAAAATGTAGATTTTTTAGTCCTACTTGGTAATTTATATGATAATGGACAATACAAATTTATGTTCGAACATGCTTCAATCTTTAACACAAAAGGTATGAATTTAGCTACTAAGAAAAAATCTGTAGATGCAGGTACTGCATACCTAGATGCCATCTCATTCCAAATGACAGGTGTAGGTGATATGATTAATGATTTCCTTGATGATACTACACTCTTTGCATCAGTAGCAAGAACACAATATTCTCCTGAGAGTGGACATCAGCTACTTGGTAGTACAGATGATGAAACAGGGTACTCTGTATGGGCAGGATTCACTATCCCAGATATGATTACTGAAAAAGGTAAAATCGGATTTGAGTATAACCATGGTTCAAAATACTGGACACCGATGACATGGGCAGAAGATAGTGTAATGGGTTCTAAAGTAGCTGTACGTGGTGATGCTTATGAAGCATATTGGAATTTCAATGTTATGGGACTTAAAAACCTTACAGGGCAAATTAGATACACCTATGAACAACACGATTACACACCAAATATAAGATGTTCTGGATGGGTAAAACCAGAAAAAGTAGATATCACAGCAGAAAATATTCGTGCTTATGTAAGATACCAATTCTAATCTAACCCTCTTTTTTAATCACTTTTCATGGCTAAAGTCTATACTTTAGCCACATTATTTACTCTTATAATAATTATAATATAAACTTCACAATACATTCACAATTCTTCCTTATAATAACTTACATCAAAAATCAAAGGAAAACAAATGAAAAAAATAGCACTAGCAGCATTACTTGGATTAGCATTTATAAGCACAACAGCATCAGCAGATCATGCAAAAGGTAAAAGAGTTTACCAAAAATTCATGAAAGATGACTGTGGTAAAACAGGTGGAGCAGTTGCAGGTAAACATACACAAAAAGAGTGGAAAAAATTAGAAGGTGATGCATTTAAAGCAGAACTTGAAAAAATATGTCCAACAACAAAAGATTTTTTAGGTGGAGCGAAGTTCAAAAAACTTGAAAACCATTTACATGACTTTATGTATGAGTTTGGTAAAGGTAGTGGAAACATCCCTGCTTGTTAACGTATAGAGAGTCTCTATGACTCTCTTTTCATAATTCTATCACTTAAACACAACTTCTTCCTCTACTTATTTCTCTCTTACACAACAACCCTAAATTCTTTTTGCTATGATTATAGATATATTTTTACAATGAAGGAACAACATGAAAAAAGAGTTGATAATATTTTTAGGAATATTTCTATTTTTAGCCATTGGTATGCATTTTAAAGAGTGGATGTCTCATCCTATTGAACATATTATGGCTCTTCCAAGTGCAGGGGCATATGGTCTTGGAGCAGTACATCCATTAATCTTTACGGCTATAGTTTATCTGTTTTTTGGAATATTTAGGGGAATTGGTCGTCTATTTAAATAGTAACCTCACTCTTTATAATTTCTATTAATTATATCTTCTCTTTTATCTTATAGAGTGCATAAAATGCTACTATCGAAGATATAACTGTATTAATACCGATGAGCCAAATATCTCCATTTGTAGGTATCACTGTTATGTCATGCCCCAATTGTGGATTAGCGTACCAATCCAAGAATGTAAACCCTTTATCTATCAATACATATGCAAAATACATCAATATATTAAACAGAATAAAGCTTGTAAATTTAGACATATTTACCCCTAATTAAAGACCATACAATGCCCACAAATGCACCTACAAATACAATGGTATATCCCGTAGGTAAATCAAGAGTATAGGAACCTACCATGGCAAGTATGATAACAACAGAACCTACTATCCAAGCAAAAGGCAATTTGGAAAACCTATTTTGTAAAAGTGCCACCAACGCAGGTACAATAAGCAAGATAAATACCACAAGTACCCCTGCAAGTTGCACCGAAGAGGTGACAGTAAGTGCCAAAAGTGTAAAAAAGAGTATCTCTCTTGCAAGTCCTTGCAGTCTATGATACAGAGCAAAAAAGAGTATAGCTACTACACTATAAAGTATCAACGGTTCTGTTAAGTCAGGTAGTGTTGTAAACAGTATATCTGTGGCTTGAAGCTTAGTAAAAAGCTCTGTGCCCTGTGTGGTGTTGGAGAGAAGGATGATAATACTACTTGCCCCAAAAGCATAAAGCATTCCTATAAAAGCTTCTATATATTTGACCCTATATGTTGCAATAGAGATAAGCAATGCCCCTAGTAATGCAAAGACAAAGGTCAATAAAAAGGTGTAGCCTCCATCAAAAAAGAGTAGACTCATCGCCACACCAATGGCAGCAAATTGTCCTATGGCTAAGTCTGTAAAAATAACCCCTCTCTTGATAATCTCCAAACCAAAAATAGCATGAATAAACACCAATGCCATTGCCAGTATAAACGCAGGATAAAGTAGTGAAATTAGTGACATAATTGTTTGGCTATACTTTTATAAAAGTTTTCTAAGGTATTGGCTTGGCGTGTTGCACCCACATCATGAGGAACTATGCTTATTTTAGCCCCTGTTTTATCGGCTATAAACTTGGCTGTCTTTTTCTCATGGTAAACATCTTGCAGTATGGTTTTAATATTTTCTTTTTTCATGAGATTAATTAGCATCAATGTATGTTTTGAACTAGGACTAATCCCTGGTAATGGCTCTAAATTCCCTACACTTTTAATACCATTAGCATGCAGAGCATAGTTAAACAGTTCATGATACTGTACCACTTTATGCACTTTACATGATTTCATCTGCTGACTCAACGAGTGAATAAGTGCCTTATATTTTGTGACAAATTTCTTCAAATTACTTTCATATACCGCTTTATGTTCTGCATCTATGCTCTCCAATTTACGGGCAATGAGCTTAGCAATGGGAATAATATTGTGAATATCTGTAGCAAAATGTGGGTTCCCATCAGGGTGGATATCGCCGTAGGCACGAGAAACACTTTTAGGTTTATCTATCATGTGTACCACACGACTCACATCCACAAAGCCATCTGCCCCTGCATTTATTTTTTCATTGTTTGCACTTTTAAGCAGTGGTGGCAACCAACCAATCTCTAGTTGTCCTCCATTTATAATCAGTAAATCTTCTCTTCTTAACTTTCCTATATACGAAGGCTTTGGCACGATAAAATGTGGGTCAAGTTTTGGATTAGCTAATATATCTACTTTCACTTCATCTGCGCCTATGGCTTTGACTACTTCACCTAAATATTGATAGGTCGTTGCTACATTGACTTTGGCAAACACTGCAGAGCTAAAAAGTGCCATTAATATTAATTTTTTCATCATCTTCTCCTAAAATGCATGTGCCCCATGGGCACCTATCTCAACTACGTACTCTAAAGCAAACTCATTTAAGGCTTTTCTTTCACCATTAAATATTTTAGAATTGTCATGGGTGTACTGTAAACGTAATTTTGTAAATTCAAAAGGTTTATACTGAACAATGGCACTGTATTTTTTAAGGTCATCTGCATGGGTAGGACTGTTTTTTGTCAAGACATCATATCTAGCCCCTACTTCCCAATTACTATTGACATCATAAAGTAACTGTGTATAAAGTCCTGCTTGTTTTACATTGTCTCTATCACGATACAGGTATTCACTCTGCCATGTCACAGAACTATAGCTGTCTATCGTTTGTTTGAGTGTAAAGTCTGCTCCGTAGACTGTGCTATCTTTGTTTGTATCTGTTTTACCTTTGGCTATACTCGCACCCCAAAGTGCTGTTGTATAGTCTCCTAAGTCAAATCCACCTTTCACATATCCTGTATAAAGTAAACTTTCACTGTCTCCAAAGCTTAGTTCATTGGTTCCTTGTAATACTTCTGCACCCAACATGATGTAAGTATCGGTAGGGAGTACCCAATTGACTGATAGTCCAGGATCTTTAATACCTTCTACCCCAAACATCGCTTCGTAAACCAAAGGTTGTGCTACAAAGTGTTGTGCGTGTTGATGTATGGCATTGATACGCCCAAAACCACTCTTAAATGTTCCTGCTTTTACTTGTAGGTTATAAGGCATTTTCTTCGTTGTGATATACGCTTCTTCTATCTCAAAGCTATCAGGACTCAGATGAAAAATAGCATCTGCATCAAAGTAAGGGCCTACTGCCGAATGCATACCAAACTCTGCATAATTAAAGTTAAACCCTTTATTCTTATTAAATGCTATCTCATCAGTTGTATCTACAAACCCATCTATCCCATATCCCTCATAGAGGCTATTATCTATATTTCGGTTCACTGCCGATGCATTTAAAATTAAAGATATATCAGGGATATACGCTTTTTGATTAAAACTATTACTCTTTGAAGTCATTGCTTCATCTATCTTGCTATCTTGACTTACTCTTAAAGCTTCCTCTAATGATGCTACCCGTTTCTCTAATGCTTGCACATCTCCTGCATGAAGCAGTAGTGTACTTACAGCCATAGAGAGTAATATTGTTTTTTTCATACTTTTCCCTCACGTTATTTATATATTATGTTTATAATTGCTATTGTTAGTTGTTATATAGAAAGAGAAAGCGGAGGGGCATGGGAATTAAAGCCTTTTAAGACTTCTCTTCTAAGCATTAAGGTATTAAAAAAGAGTGAGAAAGTATGACTTAAAATAAATACTAGTACAAGTGGAATAACTACATCGCCACTTTGAAAGTTTTTAATAAAGATGCAGACTTGACACTTCTCTTGTGTATCAGAGGTATCATGATGGATATGTGTCGCACTAAGGTATGAAGAGAAAAGATAAAAAAGAACTAAAAATTTAAGTAAAAATTTATGCATACCTTCCCTTCTTCATATAAAATTTGAGAGTATTATAGCTTAGTTAGGTTACTTTAAAGTAAATAGGATTTTATAAAAAAGAGGGAGAAATAGTAGTTTACAAGAGTAAAAATACTCTTGTAAAGAGGCAAAAGTCTTGAATAAGACTTTGCAAAAAGATTTCCAAAGAAATTTTCCAAGGACAAGCCTTGGTAAAAGATAGTCTATCTTTTTGAGAATTGTGGAGAACGTCTTGCTTTTTTCTTACCTGGTTTCTTACGCTCAACAACTCTAGAGTCACGAGTAAGAAGACCTTCTGGTTTAAGGATAGCTCTAAATGTTGGTTCAAATTCTACCAACGCTTTAGTGATACCATGTTTTAAAGCATCTGCTTGAGCAGAATAACCACCACCAAGTGTAGTTGCTTTGATATTCATAGAATCTAATTGCTTAGTAAGCTCAAGTGGAAGTCTTACTTTCATTTTAAGTGTTTCATGTCCACCTAACCATTGGTCAAGAGTCTTACCATTGATAAGCATTTCACCATTACCTGGAGTCATCCAAACTTTAGCGATAGCCGCTTTTCTTTTTCCTGTTGCATAAATAGTTGCCATGATTACGCTTCCTTATTGATTTGTGCTGTATGTGGGTGCTCAGAACCTGCATACACTTTAAGTTTTTTAAGCATTGCTCTACCAAGAGTAGTCTTTGGAAGCATACCACGAACTGCCAATCTGAAAAGTTTTTCAGTATGGTTTTCTAACATATCGTCAAGTTTTTTACTTTTAGTTGAACCAAAGTAACCAGAGTGAGTAAAGTATTCTTTATCTTCTAGTTTTCTACCTGAGAATTTTGCTTTTTCAGCATTGATGATAACTACGTAGTCTCCACAGTCAACATTTGGTGTAAATGATGGCTTATGTTTACCTCTAAGAAGTGTTGCTACTTCAGTTAAAATACGACCAAATGTTTTACCATCAGCATCGATTAAAACCCAGTCACGTGTTACGTCAGCAGGTTTAAGTACTGTTGTCATTTTCATGAATTTTCCTTGTATAAATGAGAGCTAATGCTCTTTTGTGGACGGATTGTACCCACTTAACCTTAATATTTTTTTAAATTCAGTTTAGTTTAAGTTTAAAAGCTCGATTTCTTCATTTAACAAGTATATAACCATCCCCTCTGTTCTTTTACCTGTAATATTTCCAATCGCTTTTTTATAATATCCTACTTGCTTTTGATGTTTAAGTCCATACTTTTTAGAACTTTTATAGTCAATGACCAAATTATAGTCCTCATACTCCAAAAGTAAATCTATCTGTTTAAGTTCACCCTCAAAAGAGAGTGATTGTTCTTTACGTACTTTAGCACCATTTAAAAGTGCTTGAAACTCTTTATTTAAAACCAAAGCATTTATACGTTTTTCTATCTCATTTATATTCTGCTGTGTTAACTGTTGTCCATACCTATTTTGCAATGCAGTCATAGCAATAGCCACACTAACCTCATCAAAAGCCCCTAACATTTCTAAAGCATAATGCAAAGCAGTACCAAAAAGTATGGCTTCATAATCTTTCTCTTCTACCTCCTCATGTTCTGGTGTCTCTTGTGTACCGTAGTTTGTTATGACAACTTTGCCTTCGACAAGCTCAGGGAGAGAAGATGCATTAGTTGGCTGAGCCTGTCGAAGCCCACCCACAGACATTACTTCCATACCTAACGCATCAAATATCGAGTCTTTAGGCTTTCGTATGACTATCATCCCTTCCACTGCACGGGTCAGTGCAACATACAGTACATTCATGCTGTCTTTAGCCGAAGCTATTTTACGTTCTTCCATGATATCTGCATACTCAGCGTCAAAGTTTTCTCTACCCTTAGTACGGTAAAGTATCTTGTCTATATGCAAGCTCTCATCATAGTGGTAAAGCAGAGCCGATTTGTCACTATTCTTACGTGTAAGTTTGTCTAGGAGTATCACGTACTCAAACTCCAGCCCTTTAGAACCGTGTATCGTCATTATCTTTGCACCGTGAACTGTGTTTGATGCTACTGCGATGCTAGAAGTTTCAAACTCTTCTACAAAGGTAGGGATGTCACTATACTTAGACGCAAATTCTAAAAGCTTCAAGACATTCAAATCATCATCAAAGTACCCAAACTCACGTACTAACTTGTCCACTACTTGTAAGGGAGACATGAAAGCAGAGAACCAAGAGACATCTACCTCATCTAGTGACTTCCCTACATTTAAGAGCATCGCCTGTGCGTCTATCTTTTCTCCAAGGAACAAGTACTCAGTCATGGCTACAAGGGCTGCTATTTTTGGCATATTTTTAAGTGAGGAAGAGGTTTTAAGAAGTACTTCGATACCCTCGTGCTGACAAGCTTCTTGCAACGTCTGTCCATCTTTATTGGTACTGACTAAAAAGGCTATATCATCACTATTAATTCCCAAGTCTAAAAGTCTCTTGGCTTGTTTGACTGCTTCGTTTATCACTTCGGCAGGCTCAGTGACCGAACTATTCCCTGAGCTTGTCGAAGGGCAGACGACCTCCACATACCCTTCAGATGCTCCCTCTCTATTCTTTTGAGGTACATATCCTTGCATCGTAGTCTCAAACCAACGGTTGACTTGTTCTACCACAGACTTCGAGCTTCGGTAGTTGGTATCCATCTGTTCTATGTTCACACCATAATTCTCTGCCACCTTATCGAACAGCTCTTCTACCCCACCGCGAAAACGGTACAACGACTGTTTAGTATCACCCACATAAAAAAATGACTTAAACTCACTCTGACCATGCCCTGCAAATATTTCATCTATAAGTGGTTGCAGTAGTAAAAACTGTAAGGTTGAAGTGTCTTGAAACTCATCAAGTAGTATATGTTTAAACTTAGAGTCTATCTTAAAGTACAAAAACTCTTTACTTATGCTCTCATGTAAAAGCCTATAAGTAAAGTAAGTCAAGTCATCAAAACTCAATACACCTGATGCTTTAGCCGTAGAGATGTTCGCATTACGGTAATAGTCATAGATTTTAAAAAGACTCTGCAAGACTATGGCTTCTCTAGCCTCTGCCCATTTCGCTAGTTCTACTTTAAGGTATGCATATAGTCCCTCTAACTCATCGTTAGCCACTTTTTTAAACCATGAGTGTTCACCCAAAGTCTCTTTTTCAAAAAGTCCTTTGGCAAATAACTCTTTAATGCTCTTTGTCTCAAACTGTTTCATGCACCGTGCAGCTGCACTGGCATCTTCAAGTGCCTTTATCATCTTCAAACGTAAGATTTCACACGCTTCTTCTTGTTTAGCTAAAACTAAACTAGACTCTTTTTGCTCAGGCAGTAAAGGATCGACCTTATAAAAGTTCTGCATCAGGTCAAATATCTTCCCAAAGCGTTTGTCTTCTATATCCATTGCTAGCTTCACAAGGTTAGAGAGTAAGCCCTCAGCCTGCACTTCATCTAAAAAATGTTTCTCTAGTTCATCAGTCCCCTGCTCTTTCGTCACAAAGTCAGGTTCAAGTCCTAGTTCTAAAGAAGCTGAACGCAGTATGCTAGAAAAAAAGCTGTCTAGTGTTACGATGTAAGAAGTGTGGGAAAGAAACTTAGCCAACACCTCTGGCTGCTTCTTAAACAGCTCATCTTTACTCAATCCTGTCTCTACCAACACAGCACCTAAAAAGGCTTCATTATCCCCCAGATTACGCAAAGAGTCCACAACCCTCTGACGCATCTCTGCTGCTGCTTTGTTGGTAAATGTCGCAGCGAGTATGCTAGATGGTGACTCTCCCATGAAGAGTAAAGAGATGTAGCGTACTGAAAGGGCAAAGGTCTTACCCGAACCAGCACTTGCGGAATAAGCTAAAAAGGGTTTAAAACTCATAATGACTCTTTACTTTTATTTTTCATATCATACTCTAATTTACAAAAGGTTTTCATAACATATTTACCTAATACCACTATAATGCCAACAACTTATACTAAGGAAAACACTTAATGTTTAAACAACTCTTCATCTGGCTTGTTGGGGCTTTTATACTTTTACAAGCAATACAGATAGATATACCTGAACCACCTAAAACCATAGACCCTAAAGTAGCACTTCAAGTACCAGAAGAAATAGATGCCATGTTTAAAACGTCTTGTTACGACTGTCACTCTTACGAGACAAATATGCCATGGTATGGACATATCTCTCCTATATCTTTAGAAGTAAAAAGTCACATTAAAAATGGTAGAAAAGCACTCAACTTTCAAGAGTGGGAAAACTATACTGATAAGAAAAAACAAAAAATCTACAAAGGCATCGCAAAAACCATCAACTTTTCAATGCCTATGCCAATGTACCTCACCATGCACGAAGAGGCAAAACTAACACAAAAACAACGTAATCAGATAAAAACTTGGGCAAAAGGGTTTATAAAAGAGAGCGACTATAGATAGTCACCTCTGCTACATAGAAGTGTAAACTCACACCACTTACACTTCTGCAAGTCTTCACACTTCCGTGCGACAAAGCTTTTAGTCTGTTTGAGTTCTACTATGACTTCTGAGAGTCGTTCATTTTTTTCTTCCAAAGCTGTTATCTCCTCTATCTCTCCATTTTCAAAGAGTTTGACAAAGGCTAAGTTTATGTTTTGGTACTTAGTACTTAACATTTGTTGGTAGATACTCATCTGTAAGTCATTGAGTGTTTCTATATTTTTAGACTTTTGTGCCTCTTTAGTACTACCACTTTTATAGTCTAGTACCAAGGTATGTGTACTGTTTTGGTCTATCCTATCAATACGCCCTTTAAACTTTAATCCACCTATGTCAGCTTGAAACTCTTTTTCTCTCTCTACTACTTTCCAGTCTGCTTTAAAGTGGGCTACTTGACTCTCTACAAAGCCTTTTAGTTTTTCTTTCCACAAGAGCTTTTGGTAGTTCGTCTTAGCGTCCTCATAGGGTAGAAGTTTGTCTAGTAAGATATCTATGTTTTTTTGCATCTCTTCTTTAGTACTAAAGCTATCTTGTTCTGCGTACAAGTGGTCTAAAAGAGAGTGTAAAAAAGCACCTTCATTGAGTTCATCATCATTCTTGGCTTGTAACTTCTGTATGTAACGATAATAATACTTACGTTTACAGTCTAAAAAGGTCTTTAAGCGTGAGGCAGACCATGTAATGTTACTTGCATCAAATACTTCTACTATGGGGTCTTTTAGTATTTTAAGTTGTGAAGGCTGTGCATAGAGTAAATCAAACTGTGCCTGTGTCTGCTCTACTTTTTTTAGACCTAACTCATAAAGAAATTTTGATGGAAGTTTATTGTCTGAAGTGCTATACAGTATGACCGACTTATGGGCTT
>Ga0256845_1001626_pt1 | contig 17633 bp, 14 predicted proteins | sample RiftiametaG_FD_189101 | JGI IMG/M metagenome (GOLD analysis project Ga0256845, IMG submission 189101) | Tube worm associated microbial communities from hydrothermal vent at the East Pacific Rise, Pacific Ocean - Riftia | ecosystem: Host-associated > Annelida > Integument > Unclassified ...
ATCACCCAAAAGAAAATCCCCACTAACCACTCTCGACATTAAGTGATAGTAGTTTGTTTTATTTCGACCCAATATACGTCTTCTTCTCATGATTTCCTTTTTCCTATTCTTTTATTTCACTGTCAACATAATTTTATAATTACTTAGGTCTGTCCCTAGGATTTGATTAGATAGACGATAATCAAAATCTATATTAAAATAGATTGATGGGATGTGGTGTAAAATTAAAGAGTTCTTGCTGTATTAAGGGTGAGGATGTTCCAATGGGGTTGATCGAGGAGATGTTGAAGTAAAATGGCTGAGGCAACGGCATCGTATAAAGCATCGTGAGGTTCTCGGTTGGGAAGGATGGAGTCTATGTTTTTTTTTAGGTGTAATGATTCGATTAAATCGCTAAGTGCGTATGAAGGAAGTTTTGGCCAGGCTTTTCGGGCAAGACGTAGAGTGTCTATCCAAGGACCGAAGGAGTGCATGGGTGCCATGCGTTGAAGGAATTTTTTTTCGGTGGCGATATTGTGTGCGCAAAGGGGGATGTTGGTTAGGCGAGGTTGTATTTTTTTCCAGATTTGGTGGGGGAGAGGTGCTTGAGCAAGTTGATCTCGGATGCGGGCGTGTCGTCCTGGAGCGTGAGGGTTGAAGGGGCGGTTGGGGTCGATGTGGAGTAAGGATTCGAAGGTGGATGAGGGGTCGATGATTCCGTTTTTAAGTGTTACAAGACCAATTTGCCAGGGTTGATTTGGGTGTCCGGAAATGGAACCTGTGGTTTCGTAGTCGAGTACGGTGAGGGTTATTGTTTTGATTTTTTTATCCATTGTTTATAGGCTTTTTCGGGGGAGCGTTGAGTAACGTAGCCGGTTCCATTTTTAAAGAGGAGTTTTCCTGAGGAGTCGATGATGATTAGGGTGGGGAATCCTGATATTTGATATTTTTTCATGAGGGCTTTTGCGTGTTTGTTTTTGTAGGGGACTACGTACCAAGGCATTTTTGCGACTTTCATGTAGTGGTACATATCGCTTTTGCTGTTGTCTGCGCTGACAAAAACGATTTCAAAGCTTTTGCCTTGTTTGATGAGTTTGTTTCGGAATGTGATTAATTTTGGGGTTAGTTTGACGCAGTATGGACACCAGTGGGCGGAGAAGTAGATTCCAATGATTTTTTTGTTGGCGAGAACGGATACGTCGACTTTTCTTTTTCGATGATCGAGGATTTTTTTTCCGAAAAGTTGAACGAGTATGGGAGAGGGTTGGGTTGTTTTCTTTTTGAGGGGGGTGGTTTGTTCTTTTATGCGTTTTTGGTCGTCGGCAGATAGTTTGGATATTTGGATGGTTTTTGTTTTTCCTTCTTTGGTTTTAAGAAAGACGATCCCATTTTTTTCTTTTATAAATTTTGCTTTTAGCGTGCCACCATTTCGGGTGATCCAGGTGTGGAGTTCGGCTTTAGAAATGGTTCCGGATAAAAGGATGCAGAGTATGCTGATGTGAAAAAAGCGTGGATTCATAATTGTTTTTTTTGTGGGGTCGTCTTGGTTGTATTATTTTGTGGCTTTTTTTAGCCATTTGTCGAAGGCTTTTGTGCCTAAGTTTGTTACGTCGGCACGACCTGTTTTTGTGATGAGATTTCCTTTGGCGTCGATGATGATGAGAGATGGAATGCCTCGGATGTTGAATTTGGTTCCTAGTATTGTTTTGTGTTGATCGCCAAAGGGGAGGGTTAACCAGGGCATATTGGTTTCTCGCATATATTCATACATGGCTGATTTATCGCGATCTGAACTGACAAAAACGATTTCGAATGGTTTTCCTGCTTTGGTTAGTTTGTTGTGGAATTTTACAAGTTTTGGGGTGAAGGCTCGGCAGGGTGGGCACCAGTGTGCTGAAAAATAGATGCCGATAATTTTTTTGTTGGCGAGGGTTTCGGTGGTAAATTTTTTCTTTTTGCTGTTGTAAAGTTTTTTTCCGAAGAGTGTGATGAGTTCGGGGTTTTTTGTGGGTTTTTTGGTCTCTTTTGCGAGGGCGATTGAGCCGAGTAAGAGTGCAAGAATTGTGATGTATTTTATGGGTTTCATTGTTTTTCTCCTTTGTTTAGTTATTCGCCTAGATAGATTAATAGTTTGTCTTGAGAGAGTAGGATGAGGTCCCCGATTCCGTCGCCGTTTAGGTCGCCTGAATGAATGTCGTGGGGTTCTCCTCCACCTCGTTTGTTTTTGCTCATAGCAAATTCGGATAGCAGATATATTTTGAAAGCCATCTCTTTTTTTAGTTGGTTGTTTTTTAGGTTGATTAATTCGACTTGTTGGTTTTGCATGTCTATTACGGCGAGCATGGGTTGGGGGGGGGATGAAAGTTTGACGGGAACGAGGAAGGAGAGCATGGGGTCTTCTGTTGTTGAGACGTATTCGGATCGGATTACGGGGGTGAGTGTGGTTTGTTTGCTTAGGATTTCGTTAATACCACTGCGGTCGAGTAGGACGAAGGTGTCTTGTTTTTTGTTTTTGAGTTGTACGATGGCGTCGATTCGTGAGGTGAGGCTGGTTAGGTGTATTTTTCTGCTTTTTTTGTTGGAGAAGGAAATGAGGTCTTGGGCGTTGTTGTCGTAGATCATGTAGCCTGTTTTTCCGTTAAGAAGATGGTAGGTGCAGCTGTCTGCGAGGGATGCTCGTGCATTTTCGGGATTAAATTGTTTGGTTATTTTGTAGTGATTTTTTTCCCATTGGTATTTTCGGGCAATGGCGTCGCTGGTTACGATTAGTGTTGTTCCGTCGCCGGGTTTGGTGAGTGTGATTTTATTAAAGGTTAGGGGTTGGCTGAGTGCCCGGAATGAGGCGGTTCCGATGGTTTTTAGGTGGCCGTTTTCGAGGATGAACATTTTTGGGGAGCTGTAGGGGATGAAAAGAAGAATACCTGTTTTGTTGTTGGGGAGTTGGAATGCGAGGAGATCGGAGGGTTCGTTTTGGAGGGTGAGGGGGTAGAGGGTGGTTTGGTTTTTTTCTATGTTCATTTGGGCTAGTTGTAGGTTTTTGTCTTTGTCTTTGCAAAGAAGCCAGCAGGTGTTGGTTGTGGCGATGGCGCAGCCGGCTAAAACTTCGCCTGGATTTTTGAGAATGGTTGGGAAGGCGTCTAAATTTTTTGCGGAATGGAGTGCGGCTAGTTTTTCTTTTTTGCTAATTACAAGTAGGTCGCCGTTTGCGAAGCGGGAAAGGCGGTTGACGTCGGAGAGGGTGTTTATGTGTTTGGGTTCGGGGGAGAGCCCGTTTTGTGTTCCGGTGTAGAGGTGCAGGCGGCTTAGGTCTGGTGCGGCAACAATGAGGTCGTCTAGTCCGTCGGAGTTGAGGTCGGAGACTAACCATGCGGGGATGGTTTTTTTGTTGGCTCCTTCAAGACCAATACGAAGGGGTGCAATTTCTTGGGCGTCTAAAAGGGCGGGCTGTTTTTTGTTTTCAAATCCGTATAGGCGGAGGGCGCGGTGGTTGCGTAAAATGGTGATGATTTGATCGGGGGTGTTTGTTCTTTTTAGGATTTGGACATATTGAAGTGGGGGTAAAGAGATGGGGTGTTCAACGCCAAAGGTTCCTTCGCCTTTTCCATAGCGAATGCGTAGGGGAATTCGATTGTCTGAAAAGGATGTAATTAGGTCGGCGATTCCGTCGTTATTGATGTCGGCGATTTCGCTTCGGTAGGCTTTTTCTGAGGAGTGGGTCAATTTTTTGTTTTTTGTAAATGATTGTTTGGCGTCGTTCCAAAGAATTTCTAGGCTATTTTTTCGGCCGAGAAGTAGGTCTGGTTTTTGATCGCCGTTGAGGTCGCCGACGCGAATTGAAACGACACGCGAAAAATCTTTTAAAAATATTTTTTTAGGGTTTTCAAAAGAGCCGTCTTTTTTTTGGAATCGGATTTGAAGGCCTAGTGAGGAGCCGAAGGTGATGAGATCGAGGCGTTTGTCTCCGTTTATATCGGCTACTTTTAAAGCCCCGAGTGCTTGGTCGACAATCATGCCGCGGTTGTCAAATTTTTCTTCGAGGGCGGTTTGTTTGTTGGTTTGGGTTTCTTTTGATTTTCGGATTAAAATTTCGATTCGAGAAAGGTTGTTATTGATAAACAACACATCATCTAAACCATCGCCATTTATATCGGCCACTTCTAATCCACGCGTGCCTTGTTCAAACGCATAAATTTCTAATGGTTGGAACCCGAATTTGCGTAAGACGTTGGTCTCGTCGGCTTGGGCGGTTCCGATTAGTAAAATGGCTGGGAGAATGTACGATAGTTTAAACATGTGTTGTTCCTGTTTTTTTGTTGAATAAACGGCGTTGATTAATATTCAAGAATAAAGCGAGAATGTAATCCTGTTGGGGAGGGTTCAGAATATCCGTATAACACTTTGAAGAAGGAGGCAAAGTAGTCTCCTGAAGGAAGTTTTGAAGATTGGATGTCTAAAACTTCGGAGTCGATTTCTCGAAATGCTTCGGTCAGAACGCTGTTCATAATGGGATCTTGGAAATTGTCTGCAAGAAGAGCTAGATATTTTTTCATATCGATTAAAAGATATCCAAATGCGTTGGGCGGAATCTTAGAAACCAAAGATTGAATTAAAGGAGCGGATTCATAATTGCTGGCTCCTTTTGCAAGATTCGAAGTTCGAATAACATTGCGAACTTGTTCTGTCATACCATAAACGAAATATCCATCAACAAAGGTAAATGCAATACTTTTGCCTTCTGAAATTGCTTCTTTGGTTGAATAAACGGTGTGTTCAAGAAAGGTTTTTACGTCAAACGTCTGTGCAAGTTCTGCTTGCAATGCGGGATGAGCAAAGAGGGTTTCGATGCTTTTTTTAAAGGCTTTTTCATTTTTAAGTTCCAAGGCAACGATGCCTCCTGGGGTATCGGAGCCTTCGCAAGAAAAGCTTAAAATTTGTGTGCCAAGATGATTGATGATGTCTTGTTCAATATCGATTCCAAAATTTTGACGAATCATTTGTAGACCCATGTTGAATTGCATCAAAATGGTCGGGTCGATATCGGTCATGATGTTTGGTAGCTCTTTCCAAAAACTTGGAATGTTGATTCGTTCGATGTCAAAAGTATAGATATTTTTAGGGATGAAGGGGACTTTAGGTAAAGGCGAAGGTTGTGTGTCTAGCAAGGTGAAAAGACCTTTGTGTAAATCAACGACATCAAGTTTTCCGTCAAAAACTAATCGGTCTTCTTGGAAGTCAATGCTTAGTGCAATATTGCGAACGCCTAGTAAACCAAGAGCATCATAGATGCGACGATTTTTTTCGCTCATATTTGGTTTGTTTTGCAGGATTGTAGAAACGGAATACGACAGCACGATTTTAGCATTGGCTTTAGGTTCTTTGGCGGCTTCTTTTTTTAGTTTCATGATTGTTTTTTCAACCCACTCTTTTTTGGGAGAGGTAATGCACGACCCGTTTACCCACGCAAAGAAGGCGGGGTCTTCGTTGTTTTCGATAACTTTAAGGATCTCGATGCCTTGAAAGGTACTTTTTACAGTGGTTCCTGGCGTTTTTTGCGCTTTTAGAATTTTTTCATTTAGAACCAAAAAGCGTTTGTATTTTTTTTCTGTAATGCCGATAAGTGCACAATATTCTTCGGTGTCGGGGTTTACGCCAAAAACAATTTCTCCAGAAAAAAGGCCAAATGCTTCTTTCATTAAAGGGCGAAGACTCTCTTCTTCATCCTCCATAAGAACGTCCCAGATTGTTATATCAGAGGAACAGCCCAAAAAATCACGAAACTTTGTGTCGTTCCAGAGTCGACCAAAAGGAGATTTTTCAATCCCATTTCGAACGGCGGATAGACTGTTAATTTGGAATTTAAATTCGACATTATTCGGAAGTAAATCTTTCCGCTCAAATGCATTTGCAAATAGCGGAAGACCCGCTAATACGAGTAACAAGATACGTTTTCTTATTTTATTTTTCATACTGCTCCTTTTTCTTTGGTTTAAAAATAATTTGATGATGTAATCCTTTAGGGCTAAAGGCTACAGAATAGTAGATTTTTCCTAGAAAAGAAGAGAGATAATCTAAAGAAATTTCTCCTTCTTCAAGATGCTCGTCTTCCTTTTCTTCATTATTAGAAAGTCGAAAAGAAAAACTATGATCACTTATAGTCGCCTTAAAAAAACTCTTTATTGATCCTGTTCTTTTTGCCCCGTACAAAAAGGCGTTTGGAAGCATTAGCTTCTCAGCCTCTTGCTGTAACGGATCCTTTGAATCCATAACGTTGTTAGGATCTTCATTTCGCACAATCGCTGCTTTGATTAACGAAGAGACACCTAGAAAAAAAGTGTTATTTGCAATGCAAAGCAGAATAGGATCTGCATCTTCCGATTTACCAATGGAATACATTGGATGCGATCGAAACGAAAATGGGGTGTGGAAAACCGAAGCAAGAGTAGGAATGTTCCGAATGGTAGCAAACGAATGAGTAAAGCGCTCTTCATCTCGTAACGACAACGAGCGTAAAGAAATATGATTTGTCCCCTGTAAATAGGTTGCCGATGAAAAACGACCTCCCGTTGCACGAAAAATATCGTCCTCTAAAGACAACCCAAACGATTTTTTTAAGGATTGATCTAGAGATAAAATCCAGATCAATTTTTTCATGGAAATAACGCTTAGCCATTCGGGTAACTCTTTCCAAAAAGAGACTAAATCTAAATCCGCCACCAAAAAGGATTGAAGCCCTTTTTGAAAAGAGGGCCGATTCGTCAATCCTTTTGAATCTGAACGGAACAACGAAAAAACGCCCTTCTTCTGCGAGTTCATTCGTAAGAACCCACTGAAAATCAGACCATCATCTGCAGGAACCAAAGCAAAAGCGTATAAATCCCCGCCCAGTATCTTTTGTACTTTTTCAAAGGTTTTTTGATCTCTAGATATGTACGGCAAATAAATCTCTGCAAATAATCCCTGATTTGAATTTGGGAACGACGGAGTAAGAGTCGCTTTCTTTAATCGAACAATCGATTGTTCAATCCAGCCACGTTTTTGCGCAAACAAAAAGGTGTTGTTCACAAATGCTTGCCAATAAATTTCATCTTTTTTATCCTTCCGACTCACAATAATTTGAGATATTTCAACCCCTTGAAAATTCGATTTAACAACCGCTAAAGGAAGATCAAGAGTATTTTGAAACCACTCTTCTCGTTGTAAAATCTTTTGATATTTCTTTGGCGTAATCTCTGCCGAAAAATACAATGTAGAATCCTCGTGAAAGCCATAAATAACCTCGCCATCTAAAACAGAAAAAAGACTACCCGTCAGATAAAATTCTATTGCAAAAGAACCCCTTTTCGCATTGGTCTTCATCTTTTCCAAAAAAGGCCCTTCAAATCCTCTGTACTGCTTCTGCTCGATTAAAGTGCTATGTATCTTTTTTAACTGATTACGAATAACCGAAAAATGCGCTGTTCGAAGAGTCAAGACGGTATTTTCCTGCACAAGCTCTTTACGCATCATCGCCGATGCGTTAAACACTCCAAAAAAGAGTGCCCAAACCAGTAGAGATCTCTGGGAAAAGGATGACCGATTAAAGCTCATTTTTTTTGTTTTTTCTCTTTCTTTAACTCATTCAAAAACTTAGTTGGTTTACGAGGCGCATCGGGATAAACCAAGCCCGACTCTGGATTACTCTCGTCATAAGCAAACGCATCAATATGATCCAAAATATATTTTGCGATTCGAGCAGGAATGGCAAAATTAAGCCCTTCCATTCGGCGCGCACTCATATTAATAACCCCAATCACCTGACCCCGCGCATTAAACAGTGGGCCACCCGAGTTCCCTGGATTAACCGGAGCATCGACTTGTAAATATAAAATTCCACCAAAATTTCGATGCGTTTGACTCAACACCCCTTCCGTCACCGTTCGTTCAAGACCCAGCGGATTTCCAATTGCAAAAACCGTTTCTCCAATCGTTAGATTCTCTTTCGGCGCAAATACAACGGGATCCACTTTCCCATCAAAATCCTTAATGCGCAACACGCACAAATCATGAAAAGGAGCCACTGCCACAATTTCCACCTTTTTATGTAGTACACGCCGCAACACCTTTCCATCCAATAAAAATTGCGTAACCGTAATATGTTTTTCACCAGCAATGACGTGGAAATTCGTCATTAAGTATCCCTTCTTATTCACGATAAATCCAGAACCCAAACCACTCGGTGTTTTAACCAACACCACCGCCGGCGCATATTTTTTAACAGCCTCCGATGTGGTAATTCGTTTTGGAACCGCAATGGTGTACAGACGATTTGTATCAACCAGATCCGATTCCGATGTCAATGCCGCCTTATCCTTATCCATCCGGAGCACTTTATCCCGCGGAATTCGCAACACATCATACCCTAAATCCAGCACCACAGCATCGTCAACTTCCTTCAGTAAAGGAGCTTCCACGCGCCCGCCCCCTTTTAACGTCACCACTTCAGCAAACCCAACTGACGCACAAATCAAAAAACCGACTAAAACATATTTGTTCATTCTTTATTCACCAAATTAAAATTCTACCAATAAAATAAACTTTAAATTTAGCTGATTAAAAAAAAATGTCAAAACTATTCCTGAAGTCTAAATTCATATTTTACTAAGGAGCAAATCTAAAAGGGAGAGCTATAATAATCCTTATATCCCTTTAATAGGAGTCGATTTCTGTGAATTTAATCTGAGTTTGTTCTTCCATACCGTCGGTCAAGAAAAAGTTAAAATATCTAGGGACAGACCTAAGCAAATTGAATTTTTCTTGACTCTAGATAGAGAAATACTAGATAGAGAAATAAAGGGACAGGCAAGATAAAATAAAAATATTTGACAGGATTGTTAGTCCCATTCACTCGTCTTATTTAGAGAAAAGAAAGAATCAGAAAAATATCGAAATAGCACTCAAGATCAGATATATCTCATTGCGAATTAAAAAAAGGAAGGTTTGCAATGAAAAGAAATCTATTAATTAGCAGTATGATCGTAGCATTACTTACTTCGTGTGCCACTCCCCCTCCTGAGCGAGAACTAGAGCTAAAAAAAGATCACGCTGTTCCTGTTAAGCTTGCAACAAAACTTGTCTCCGATCTTAAAGCACAACATATTAATCTCACTATTAATGATCAATTTATGACGGCCAAAAATCAGCTGGTTCTCACGGTCGATCAAAATATGTTTTTCTCTCAAAATGCGAAAATCATTATTGATCCTGAAAAATATAAAGAACTAACAGACACTCTTCGTGCCATTCGGACGGTTTCGAAAATTTCCTTAAAAAATTCTAAAAAAAGAGCTCGAGAACTTTTCGTTTCTAAAGACAACAAATTTAAAATAAAACTTGCTAACTAATCCACTATTATTTGTATACGTTCTTCTCTACTGAAATGCTTGTTTTCTCGATTTTGTTTGTTACTTTCATTTTGTCTCATGTTTGTGCTCCTTTGTTTTTTGTGGTTAATGAAGAAAGGTTCATTTTAACATGAGACATTTTCTTTTTCAATTGCGGACACTTTGCTTTACACTCTACCCTCTATGAATAAAGGGGATGTTTTTTTGATTTATATCTCGTATTCGGAAGAGGGTTATATTTACATAAACAGCGGTTTTCTTTTGAAAAAGTGTTGTGTTTGAAATCGAACAGCAGATGAATGATTCACCCGATGGATGCAGAGGGTTGAAAAGAAATAGAAGTGAGACGTTATGAAAATTACACGAAATCAGTTTATTCAGTCGGCCGCATTGTCGGGTACATTGTTAGCCTCGTTGAAGGCGCAGGCGGTTCAAAATGCAATTTTGGCGGATAAAAAAAATCCAGATCAGTTGAATGTGGCGGTGATTGGTACGGGCGAAGAGGGGCGTATTTTAATTGGTGCTTCGTTGCGGATTCCTGGGATTCGATTTAAGGCGATTTGTGATATTTATGGATATTCGCAACATTATGCAAAGGGAATTCTTCGGAATCGAGGGCAGATTGTAAATGTGTATGAGGACTATCGAGAAATGCTTGATAGCGAAAAAGATTTGGATGCGGTGATTGTGGCAACCCCTGATTGGATGCACGCTGAACATGCAAATGCTTGCATGAAAAAAGGACTGCATGTTTATTGTGAAAAAGAGATGTCGAACTCGCTTGAAAAAGCGGCGTCGATTGTTCGGACGGCTCGAGAGACGGGTCGGATTGTTCAGATTGGTCATCAGCGACGGTCTAATCCACGGTACATTCATGCTATTGAAAAGCTGATTCATGAGATTCATCTTTTGGGACGTGTAACACATGCAACAGCGCAGTGGAATCGAGCAAAAGTGAAAGATCTTGGATGGCCCAAGAAGTATGAGCTTTCGGCGGCTACATTGGATAAATATGGATACAACTCTATGACTGAGTTTAGAAACTGGCGCTGGTATAAAAAATATGGTGGCGGTCCGATTGTGGACTTGGGTTCGCATCAAATTGATTTGTTTGAGTGGGTTTGGGGGGTGAATCCGAGTTCGGTGATTGCATCGGGTGGCGTAGATTTTTATAAACAACACGAGTGGTATGATAATGTGCTGTGTATTTATGAATATAAGACTCCAGAAGGAATGGCACGTGCTTTTTATGAAACACTCACAACGACAAGCCATCGCGGATTTTCGGAGGCGTTTCGGGGTGTAAATGGAACCATTGAAATTGCAGAAATTCCGCAGCGAGGCAATTCTGTTTTGCACGAAGCTCATGCACCTGATTGGGATCCATATGTAGCTGAAGGGTTATTAAAGAAACCGTCGAGTTCGATCAAGAAATCAACGACTAAAGATATTTCGGTGGATAGTCGTGCGAGTGCGGAGGCGGGTAAATGGTTGCTCCCTATTGATCTTGCAAAACCGGCACATCAACCTCATCTTGAAAACTTTTTTAATGCAATTCGATATGGCACTCCGCTGAATTGCCCGCCAGAAAAAGGATATGAGACAGCCGTTGCGGTTCTTGCGGTAAATCGTGCTGTGGCTTCCGAGAAAAAAATTAAATTCCAGAAATCGGACTTTCACGTATGAAAAAATGGATTTTCTTCTTAGTACTACGTTTTGCTTTTTTGGCTGGAGCTCATCAATTTGATGGCAGTCAGCCTGCTCCTGTTCATCGTATTCCTTTGGTGGATGAAGATGGTCAAAAAATTCGACCGGTCTTGCCGAATGCTATGCCGATTTCGACAAAAAACACTTGCGGGGCGTGTCACGATTACGAAAAAATTCACGGTGGATTTCACTTTTCGGGCAGACCTACGGCAAAACATTCCACGGAACCGTGGATTCTGGTGAATGAGCGAATGGGAACGCAGTTTCCCGAGTCTTTAGTTGGGCTTTCGGATTGGGCGTTTTCCAAACGGTTTGGGCGTAATCTTCTTGGGGGAGGGCGGATGAATCCCACCAACAAATTTGCAGATTCAAAAGCGCGCTGGGTGGTTTCGGGTGGAGCAGAAATAAACTGTTTTGCCTGTCATAATCAATCCTTTAAGCAAGATCACACCGAGTGGGTTAAACAGATTGCCCGCGAAAATTTTCGTTGGGCGGCAACGGCTTCATCTGGAATTGGTGAGGTGCCTGGAATGGCATCTCGGTTGCCTGACATTTGGAATTTGTATATGGGGGAAAATCCTGATGATCATATTTTTGCTGTTCCTCCTTCGGTGCAATACGATTTAACCCAATTTGATTCTAAAGGTCGAGCGTGGTTAAATATTGGCAAACCAAAAGATTCAAGCTGTTTACAGTGTCATTCCGCTGCTCCTGTTGGGGTGGAACGGCATCTTTTACCTACGGATGTGCATGCGGCGGCGGGGTTAAAATGTGTGGATTGTCATCGCAATGGAGAAGACCACCAAATGGAACGCCCATTTGACACGCTACAATGTGCCGATTGTCATCTTGCTTCAGGAAGAACGCCGGGGCGATTAGGTGCTCCAATTGCGGGGCACAAAGGTATTCCGCCGGTACATTTTAAAAAAATGAGTTGTACGGCGTGTCATAGTGGTTTAATGCCCAAGGCAACCCCTCATTCCATTCGCACCTCTCGAGCAAACCGCTTAGGTGTTCATGGTCGAGCGCAGTGGTTTACCGATTCGCCATTTATTGTTGAGCCCGTAATGGTTCGTGATTCTGAAGGAAAAATTGTCCCCATGCGTATGATGTGGCCCGCATATTGGGCCGACAAATCAGGGAAACCAATTCCTGAAGAGCAACTAAAAAAGGCGGCTGCGGGCATTCTCGACACGCCAGAGCAAGTGGCAGAAATCTTAAACACCTTTGCATCAATCGATGATGCTCTAGGTGAACCTGCGTATGTTGCCAAAGGGACGCTGTACAAAAAAAATGTAGATGGCGGGCTCGATCGGGTTGGAAAGATCGAAACTCCCGACTCTTGGCTCTGGATAACCCCATCAAATCGAGTTTCTATTGTTCCTGATTTTAATGTAAATACCAATGAGTTTGATATTGAAATTGAAGACCAAATTATTGCACTTCTTGAAGCATTTCAACCTGCTAAAATTATAATGGTCAAAGATGGAAAGCAGTTTGCTCTAGACGGAGAAGGCTATCTTTCAACCACCCATTCATCTCTAAAAACGGGCTGGTACACCGCAGATGGAAAATCGTTGGTCTCTCCTTTTGTTGAAAAAGCGGTCACCGACTTGGTTGGGAGCAAAAAAACGCTAAACGAAGATCAACTTGTTCGAATGCTCAAAAAACTCGGCACGGGAACATCCTATATTGCTGCCGGTCGAAAATTTACGATTGATGCGAACGGTCAATTAGTCGATGTTGAAGATGCTGCCGCAGCGCCCATTTCTTGGCCTTTTGCACACACCGTCCGTCCCGCCGTTCAATCTTTAGGTGCTAAAGGGTGCGAAGATTGTCACGCCGCAAATGCCCCATTTTTGTTTAGTAGCGTGACCGCCACAAGTCCTCTTTTAACCGAGCGCATTCCTGCCATTCCGATGCACAAATACGAAAAGCTAAACAGCACCTTTCACACCCTCTTTGGTCTTAGTTTTACAGTAAGACCGCTGGTTAAAGTGCTCTTCATTCTGCTCGCCCTCGCTCTTCTTATATTGCTCTTCGCAATCGGATTTTCATCCCTGCTAAAGCGCATTCCTGATGCAGAGAAAAAACACCCGTTTAGTGCAAAAAGTTTTAAGATCTTGCTTGTACTACTTATAATTCAAGCCCTTCTGGGATTTGTTTTTTCACATATATCGGGTTCATCGCTTAGTGGCTTCCCGTTGCTGTTGCATGTTGGATTTGGTCTTCTATATGCCGCCGCCCTACTTCTGTGGGGATTTGTTCACGCCAAATCTGAAAACAACATTTGGTTCTGGATTTTAATTGGTTCAGGAATACTACTCATTGGAAGCATCTTAATGGCCATGTTCCCCATTTTAAACACAACAGGGCAACATATTGCGGTAGGCATTCATGCCATTTCCGCTCTGCTCACGCTTCTTTCTATTACAGCCATTTCGCTAAAAAGAAGAGCGCCAAAAGGGTCAGATTCCAACAACACCTCTAACGAGAATTCGTAAAAATGAAAACCAGCGGAATGCCCGTTCACCTTTTTTTAGAAGAGCGCCCCTGCCTCGTCGTCGGCGGGGGGAAAACCGCCTTAAAAAAAACCCATCTGCTTCTTGAAGCCAAAGCTACTGTTTTACTGGTTGCTCCAAAGCTAGATGCAGCGCTTCTGCAACTCAAAAACGAAGCGCGTATTCAAATAAAAAAACGACCCTTAAAACCTGCCGACATCAAAGAAAAAGTGCTCGTCTTTGCCGCCACAGGAAACCGAAAAACAAATCGAGAAATCTTAGCACTTTGTCGAGAAAACCATGTTTTATGTAGTTGCGTGGATGGCAACTGGGCTCAGAGCGACTTTACCCTCCCCTCCATTCTACGCCACCCCCCCCTCACCCTTTCCGTTTCCGCAAACAACAACGAAACCCAACTTTCAAAAATGGTAAAAAACAGTTTGGCCCGCCATTTAAGCATGATCGAATCCGCCACCTTAATTGTAGTAGGAACCGATCATCACCACCTCAGCGTCGAAGAGCGCGAACCCTTTCACCTTACCGGGCACCGCTTCGAACGAGCAGGGTTTATGATTATGCAACTTTGGGGCATTCATGAATTTATGATTCTCAACACCTGTAACCGAGTCGAAGTCATTGCAGTCGTCTCAGAAGCCACCGCTCACAACGGAATCTTACGCCACATTCTTGGATTCACCGCCCTTAAAGAAAATAAGTTTTACCTAAAACGAGGCAAAAAAGCCTTCGAACACCTCTGCCTCGTCACCGCAGGAATGCGCTCCCAAACGCCCGGCGAAAACCACATCACCGCACAGATCAAATCCGCCCTCGAAATCGCTCAAAAACGAGAATGGGCTAACAGCCTTCTACAAAGTTGGATCTCCGCCGCACTGCACGTATCAAAAGCCATAAAAAACAGAATTGAACCTTTGCTTAAACACTACGAAATCGAAGAGCTCGCACTGCGCTACCTCCAAGCAACACATCCCGACTTAACCAAAGCAACCCTTATGGTTCTTGGCGCAGGAACCATCGGGCACGCCATTGTTCAACAGAGCCTCCCCCTCGCAAAAAAAATCATCTGGTGTTACCACATTCAGCCCCCAACCCTTCCAACCGATCCACAAAAAAAGATTCAAACCGGCACCTTTAACTCGCTCCGAGAAAACCTTCACGAAGCCGACGTAATCATCAGTGCCACCGACTCCCCCGGACATCTCCTCCACCGTGCCCACGCCCCCTTTCTAAATCAAGAATCCCCCGTCACAATCGTCGATTTAGGAATGCCACGAAACATTGATCCCAAACTCGACACCCTCTCCCCATCCATCAATGTCCTCGATTTAGACGGCTTAAAATATTGGTACCGCCGCGAACTCACCGACCTCGACGATCTCCTCCACAAAAGCCGCGCCATCATCGCTCAACATCAAGACGAATACCAAAAAATTGCAACGCGCCTTCAGCTTTCAGACTAATCAAAACCAACGGTCTACTGCAACCGATCAATACCTTGGTGGTTATACGCAAACGGAACTTTAATAAAAGCAATCTTTCGATTAATTGTTTCAGCTTCCGCATTTCGAGCAGCCCGAATCGCCTCTTCCCGCAACGCCGTTTCACCATGACAAGCGGCAATAACCGCATCAACCGATGCACTCCGAGTTGCCTTAATGATTTCCGCCATTTCAAACAACCCAAGCAAAAGCTGTGCTCCATATCCTCGACCAATCACATCGTACCCCGGCTTACCAAAACCATGCTCCGAAGTCGGCGCATGATCCGGTCGATAAACCCCTTGCCAACCCAAATCAACCAACGTATGCACCACTTTTGCAAGCTCCTCGCGATGCTCCGCATGATGGCCCTCCCGAAAATTCTTCCCATCGGTTTCAATAGGGCGCAAATGAATATGCGGAAAAATTTGTTCAATCGACATCCCCTTCGTCTGACCATACGCCGCAATATCGCGGATAACCGCTGTAATATCGCGATTCGTCTCATTCGCCATAAGCGATCCAATACACATATTTACTCCGCAACCATGATCGAGCAAAAACTTATATCCATTTGCACAACCCACAATCCGAGGCGTTCCAAGAAAAGGCGTAAAAGCAGGATCATCAGCATGACAACACAAGCGAATACCCGACGCCTCGGCAACCGGAATTACCGCATCCAAAAAATAGGCAATATGCTCCTTAAGCGTTTCAACCGACATCCCCGCATATTTAGAAACCGCCACCCGAAAATCTTCCAGCGAAAAACCCTCCTGCGCACCCGCCAAGCCCGCAGTAATCATATCAATCAACTCCTGCTGCTGTTGCGGATTCTTTTCCAAATACGTTTCCCAATACCTCTTTGCTTCCGCCACCTCTTCCTCAGAAAAAGAGCCATCATCAATATAAGCCTGCACCGAATCGTGCCGCTTCAACAAATAAATATCGAACGCCGCAAAAGCTGCGTGAATATACTTAAGCGTCTTCGAACCATCCGAAAGCGTTGTTACCCGAGTCCGAGTCCAATCCGCCACCAACATAAAATTACCAACCACCGTTGTTACGCCAAACCGACCCAAATTACGAAGACTCTGCTTATAATTCTCAATATGAGCGTCCCGCTTTGGACTCCCATTTTTTATATCCTCAGTAAAAACCAAGCTCTCGGCAACATCCCAAACCAACCCCGTACGTTCAGCGTGAACCTCATGCCATTGATACAAAGCATATCCACTCAACTCCTCCGGCACATCAGACGAAGGCAAAAACTCAACCTCAATTTTACGCTTTGCAATCTCCTCTTCCGTCCAAACCTGACCCGTTGGAATATGATGTAGCGCCGAAATAATATTCGTCACACCAGGAGTTTGCCGAATATTTTTAATCGTCACACAATCCGATGGCCCAAACCATCTCATCCCTGCCCGTGCTCGTTCACGGTTCCAATTTTGATTATAAATTTCGCTCATAAAAACTCCCGTTGTTTAGAAGGTGCGAAAATATGATTTCTACCGCAGAAAAACACAACCTCTTTTGTTATTTTTTAATAACCACCCTTTTTTCATCCACTCAAAAAGCACGCCCCAAAAACACCCGATCAACTCAACACAACCCAAGCTACTCACGCTACCCAACAACACCAAAAACAAAAAAAAGAGTTAAAACAACAGCAATTCCAACAACACTTCTCACAGCAATTTTTGATTTAAAAAGGATCCCATCCGGATTTTTTTGAAACATTCGATAAAGCAAGATAGCGCCCCCCCCAGAAACAACACCAGAAATAAGCAACATCAACATCGATATTCCCATCCCCCTTTCATTATCAGGATGAACCGTAATAGATGAGCTAAAAACAAGCATGACAAAAAACAACACGCACAAATACCAACAACTCCGAATTAAAATCATTTTATACTCCCAGCTACATTTTAATATCAAAACAAGGCATTCAAAATCGTACTAATCACTGATTCTTCTGTACGATTGCAATCGATTATTTCCTCTGATCGAATACTCTAATATTCTGATCTCCTCTCCTCCACCAGACCTCAAAAAATCCTTAAGGCGTTTTAAAGCCATTTTCTGTTGATCTACCTTTATGACAAAAACCCAATATGTTGCAATCTCTTCTTCCTTGTACTCTTTGATGAATGGGTAAATCCGAAAAATGGATGTGTTCGGTTCGCAATAAATAAACCATTTACCAGACTGAAAACCTATAGATTGAAAAAGTGATTGATCAACCCAAGACCTATCCGAGAACAACTTGCTCATTTCATCCAAAGACATCCCAGGTTTCAGATGATTAAGCTGAATCATAAATACTCGACAATCCCGATCATATTTAATCGGGTTTTTCCTCTGTGGTTGATTTTCCTGCATATCAGTCGATAATGAGCTACATGAACAAACCAAGCATGCCACAAATAAACAAATGATTAATCGCACCATTATTTTCTCCTTTTCAGTTAACGAACATCGGGTGACTTTCGTGGCGAGGACCGTTGCCCTCAAAATTGCACACAGCCCACCATAAAATTGTGAACACTTTATTCATTCATAAG
>Ga0256845_1001627_pt1 | contig 17630 bp, 15 predicted proteins | sample RiftiametaG_FD_189101 | JGI IMG/M metagenome (GOLD analysis project Ga0256845, IMG submission 189101) | Tube worm associated microbial communities from hydrothermal vent at the East Pacific Rise, Pacific Ocean - Riftia | ecosystem: Host-associated > Annelida > Integument > Unclassified ...
GTATTTAGAGCACCATCAAAACAAACCTAATTCAGAAAAGGGGAATTGGATATTGGAGTAACTAAAAAAAGAATTCATTCTTTTACATATTAAAAACTATGGATTTTCAATCCATAGTGGTTTATTTCCCTGATTATTAAAATTCATTCTAGCAGTAAAGCACATAGTAGTTAAATTATAGGGAGCAACCCCTAAATCTATAATTGTTGGTGCTGAAATTCCAGCAGCAGAAACATGATACGCATATAAATTTGGGGTTTGAGGCGCAAATCCGTTGACGTTTGACCCATCTGTTCCCGTTAAAATCCAATAATCTGTTCCATTTCCATGGTAGGTACCTATTAAAAGTTCATGTGTATTTGCTTGTACTAATGTTTTTTTTCCAACAGCTTCAACATCACCTAAACAATTGTTTAAAGTCATATCAACAATAGAATAAAATAATCCTGCACCAGTTCCTGTAGCATGCCCGTCCATTGCAAAAACGTAGTATTTATTAATGTTACCAGGAAATGGAACAATTAAACTTGATTTCATAGAACTTACATTTCCCCCCATGTTAGCTCCGTTTGGCATTTGAGCATGATTTTTATCCCATATAAATTCTCCATCAGTATAAAATAATAAATTTCCATTTTGATCTGAAATAGCCGTATGATTTTCAGAATAAAGGTAAGGAGAACTATTGTTAACTAACGGTATGCCTGCATTAATCGTATTAAAATTTAAACCAGAGATAGGTTCTGCTGGGTCTTGGTTTTTAGGGAAATTAAAGTTATAATTCCCTCCAAAAAACCAGTTATTATCTTCATTTTGTGCAAGTGAAGGTAAAGAGATTGCTATTAATAATAAGGCTATTATTTTATTCATAATTAGTGTTGTATTTTTGCTGTGAATGGATTTATTCTTTCACAAATTTTTGTATAGTAGTATTGTTTCTTCCAATAATCTTAATTAGGTAAATTCCTTTATTTAAATCGCTAATATCAGTTTTCGATTGATTCTTAATGGTTTTAACGGTTTTCCCTGTTAAATCAATAATCGTGAATAAAGTGTACTCTAAATCGGTTTTAATCTCAATAAAATTGGTTGCAGGATTAGGATAAATTGAAAAATATTGATTGTTCTTTAAATCATTAACCCCCGTAGTACCTTTATCTCCTGCATTGATAGCTGTGTTAGGTGTGCTTTGGTAAGCATATTCTTTTACCGTCAGTTTTTTTGAGTTGTCAAAAGATACTAAAACCCATCCATAATAGGTGTTAGTACCTAAAAGAAACTTTACTCCAACATATTTATCTCCTAAATTTTGAAAATTAGAATCAGCATTATCCCCAATAAAAGGTTCTGGTGATGAAGCACCCCAATTTAAAGAGGAGTTTATAGTTTCTCCTTGGTTCATTGCTTTTAAGTATCTTCCTCCAAAAGGATTAGTAGCAGTTCCGTCAAGGTTAAATGTATTACCATTTGCATAAGTCATGTGCATAAACCAACCGCTTGTGCCATAATCATCCCATCGGAAATTATATTCCTCTGTTCCATCACTATCAAAATCAATGGCAATAATGTTGTTAGCAGAAATGACCGTAGAGTTTAGAGTAGTTGTTACATCTGGGTTAATATCTGTATAAACAATTTGTGCATTTGTATTAACCGCAGTAAGGATGAATACTGCTAAGCTGAACATTAAATTTGTTTTTTTCATAGTTTAAAATTTTAATTTTATAAGTTTATTATTTTGGTTTTCCTCTTTTAAGGTTTGGAATTTTTTCTGAAAAAGAAAGTTTTATTGCATTATTAACTTAACAGTCAGAATATTACTTCTTTACGAATTTTTGCATAATAGTATTTCTTTTTCCAATAATTTGGATGAAATAAATTCCATTAGTTAAATTACTAACGTCAATTTTGGTTTTAAGAGTTGTCTGTTTTATTGTTTTACCAGTAAGGTCTATAATCTTAATTGAAGAATATTGTAATGTTGTTTCAATTTCAATATAATTGTTGGCTGGGTTTGGATATATTTTTATTTCGGTGGAGTTTGATCTATTCTCGATTCCTGTAATTGTTACATTAACAGTCTGTGTGGTTGTACTTGAAAAACATGTGTCGGTAGAGTAGGTGGTCAACTCAACAGTATAATTTCCAGTAGTTGTATATGTATTGGTTGGGTTTTGTAAGAGACTCGTATTTCCATCTCCAAAATTCCAAGAGTAATTATTGCCATTTGTTGATGTGTTGGTGAAATTAACAACTGGGTTTCCGGTATAGTTAAAATCAGCAATTGGTTTGTTGGTATTTATTCCCCAAAGTGATAAGCTATCTAAAACTGTATAAGATGCTACAGTTTGTAAATTTAGTGCATCATTTGCACTAATGGCTGCAGGGATAAAAGTTGACCCAATAGGAGACTTTTGATAGAATGTAGCATAAAAAACACAGGCAGCTAAATAGCTTCCTTGTACACTTGGGTGACTCTCATCAGGGTTATATAAATCAATCAAAGGGAAACTGTCTCTAACTGTTTTCCAAGCTACTCCAACTGGAGAAACGACAGCATTGTTGCTATCTTTCATTTCCATATAACTCTCTCTTAATCGTTGTTGCATTCCTAGATAAGTACAAATTGGAGGATAGCTTGCACAATTTCCAGCATCTCCATTTTCTCTTCCCCAAGTCATATAAAAAACTGTTTCGGTACATGCATGGTTAGATTTAATAGTATTGTTAAGTTGGTATGCGTAAGGGTAGACATCAGTTGCCACCTGAGCTGGAGAAAAAGACGGTTTTTGACTTTGTTCTTGTAGTACAACAAAATCCCAGTTACGCGAATTAATTTTAGCTAAACTTGCGACATCTGTGGTGTGTTGTATAAATTGATATCCTCCAGGAGTATTTGCTTCTGTTATTAAAGTGTCTCCAAAACTTAATGCAACCGATTTAATAAGTTGAGGTAGGTTGTTATAGCCTGTATAGCTATTACCAAGAAATAAAGCTTGTTTAGTTTGTGCGTTAGCCGAACAAAAAGTAAGGACTGTTAATAGAGTAATTAATCTTTTCATAATTATGTTTTGTTACGTAGCAGACGGCATTCTTTTAAAATAGTTGCAGAAGCATTTTTGGAAAACAGATTAATATTGGAATGCTAAAATTAATGGTAAAAAATAAGCATGTTATTAACTAACTTTATCTTTCTAAAAAAGATAGATTTTGAAAAAGGAAAAAGATATGAAATTTGGAACCAAAGCAATACACGGAGGTTTGGAATATGATTCAGCAACAGGAGCAATTATGACACCTATATATCAAACATCAACTTATGTTCAGGCTGGTTTGGGTAATCATAAAGGATATGAATATTCGCGAACATTAAATCCAACCAGACATGCTTTAGAAAAAAATATAGCAGCTATTGAAAATGGTAAATTTGGAGCTTGTTTTGGATCTGGTTTAGCGGCAATCGATTGTATTATCAAAACTTTAAACCCTGGTGATGAAGTAATTTCTACTGATGATTTATATGGAGGATCTTACAGAATGTTTACAACCATTTTTGCGAAATATGGTATAAAATTTCATTTTGTTTCAATGAATGATACTTCAGAAATTGAAGCGAAAATAAATAAAAATACAAAAATGATTTGGGTAGAAACACCAACCAACCCAATGATGAATATTATTGATATTGAAGCAGTAAGTAAGGTAGCCAAGGCAAATAATTGTTTGTTGGCTGTTGATAATACTTTTGCCACTCCTTACCTGCAAAATCCATTAGATTTAGGTGCGAATGTGGTAATGCATTCGGCTACTAAATATTTAGGTGGACACTCAGATGTAATTATGGGAGTGTTAATATGCAATGATGAAACTATTGCTAAAGAAATTTACAGGATACAAAATAGTAGTGGTGCAGTTTGCGGGCCACAAGATGCCTTTTTAGTATTAAGAGGGATTAAAACATTGCACTTAAGAGTTCAAAGGCATTGTGAAAATGGAAAAAAAATAGCTAATTTTTTAATGAATCACCCCAAAGTAGAGAATGTTTTTTGGCCAGGATTAGAGTCACATCCAAACTATGATATAGCTAAAAGACAAATGAGAGATTTTGGAGGGATGGTTTCATTTACCTTGAAAGGGAATAAATTAGATGATGCTTTAAATCTTGTGAAAAAAGTAGAGATTTTTGCTTTAGCAGAATCTTTAGGGGGAGTTGAGTCATTAATTGGTCATCCAGCTACAATGACTCATGCTGCAATTCCAAAGGAAGAAAGAGTGAAAACTGGAGTGGTAGACTCTTTAATTCGTTTGAGTGTAGGAGTTGAAGATGTGGAAGATTTAATTGCTGATTTAGAACAAGCACTAAGCTAAAATAAACACATGAATTATTATTTTATAACAGGGTCTAGTAAAGGTTTAGGAAAATCTTTGCTGGATAAATTATTAAAAGACGAGAGTAACGTTGTTTATGGTTTTGCAAGAACTTGTCCTTTAGAACATGAAAGGTACAATCATGTAACAATTGATTTAAGTAACTTGTCTAAAGTTGAAGGTTTTAATTTCTCAAACCTTGAAAATCCAGAACGTATCATTTTAATAAATAATGCTGGAATAGTTGGAGATATAAATCATGTAGGGAAATTGGATAATCAAAAAATTATAGATTGTTATAATTTAAATTTAATTGCACCAGTTATATTAACGAATAATTTTATTTCAAAATATACTGATTTAGGTTGTGAAAAAATGGTGCTTAATATTAGTTCGGGAGCCGGTAGAACGCCAATTGATGGTTGGAATGTTTACTGTTCTACTAAAGCTGGAATAGATATGTTTAGTCAAGTGTTAAGCGAAGAGGTTAATATTGATAAATTTAATATTAAAGTATTGAGTCTAGCTCCAGGAATTATAGATACAGACATGCAAGTTGAGATAAGAAAATCAGAACAATCTGGGTTTTCTAATGTTGAACGTTTTATTAAGTATAAGAAGGATGGAGAATTAACAAGTTCAGAGATAACAGCTCAACAAGTTTTAAGATTTTTAAGCGAAAAAAGTTTACAAAAGGATGTAATTTGTTCTGTAAGAGATTTGTAAACGATTGTATTCTGTCCTTAAAAAGACAATAATAGCCGATAGTCGAATAATTAAGGATTAAAAGAATTGTTTTAATTATATTTGGGGTTGTACATTTTACAAAAAATAAGATTTATTTAAATTTAAAGGAATGAAGAAGATATTATTAGCACTTATAATTACGGCAATATTTCCATTTAATGGAAGCTCACAAACTTACGATTTAAGTGAGCCTGATAGAATTAATTGCGGAACAGCTGTTGTGAATAATCAACTGTTGTTAGAAAACCCTTCTATGCAGCTAGATATTGATGAGCAAAATAGATTTGCAAAAGAGTTTGCAAAAAGTCATGTTTCTAACAAAATGGGAGTTATTAGTTATACTATCCCAGTTGTTTACCATGTTATACATGATAATGGCCCTGAAAACGTTTCAAAAGCAGCAATTGAAGCTTCAGTAGCAAATTTAAATGAAGATTTTCAAAAATTAAATTCAGATATTTCTCAAGTTATTCCAAATTTCACAGGTATTGCTGCCGATATTGAAGTTCAATTTAGATTGGCTCATCTTGATCCGAATGGAAATTGTACTGAAGGGATTACAAGAACGGTTTCGACACTTACTTATGCGATGGATGAAACAGCTAAGATCTTGGTGAATTGGAATACTACTAAGTATTTGAATATTTGGGTAGGAGAAACAATGGCAAGTGGTTCTGGTGGATATTCTTTTTATCCCAGTAATTCATTGCCTCAATATAGGAATGGTATAGTCATTCGTTCTGCTCAATTAGGGAATTCAATTTCACATGAAGTAGGTCATTTTTTAAATTTACCACATACTTGGGGGAATTCTAATAATCCAGGACTTGCTTCTAATTGCGGAATTGATGATGGCGTAAATGATACTCCTCTAACATTAGGAAATACTTCTTGTAATACCTCAATAAATAATTGTGGAACGTTAGATAATGTTCAGAATTATATGGATTATTCAGGTTGTTCAAGAATGTTTACAGAAGGCCAAAAGAGCAGAATGCATGCGGCTTTAAATTCTTCTACGGGATCTAGAAATACGCTATGGGCTCTAACTAATCTTGCTTCTACTGGTGTTGCAGATCCTTATATGACTACTGTTTGTACTCCAATAGCAGATTTTACATATAATAAGCAATATATTTGTGAAGGAGCATCAGTTGCATTTGCGGATGATTCATATAATGCGATTCCAACAATATGGGATTGGACATTTACAGGAGGAACACCAAATACTTCTTCTGTTTCTAACCCAGTTATAACGTATAATAATTCAGGGGTGTATAGTGTAACGCACCGACCAGAAACTACTACGGGGGCTGGTTTAAAAACTAAAACAAATATTATTACAGTAAGTTCTTTAGTGGCTGAATATTCTGGGACGGTAGTATATGATTTTGAAAATGCAGCAAATTATAATGCTGATTGGATAGTGGATAATCCTGAAGGTCAAGCTTGGCAAAGAAACACAAGCGCATCAACATCAGGTACTAGTTCTGTTAGGATTCGCAACTTTTTTACAACAGAAAATGGAGAAGTTGATGAATTAATTAGTCCATCATTTGATGTTTCTTCCGTTTCAACAAAATCGATGACGTTTAAATATGCTTTTGCTAAGAAGAATTCTTCAAATACAGATCGACTTTTGGTTTCTTACTCTGTTGATTGTGGAGCAACCTGGTTTTTGAAATTACCATTAACATCAAATATAGAGACAGCCCCAATACATGTAGCTTCATTTATACCTACATCTACAGAATGGGTTCAGAAAACGGTTAGTTTAAGTTCAATTCCAACAGCAACAAATGTTCGTTTTAAATTTAAGTTTCAATCTGGAGGAGGAAATGACTTGTATATTGATGATATAAATATTGGGAATGGGTCGGTAGGTGTTGAAGATTTTAGTAATGTCGCTAGTTTTAGTGTTTATCCTAATCCTACAAATTCAAGTGCTCAGATTTCTTTTAAATTAGTTAGAGATGTAAAAGCATTAAGCATTAAAGTAAGAAATGCTGTTGGACAAGAGGTTACAAGCGTAATTAATGAGCAGTCATTTAGTACCGGAAAATATACCTTGAAGATTGATGAAGAAAGAAAACTAGCAGCAGGTATTTACTTTATAGAGTTCAATGCTGACTCCAATGTTAGCGTTCAAAAATTAATAGTTCAATAAACAATAAATTTTAGTTTATAAAAAATCCCTCTAGAGAATCTCTAGAGGGATTTTTTATGCTTTATTTAGAGCGGGAATTAGTGAGTGTTTTTATTAATCTCATCTTGTAATTTCCGCATTGTTTCTTGCTCTTTTAACATTGATTTTTTTCTAAATTCTTCGAATTCGTTATCTAATTTAGTTAAGTTTTTTTGAGAAGAATTCGTATCAATATTACTTTTTTTAAACATAGAAATAAAAACGATGAGGCCTAATAATAAAATTATAATTAGTGACCATACAATCATGTTGTAACCAGCTTTGCTTAAGTTTATTCCCATAAAAGAAATACTATCAACATCTTCAGAAATAGAGCTAACCTCATTTTTTAAACGTTCAACCTCTGCTTTTAGTTGGCTAATAGTTCCTATGTTTTGGTCAATTGATTTATTCGCAGTTGTTAAATCTTGTCGAATAGTTTTAATAGAATCTAGTGTGTGTGCTTTTACTTTTAAAATAGAGAGTTTTCTAATAAGCTGAAAATCTCTAAATTTTGTTGATTTATTAATGATGTAATCAAATTGAGCTTCAATTGTTCCAGAATCTAATTCAGGTTGATTAGCAGTGTTTTTTTGTGCTGAAATATTTGTAGAAACAAGTAGTATAAAAGCAAAAGAAATTATTTTTTTCATGGTTAATGTTATTGACAATAAAATATGAGTAAAATTACTCAATAATTATTTTCGCCATTGGCGATTATTTTTTTCTCATAAAGATTTGAATCGGAACACCTGTAAAATCAAAATACTCTCTGAGTTTATTTTCTAAAAATCGTTTGTAAGGTTCTTTTATGTACTGTGGTAAATTACAGAAGAATGCAAAAGAAGGAGCATGAGTAGGTAACTGAGTTACAAACTTAATTTTAATCCATTTCCCTTTACTAGATGGTGGTGGGTTTTGATTAGCAACTCCGAGCATTATTTCATTTAGTTTAGAAGTAGGTATTTTCTTTACACGGTTTTCATAAACCTTAACAACTTCTTCTAATGCTTTGTGTATTCTTTGTTTGTTTGTTACAGAAGTAAAAATGATAGGTACATCTGTAAAAGGAGCTATTTTTTTCCTAATGTGAGCTTCAAACTCTTTGGCAGTATTGGTTCCTTTGTCCTCAACCAAATCCCATTTGTTTACTAAAATAACAACACCTTTTTTGTTTTTAATAGCGAGGTTAAAGATGTTCATATCCTGAGCCATCATTCCGTCTAAAGCTTCAATCAACAATAAACAAACATCCGAATTTTCAATTGCTCTAACCGAACGCATTACAGAGTAAAATTCAATATCTTCGTTTACTTTTCCTTTCTTTCTTAATCCAGCAGTGTCAATTAGTTTTAAATCAAAACCAAAAGCATTGTAATGTGTGGTAATAGAATCTCTTGTTGTACCAGCAATACTAGTTACAATGTTTCTTTCTTTACCAATTAAAGCATTTAATAGAGATGATTTTCCAACATTTGGTCTTCCAACAATAGCTAACCTTGGTATTCCATCATCTTCTTCTTCTTCATGATAATCTTCTAAATTGTTAATTACTTCATCTAATAAATCGCCAGTACCACTACCGTTAATTGATGAAACATTGAAAATTTCATCTACAATTCCCATTCCGTAAAAAACACTTGAATCAATAATACGTTCATGGTTATCTACTTTATTAGAGACTAGAAGAACCTTTTTATTTGCTTTTCTTAAAAGACTAGCTACGGTTTGATCTAAATCTGTAATACCTGCAGTAACATCAACAACAAAAATAATTAGGTCGCATTCTTCAATAGATATGACAACTTGTTTTCTAATTTCAGCCTCAAAAATATCGTCAGAACCTTTTATGTATCCTCCGGTATCAATTAAAGTAAATTCTTTTCCGTTCCAATCTACTTTTCCGTAATGTCTATCACGAGTTACACCACTAGCCTCATCAACTATGGCACTGCGAGATTCAGTTAATCGATTAAAAAGTGTCGATTTACCTACATTTGGTCTTCCTACTATTGCTACTATATTTCCCATATCAGGCGGCTAAATTACCTAAAACTATTTATTTAGGTATCCAAAACGTTTTAATTGTGTTTCGTTGTTTCTCCAATCTTTATTTACTTTAACGTAAAGCTCTAAAAATACTTTCTTATCAAAGAATTTTTCCATGTCTAAACGAGCTTGAGTTCCCACTCTTTTTAACGGTTTTCCTTGGTGTCCGATAATAATTCCTTTTTGAGAATCTCTAATAACCATTATGATTGCTCGGATTCTAATTATCTTTTCGTCTTCTTTAAACTCTTCCACTTCTACTTCGCAAGAGTAGGGGATTTCTTTTTTGTAGTTCATTAGAATTTTCTCTCTAATAATTTCAGAAACAAAAAATTTCTCAGGTTTATCAGTTAACGTATCTTTATCGTAAAAAGGAGGAGATTCTGGTAATGCAGCTTTAATTTCCATGATTACCTGATCTACATTAAAATTATGTAGTGCTGATATTGGAAAAACTTTAGCATTAGGAACTAATTCGCTCCAATAATTTACCTTTTCTTCTAAAAGATCTTGTTCTACTTCATCAATTTTATTGATTAATAAAATAACTGGAGTAGTTGTTTTTTGAAGTCTTTCAAGAATGTTTTCGTCTTTAAATTCTTTTTCTTGTACTTCGACCATTGCTAATAAAACATCAGCATCCGAAATGGCTGAGTTTACAAAATTCATCATCCCTTCATGCATTTTATATGCAGGGTCAATAATTCCGGGAGTGTCAGAAAAAATGATTTGATAATCATCATCATTAACTATACCCAAAATTCGATGGCGAGTAGTTTGAGCTTTAGATGTAATTATAGACAATCGTTCGCCTACTAAAACATTCATTAGAGTTGATTTTCCTACGTTTGGAGCACCAATAATATTTACGAAACCTGCTTTATGCATTGTTTTAACATTTTTTGTTGGTGCAAAGAAACACAATATTATAGCTGTAGCCGAATTAAGATAAAGAGTTCTTTTAAAAAAGAATGAAATAAAATTTGAAAGATTAAAAAAAGTACTACATTTGCAGCCGATTAAGTTGAAAATTTATTTTAAACATATATCGCGGGGTAGAGCAGTTGGTAGCTCATCGGGCTCATAACCCGGAGGTCATCAGTTCGAGTCTGGTCCCCGCTACCACGGAAACCGTTAGAGAAATCTAACGGTTTTTTTATGCATTAAAGTTTTTTTGATTTGTAATTGTAGGTTTATAGTAATCCTTACCACAGTCCGAGAATTAAATACTTTCAACAAAATCTAAAAAGACTTTTTTATGTAATTCAAGATCCATATTAGGAGAAAGTGCTACACGGGCAATATAATCTTTGTCACCTTCTTTAGTTGTCCCTTGAGTAGAAGTTGCAGGTATCGTCCAATAACATCCTTTTAATTGACCATAACTTACACAGTACTTACTTTCGTTAGGAATTTCGGTAATCATTAAATTGATTAACTTCAAATTCAACCCTCTCTTATAAGTTTCTCTTTCTTCATCAGTATTTCCTTTAGTAGGGAGATCTAATGAAAACACAGATGGAGTAAATCCTTGTTTTGCTAATTCTTCTGAAACAAAATTGATTTTTGCGGCAGGTAAAGTCTCGTTGATATAGTTTACAAATTCACGTGTATTTTGATAAGCATCCTTAATTCTTTGTGTCATTGAAGGCATTTGCTTGGCTAATATTTCATATTGAAAATGTGTAGCCTCATTATCACAAAGCATTAGATGCTTTTCTATGTTGATAATCAAGGCTTCCGCTTTCTTATTTCCTACACAGTAGCCAGCAGTACATTTTCCGCCACTTGGAAATTTAGACCCACTCGCAAATGAAATGGTTCTAACCGTTGAGAGTAGATCAGCCTCACCTAAAAAGTGCACATTAGGACAAAATGTTTGATCTAAAATAAACACTGGATCTATTGCCATTTCACCAGTTGAAGTTTTACGTGCTTCACTTAAAACATCTCTTAATTTTATAAGATCTGGAACCTCAACTCTAGGGTTTGTTGGAATTTCAGCGATTATGTAAGGGATAGCATCTTCTTTCGCAATTTTGGCTAAAACGATATCAATACTTTGTACCATATCGTTTCCACCATCAACTGGTAAATCCATCACTTCAACATTATTAAGGCAAGCAGCAACACGTCTTGCTTGGTCATTTGTTCCGCCATAACAATTTGGAGGAACAACAATTTTGATAGCCTTTCCTTTATGATTTTCTTGTGCATGGTGAATTAACCCCATTAAAATAGCATATTGAATAGATAGTCCACTAGAGCCAACTAGTGCTTTGGTATTTGTACCGGTGATGGTTGCAATTGAATCTAAGACCATTTTTTTGTTGGCCTCGACATTGCTTTTTTCAATATTAAAAGAAGACTCATCCGTTAGGTTTTTTAAGGCAGTAAGACAATTGGCTGGCGTCATTGCAATGGTTTCTCTTCTCCTTACATGCTGAATATCTGAGATATAATTTTCATTTTGTTCTCCATTCACTAATAAAATACTTCCTAAATGAGAATAACCAGTAATGTAAAAGTCAATGCTTGGATTGAGATTACTTTTGCTAATTCCAGTCTCTTGTGAAATGAAAATGGTACTACCATCAAATACAGAAATCATTTCACCTTTCTCAACATGCTTTAATTCAAATTTATAGCCATAAACAGTCCTTAGTATTTCAATATCAAAATAAGCTGGTAATTCACCTGTGTAAATGATTTGGATGTTTTTATTAACCAATAAATTTTTTCTTAAAATTGCCAAAACGGGAATCGTTTGTGATGAGAAACTGATTACATTTTCAGGTTTTAGATCATTTAAGTTTCCAATTGCCCATTCTAGTAAACAAGATAATGGATGACCTAATCGAATATAGTCGTAAGCAGTAGGCAATTCATTGAGTGCTGATGCTTCAGAATTATTGTTATTAAATAAGATTTGAAACTGCTCTAAGAATTGAGTTTTGGCCAGTTTTTCATCATAAATATCTAGTCGATGGGTTGTTGTACTCAACCAGCCGGTTGGCATATTTCCTAATACATCTTTAATATAATTTCTCATTTTACTTGCTTCCATAATTTTTGCCTTTAGATAGGCCAGCAAGATACATAAATCCATTTATTTTAAAAGTGTTACAAGACCTTTTGTATATTGTTGGTTACAGTATTTCTATTTTATTGAAGTGGATGGTAATTAGTTTAGAGTAATTAACGGCATTAATAAGAATAGTAGAGTGCTTTGTTCCAAATTTATAGTTGTTTCGAAATTGGTTTAAAAACTTAAACTAGGAAAATCGTTATTTTACTGTTTTACAAACTTTTTAGTTATTGTTCTTTCTTCTGTAATTAATTGAATAAAGTAAATTCCATCTGATAAATCAGACACATTTATAATGTTTAAGTCTGTAGTAATTGTTTTAATAGTCTTACCAGATATGTTAACAATATTGACTCGGCCAATATTTAATTCTGTATTAATTGACAATTGATTTGAAGTAGATTTCTATTTTTGAATTCAAGTCTACGTTGTTATCTATTCCTGTTGTAATCACATAAATGTTAAATCCACCAGCCTTATTAAATACAACACCGTTTTCACCAATAGAGTCACAATAAATATCAGTACAGCCATTTCCATCATCTATTGCTAGGCATAAATAAAAAGGTCCTGCAGTTGCATAAGTATGGTTTGGGTTTTGAAGAGTAGAAGTACTACCATCACCAAAATCCCATGAGTAAGTTAAATTAGTTCCTGTGGCACTATTAACTATCGTTACATTTCCAGTATTATCAGGGTAGATCGCAAAACCAGCATTACATGGTAAAGGGTTAGCAACACTTGTTACATTTATAGTGTCTATGTAATAACTAATACAAGAATCTCCTTGAACAGTAGAATCTTTAATTGTTAGTATCACAGTAAAAATTCCGTTAGTAGTAAATGTATGATTAGGATTAGCTATACTATCAATAGTACCATCACCAAAGGCCTAATGTGATTGATTGTAATTACCAGTTGAAGTATTGGTAAAAGAATAGTTTCCATTACCATTTCCCACAGATATGTAATTTGCAGAGATATTACAAATGCAAGGATTAGGACAATTTGTACTAAAAGATGTTTGTGGGTCAATAACGGTCCAGTTGCTTGTTGAAAAAGCAACATCATCAACTTCTATACATACTAAATTAGGATTGTTCACTGCATAAAAAGAACCGATGCTTGTATTGTTTCCATTCTTCATATTAAGGCATACCAATTGATTGTCATTACATTGTAATATTGCTAGGTTATTGTTTTGAGTTACATTTAAAGAGGTTAGCAGGTTATCGAAACAATTCAGTACAATTAATGAAGTATTTTGAGAAACATCTAAACTGGTTATTTGATTATTATTACATTCAAAATAAATTAAAGCTGTAAAATCTTCTATTCCTGTTAAATCACTTATATTTTTTTGCTGTACATCTAAACCAGTAACAGTATCAATATTTGCAGTAAGCACTACTCCATCTAGACTAGCGTCTAATCCTAAAGTAATTAAAGCTTGTTCGAAATTTGCATCGGGTATTGCTGTTGTTTGAGCAATAGTAACATTAAAAATAAGTAGAAGTGATAAAAGTGATAGTGTAGTTTTCATAATTTATGTTTTTAATGTTTGCCAACGCTATTCTTGGAAATGTTTTAATGGTTATTGAAATTTTTGTTAAACGAATTTAGCGTTTTTTAGAAGAAAGTCAAGTAAGATTACCCTCTAAACCATTTTTTGTCGGCATAAAAAGTGCCAAAAGGTATAAAAGAAGCAATAAAAGCTCCAAAGGTTTTACCAATGTTCCATTTTAATTTTAGGTGTATAATTAATAAGTTTACAGTGTATAAAACAAAGAGTATTCCGTGTGCCATCCCTACTATTTTAACGCTATCAGGCTTGTCAAAATAATATTTTAGCGGCATTGCTATACATAGAAGAACTAAAAACGAAATACCTTCTAAAAGAGCCAGTAAACGTAAAGTGCTAAGTGATTTTTTCATAAGTTTAATATCTTGTTAGTTCCTCAATAATTATATCAGGCATAGCCTGTTTCATAAGTTAAAAGTAGTTATTTTTTTCGTGCAATCATTAGTCCGTCTCTAATCGGAAAAAGTACATTTTGCACGCGCTTATCATTATGAATTTTTTCAGAATAAGCGATTAAAGCTTGGGTGTCAGCATCTAGGTTTTTATCTCCGTTGGCTACTTTTCCGCTCCATAAAACATTGTCCGCAATAATATACCCGCCAGGTTTAACTTTGTCAAAAACAATATCATAATAATTAGAATAATTGGTTTTATCAGCATCAATAAACACAAGATCAAAAGTTGTGTCTAGTGTAGGGATAATTTCTATGGCGTTTCCAATGTGGTTAATAATGGTGTCTTTTAAATTAGATTTTTCAATGTACTTATTTACCATAGATTCTAGTTCCTCATTAATATCTATAGTATGAATTTTCCCGTCTTTCTGTAGTCCTTCGGCTAAACAAATGGCAGAGTATCCAGTGTAAGTACCAATTTCTAAAATAGTTCTTGGTTGTATCATGTGCGAAAGCATGCTAAGTACCCGTCCTTGCAAATGCCCTGATAACATTCTAGGGATGAGTATTTTTTCCCATGTTTCATGGTTGAGTTCTGTTAAAACAGCAGGTTCCTTTTCTGTGTTTTTAAGGATGAAATTTTCTATCTCTTCTGGTAAAAAATCCATAGTTAATCGGCCGGTTTAAAAGTTAAACTACTTAATTGTTTGGTATCAAAAATTTCGTTCGCTATATCTTGTAATTCTTCCGGTTTAATCATTTTAATTTTATTAAATGCTTCTTCTAAGCTGTCAACTTTATTGTAGAGCAATATACTTTTTCCCATTCCTAACATTACGTTACAATTGTTTTCTTCAGATAAGGTTATCTGACCAATAATTTGTTGTTTTGCTTTTTGGAGTTGAGAACTCGACATCTTTTTGTCTCGTAGAATTTTTAATTCACGATGAACTAATTTTATGCTTTTTTCAATATGCTTTTGATCTGTTCCTAAGTAAATGTAAAATAAGCCAATATCAGAAAAAACAGTATATGAGGACTCAATATTATAGGTTAAGCCATGTTTTTCTCGTATTCCCATGTTTAAACGACTATTCATTGCAGGCCCGCCCAAAATATTGTTTAATAAAATAAAGCCTGTTTTGTTTTTATGATACGTTCCATATGCTAAATTTCCAAGAATAGTATGAGTCTGATAAACTTCCTTTTCTATTTCTTTTTGAATGGGTTCGTAGTTGTTAAAAGGCAATCTTTTTTTAGTATTAACTTTTTCAGGAATCTCGTTAAGATACTTTTTGCAAAGTTTTTCTATTTTCTTTAAAGAAATATCACCAACAACACTAAACACAATTTGATTTGTTTGATAATTCTCTTTAATAAAGCTGAGTATTTTTTTTCTATTAATGCGTTTAACACTGTCAACAGTGCCAAGTATATTCATTCCTAAAGGGTGGCCTTTAAAAATGAGGTCTTCAAAATCATCATAAATTTGCTCATATGGGCTATCTAAATAAGAGTTTATTTCATCTATAATAACATCTTTTTCTTTTCTGAGCTCGTTTTCTGGGTAGGTAGAGTTGAATAAAATATCGGTTAAAAGTTCTAAAGCTCTCTCAAAATACTCTTTTGTAAATGATGCGTAAACACTTGTTTTTTCTTTGGTTGTAAAAGCATTTATTTCTCCTCCTACATTGTCAATTCTGTTTAAGATATGGTGGGTTTTACGTTTTTTTGTTCCTTTAAAAATAGCATGTTCAATAAAATGAGTAATACCATTTTGATCAATATTTTCATCCCTAGATCCAGTTTTTATGATAAAACCACAATGAGCCACTTCATTTTTTATAGGCTTGTGGACTATTCTAATCCCATTTTTAAGTTCTAAAAAATTGTACTCCATCCCTTATATATCAACACGTTTTTGGCAAATATAGGTTACTAAATTTAATAACGGTGTTAATAACGGTGTTAATAACTGTAAAAAATGTTAATAAACAGGGAGCCTTATTTCTTGTACTTTGGCAGCACTTAGTATGTACAAAACTGATTTTAAGATGGTTATTAGAAGGAATGTGATTTTAGTATTGTTGATAATCCTGACTGTTGGTTCAGTATTTTCTCAAGGAAAATTGTCGTCTAAAGAGGAAAATAGTATGGTTGAAAAAGCTGAGTATTATTATGATGACGATGATGCTAAAAACATTCCTAAAGCATTAAAATTTTTTGAAAGACTTTCTATAAATAAGCCAGAAGATCCTTATTATAATTTGATGGTGGGAATTTGTTACTCTTACTTTAAGAATAAAAAAGAGGCTGCGTTAACAAAATTACTTGCAGTAAAAGCGTCTAACCCTGAATTTAATGAAGTTGAGTTTTATTTAGGGAGAGCATATGCAGTTAACGGTAGGTTTGATGAAGCAGTTGCTTCTTATTCAGGCTATCTTAGAACAGAAGGTATTTCAGAAGAGCAAAAAATATTAGCAAGACAAAATATTATTTATTGTGTAAATGCTCAGGTTTATATGGAGGATACAATGGAGGTAGAGATTGTAAATATAGGTGCTCCTATTAATACAGATTACGAGGAATATGTACCTGTAATTACGCCAGATGAATCTATGATAATATTTACCTATAGAGGGAGTATGAGTAAAGGAGGTTTATTGAGTCCATCGGGAAAGCGCGATAATGATGGGCATTATAATGAGGATATTATGGTATCTTATAAGTTTGGGGATGAGTGGTTAGATCCTGAAAGTATTGCTGAAAATATTAACACTGTTGGTCACGATGCAAGTATCGCTATTTCTACTGATGGTCAGCGGTTATTTATTTATAAGGTGACCAAAAAAGGTGGTGGAGATATTTTTTCAAGTGATTTGAAAGGGGAGGAATGGAGTAAGCCTAAAAAATTGTTGGGAGGAGTAAATAGTCCGGCATGGGAAGGAAGTGCAACGTTAACTAGTGATGGAAGAATGCTTTATTTTTCTAGTTCGAGAGAAGGTGGTTATGGAGGGAGAGATATTTATTCTGCTGTATTACAAGCTGATAAAACTTGGGGTGAAATTAATAACTTAGGTTCAGTAATTAATACAAGTTTTGATGATGATGCACCTTTTATTCATCCAGATAAAAGGACATTGTATTATAGTTCTAAAGGACATAATAGTATGGGTGGTTATGATATATTTTATTCTTATTTAACGAATGAAGGAT
>Ga0256845_1001628_pt1 | contig 17626 bp, 12 predicted proteins | sample RiftiametaG_FD_189101 | JGI IMG/M metagenome (GOLD analysis project Ga0256845, IMG submission 189101) | Tube worm associated microbial communities from hydrothermal vent at the East Pacific Rise, Pacific Ocean - Riftia | ecosystem: Host-associated > Annelida > Integument > Unclassified ...
TGTATTTAATCTTAGACAGCGGTAACGAAGCTTGCACAAAGTCTTTCACATAATAGCCGCTGATATAACTACCTCGATAACGGCTAATGACCGAATGATCCTTTGAGTTTTTTTGGTCTTGTTTAGTTTGTTCAGCTAGCCCACTGAGCGATTTTTGATCGGGATGATAGTCTTGAGTATTGATTTGTAAGCGACTGTAATCAAAGTCCTTTTCTTCGATGATGCTTTGAGACACCTCATTGTCTTCAGAACACAAATACAGATAGGTATTTCGATTGTCGGCTCGCTTAAAAACAGCAGATAAAATGTAGGTGTTGTCATAGTCGCCACACTTTTTATATAACCCTCGGTAGGTTCTTGCGGTACTAGCAAGCTTCAACATATCCTTGCCACAGACGCTATCTCTAATGTCACTGCCAGAATTACATTCAAAAAGAATTTCAAATCCCGATCGCTTGATTTGATGATGAAAACTTTTTAGAAACTCATATTGAGATACTTTATCCGCTAAATAGTAGTGAGTAAAAGTGCCTTTACCTTCTATTTTTAGAATATTTTTTAAATCTTTCGCGTTATCAATAACACCAACAGGGATCTCAAGATCAATATAGTCAAAAACCGTTTTCCTGAAATCTTTTGATTTTAAAAAACGAGAAATAAGCGGATGACTTGATTGATTTATTGCGCCAATATAACCCGAGTACAAAATGACAAAGCCGAAAATTAACAAAAATATTTTTTTATATTACTTTTGTTTATTTCCTTATGCATTCCTTTAACTTTCCTTTATCTCAAAAAAACAAACATTCGTTATTTTTATGACGACATTGTATATAGGTGTCATTTTTTTGTCTATCCAATACACGGAATATTTCGTCTTTTGTTTGACAAAAGAGAACTGCATCACAAAAAGGTTATATGATTTTAATATTCAATATAATTTCTTACTGTTAGAAATAAATATTTTATTTCACATTGATATACGAATAAAACAAACCTAGATCCATCTACCAATTAATGTTTCATCGACCCGGTTAACAGAGTTGATAAGCGGACTGATGGTGTTGATAGAGCCCGTGATTGTTGTGATTTCTATTTAACTAACCAGTTATTTATTACCATACGATTACTAAAAGTCTGCCGAAAGGCACATTAAATTCTAGTTTTCTTCGGAAGAGCTTTTCACTTGAGTGCATTTAATAAGTGCATATTTTCTAGCGAAAGTAAAAACTCTTGTTAAGTTTGTGCAAAGCTGAAGTGTAATTTAAATTTATATAAATTAAAGGAACTTAATTTGAGGGGGGGGTCATCATATTATTAATATGAACCATTTTGGCTGACAGTCTTGAATACCATCCTATTACCAGGCGTGAATAACATATGACGCTTAGGTCATAATTTGGTTTATTTATTGGGCTAATTTTTCACTTAAGTTTTGTTATTTTAGACAAAAAAACTAGCCATCCGGCTAGTTTTTTTATTACAACTTCACTGTCTTATAACTTGGCGGCATTCTTCTTTTGATTTTTCGCAAAACCAGACCACTGAACGGCTTGTCTACGCCATTTTTTATACTTGCTGGCTTTATCGAGGGCTCCAATAGCGCTGTTATATTGTTTCAAACCAAGATAAGCCAGTGCTTTACGAAAATGGGCTTTGCCCGTATCTTTTAACGAACCTTTTTTCAATGCCATATTAAATGCAGCAATGGCTTTCTTAAATTGCTCGTCATCCGCCAATAGCTCAGCCTGTTTAAGATCGTTCTCGCCGGAACTTGTCTTGTCAGCCGACTTTCCATAAGCATGAATGGCCTTTTTCAATTCACTTGCTACATGAAAATTAGATGCAATATTTTTCCAGTTTTTTTCGGTATTTTTTACCAAACCTTTATCAATACCTTCTTTTAAAATGATGGCTGTTCTATAAGGGATATCATTAAATGCAAACATCGATGATAACTGCTTATAATCATTCTCTGTCTCCATATATCCCAATACATAAAACATTTCCATAACAGCCAAAGCTTCATCTAATTGATCTTGTTGGCTGTACATCGCTACCAGATTACGCCAAAAGCGTTTTTCAATAGGAAAATCCAAAATAAGTTGTTTAAGTATCGCTATTGTTCCATCGTATTCTTTAAATTCGAAATGTGCATTCAACATTAAACCGAAAGCGTTTTTGTTTGGTTTTTTAGAAATTTTGGCAGCCCAATAAGCCGGACAAACTGATTTTCTCATCTTACCTGAATCAGATAATATTGCCGCATAAAGCAGATAAATATTTTCATTATCTACATTAGAGTTTTTCATCCACCTTTCTAAATACTCAAGAGACTTAGCTTTTTCATCATTAGTGTAAAGCATGGTTGCAACATTCTGGGTTAAATCTTGCAGTTCTCTAGGTTGAAGAAATCCTCTACCTAAATCTAACGCTTGGCTAAAGTATTTTGTCGCTTCAATCGTTTTGCTTTGCTGCGCATAAGTAATACCTATATATTTTGCAACCGTCGCTTTGATATATTGATTATCGGTTGATGAAAGTAACTTATTAAATAATTCTATCGCTTCAGCGTAATTTTCTTCAGCAAGTCTTTCCAGAGCCCTTGAAATTCGTTTGTGGCTTCGTTCAGGTAAAGCTCTAATGGCAACCTTAGGAATCTTCAGGTTCTTATTAATCATTGGTTTACAGTTTTTTGTCAGGCTGGTAATCGGTACGTTATTGACCGCTCCAACAGACAATATCCCCGTCATCATTAAAACAGGAACATAAAATAGTGATCTTTTTTTCATATCTTAAATTCTCTTGCTATTATTCGGCGGCTAACTGAAATTGCATGGTATAAACCATGTTCTTTTGTTCCATGGCTTTACCGTCAACCACTTTTGGCTTGAACTTCCACTTATAGATGGCACGACGTGCATCCCGCTCAAAAACACGGCGAGGTTGGGCATCGATTAATTCAACATCTTTTGGAGTACCATCGGGAGAGATCGTAAACTTAAATTTCACCCATCCCTCAATACCTTCCATTGCCGCTTTACGCGGATATCGAGGTTGAATAATAACCATAGGTATAGCTTCCCCATCTCCCATTGCGCCGCCCGGAGGCCCTAAATATAATCCGCTACCCGCTAGACCGACATCGACTTTTCCCAAATTAAAGTTCATGCTTTGAACCTTAGGACGTTCCACTTTCGCAACACGGCGAGTTCGTGGTGGTGGTGGGTTTTTAGGTGGTTGTGGTTTCTTAGGTAATCGTCTTACTCTCAAGTTAATATCGTCATCTGGCTCAACCATGCTGATTTGAATAGTGACCGCTTCTTCTTTTAGAGGCGGTCTAACGTCAGCTTTTATTAAATAAGCCATAAGAATAAAAAGTGAAAAAGTAACCACACCACCCATTCCGAGACCAATAATAATTCTTTGCATATTATAGCTCCGCCGCAACTGAGATATTACTGACACCAGCGGCTTTAGCTGCATCAAGAACATTTAAAAGAACACCCGCATCTGCACGACTGTCTGCTTGGATAACCACGGTACTCTCCGGATTTTCAAGTAACATTTCTTCTAAACCTGCCTTTACAGCATCTTTATCGACCTTATTCTTGAGCATGTAGATATCGCCACGATTATCGATACCAATAAATATATTTGCTTTGGGTCTTTTAGTAGCCGTTTCAGCAAGTGGTTTATCAACCGTAATGCCGGATTCCTTTACAAATGAGGCCGTCACGATAAAGAAAATTAACATAATAAACACAATGTCAAGCATCGGCGTCATGTCAATTTGAGTATCATCCTGAGCAGGTTTTAGTTTTTTCCTCGCCATAATTCTTTGTTCCTAATAAATCAGATCCCAATAGAAGAAAGGATCCCGCTATACAAAATAGCCCGTAATTTTTACCTGACACACTATTGACTTTTGTGACAGGCTGTCGAGCTTTGATTATTTTCACCCAACCCAAAAATCAATCTGATATTCCCGGTTGGATCTATACGACAGGATGTAAAATCCTGTGTTGCGATAAATGCTTAATGATGCGGCATATGGTCAGCTAGTTCTTGCGCTCTCACATTAGCCGAATATTCCAATCGCGCACTCACAAACAGTCCTGAAAGCGCTGCGACCATTCCAGCCATAGTAGGAACCGTCGCTTTAGAAATACCCGCGGCTAGCAATCTAGCACTACCTGTACCTTGAAGCGCCATCAACTCGAACACTTGAACCATACCGGTTACTGTACCTAACAAACCAATCATTGGACAAATGGTTACAATGGTTTTAATAACCAACAAACCTGAGTTCAGCTCTTCAGTCATTTGAGAAATCCAAGATTCTCGAATTCGATGAGCGCGCCAAGATGTAGTATCCGATCTTGCTTCCCATTTGGCAATCAGCAAACGTGCTCGCTTGGGATAGGTACGACTATAAAACCACATTCTCTCAATAATCATTGTCCACATTGCGATTAGCGCTGCAGCAATAAACCATAAGACTCCACCACCGACATCAATAAACTTGGAAACAGTATCAATTAGCTCCTCAAGAAATAGCATAGATTATGCTCCTGCTTCTTCTTCATGTTGAGCGATTAAACCAGTGCTCTGCTCTTCCAGCATATGATTAAGACCTTTAGCAATACCGGAAACAACACTGTGTAAAAGAATCAAAGGCAGCGCCGCCACAATACCTAAAACGGTTGTAATCAATGCTGATGAAATACCGCCAGCCATAACTTTAGGGTCACCTGCACCGTATAACGTAATACTTTGGAAAGTTTCAATCATACCAGTCACCGTACCAAGTAGCCCCATTAATGGAGCAACGGCTGCGAAAACCTTAATGATAGTAATTCCACGCTCAATACGTGGTGTTTCTTTCAATACCGCCTCATCAAGTTTCAATTCTAGATTTTCAGTATTATCATCTTTATTGGCCAGATAAACAGCCATAATACGTCCCAGTGGATTGTTACCTGGAGTACTGGACTTAGCTTGTGCACGCATTTTTCCGCGCAAAGTCACCAATGTAAACATTCTTTCTAATACAATTAATAGACCAACACCCAATACAACAAAAATAGAATAACCAACAACCCCTGCATATTTTTCGACTCTTTCAGGCCATGACTCACGTTGAACTTCGATGGTTAAAATGCTTCCTCTGGAAGGGTCAATGGCTAATCGTTCAACACCAGAAGTGGTTGCCTGATATGGATCAATGGTGTCAACAAAATCTCCTTTCGGCTGACTCAACAATTGATTGACATCTTGTGTACTGTCATTGAATACCAAGTACTCTCCATCAGAAACCAAGTTAAAACCACCAATACGATTAATCGTTCGCTGTTCTTTACGACCATCGCGATTAACAATTTCCCTTGTAAATTTAACCACTTTTGACTGTTCGGTCATTTCATTCTGAATTTCTACCCAAAGCTTTCGAATTTCTGGAATTTCAGGGAAAACTTTTGCTTGTGCGAGGTTTTCCAAAAAGGCATGACGACCTGGAAATTGAGCGGTGACCACCGAACGCTTAAATCTCGCGGCAGAATCACCAGCGACCTGACGTACTACACCGATCATTTCGCCTAAAGAGCCTGCTTTTAACATTTTAGCCGCTTCCAATTCCGCTAGCGTCTTATCATTTTTTTCATACTGAGCTTTGAGACGATCCGTTCGATCTTCCTCTCGTTTTTGCTCAGCTTTGGCTCTATTTAGTAATGCTCGCTGTTTGTTTCTTTCTTTTCGAAATTCAGCAATACGCTTAGAATTAGTTTTTGATTGACGGATTTTGTCCGCTTTTACCAATTTTAATAACTCGCTCAAAGTATCAGCAGCTGGTGTTTCAACAGCCCCGGTATTTTTTGCTTGTTCTGCAGATGAGACGTTAAAGGTAATGCTTGCCAATACAATAGCCGCTAATATGTTTTTAATTTTCATTATTCAGCCCTCTTCGCTGCAGGGATTGGTAGCTCAATAAGGTTCATTGTGGCTTGTTTGTTGGCCATTTTGATCCCGTTCTCAATGGATCGTATATAAGAGTCATCTAACTCTTCATAACGTTTCTTTTCAATATTCCAAAAACCAGCATTCAGACCATCTAAGGTTAAGTAAACTAAAGCGACTCGGCCGACTTGCAAGAAATCAACTCTGACTTCGTCAGTGCCATCCATAATTTTATCTTCATAAGCGCTAATGCTCTCGCCGTAACCGATTTCAGCCTGATAGGCTTCTAAAATTTTACGGTATTTTTCAGAGTTTGGGATATCGGCTCGAATCATGTAGTTTTTCAACCTATTGATTCTTTCAAGGCGAGCCTCTTTTTTAAAAGGAATATCAATTTGAACAAAGCGATCAATAGATGCAATCATTTCATTCATTAACGGGATAACACCACGCTCAGTCGCATCAATGGTATCCATTTCCCGTTGGATCGAAACCATTTCAGCTTCTTGGGACTTAATTAGCAGTTCTAGTTGGTTGTTGTAGATACGTAAACTATCAATCAACTGAAGAGTTGCTTTGTATTCCGCACTCAAATCAATCGCCTGATCAGCAAATCGGTCAACCTGTTGTTGTGCCTTAGTAGTATCTTTATTGATTTTTTTCTCAATTTTGACAGACGAATCGTAAGGACCTGCTGCAAAAGCATTCCCTGCCATGAATAAGGCAATCAGCGATAATGCTGCGACCTTAAGTAGATTTTTTCTATTGCGACTATGCATGTGGCTTCCTAATTATTTTTTTAGGGTTGAAATAAATTTGATCAGTTGAATAACCATTTATGAAAAATTTCAAGAGATTGATGAGAAATCTATAGAAACTCGCATAAATGATGGACTAACGCCAATTTTGGTCAAAAAACCAAAATGACAAAATCAGATCCATATTTTTACCAACAACTGCTACTTACTTACTTAGTTACTTAGTTACTTAGTTACTTAGTTACTTAGTTACTTAGTTACTTAATGTAATTATTGTCAAAGTAGTCGAAACTTTTACTTACAAAGTGCAATGCAAAATTTACATGTGCACAATGTGCCGACTATAAACAGAATTTTTCGACGAGTCAAACGTTCTCGGCCAAGAATTTGTTGTTTTAGTTGTTTATCCTAGAATAATCAGTTGAAGTCGTGGAAAGAGTGCTAGACCAGAGTACGCATGGTGTCGTTAAAAAATGGTGCTATCACCTTATTGGTGATGAGTCAATTTTTTGCATTATCAGGCGCGCTTTGGATTGGCACTATTTCTCGTGTTTTGACTGTTTTTTCTAGGTTTATTAGTCCAGTTGCCACCGTAAGTTTATTTAACGCGTCATTTATAAACAATACCAAGGCTTACAAACAATCAATGAATAATATATCACTCTTTATTTCAGAGTGATTCAGTGTAATAATCGGAATGAAGCATACACAAATATAACCATTACGTTACAACTGTACCAAATAATATGCTTTTATTCAAGGTTAAATTTTAATCGAGGGATGTTTGAATTAGTAGAGCAGGTTTTTCTAGCTAAAATCATTTTTAAAATAATAAATACTAGCGAGATTTAATATGACTAAAAAATCTGGTCTATGGTTTTACTGACAGAAATTTGAGTAACATCTTAGTATTGAAAAGGGCAAGCCATATAAATGCCAGCTTGCCCTAGATTTACTACTTTTTAGCTATATTTTAGGATCTTCTTCTAAACAACAGAGGAATGCCTAAGAACAACAGTAAGAAGCCCATAGAGCCGGAGGAGCCATTATTCTTCTCTACAACATTAACACTGATCGTCGCTGTAGCTGTCAGTACACCATCACTAACGGTTACTTCAAAAGTCAAAATAGCCGTTTCTGCGTTAGCATTACTAACGGTAGCGTTTGCAGATGATGAATCAGTAATCGAGACACTAGGCCCAGAAGTCTGAGACCAAGAGTAAGTTAAATCATCACCATCTACATCACTCGCAACAGCCGTTAGAGCAAGAGTACTCACACCACTATTAAAACTTTGTGATGCAGTTGCATCCGTTACTGGTGCGTCATTCACTGCAGTAACAGCAACGGTGAAGTTAGTCGACACACTATCAGCGGGTTTTTCATTATCGGTCACTGTAACAGTCACAATCATATCACCGTTGAAGTCTAGATTCGGGGTAATATCAAAGGTTGCACCTGATTCATTACCGCTAATATTTGACGCAGTGCCATTATCAGAAGTCACTGTTATGGTGTTGCCAACAGCATCGTTATCAGTGTACTCAACCACTATACCACTGACGGTACCTTCTTCTGCAACAGTCGCGTCTTCAATAGCGGAAACCATTAAATTGCTCTGTACATTAACGTCAATAGAAGACGTTTCCGTTTGTGCATCGATATTTGTAGAGTCACTTTCAACCATTGCTGTCAAAGTTGCTCCAGCAGCTGCTTCTGTTACTACACCTGAAAATGTCACTGTTGCCGGTGAAAAATCTGGCGCTTGCAACCTGTTACAAATAATAAGACCCGTTGTGATATCTGCAACAGTACCGATTAAACCCTGACTACCAGAATAAATAATATTCGCACCGGAAGTACCAGTAGCATTTTCCCAACCGATAGTCTGCCGTAAAGCGTCACCAACATTATGGGTTACGTTGTTGTATCCGTACATAATGTCACCATTAACTCTGTTAATCACGACCTCAAAATTAAGTACATCATCAGCTGCAGGCGTTCCGTTGTAGAATGCCCAATGCCGCATATTTGTAAACTCAATTAATACAAAAGGTCCACCAGTTGCAACATAAGCCGCTGATCCATTAGCTGTATCTAATTGCATGTCTCGCCAGAACGGAGCCACCAAATTATTAGGTTGTGCACCGGTTGGAAGCAATTGGTTAATCCAAGGCCTCCCTCCGTAACCACCATCAAAAGCAACAAAACCATCATCGTTAATAGTAAAGGTCGAATAAGTCTTCCCTAGAAACGGAGTTGCTATATTAAAGGTTGCTTTAACGCTATCCCCATCAAGAGGCTGAGCATTTATACCCAAGCCAGGTAAGTCAATATAACCGCTCCCCTGACCAAAGTCTGGCATAACACAACTTGCATCAATACCATTATCTGACACAACATATGTCGGCTCTACACCTAATAATCCTTCCCTTACGCCGGACCAATTAATATTCACCCCGTCAATACCGCCAGAAATAATAGAAGCAGTTCCACTGGATGCAACCAAGCTTGCAGGGTCTATTTGGATCCCGCTTGGAATGTTGGTTTCGACCGTGTAAGCAACATCTTCATCCGTCATATTAGCAAGCACATTCACTGTATAGGTAACAGTATCACCAACGGCTGGATTATCATTATCTACACTCAACCAAACATCATCTTCTTTTCGTGTCATTACGACGATAGTAGAGCCAAGATTGCCAGCATTTTCTTCACTTGCATCTGTTGCAACATCAAATGCACCAATAAAGATATCACCTTCTTCCATTTCATCCGACCATGCTAAACGAATGTCAAAGGATGCTGGAGCGTCACTGCTTTCTTCTGCAGCCAAACTGAAATTATCCGTGGATTCTGTAGGTACATAACCGTTGACCAATGTAAAACCATCAATTGCTTCCGGCGCAGAAGCCGTAACATTTTGCACGGTAACCCAATATTCACCCGCATCAACTTCCGGTATTTCACAGACTTCATTACTGGCAGATGACGATGCCTGACAAAGCACTTCATCACTACTTGGAAGTCCGTCACCATCAGCATCGATACCAACACGAAGGTCGAAATCTGTCGCTTCAGCGTTAGAAATTGCGACATATAAAAACTGTGAAGCTTCTGCTAATGTGAACCAGGTGGTCGAGATCCCATCAGTTAAATCATCTTCCCAATCACCAACATCGCTATCTTGACCTACAGACAAGTCAGTAGTTGTTGCTTTAGACAAACCAAATAAACGAGCCGAAAATTCCGAAACTTCCATAGCGAGAGTATTTCTAAATACAATTGAACCAGCGTCTCGATGAACTTCCAAGTCAAATTTTTCTGGCAAATCAATGCTATTAACGGTCAAAAACAGTGGCAAATTTGCGGTTGGCACGGTTTCATCTGCTGGAGTTAAAGTCACAACACCGGCTGCTTGGTATCCAGTATTTAAACCATTTATTTGAGCTGTAATGGTTACTGTTTGAGAATCACCAGCCAATATTGAAAAATTCTCTGGCGTAATACTTACGCTAATATCGGAAGAATCTATTACTGCAGAGGTCGTCCAAGTGCCATCTTTAGTTGCGGTAAATGTCCGCTCCCAAACACAACTGCCAGCACAGGTAGTATTACCCATACTAGGAATATTCAAAGTTTTAGGATCGCCGCCGCTGCTGGGGTTTGCCGCTTGATAATTTGCTTCGGTTTCATCCATGAGCAAACCTGTCGCTGCAGCTAAATCAACTCTAATACGTCCAGAACCCATATCAAAAATATCAGCTGGTGTTTCACCATTTTCTTTTTTCATATCGGAAGTAGCGGTTAGCATCAACGCAGAGCGAATATTATCAGGCGTCCAAGTTGGGTGAGCTGACTTTAACAACGCTCCAGCTCCGGCAACATGAGGGCTTGACATTGAAGTCCCTTGTAAGAACGCATAATCCGATGGCGCTGGTCCTGTCACATCATGGCCAAAATGTTGATCAGCATATGCTGCATAGATCGAAACACCAGGCGCAGAAACAGAAGGTACCATAATATCGGGAACCGTAGTATTAGGACCGCGAGATGAGAAACTGGCTAAATCATCAGCTTGACCGGTAACCAGTTCACCACTAGCCGCACTAATTGTTGCTGTATGACCGGTTCCGCTTGCAAGCCAAGTCTTTAGCACATCACCATCATCTGCACTAATATGGACCCTGGTATAATGAACACATCATTATTTACACTGCTAGCAGCGTCTTGCAAGTTAGCCAATACGTAACCGCCAGCTCCACCTGCAGCGACATTCGCTGCCTTTTGCACACGTGCTATCGCACCACGATCACAGACCACAATTTCACCGTTAAATGTTCCGCTAGGAAAACCAGTCAGACATTGCGCTGAATCATCACCTGCCGCGTCGTTTGGATTATCAAAATCACCTGCATATACAATCGTCGCAGTAACGCCTTCAGTCGCACTTGAACCATTAATGGTTGTCGGAACGGTAGTATCACCCCCCGTGAAATCACCTATTGTTTTGGCAAACTCAACAGTTCGACCATGGGTCGATGCCGCAACAGCAGTATACCAAGGTGCGTGTTTTGGTGAGGTTTCAGGGTTTGGACCACTATTTCCTGCCGAAGTAGCAACAAATATTCCGGCATCTTGCGCCGCCAAATAAGCCAGTTCAGTATTGCTATTCCAAGGAAAGCCTCCACCGCTAATTGAATAGTTAATGACATCTACACCATCGGTGATAGCATCATTAATAGCCATAAGAATCGGAACGCCCGGGCATGATGCATACGTATCACCTTTATTGCCTGGCCGGCAAATTTGATAAGCGACAATATTAGCATGTGGCGCAACTCCAGAAATTTGACTAAATGCAAATCCCGTTGAATTGACTCCATCACTTTCTTCTACACCAAATTCAGGATCCAGCATTGGTACGTTCATAAGAACATTGCCGCCTGCGGTACTTGCAGTATGGGAGCCATGCCCATTATAATCTTCACCATTTTTAGCCGGTGGTGTTGCACCAAAAATAGCTGCATCATCATAAATATCAGTTATTAAAGCATAAGAATGTATACCGATTAACTTGTCATTACAAAGTGAGGAAAACGCACCAGCGCAGTCACCCACATAGACTCCCGCGCCCCATGGATTGGTATGATCATATCCGTCACCACCGACATCAGCAAAGGATGGATGATCTGAATTAATACCTGTGTCGATGACTCCGACAATAGTACCTTCACCCATTGCGCCTACACCGGTTGCAGTTCCATCCCATACATTAGGAGAGCCGATTAATATTGGTCCAGTATCCGTATCTAAGGTATAAACTTGCTCTCGTTCGACATAAGCAACCTCTTTTAATTTAGCAATTTCAATCGCTTGTTTCTGTGTCAAAGAAAGAACTACACCGTTAAATGCCGTTTTCATTTGTCCTAGAGGTTGGATTTGCTTACCCAATAACTGATTAGTCTTTGACAAAAAGCTCGATTGCTTACCACTCAAGTATTGTGAGTAGTTTTTAACTTCAGGCTTATTGAAATCAAGCTTTAAGCTATTTCTCTTTTCTGCCGAAGTCTTTCCTTTGACATGCAAGTTTCTTTCTTTAAAGCTTTTAGAATATGTCGGGCTAGTCGCAGCAAAACCCTTAATATCACCTCGATAGCTAGCGATTGGGGCATCAACTAGTCTGATGATATAATTGTATGTTCCTGACAATCCATCTTCGATATGGATTTTCTTGCTTAATTTTGATCTTACAAAGCTAGTTGATTTCTTCGCAGCTATTTCTGTCTTTAGTGTAAGCGGATCATAGGTTTTATCTGGCACAACACCACTGAAAGCAATTGCTCCCAGCGACGCACAGTAAAGTGCTGATGATACAGCTATCGTTAATTTTTTATTCAATTTAGTTCTCCCTGATTGTCATGGAGGTTATGGTTAAGCGTTAACTGCCCTTTGTTATATTCAAAGAGTCCAATAATCGCCCTATTTAGACCATTTGGCCTAGTCTACCACCCGTGATATTAACTGGTAAGAAAGATGCAGGTCAACACAAAATAATCGGTAACATGTGTGAATATTTACGTAGACATTTCATTTTAGTAGCCGTCCAGTATGGTTTTTGTTGTACGATGATAATTTTAGCTGTAATTTCAATGGCTTAAATAAGTAATTAGCAACAGATTCAAGCGTAAAACATGTAGTTAACCCTGTCATAGGCTTATCAAATAGTAATTGATTACTTTATTTGCGCTTGTTTTCCACACTAAATTTTTCTGTCTGAAAATTATATTCTGTGAATTCATTAAAGTACCTGAGATCTGGTTAACTTAGATCAACATCAGGTAAAAGCAGAAAAAGAAACGCTTCCTAATCAAAACAAGAAGCAAATAAGTAACCCGACATTACGTTGGACTTTCTAAATGTTGTAGCACACCATCATTGCGTCTTATCTTGGGCAACCCGATCAGGTAATGGGTTTAAATGATAATCAAAGAAAAATCATTCACTTGTTTGGCCATGAAACATTAAGCAACCTCAGAACTGCATAAGTTGAGTCTCTTCAGAGCGCGAAATTCTGATACTTGGTTTTTTTGATTGAAAAGTATAAGCAATTAATCCAGCCAATAAATGTACCGCAAAACTAATAGGGCTGCGGTGCCTTGTATGTTCGATTTGCGATATGTTCTTTAGTTGATCAATAATATATCACTTTCTTAACATTTAACGATCCCATAAAGACATCGTTTTCTTTTTCATATTTTTTCGTGCACCTGTTACCAATTTAACTCACATTCCGTACCAAAATTAATTTTTGAAATGTTTTATTCGATTCATATCGACATATTTAGCAACAAAAAAATTTCACAAGAAAATTATTATCTGAATAAAGTAGCCGGATTCTGTTATTTAACAGTAAGTTACTGTGGTTTCTAGCATTCAGCTTTTTGATTGAATACCCATTTTGTGCGGGCTGTAGTAAACACAAAAAAAGATATGCTCAGAGCTTGAAGGAAAGTGAAAATAATAAGCAAAACTTGAATATGGGAACCGTTTTATTACTAGGGTAAAGTGTAATATCCGGAATAGGAACCATAGGAGTATTTATTTTAAAATAAACACCGCTAACAAATTAGCGGTATTCATTTAACTAATTAGAAAGAATGATTCAAACGTACAAACCAGCTTCGCCCAAATAAACGATAGTTACTTTCATCCGTGTTAGCATTGAAAGCAGGCTCGATATACGGAGGTAATTCGTCTGTTAAGTTAGTAACACCAACAGATACTTTTGAGATGAGTGGGAGATGAGTGGGGACACGTCTTTCGCTGCCGTATTACGTCGCTGTCGCTTACAGTCGTTGTTTTTATTTTATGACGAGTAAGTGATATCGATCCGCTTTTGTGTCGAATATCGCCTGCTGTGCGTTGCCACGTGATGTGGTAAATCGCTCCGGGATATTCTATGCGAATTTGTCTAGCCATAAAGTCGCTTTATCCTAAGCCTATAGATAGAGTAAAGAAAGACGCGTCCCTATTCCATTAAATATAATTGTTTCAGATTAGAACCTGTGTTACTAAAATGCTGAACTTCCAAATATTACCACACTAATTGTTTCAAGCGGGCATTTTGTTTGGCTAAACTGTTCTCAATAAAAAGATATAAAGAGCAAAGAAAGACGTGACCCCATAAATTCTTACGGTTTAAGGCTCTTTGTCATTTTTTCATAGTGCTCTGGATATCCTGTAACCTCAAATACGAGCTTCAATCCATCCCTGAAATCATCGTAATTAAACTCTTTAAAGTCAAATATGTTTTGCCCTAAAGAATGTGACTCTCTATTAATATAACGGCAAAATGACTGGAGATTATTGCTTTGTAGCTCAGGCTTTTGAACAACATTACTTAAATCAGCTTTTTGGACAAAGTTAAAAAAGTACTCAATTATATTTCGCATGCAATTTGCTATTAGTGCTGGCGGCTGTGTCTTGTCGTTTACAATCATCCAATAAGAGTGATAATCATTTTGTACTTCTTCATACTTCATGTTTTTTATATTCGTACCATCATTATTTTTTGATATCCGATATAACCTCTGAGTTTCTTTACGACGCTTGTGATTAGAATCAACTAGTTCATAGAAAAAATAAAGGCTATGGGTTAAAACAAATACTTGTTCAAATTTAGTAGAAGAGAAAAATTCGCTTTTAAGTAGTTGCCCAACATTATATACATAGAAGATGAATGGGGACACGTCTTTCGCTGCCGTATTACGCCGCTGTCGCTTACAGTCGTTGTTTTTATTTTATGACGAGTAAGTGATATCGATCCGCTTTTGTGTCGAATATCGCCTGCTGTGCGTTGCCACGTGATGTGGTAAATCGCTCCGGGATATTCTATGCGAATTTGTCTAGCCATAAAGTCGCTTTATCCTAAGCCTATAGATAGAGCAAAGAAAGACGCGTCCTCATTCCACTGTTATGTTGTCGCTCACCCTCAAACGGTACTATTAGCCCCTCTGACTTCCAATAAAGCCGAATTTAATGTCGCTATTCGCTTATATAAATTCGTTAGTGTGGCATCACCACGATAATGGATCTCCCGTCCTGCACATCTTATCTTCAACAACATGCCACTCGTATAACCCCGAAGGATCCTAACAATCTATCCCTTTGTCGCAGCTTTAGTGCGGCTGCTCGATTGAAAGGTGACAGTTTTCCCCATCACATCAAAGGGTCAACATCCTTAATTGGTTGACGAAGCTAATACCGATCCACTTGCGTTGCGGCCTGCTGTCTCGCCCTTGCAAAACTTACAACCACCCATTACTCAATGGCTGCTTTGCGGTACTACCGAGTGAATGAGATAATTACTCGGACGGGACTTTAACCCGCTAGATAAAATGCCGGTAACGGCGTACGACGTGTCCCCATTCCATGCTAGCGGCTTCCTCCGGACAACGCCTCGCGGATATGCCCTTGCCATTTGCTAGTAGTTGTCGTTTAATAACAATCATTAAACGGTGAACCTCCTACAGAGGACTTTCACCTCATTAGTTAATGCCCATGCTGGGCGTACACCATTGCGTGCAATCGAAGGCGCGAAAAGATGCGCCTCAATTGACGCAGGCGTTAAGATCCTGAAGGATAGCAAATGAACAAGGAGCAAAAGTTACTCTGTGAAAAATATAGTTCTGAATATTACGGGATTGATTTAGAGGGAAAAGTCGGAATAGCATTACAAACGATAAAAACTGAACCGTTACACGCTGTTAGATATTTAGATGAAAAAGGGACAACTGGCTGGTATATTTGGGGTGGCGAGTTTAATGATGAACCGGAGTTTTTTCAGCCTTTGTGTGTAGTACACTTACACAAATATTGCCCACACATTCTCAAGTATTTGGCTTTAAAGCCCGGCTACAGAATAATGATTGATCGCAAAGGCTTTGAGGATGTATGGTTTGACAACGAACTTATATCTTAACCAAATTGTATTGGTGCGGTAGCTATTCTGAAAATTGTAATATTAAATTGAACATTTTTGGAATGTACAAGATTAAAAGCGCAAACAATAAAAGCAGTCGTATCAACTGACCGCTTTTTTAACCATTTTCGCCAACGGGCGACGTTACGTAACAAAGGATTGTCAATGACTAAAGACGATGCTGAAAAATTAAGCATACTTATGATGCAAATCAATTCAATGATGAATGACAGTGTTGCATTTGTTCGAGATAACGATAAAGACGAAATATTTGATGGTTATGCAAGAACAGCAGGAAAAATCATGGGAAGTCTATTTTTAGATATTGAAGAGAAATTATGGAATAAATATCCAGAACTTCGGCCGGAACAAATGGATGGTGACTATAAGGTGGATCCAAAAATATTTCAGCCTAGGTTTTACGAATGGAAATAATAAGTAATCACACGCCGGCAGCCGAAAATTAACAGTTTACACCTACGGCGTAAAAAGTTATTTTCGGCTGCGGCGAAACGTTAAAATCCAATAAAACATGTGCAAGCCAACGAAAAGGTATTTAATTTAAGATGAAAGCCATCATGATATTCGCTATTATATTTTTCGTATTACTTGCATCCTTTGTAGAGGCAAAAGCAAAAAAAGTTTTCCATATTCAACGCGAAGACAATTCATTTATAGACTACTATATTCTGAAATATTCAGAGAGGACTGCTTCTGATACCTTGTTATTGATACTCCAAGGCTCTAGTTGTAATAACGTCATTCACAAGAAAAAAATGAAGGAAGTTGCGTTGGCATGGCCGAAAGCTGATATTCTATTAGTTGAGAAATACGGCATAGGCGCAGAATTATTACAACAAAAAGGTGCTGAGCGTAAAAGTTGTCCAGCTGCATTCCTTGAAATGGATAGCCCAGAGCAACGTGTTTCTGACATATTACAAGTCCTCAGTAAAGTAAGTGTTTTAACCGAATATAAAAACTACCTTATGATCGTAGGGAGCGAGGGGGCCGTTGTTTCAAATATGTCGCTTCTCGCACTAGTTTGATTGATGCAACAGTTTCTTTTAACGGCGGCGGGCGGTAGTTTTTAGACGATGTTGTTCACAATATTAAATATGGAAAAGATGATTCTCCAGAGCTTCGAGCAGAAATTGAAGGGTTTTCTAAACTAGCATCTAATATCATAAATAGTACAGAACTAGATATAGAAATGAGTAATCATGGGTTTAAGTGGTGGCAGAATATGTTGAAAATAGACCAGCTAAAAATTTTGCGACAAGTAAATTCACCACTCTTGATTATACGTAACTATTCAGCGTAATTACTAAAAAAAGGGTAATAATTGCTTGACACGCTTTTTGTGTGTTTTTACTGAAATTTGTTTGGTTCATGATAACCCTTTAAAGATAGCTTTAAAAGATCAATTTGA
>Ga0256845_1001629_pt1 | contig 17617 bp, 19 predicted proteins | sample RiftiametaG_FD_189101 | JGI IMG/M metagenome (GOLD analysis project Ga0256845, IMG submission 189101) | Tube worm associated microbial communities from hydrothermal vent at the East Pacific Rise, Pacific Ocean - Riftia | ecosystem: Host-associated > Annelida > Integument > Unclassified ...
CAAGACCTGTAAACAGTGTGCCCAAACCGCTGAACCAGATTCCTTTGTCACTGTTTTTAAATGCCCCGAGGATAACTCCATATAGCACAAGCCCTACGCCAACAAGCAGCATTACGAGAAAATATGGCATGGAAATAAGGTTTGATAAATATTTGTAAGGAACCAAAGAGACTGCACCTGAGCTATCCACATGAAATCCCTTCATTACAAGAATAGAAACAAGAACATAGAGCAAAAATGGAAGAGCAATAAGAAACGAGCTTAAGAGATTTTTTCTTAATCTTGATTCAAGATCCGGAGTTGTGGAAAAATCAATATTATTTAAAAGATATAATGCTCCCAAAACCCTTGCATTAAATACTAGAAAAATCCCAAGACTTAAGTTGAACAGAGAAAAAGCTGCTTCAAGTCCTCTTAAGTTTATACCCATTAAAGTATAATCCCAGGTTACTTTGTTGAAAATATCCAGAGTAAAGTTTGAACCTGTATAGAATGTACCAACAGCTGCTCCAATGAGCAAAACACCCACTGAACCGTTTATAAATAGAAACAATTCATAGGTTTTTGATCCTAGTACATTGTCTCTCTTTTTTCGGTACTCATAGCTGACAGCTGTAATAATAAATGAGAAAAGGATAAGAATCCATACCCAGTAGGCACCGCCAAAACTTGTGGCGTAAAATTTGGGAAAAGCTGCAAACAATGCTCCACCAAACAGTACAAGGGTTGTAAAGGGCATCTCCCACTTACGCCCAAGGGATGTTGCCACCAGTGATTTTTCAAGATCGGTTTTTGCAATCTGCCAGAAAAGAGTCTGTCCTCCCTGGACTAAAGTTAAAAATAAGAAAAGTGCGCCGACTATGGAGCATATTACCCACCAGAGCTGTTGCAAAGTTGCATAGTCAAGGTTTGATATCATTTTATGACTCCTCCTTTGGTCCCATTGAGATTTGTTTAAGCATGATTTTAATTTCAGCTGCAAGCAACAGGGTAAATATGCCTAAAAACATAAAGAAAGTGATCTGGACATTGGTGACTGAAAGATTTGTCGTTGCAACTTTGACAGGCAAAAGTCCATTAATAGCCCAGGGTTGACGACCAACTTCTGCAACTACCCATCCTGACTCCTGGGCAATAAGCCCCAAAAGAGCAGATATCAAGCCAATGGGGAGCAGCCATTTTTTTATACTCTCTTTAGTGAGAGAATCTTTCAAGGCAAAATAGAGAAAGGCTGCAAAAAGAAGCGGGAAAAAAGTTCCCAACATCACCATAATGTGAAAAGCATAATAGGAAGTAGCAACAGGGGGGATTGCCTCTTCTGGTTTATCAAGGTAGCCAAAACCAATATATTCTTTGGTTTCATTGAATTCTGCCAGGGCAAGCTTTGCTTTTTGACTGTTGTTTTCTTTTTGTGCCTGTTTAAAAAGCACAAGGTTGTCTATTGCTTTTTTACCTTTGTCTATTTTTGATCCAACACTTTCAATGCCTTGCTCCTGATTGCCATATACAAGATCGTCAATGCCCGGCACAAATGAATTAAGTGAGCGGTTTGCCAGGAGGGAAAGGGCATATGGGAATTTAATACTTAAAAGAAAAGGGTCAAGATCATCCCCGGGCTGTTTGCCTGGGTTCAGGATACCTGCGGCAACAATCCCTGCCTTTGTTTCTCCCTTATATAACCCTTCTATTGCTGCAAGTTTCATGGGTTGTTTCTGGGCAACTTCATAGGCTGCTTCATCCCCTGTAAAACCAACATAACATGAAGCGAGCAGACCAAATACAGAAGCTACAATAATCGATTTCCTCGCCATCTGAATATGTCTGCCTTTAATAAGGTACCAGCAGGAGATGGTCAGCACAAACAGAGAGGCAAATAAAAAACCTGAGCTTGAAGTGTGGACAAACTTTGATACAGCCACAGGATTAAATACAACTTCAGCAAAATTTTCCATTTCAAATCGCGCTGTCTCTGGATTAAAAGCCATGCCAACCGGGTTTTGCATCCAGCCGTTGGCTACAAGAATCCATACGGCAGAAAGGTTGGAGCCAACAGCTACCATCCATGTGGAGAAAAGATGAAACTTTTTTGAAACCCTGTTCCAGCCAAAGAACATGACTGCAAAAAACGTTGCTTCTAAGAAAAAAGCAAAGATTCCTTCAATGGCAAGGGGAGCACCAAAAATATCGCCCACCATCCATGAGTAATTGGACCAGTTTGTTCCAAATTCAAACTCGAGAATGATTCCCGTTGCAACACCAATGGCAAAGTTGATTCCAAACAGTGTCATCCAGAATTTTGTAATGTTTCGCCACTCTTTGCTTCCAGTGCGTACATAAATAGATTCAAAAAAGGCACACAAAAAAGAGAGCCCAAGGGTTAAAGGTACAAATATCCAGTGATACATAGCTGTCAGGGCAAATTGTGCCCTTGCCCAGTTAACCATACTCAAATCAATATCCATAATAATTTATTTTCCTCCTGAAAATTATCTTAATTTATTCTTTTTTTGAAGCATCTTTTGTAATTTGTTCAATAACAAAGTCCCCTTTTTCTTTGGCAGTTTCAAATTTACTATTTAAATAGTTGGGAAAGAAAAAAATCTTCAGCACAACAAACATTATAAAAAGTTTAATCAAAATTATTGCCCATAGTTTTTTCCCAAGGACCATGCCTTTGAATCCGTCCCGATAAAATGAATAAATGTTACTTATCACCTTCATCTATCTTAGGGCAGTGAATAAAAACAACGTTTTGGTGAGATTATTTTGCCCTTTTCTTTCAGGGATTTAATAGCTTTAGAGATCTCTTTGCTCTCCTTTTCCATAGATTTTGCAATGTCACCGGGTCTGACAGGCTTGCCTGCATCCTTTATTGCTTTTAGAACTTCTGATTCCATTTTGACCTCCTGCTTTGATGTAATAAATTAATAATGTCGAATCTTTTAATTTTAAAGCAACTAATATGCCATTGATTACATGAAGTCACTAAAGCCTGGGTGGGTACGGAGATCGGTTAAGCCTGACCTATATATTTTCAGGTAAAAAAGGGGGTGGTGATACAGATATGTCTTAAAATAATGGGACAAAATTGTATCTATTGTTCAGGTGTGCAGGTTTATATCTGATTTGCAAAGGTTTTAATTTCTTTGTGAGTGTCAAGAAATCTGTATAAAGTGGCTCTTCCAACACCAAGATATTTCGCAGCTTTGGATTTATTGCCCCCGCTTTTTATAATGGCATTTTTTACTGAAGCAATATCTAATTTACCTTTAACAGGTATTATCTGTGGTTCAATAACTCTGTTTGTAGCTCCAAGGGTCACATTCTCATCTTTGGTTATCTCCAGAGGAAGGTGCAGGGGCAGAATTTTTTCCCCCCGGGATTTTACAACTGCAAACTGGATAACATTTTTCAACTCCCTGACATTGCCGGGCCAATGGTAATCTAACATTGCATCAATGGTTTCATCTGCAATTTTTGGGGCAGGATGGGGGCTTTGCTCCTCAGCCTCTTTTAAAAAGTGGGCTGCCAAAAGGGGGATGTCACTTTTTCTGTTCTTTAAAGGAGGCAGGTGGATGGGGATGACATTGAGCCTGTAATATAGATCTTCTCTAAATCTGCCTGCCTTGATTTCCTCTTTAAGATTTTTATTTGTAGCGCTGATAATCCTGACATCCACGGAAACTTTTTTCTCTCCGCCAACTTTTTCAAAGGAGCCTTCCTGTAAAAATCTTAAAAGCTTTACCTGGGTTTTCAACGGTAGTTCAACTACTTCATCTAAAAAGAGCGTACCTTTGTGTGCCAGCTCAAACCTGCCTTTTCTCTCCTTAACAGCTCCTGAAAATGCCCCTTTAACATGACCAAACAATTCACTCTCTACAATTCCTTCAGGTATGGCACCACAATTTATAGGTACAAAAGCGCCATTGCCAAATGAGCTGATATCATGGATAGCATTGGCAACCCGCTCTTTTCCTGTCCCAGTATCTCCTGATACATGCACAGGGTAATTATATAAGGCAACATCCTGAATCTGTCTGAAAATATCCAGCATCCCTTTATCTTTGCCAATGATTCCAGCAAAGTTTGACAGGTTTTCAGCCTTTAAAGAGAGGTTGAAAGATTCAGTCATGTCCCGGAATGATGCAACCACGCCTTTGAATGTATTCTCCGAGTCAATGATGGGAGAGACAGTCATTTCAATTTGACGGATGGAGCCGTCCTTTGTGATGGTCGTCATTGGGTACTCTTTTACTCCTGAGGAAAATTGTGGAGTACCATTGCAAAACGAACATTTTTCACCGCAAAAAGGAGCTTTAAAAACATGATGGCAATCTTTGCCAATAACCTCCTCTTTAAGATATCCGGTTATTCTTTCTGCCTCTTTATTAAAGAATGTGATGACTCTTTCAGGTGTGTGGGCAATAATTCCAAGTTTCAGATTTTCAAGAACAAGGGTGAGGTTGTCATGGTCAAGCAGGGTATGTGTGAGGTCAATAACATTCATAAGTTATATAAATGACACATTTATGTATCAGATACAACCTTTTTTCTACTCTGGAAGGAAATTTATTCCCAGGTTATACATGTTTTGGGACAATTGACTACAGCATCATGGATATTTGTATCTGAATAGTCATCCAAGGGGAGTGTCTCAATAAATCCTGCATTATTGATCTGGAATGCATGGGGAGCAAGTTCAATACATATTTCACAAAAAATGCAGCATTCCAGATCAATAGCAGGGGTTTTCATCAATAACTTAATATTTTATTTAAAGTGTCGGTTCAGCAAGCCTTGAAATGCAAGACCATGGCGAGCTTCATCCTTGCACATCTCATGTACCGTATCATGTATTGCATCATATCCCAGCTCTTTTGCCTTGACTGCAATCTGTTTTTTTCCTGCACACGCACCATTTTCTGCAAGGACCCTTGCTGTAAGGTTTGCTTTTGTGTCAGGTTCCAGGACTTCACCTAACAGCTCAGCAAATTTACAAGCATGCTCTGCCTCTTCAAAAGCTATTCTTTTATAAGCCTCAGCAACTTCAGGATACCCTTCCCGGTCTGCCTGGCGACTCATGGCAAGGTACATACCAACTTCAGTGCACTCACCCATAAAGTTGTCCTTTAAGCCCTGAAGAATTTCTGCATCAACATCTTTTGCAACGCCAATAACATGACTATCAGCCCAGATAAGTTCACCTTCCTGTACATTGAATTTTTCTTTTACTGCACCACATTGTGGGCATTTATCAGGAGCATCATCTCCTTCATGTGAATAGCCGCATACTGAACATACATAAGTTTTCATTTTTAGTTTTTCTCCTTTTTTGATTCGTTCCACCAGCCTTTATCAATATGGTTTTGTTTCTCTTTTTGAGCAAGATTTAAAATCCTGTATCCAGAATCGAGCAAGATTCCGTAAAGAATACCGCATCCAGGGTCTTCTCTGTGCTCATCACCATTCTGGGCAAGCTGAATCATCTGTTTGGCAAGTTCAATTGTACTTGCAATGTTATTGTCACATTTTTTTAACATAAATAGTTTTTCTTTTTATTAATTGTCTCCGCACTTTTATTCAATAATTGTGCCAGAATGGATCTTGCCAATCATTTTTTTTAACAAATTCCAACCATCAAATAGAAATATTTCATTTTTGTCAGATATAATGCTTTCAGGCAGGGTCTTAATCTGTTTTTTATCCATATTAATAAGTGCTCTTACTGCATACCCTCTTTTCACAGGATCATTGGAATCAAGAAAAGGTAAGATGAATTGAGCCAGATCTGTATCAAATGAGACACACTTCTCAAGATAAGTGCCAACTCCCCATAGCAGACCTCTCTGGAGCATTTCATGTTCAAGAAAATTGCCTTCAGGATTTATGTAGGAGAATAAAATTTTTTCAAACTCTTTAGCCAGGGTCTTGTCTCTTTTTAATATCTCTCCCATGGCTTCAACAGAACCCCATCCAATACCGCCTGATTCATCATTTAGATTCCACATGAGCCTTCGTAATATAATCCTTGCATCTTCCATTTTATTTTTTGCAAGTCTGGCAGTAAGGTCACCCATGGCAACCGTGCTTCTAAATTTAATAAGGTCATCCATGGTGTAAAATATGGAGAAAAGAGGAGCTGTGAGCTGGGGCATGGGAATAGCTTGTAACTTGTCAAAAGCCTCTTCTCTGTCTTCAAGTTGCAAAATTTTTTCAACCTGTTTTTTAATTTGTCTGTAACGTGGTTTTAGCAAGGTATTGATTTCCCGATGGAGATTGTTTCTGTATTAATAATAGTGTCCCGTATAATTATTTCGACTCCATTTTCCAATGCTCTTTTTAATTTTTCAGCATAGGTTTTATCAATCATGTCTGCTGGTCTGAAAGTTTTAGCATCCATGCGTTGAATCAGATAAAAAATAACGCCCCTGTTTCCTTTTGAGACAAGATATTCAAGTTCATCTAGATGTTTTTGTCCCCTTGTTGTTACAGCATCTGGAAACATTGCCACGGAATTTTCCACAAGGGTGCAGTTTTTGATTTCCACATAGCATTTTTCATCTTTATCATTTTCTAAAAGCAGATCAAGCCTTGTGTGTGCACTGGTTTTTATTTCTGCCTTTACCCTGTCATAATCTGCCAACTCTTTTATTAATCTGTTTTCAATGGCTTTTTTGACAAGTTTATTAGGCACCTGGGTGTTTATGCCAACCATTGTACCTGGGACTTTAAGGAGTTCCCAGGTATATTTTAGTTTCCTTTTGGGGTTATTGCTTTCAGATAAAAAAACCTGGGTACCAGGCTCTGCACACCCCCTCATGGAACCTGAGTTAGGACAGTGGGCCGTCACAGTCTGACCTGTTTCAATAAGTTGAACATCGGCAAGAAATCGTTTGTAACGTTTAATCAAAACCCCGGCGATAAGTGGCGGCAGCTTATATGCAGCATCTTTCATTTTATTATCCTCTTTTCTAAAGACTCTATTTCCAGCTCTTTTCTGATACCAAACCGTGTCAGGCAAAAATCATATTTAACAGGGTCATCAGATAAAACAGTTTTAAAACCCCGGGTGATTTCAAGGGCAGTTTGCATGTCTTTTGTTTTTCTTTTTGTGAACCCAAGCATTACACCTATTTTATACATATGTGTATCCAGTGGAACAATCAGCTGGGATGGGTTTATTTTATCCCAGCCTCCGGGATCAACCCTGTCCCTTCGCACCATCCATCTTAAAAAAAGATTGCTTCTTTTGCAGGCGCTCTTTTTTTCTGGATCAGCAAGCAGATGACCTGCTGTACCGTTTTTAACAATCTGTTCATTAAGGCAGACAAGCCCCGGCAGGATTGTTTCATCTTTTTGGGACCAGCCTGAATAAAAACAGTTTTCAAGGGAATCAAAATCATCTATTGTTTTTCTGATTCCCCACAAAAGGTTGATCAGATGAAAATCTTTTGCAAAGCGGTATTGAAAGCCCTTGAAATCATCAGCAATATCTTTTTTTGATCTTTGCGTAAGATAGTCAAAAGGGGATGGCACAAGCTTGTTTAAGATTAGATCAACTGTTTTTATTATCATTTCAACACGCCCATAGGCGCAGCATGCAGCTATCAGCCCTGCGATTTCCCGGTTTTTCTTCTCAGGATAGTTATAGAGAAACAAAAGAGGATCAGGATCCACATACTCTCTTTTATTGTATTTTGCATAGATACAGTCTAATTTTTGTTTTAAAGTATGCATTTAATTATCAAATAATTAATGCATACTTTAGACCAGAAATGTATATTTCAGACCAGCTATTCAAGTTTTTTTTCATATCGTTTCAATAACAATGAATTTCCCACGACAGACAGGGATGAAAACCACATGGCAATGCTGGCAAACTCAGGTTTAAGGACAATACCATACTTTGGATAAAGTATTCCTGCAGCAATGGGGATCATTAACAGATTATAGAAAAAAGCCCAGAAAAAATTGAGCTTGATGGTTTTTAATGTTTTTCTGCCCAGACGAATGGACCTGTCCACATCAAGAAGTGTGTTTTTAATTAAAATCACATCGCCGGTCTCCTTTGCAACATCTGTTCCCGATCCTATGGCAATGCCAATGTCAGCCCTGGCAAGAGCAGGTGCATCATTAATGCCGTCGCCTACCATGCCGACTTTTAAGCCTTGTTTCTGCCATTTTTGAACAGAGTTGATTTTATCTTCAGGAAGAACTTCAGCTTCGACATCTTCAATACCGACTTCCTCTGCAACAGCTTTTGCAGCCATATAGTTATCTCCGGAAATAAGAGCTGTCTTTATACCGGATTCATGGATCATCTGTATAGCTTTTTTTGAATCTGCTTTTATAACATCTGAAAGTGCAATAATACCAATTACTATGCCGTCTAAAGAGATAAAAATGGTTGATTTACCACTGCTTGAAAGTTTTTCTCCTGATTTTTTAAGTTTTTCATCAATTACATCATCTTTTACAAGCTTATAATTACCAGCCTTGAGCAGCTTTTTACCCATTGAGCATTTTATGCCATGCCCACTTATCTCTTTTGAGTCCTCTGTTTTTTCAAGAGAAATATTTAACTTGTCTGCCTTGTTTACAACAGCCATTGCCAAAGGGTGGGATGAATTTATTTCTGCGCTTGCTGCAATTTTTAAAAGTTTGTTTTCTGTTAATTTTCCTGCTGAATGCGCCTCTGAATGCTCCCTTGATTGTTCCATTGGATAAATTCCTGTAACTTCAGGCTTGCCTTTTGTAATGGTTCCGGTTTTATCAAAGAGCACAATATCAAGTTTTGAGATATTTTCTAAAACAGAGCCTTTTTTAAATAAAATCCCGCGATTCAACCCCACACCGCTTCCAACCATAATAGCAGTGGGTGTAGCAAGACCCAGTGCGCAGGGGCATGCTATTACAAGCACTGCTATCATCAATTCAAAACTAAAGAGAAAAGGAGTGGTATCTTTTAAATTTGTCAAGTCTGCATAAAAATACCATATGCAAAAAGTGAGCAAGCTTGCCACAACAACTGCCGGAACAAAATAGTTTGAAACAGTATCTGCAAGCCTCTGGATAGGAGCTTTGTCTGCCTGGGCATCCTCAACCATCCTGATAATATTTGCAAGTACAGTGTCATTACCAATTTTAAGGGTTTTTACTAAAATAACTCCTGACTGATTAATGGTAGCTCCTGTTACTAAAGAGCCCTTGTTTTTTTCTACAGGAAGCGGTTCCCCTGTAAGCATGGACTCGTCAATGGTTGTTTCACCCTCCACAATTTCGCCATCCACCGGGATTTTTTCTCCTGGCAGCACTTTTACTAGATCTCCTTTTTCAATAATGGAGGCTGCAACAATGTTTTCCTTACCATTTTTAACCACCCTTGCAGTATCAGCATTGAGCGCCAGAAGATTTTTTAAAGCAAGGGAAGTTTTGCCCTTGGCAGAAGCTTCAAGCATTTTGCCTATCATGATAAACGTGATAAGCATGGCAGATGAGTCAAAAAATGTATGTTTGGAAGCATTCAGGAAAAAGAGTGAAAAAACACTGTAAAAATATGCTGCACTGATTCCAAGGGAGATCAGAACATCCATATTAGCCATACGATTTTTAAGGGAGTAGTAAGCACCTTCATAAAACGCAAGACCTGAAACAAATTGTACCAGGGTTGCAAGAAAAAACATTACATAATTAGTTTGTGCCATGGAGAAAAATTTTGCCTGCATGATGACTACCATGGGTATAGTGAGACCCAGGGCAAAAATAAAGCGAAATTTCTCTTTTTTTGCAATTTCAGAATCTGGTTGTTCTCTGTTGGCTTTATAGCCTGCATTATGGACAATATCAAAAACAGCCTGCTCATCAAGAATTGATTTGTCATATTGAACAAATCCTTTTTCCAGGGGTAAATTAATGGAAGTTTTACAAATTCCATCTGCTTTCTTAAAAGCTTTTTCAATGGCAAGGGAGCAGTTGGCACAGGTCATGCCTTCAATATTAAAGGAGACATCAGAAAGATTTCGGCTTTTTTTATTTGTGGATTCAACCTTTGACTGAATTTTTAACCCAGTGGTTGGCCCGCTCTTATCAGTTTGTTCCTGGTCTGGCTGATCCGCACTGTTTTGAGGGTTTAAAAAATACCCCTCATCAATAATTGCCAAGCCAAGAGCTTTAATATCTGTTTTTTCACTGTCAAAGGAGACAATAACAGATTCACTTTTATATGATGCGTCGACCTTTTTTACACCTTCAATCTTGCCAAGTGCTTTTGATACGGTATTTTCGCAATGGGCGCACATCATTCCATATACATCTATTTTCTCTTGACTATTCATTTGTTATCCCATGCCCTGGCAGCATATTTTTTAATATTATTTCTCTTTTGCCGGATACCCAAGCTCAGTTATATCTTTTGCAATAACATCAATATTAACACTGCTGTCACATGAAAATAGAGCTTCATTTTTTTCATGATCAACAACAATATTGGAAATAGCATTGTTTGCCTCAAGATATTTTTTCACTTTGCCTGAACAATGCATACATGACATCCCGTCAACGCTTAATTTTTTTTCCATGATTTTCTCCTCTATTTATTTGAGTATTTAAAAACAGTTTCCATGGGTTTGTCAATTATTTTCTACCATACTCCCCTGGAGTATAAAATGGGGGTTGTACCAGACTTGTCAAGCTCATAATATGAGATAAGGAGCATAGCAGATAACCAGACAAATTTAATAAAATACATTGACAATCACCACTTTGTGGCATACTTTTTATGGTATAAACTTAAAAGAATTTTTATTATTATAAAAAGGATACTAATGGAAAGCAATAAATTTAAAAAAATCAGGGCAAAACTTGGTAAAACACAAAAGGAACTTGCCCACCTCCTTGGAATTTCTATTAAGGCGATTCATAGTTATGAGCAGGGATGGCGTAAAATACCCCATCATGTTGAAAGGCAGCTGCTGTTTTTGCTTTCCAGGCTTTTGCTGAACAGTAAGACCCCCTCAGATAAATGTTGGGATATCCTTAAATGCTCGGAAAAGAGACGTAAAAACTGTCCTGCCAGCGAATTTAACTCCGGAGACCTGTGCTGGTTTATTAACGGGACCAAATGCAGTGGTAAAACCCATAATACCTGGGAGGAAAAAATGGATGAATGCAAAGAGTGCAGAGTCTTTAAAAGGCTTTTTGAAAATTTATAATGAAAAAGGAATTAAATAATAATGGATGATCTTTTTAAAAAAACACTATGCCCGGTTGAAGGCGAAGTTGCCCCTGAATATCGTGGAGAACTGCCCGAGGCTATTAATACTATCTTAAAATCCATGGAGGATGAAAATTGTTTTGCCCATGTTGGCGATGAACCAATCCATTTTTCAACATCAATTAAAGCGATGATTGATAAATTCAGACATGTTCTTTTCCCCGGGTATTTTTCAAGTGAGAATATTGACAGGGCAAATCTTACTTATAACATTGGTCAGCATGTCTCACAGCTCTATGATATTCTTACTGAGCAGATTACCCATGTATTGAGACACGATTGCCTCAGATATGGTCAAAAATGTTCCGAGTGTGAGAAAAGGGGAAATGAGATTGCATTAGAAACAATAAAAGCGATCCCTGACCTGCGTTTGTCACTTGCTTCAGATGTGCGGGGGGTTTTTGATGGAGACCCTGCTGCAAAAAGTTATGATGAGATTATTTTTTCATATCCGGGATTATACGCCATCACAGTTTACAGGGTTGCCCATATTTTTTATAACTTTGATGTTCCGCTATTGCCGAGAATCATGTCAGAACATGCTCACAGCCTTACTGGTATTGATATTCACCCAGGTGCACAAATCGGGGAAAGATTTGTCATTGATCATGGAACCGGTATTGTCATAGGTGAAACAAGTGTTATTGGCAATAACGTCAGAATTTATCAAAATGTTACCATTGGTGCATTGTCTTTACCTCCTGATGCAGGAGAAAAACTCAGAGGAGCAAGACGGCATCCAACTATTGAGGATGATGTAATTATATATTCAGGTGCTACAATATTAGGCGGTAGTGCTGTTATTGGTGCGCGATCTGTTGTGGGTGGAAATGTCTGGTTAACTGACTCTATTCCCCAAGATACAAAAGTTTTTATTGAGTCCCCCCGCCTTATTTATAAATACCCAACTGCAAAACCTGATATAAAAGAGGAGGTGAACAGTGAACATCAAATCTGATATTACAAAAACCTGTGGCAACACCCCGCTGGTTTATATTGAAACAGCAAGTCGTGAGACAGGGGCAAAAATATATGGCAAACTTGAATTTTTTAATCCGGCTTCCAGTGTAAAAGATCGAATTGGTCTTGCCATGATAGAACATGCCCTTAAAACAGGGAAGATTAACCTTAAGTCAACCATAGTTGAACCTACCAGCGGCAATACAGGCATTGCCCTGGCATTTGTGGCAAGGGCAAAAAAGCTTAAACTGATCCTAACCATGCCGGAATCCATGAGCATTGAAAGACGAAGTTTATTAAAACATCTTGGTGCCGAACTTGTGTTAACTGAGGCTGCAAAGGGAATGAAAGGTGCCATTGCCGAGGCTGAAAAAATTGTAAGCAGGATTGATAACGCGTTTATGCCGGATCAGTTTTCCAACCCTGCCAATCCTGAAATACATAGAACGACCACTGCCTTGGAAATTTTAAATGATATGGATGGAAAGATTGATATCTTTATTGCAGGAGTTGGTACAGGTGGAACAATCACAGGTGTATCAGAAGTGCTGAAAAAGAAGAACCCTGGCATGAAAACTGTTGCTGTGGAGCCTGCTGAATCACCGGTTATTTCAGGAAAAAATCCCGGTCCCCACAAGATTCAGGGCATTGGTGCAGGCTTTATCCCTAAAAACTTGAACCTGGATATCATTGATGAAATAGCTTTGGTTAGAAGTGATGAAGCCTTTGCAGGGGCTGATGAGCTTGCAAAAAAAGAGGGTATCCTGTGCGGGATTTCATCGGGAGCAGCTTTCCATGCAGCAAAGTCCATTGCATCAAAACCTGAAAACAGAGATAAGACAATTGTGTTTATTGTTCCTGACACAGGTGAGAGATACCTGAGTACAGATTTATTCAAAGAAGAATAATATGAAAACAATACTTATTACAGGTGCTTCAGGTTTTGTGGGAAAAAATCTTGCACGATTTTTCCTTTTAAGGGGGGACAAGGTAACAGGGGTTGGCACATCCTTGAACCATCCACTTTCAAAAGAGTTCCAGATGTTTAAGTGGGTAAGTTCTGACACCACAATTAAAGGGGACTGGCAGAAGCATGTCTCAACTTCAGATATTATTATTAATTTAACTGGTCGAAATATCTTTCGCTACTGGACAAAAAAATACAAAAAAGCCATTTATGACTCTCGGATATTAACAACAAGGAATATTGTCAATGCCATTAAACCGGGCAGGCTTCAAAAGCTTCTAACAACGTCAGCTATTGGAATATATGGAGATTGCAACGAAGAGGCAGTTGTTGAAGGTGCACAACCGGGCAGTGATTTTTTGTCCAGGGTTTGCAGAGAGTGGGAAAAAGAGGGCTTGAAAGCCAAAGATAAAGGGATCAAAGTCATTGTAATGCGGTTTGGTGTTGTCCTTGGAAAGGGCGGTGCCTTGTCGTTAATGGCTCCAGCCTTTAAGTTTTTTGTTGGAGGTCCCCTGGGCAAGGGTCAACACTGGTTTCCCTGGATACATATCCATGACATTGAAAAAGCAATTGCCTTTCTTATGGACAACAGCAGGGCTGAGGGTCTGTTTAATCTTACTGCACCTGAACCTGTAAGGCAGAAAGTGTTTGCCAAAGCATTGGGTAAAGCCCTTGGCAGACCAGCCTTTATGCCTGTTCCGGCAATCATGATAAAGGCGGTAATGGGTGAGCTTGGCACATCCCTTTTACAAAGCCAGAGAGCAATACCTGAAAACCTCACAAAGTCAGGATATACTTTTTCATTTCCTGATGTAGAATCAGCTCTTAAAGATATCTTCCAATAAATAGTGATTATAACTAAACCTGTCAGTAATACATAAATGACCTTTTGATTTTAACTGATATGGTATATAATTTGCAGATTATATTTTAGATTTATAAATATTTAATAACATTAACCAGAGGAGAATGAACATGGAATTTAAATCAGTGGAAGAAGTAATAGACTTTGCTGTTGGTAAAGAAAAAGAGGCAGTCAGTTTTTATTTGTCATTGGCAAAAGAAGCTAAACAAGCATCGCTTAAAGAAACTTTTGAGAGATTTTCCAAAGAAGAGGAAAAACATGTTGATCTTCTTTCAGATATGGCAGGGAATCAGGAGAAAATTGATGCCTATGAGTTTAAAGAGGTTACAGATCTTAAAATCAGCGACTATATGCTGGATACAGAATATAAAGAAGGCATGCCCATGTCTGAAATTCTTAAACTTGCCATGAAAAGAGAAGAGAAAGCAGTTCTGCTGTACACTGCGCTTGGTGGTCACACCGAAGATGAAGGTGCAAAAAAAGTTTTTAAAATTCTTGTGCAGGAAGAGTCCAAACATAAGCTTGCTCTGGAATCCATGTATGATGATTATCTTGCAGACCATGAAAACTAGGCAAGATAACTAACCTAATATAACCCAAGGGATCAAAATGGATTTGCAACCTCTTTTCAAACCGTCAACAATGGCTGTTATAGGAGTTTCTACATCCCAGGACAGTCATCCTGCAAATGTGATTTATAATAAAAATCATCTGCGTTATCCTGTAAAAACATTCCCCGTAAACCCCAGGGGAGGTAGTATCAATCGGGAATTACTTTATAAGAGTGTTGAGGATATTGAGTCGGCTGTGGATATGGCAGTTATTGCTGTCCGGGGTGAGTTTGTTCCCAAGGTGATGGAACAATGCATTAAAAAGGGGGTGGGGGGTGCTGTAATCATATCAGGCGGATTTGCAGAAACAGGTAATTTAAGTTTGCAGAACCGCATTGTTGATATTGCAAAAGAAGCCTCCTTCCCTTTTGTGGGACCAAATGGTCTTGGTATTTACACACCTGATTATGTGGATACATTTTTTCTGCCCGGAGAAAGAATGATAAACCCTAGGAGAGGAAATATAGGTTTTGTAAGCCAGAGCGGCGGTGTTTTAGTGGATCAGATGGTGAAATTTGCAGGCCAGGGTATTGGCATCTCCCTTGCTGTCAGCATAGGTAATAAAGCATGTATCAGTGAAATCGAAATGCTTGAATGGTTTGATAAGGATGATGAGACAAAAGTAATTGCTTTTTATATTGAAGGATTTGAAAAAGGTGAAGGCCGCAGGTTTGTTGAAAAGGTGGAAAAATGCTCTAAGCCTGTGGTTGTTTTAAAAGCCGGGAAAACAGCAAAAGGTATGGAAGCAGCATCCAGCCACACAGCTTCCCTTGCAGGAGATTACAGGGTTTTTTCTGAAATCATGAAGCAGTATAATGTGGCAGAGGCAGACAATGAATATGAAATGACCTCTTTTTGTGAAGCATTAAGCTGCTATTACTCCCAGGGGATTAATTCAAATATTGGTATTCTCTCTTTGAGTGGCGGGCATGGCGTTATTGCAGCAGATGCCTGTGAGCAGAATAATATGTCCATCCCCAGAATAGAACCTGAGACAATGGATACCATGAGGTCAAAATTATCATTACCCATTAGAGATATTGTCTCCCTTGTAAACCCTCTGGATCTTACAGGAAGTGCAGTGGACAGCGATATTGTGACAGCTGCAAGGCATCTGATAAGAGATAAGAATATTGAGTGTGTACTTGCACTTTTAATTCCATACTCACCCACTGTTTCAGCAGATATTGGTGCAAAACTCAGCCAGATTGTCAGAAATGAAGGCAAACCAATGATTGCATATGTTCCCAATGAAGATAAATACAAAATAATTATTGAAGGATTTGAACTCAATAATGTTCCGGTGGCATCATCTGTCCTGGGAGCGGTTTTAATGGCAAAAGCATTGAAGAGGTGCAATCCATGTTATCAAAAGATATAGACACAATTATAGAAAACCACAAACCATTGGGATGGGTCTTGGAACCTGATGCAAAAGCTTTAATGAAATCACACGGCCTTGATATACCTGATTTTGTTCTGACAGACTCCTTTAGAGAGGCAGAATCATTTCTAAAACAATCAGATTGTCCGGTTGTGGCAAAAGCAGTCTCAAAACAGATTCTCCATAAAACAGAACACCAGGCAGTTGTAACAGGGATATCCTCAAAAGAGCACTTGAAAAAAGAGTTTACAAGATTAAAAAAACTTACTGGATGTGAAAACATACTTATTGAGAAGATGATCCAGGGGATTGAAGTTATTGTCGGAGCAAAAAATGATTCTCAATTTGGACAGGTTATTGTTTTTGGTATTGGCGGGACATCTGTTGAAATCTATAATGATACAGCAATCAGGATGGCACCGTTAAAAAACAGCGATGTTATTTCAATGGTTGAATCCCTCAAGGCAAAAGAGATTATATTTGGGTACAGGGGAAAAGAGGGTGTAAATATAGAGAGTTTAACAAATTTACTCATGAAGTTTTCCCATCTGGTTATGGAGTTGGAAAAGCATATTGAATCAGTGGATTTAAACCCTGTTATATGCACAAAAGACCGCTGTATTATAGCAGACGCAAGGATTATACTACAATAATGAAGATTATATCATGGAATGTAAACGGGTTACGGGCAGTTATGAAAAAAGATTTCACCAGAATTATCCATGACCTTGATCCTGATATTCTTCTGCTCCAGGAGACAAAACTGCAAGAAGACCAACGCACTGATGAAATGATAAACATGCTTGATTACAAATCTTTCTGGTCATACTCCACCATTAAAAAAGGATACAGTGGCACAGCTGCATATTCAAAAATAGAACCTGCAAAGGTTATCACCTCTTTTGGAAAACCTGAATTTGATGGAGAAGGAAGAGTTATACAGCTTGATTTTGATGATTTTACTCTGTTCAATATCTATTTTCCCAATGGTCAGATGAATGAACAGCGACTTCAATATAAGCTTGATTTTTATGAATGGTTTTTAACCCATGCAAATAATCTAAGGGATAAGGGCAGAAGCCTGATAATCACAGGTGATTTTAATACAGCCCACAATGAAATCGACCTGAAAAACCCAGGCCCCAATTCTAAAAGATCAGGCTTTTTAAGAGTTGAAAGAGATGTTTTAGATAACATGATTGACCAGGGCTATGTTGACACTTTTAGATATTTTCACCCGGAGAAAATTAAGTATTCATGGTGGTCATATAGGTTTAATGCAAGAAAAAACAATGCTGGCTGGCGTATTGACTACTTTTTTGTAACAAAAGACCTCATTGATAAAGCCATTGTCAAGCAAGCTTTTATTAATAATGATGTATTTGGTTCAGATCACTGCCCCCTGGGTCTTGAAATAAAATTCAATGATTGAGGAAGTATAAATTCTTATTGACTTTCATGATTTCACATTGTATTGATAAAGTATTGATAAAATTAGAAAAGTTAACAGGGACTTTTCTATGTTCAAGCAACATCATCACAATATATATAGAAATCT
>Ga0256845_1001630_pt1 | contig 17607 bp, 11 predicted proteins | sample RiftiametaG_FD_189101 | JGI IMG/M metagenome (GOLD analysis project Ga0256845, IMG submission 189101) | Tube worm associated microbial communities from hydrothermal vent at the East Pacific Rise, Pacific Ocean - Riftia | ecosystem: Host-associated > Annelida > Integument > Unclassified ...
TTTTTAACGTAATATCCCTTATCAAAATGGTTGCTCCTGTAACTTTTTCATCTCTAATAATACTATTATAAGAAATATGAAAATATCGTTTAGTACCATCAACCACAAAATCAGTTTCTATAGAAAACTTATCTCCTTTAAAGGATTTATCAAAAAGACTTTTTAAATCTGGTAACAAATCTTCAGGAAAAATGTCTAAAATACTTTCTCCTTTCTGAGGTTTTTTGCCAAGCCTAAAAAAGGAACCTTGATAAAAATGAGTATTATAAATAATTATTTTATAATTGGTATCAATTGAAAATATGACATCAGACCTATTTTCAATCAAAGCAGTTAAATTTGTCTGTTCTTCAATTAAATCATCACTTACTCTCTCCTTTAAAGCTAGTTCCTTCTTTAACAATGTTGTAAGATTATATATATCAAAATCAGCCTCTTTTACAGGTTGACATAATGTGTCTTCATTCTGTAAATCATCTAACATAGACTTCAACTCGGCTAAAACTGATTTTTGCTTTTCTGATGCCGAGCTTTCTTTTTCAAGTAAAGCTTCTAATTCTCCTGAATTTAAATCCATGGTTCTTTCAAGAAGGATTCGATTTTCTTCATAATGACAATAAGATTCATTAATTGCATCAAGAAATACTTCCACCTCTGGTGATGATTCCAATTCTTTTGGCAAGAACCTTTTTATTTGTCGGTTAAGAAGCTTATGTCGTTCCATAATAAGATCTTTAGCTTTCTGAAAGAGTTGTAATTGTCATTGTTTCGTTATGCAACTGGCATTCTTTTGAATGTGATAATGGTGCAATCTCTCCATATGAATAAAACCCCGTAAGTGCAGTTTCTTCTCCAAAAACATCCATTATATTCTCAATCTCTTCATCAACAATTTGTCCTAATACCATTTTCCTACCAATACAACTTACTAAAATAGCTAATTCTACCGCTTGGTTGTCTTTAGATTTTAAACTCTTTACCGCTGCTTCTCGTGCACCATCAATTAAATGCTCAAAATTAGTTCTCATAAGCTGAACAAAACCTCCTTCAGGGATATCTCCAGCAAAAATCATAGCTTGGTTTTCTTCATCAATATTTAATATTGTACGAATAAGTACTTCATCTGAATTTTCAATCTGAAGCGCGATAGGAAAAAACAATGCTGCCCCTGGAAGTTCAGAAGCTTTATCACCTAGATATTTTTTGTAAAGAGCCAGCGCATTTTGGTTATCTAATTCATAGAGCGTATTCCCTTCAGATTTGGTCACTTTTCTCTTTGGTCCAAAGTGATCCCAACCACCTTTTGAACCATAACCAATAGAAATATTTTCGCCATATAAACCTACAATAACAACATTACCTTCCTCCGGAAGACTATTTATACCTACTAATGTTTTTGAGAAATTTTCGCCATCTGCTGCCAAACCACCAGTAACAATAGTGTTTTTCGGCTTAACAGCATTAATTCCATCTATCAATTGACTACCATTAATAAGTTGCCCATCAGAAAATATAAGTACACCCGTAAGTTCTTCGTTATTGATACTTCTAAGCACTGATTTTCCCAACTCAAAACTTGACTCATGATTTTTTATATTTGTAATAGATGTTTCAACTTTAGTTTTATCAAATTGTATAGCTGTAAATGTAATCGTATCAATAACAACTCTCTCTTCTACAATTAAATCTTCTGATGAGCATGATATAATATCGGCATTAATGTAACGTGAAGAAAGTATTTCAAACCAATCCGATTTAGCTATTTTTTTATTTTCACCAAATACTAAAACTAGCCTTACTTGATCTTTATTTTCTATTCCATTTTTAACAATTTCCTCTACTCCGTTCTCTTCTAATATTGACTGATCTATTTTCATTTATTCACTTTGCATTATGGGTTTCCATATCCTAGTACAGGATAAAGTTAATATTAATATCGGAAGTTTTACTTTTTCATAGATGTCCCGTTGTTATTCTTAGAAAAAATGATTTTTCACTAAATAAAAGCAACGTCACAACTAAGACATTTTTAAGCAATCGATTTTCTTTTCTTTGCAGTATAATTACTACTTTAGTTGCAAACATTAAAACAAGAAACGTATGTCAACAGAAACAAACCTCTGGCATTTAGAAAATTTCAATTTACTAAAAGCACTTTCCTTAATGGAAAAAATGAAAATGGCAAAAAAAATTAAGGATAGACTCCTTAAAAAAAATGAATATATCTTTTTCCCTGAAGACCCCTCTTCATCTATTTTTTTTCTTAAAAAAGGGCGTGTTAAAATTGGAACTTATTCTGATGATGGTAAAGAAATTATTAAGACCATCTTAGATCCAGGTGAAATTTTTGGTGAAATGAGTTTAGTTGGCGAAGGCAAAAGAAAGGATTTTGCAATGGCTTTAGACAATGATGTTACTATTTGCGCCATGAACATGACTGACATGGAAGAAATGATGGAGAACAACTCGAGATTAGGGATGAAAGTAACAAAGCTAATTGGCTTTAGGTTACAAAAAACAGAAAGAAGGTTAGAATCTTTAATTTTTAAAGATGCAAGGACTCGTATTGTCGATTTTATTATAGATATGGGTAATGAAAAAGGTAAGGCAATCGGCAAAGAAATTTTGGTTAAACACAACTTAACCCACATGGATATCGCCAACCTTACAGCAACATCACGCCAAACAGTTACAACTATTTTAAACGAATTAAAAGAAAAGGACTTAATCCATTTAGAACGCAACAAATTTTTAATTAGAGATATTAACGCTCTTAAATAAGACGAATACAAAATGAATAACTTCACGTTATACGTAGATAATAATTGCTGTAGATGTAAAAAAATACAGCAATTTATTACCGAAAACAACATCAATGTTAACAATGTTAACATTGATGAAGAAGATTATGATCTACCTTTTCCTTTAATGATAATTCCTGCACTAGTCAACAACAAAAAACTATTAGCTTATGGACCAGATATTATTCCTTATTTGCAAAAATAATTTTCTCTTTACTATTGTCGAAACCCAGACAAGCTAAAACAAACAACTTTCCGATCTTTGTTGTATGAATTTGATAGAAATATCACAACAATTATTAAAAGCATCTAAAAGCACCAATAGTGTAACTGCACTATTAAATCAATTAGAAAAAATTACACTTTCTGATCTCGAAACTTATTTAGATACTGATGATAAACGAAAAGCCTTTTGGATAAACATCTATAATGCTTTTGCTACTATTTACCTCAAACCAGATCCAATAATTATTTTAAGCCCTATTAAAAGAAAGTATTTTTTTAGTAAAAAACGAATTCAAATTAGCGAGTGTATTTTTAGCTTAAATGATGTAGAACATCAAATTTTAAGGAAATCTAAAATTTGGTGGAGCAAAGGATATTTAAGTCAACCGTTTGTTAAACCTTGCTTTAAAAAGTTAAGGGTGCATAGTTTAGATGCAAGAATTCACTTTGCACTAAATTGTGGAGGAATGGGCTGCCCTCCCATTCGTTATTATGATGACCAAACAATTAATGAACAATTAGACATTGCTACTCAAGCATTTTTATTTTCTGAAACGAAAAAAGAAACCTCAAAAAACAGCATTAAAATATCAAAGCTCTTTAGTTGGTATATTGGTGATTTCGGAGGTAAAAACGGCATAATTTCTTTCTTAAAAAAGTATGATATAATTAAAGAATCTGAATTTCCAACAATAATTTATAATGAATATAGTTGGGAACCCTGGATGAAATAAAGGCTAAAAGAATAAAGCTAAATCAATTGCTTCTTTATATCTTTACCTTCTATGTCAAAATTCCTACTACCAATAGAAGAAGATTACGATTTCACCCTTGTAGGTATTAGCTGCCATAGTAAAGATTATCGTTTATGTTGGGAAATAAACAACGTACTAAATACTGATTTGATAAGAACACAAGATCTCGAAATTAGCAAAAAAGGCACTGCTAACGCTCACTCATTTTATGAATATATTGATGAGGACAACTACTTAGAATATTACCTTATTTCAAACAGAGGAGATAATGGTTTTTTAGTTCCCGAACAAAAATCAGTTGACTTCTTTTTAATAGCGAAAGGAAATATCTCGGACAATCATACTAAGGATATTATTTGCAAAATAAACTCACTATCCTTAGTTTTAACTTCTTTTAGCATTGATTCCAATCAGCTAAAGTCTAAACAAAACCTATTATTTTAATGGACAGAAAAACGAAAATTGTAGCTACCATTGGTCCTGCTACAGAATCAAAAGAAATGCTCTCCAAAATTATTAACACTGGTGTTAATGTTTGTAGAATTAATTTCTCTCATGGCACACATGAAAACCATAAAAAAGTAATTGATAATATTAGAGCAATTAATAAAGAACAAGGTCTTTTTACAGCAATTTTAGCCGATTTACAAGGTCCTAAAATTAGAGTTGGAAAAATAAAAAATAATAAAGCTGAACTTATTAATGGTGAAGAAATAATTATCACATCCAACGAGTGTATTGGTGACGCTTCAAAAGTTTATATCAGCTATCAAAATTTTCCTAAAGATGTTGCTGCAGGAGAGTTTATTTTATTAGATGATGGAAAATTAAAATTAGAAATAAAAAGTTCTAACAATAAGGATGAAGTTGTTGCTATCGTTAGACATGGTGGAATTCTGTCTTCAAACAAAGGTGTAAACCTTCCCAATACAAAAATTTCTTTGCCATGTTTAACCCCAAAAGATTTAGTTGATTTAGAGTTTGCACTTAAAATGAACATTGCATGGATTGGTTTATCTTTTGTTAGAAATGCAGCAGATATTGACGAACTAAAAGGTTTGATTAAAAGGGCAAATAATAACGCAAAGGTTATTGCTAAAATTGAAAAACCAGAAGCAGTAAAAGATATAGACGGAATAATTAATGCTACTGATGCAATAATGGTAGCTAGAGGTGACTTAGGTGTCGAAATTCCTTTTCAGGAAGTACCGTTAGTCCAAAAAATGATTGTAAAAAAATCGATGAAAGCATCTAAACCTGTAATTATTGCTACTCAAATGATGGAAAGCATGATTGACAACATTACCCCATCGAGAGCAGAAGTAAATGATGTTGCTAATGCGGTAATGGATGGTGCAGACGCTGTAATGCTAAGTGGGGAAACTTCTGTTGGTAATTATCCTGTTGAAGTTATTGATGCAATGGACAAGATTATTAAAGATGTTGAAACTGCTGAAAGTCTTTACCATCATGAGGTATTACCAAGCGAAGATAATATAGATCGATACATTACCGATTCGGTATGCTACAACTCCTGTAGATTGGCTCAACGCGTTAATTCAAAAGGAATTATTACCATGACCTTTTCTGGATATACTGCATTTAAAATATCTAGCTTTAGACCTAAAGCTAGCATTTATGTATTTACGGGTAATGAAGAAATACTGAATATGCTTAGTTTAATTTGGGGAGTTAAAGTTTTTTTTTACACCAAATTTGTAAGTACCGATCATACCATTGCCGATATTAAGTACATCCTTAAAAAGGAAAATGAACTGGTAAAAGATGATTTAGTCATTAACATTGCAAGTATGCCGATTGCCGAAAAAGGACAATCAAACATGATGAAATTAAGTGCTATTGAATAATTAAAAACAGAACAACATGCCAATAAACGTAGATTTATTAAGACAAATTACAGAAGTAGCTGGAGCTCCAGGACACGAACAACGTATTAGAGAGCTTATATTAAAAGAAGTAACTCCATTGGTTGATGATGTGAAAGTTGACAATATGGGTAACGTTTATGCTATAAAAAAAGGTGTTGATCAAAAAAGAGTAATGGTTGGAGCGCACATGGATGAAATTGGTTTTATTGTTACACACATAGATGATAAAGGTTTTGTAAGGTTCCATACTTTAGGTGGCTTTGATCCTAAAACACTTACGGCACAGCGTATTATTATACATGGAACAGAAGATGTTATTGGTGTAATGGGTTCTAAACCGATACACGTAATGAGCCCTGAAGAAAGAACAAAAATGCCTAAAACAGCCGATTATTTTATTGATTTAGGAATGGATAAAGAAGCTGTTGAAAAAATAGTAAGCATTGGTAACCCTATTACAAGAGAGCGTGGTTTAATTGAAATGGGTAATTGTGTAAACTGCAAATCGTTAGATAATAGATTAGCTGTATTTATACTAATAGAAACCTTACGTACACTAAAAGATAAAGAAGTACCTTATGATATTTATGGTGTATTTACAGTACAAGAGGAAGTAGGAATTAGAGGTGCAAATGTTGCTGCGTTAGAAATTAAACCTGATTTTGGTTTTGGTTTAGATACTACCATTGCTTTTGATGTGCCTGGTGCAAAGCCCGAAGAAATGATTACCAAGTTGGGTGATGGTACAGCTATTAAGATTATGGATAGTGGTACTATTTGCGATTACCGTATGATTAAATACATGGAAAACGTTGCGAATAAACACAACATTAAAAGCCAAAAAGAAATTTTAACTGCTGGTGGAACGGACACTTCTGGAATACAACGTATGAACCCAGGTGGAGCTATTGCAGGAGCTATTTCTATACCAACAAGACATATACACCAATCTATTGAAATGGCTAATAAAGATGACATTAGGGGTAGTATTGATTTATTAACGTACTGTTTATCTGAGCTAGACCAACACGATTGGAGTTTTTAAAATAAAATGCGGATAAGTGAACTGGTTAACTTATTTAGTTGTTACCTCCAACAAGAACAACTCAGGTATTGTAAATCTAAAAATCTCGTTACTGAATATTATAAATTTTCGGATAAAGTCGTAATTAAAGTATGTAAAAAAGCAATTAAATCAATTTTTCCAAACGAAACCGAGAACAAAAATTGGCTAATGTATAGGGCTTCGATTTCTTGAAGAACGAATAAAAACTAACTATACGCTTTTAAACGATCCTTCACTTCTTCTATTCTTGCTAATTTTTCCCCTCTTCTCAGCTCAATAGCTGTTTTTGTAAAATAAGTATGTGCTTCTAAAAATTTAACTTGCAGCTCGTCCCATTGCTTATCAGAAGCAATAATGTCTCTTTCCATTAACTCGCGTTTCAACTTATCTGCAATAGGATGGAATTCATCTCCACCCAAATAATCTAAATCGGCATCACAAATAATTTGCTGTAAATGTGTTGTAGGTTTTTGAGGAACTTTTGTAGCTTGTATTAAGCCTCTAATTATATCTATCTGTTCTTCTGTATAACCGAACCTTGGCAATACTTCTTGAGCTAAGTCTGCTCCTATATCTTCATTATTCGCATATTGATGTACAAAACCTGCATCATGATATAGTGCTGCTGTTTTTAATAAAAAGATATCATCCCCCTCAATTCCTTCCATTAATGCTAAACGTTCTACCGCTGCACAAACATCTGTTGTATGCCTTAAATCATGGTAATGTAAATTATCAGGTAATTCTTTCTTTAAACGATTAACAATGTATTTCTCTGCTTTTCTAAAATGAATGCCACTATAAATATGTAAATCAACATACTTCTGAAACAATTCATTAGGAACAATACCTTCACCATTGATAGATAATTCAGGCTTAATACTATGTACAAAATACATATCTATCTTCCCTTTGTTTTTTGCCCTTATCTCTCCTCTATGCTCACAAGTAAAAAATTCCTTAACCAATTCATAAGTTACACCAGAAATATTTACCTTCCCAACACTTCCTGCAGCCTCAATTCTACTGGCAATGTTTACACTATCCCCCCAAATATCATAGGCAAACCTTTTAATACCAACAACACCGGCAATTACTGCACCAGTATGAATTCCTATCCTTAAATCCCAACCTTTTCCTCCAGCATCAGCCTTAACACCATTATAAACCTTCATAAATCGCTGAATTTCTAATCCAGCTAATACAACATCTATTGGGTTACTTTTGTTTCTTATAGGAATTCCTCCTGCACACATATAGGCATCACCTATTGTTTTAATTTTCTCTACATCATATTTATCAATTATTTCATCAAAATTTTTGAAATAATTATCCAATTCAGTAACTAATTCTTCTGGTTTTATTTCTTCAGCAATTTTAGTAAAGCTTTTAAAATCAGTAAACATTATAGAAGTCATTCTATATTTTCTTGCTGTAGCTTTCCCCTTAGATTTAAGCTCCTCAGCAGTTTCTGATGGTAAAATATTTAAGAGTAACTTTTCCGTTTTTTCTTTTTCTACTTCTAGCAACTCTTTTTGCTTAATTACTTCTCTTGTTCGTTCTTTAACCTGAACTTCTAGTAATTCTTTTTGCTCTTTTACTTGGTTTATTCGATAACGAATTACACCATAAACCATTATTATTGGAAGCAAAATATAAACCAAAATAAGGAACCATATTGTTCTCCAAAATGGAGGATTAACCAGTACTTTTATTTGAGCAACTTCATCACTCCATACACCATCACTATTGGCAACTTTTACTTTAAAAATATATTCTCCAGGATCTAAGTTGGTATAATTTGCTCTTCTATTATTTCCAACACTTACCCAATCTTCATCAAAATTTTCGAGCATGTATTGATGTTCGTTTTTTAATGGATAAGAATAATGTAAGGCTGCAAACTCAAAAGAAATTACATTTTGCTCATACTCTAACACCAACTCATCTAACTTTGATATATGTTTTTTAAGCGGTTGTTTCTTCCCTATTTTTATAGGTTTATTAAATAAATAAAATTTAGTTATAATTGGTTTGGCCTTTATTTTATTAATGCTAATATCTTCAGGGTAAAAAGAGTTAAACCCATTTACTCCTCCAAAATACATCTTACCAGATTCATCTTTGTAATAAGCTCCCATGTTAAACTCATTACTCTGCAAACCATCAGATTCATCAAACCTTTTAAAGATTTCAGTTTTCTTATTAAAAGAAGAAATACCTTTATTTGTGCTTAACCATAGGTTATCATTCTTCCCTTCTAAAATACCATATACTACATTGTTTGAAAGCCCATCTTTTTCAGTGTAAAAATTAAATTTTTCTGTTCTTGGATTAAACTTATTTAAGCCCCCACCAAAAGTCCCTATCCAAAAAAAATTATTTTTATCTTGATAAATAGAGAGAATTGTATTGTTACTTATCGTACTTAACTTATCCTGATTATTTCTAAAAATCTTAAACGAAATTTTATTCTCGTTTTCAATTACTCTACACAATCCTTCACCATCTGTCCCTGCCCAAATGTTCCCCTGTATATCTTTAAAAAGAGTTCTTATAGCTCCATTGGATAAGCCTTGTTTTGTTGTATAAGTATGAAATGTTTTTTTATCGGCCTCAACAAGCACTAGACCATTCTTTGTTGCAAACCAAAATCTATTTTTATCATCTTGTAAAATAGCATACGTTCTACTTTTGTTTTTCCCTCCTCCATTTATATGAATCATTTTATCCTCTTCCACATAAAAAACACCTCCATCTGTACCCAAATAGATTACTCCATCTTTATCTTTAAAAATGGAATAAATATTATTATTTTTCTGTTTGTTGGTAAATGAAAAATCAGGCGTAATTATTTTTACATTTCCAGTTTTATTATTAAAAACGTTAACCCCCTTATCCGTTCCAACCCATACATTTCCATTATTGTTTTGAAAAATTGACCAAACGATATTACTATTAATTGTTTTAGGCTGACTTGCTAAATATTGATGATGTTTAAAATACTGTTTTCCTTTATCAAATTTATTTAACCCTGCTTGAGAACCAATCCAAATTATACCATAAGAATCTTCATAAATAATATTGATATTATTACTGCTTAAACTTGTGTTTCTATTCGCATCAGCAACATAATGATCAATATTAGAAAGGGACTTTAGTTTGAATAATCCATTACTTCCTGTGCCTATCCATATAATGCCTGATTTATCTTCAAAAATGGTTTTAATAACATTATCACCAACAACATCATCTAATATTTTAATAATCGTTATTTTCTTTTTTTCAACATTAAAAAAATTAAGCCCTTTATTTGTTGCCACTGAAATTTTTCCACCTGAATCTTCATTTAAGTCCCAAATAACATCACTCTTAAGTAAACTATTCTCTCTATAGTATTGTCTTGTTTGCTCCGTTTCTATATCATATAATAATAATCCGTTCCCTTCGGTACCTATTAATAGTTGGTGTTCTTTAGTAATTAATATCTTTCTAATGTTAAGGCGGTTGTTCTGCGTACTTAATGAAAGATGTATTTTTTTTAACCGAAAAGTATTTTTTTCAACCTTATAAAGATCTTTATCAGTTCCTACCCATAAATTTCCGAGAGAATCTTTAGCCAATGACCAAACATTTACTTTCCGTTTATTATAAGGTTTTTCGTTAAATAAATTAGTAAACTCCTGTGTTCCTATATTAAATAGATTTAGTCCATTTTCTGTTCCTACCCATAATAGGCTGTCATTTTCTTCTAAAATAACGTGTATAAAGCTATTAGATATTGATGTAGAATCGAGTATACTATGGGAGTAAACATCAAACTCAAATCCATTATAAGAATTTAATCCATCTTCTGTGCCGAACCACAACAACCCATTAGTTGTTTGTTGTATCGCTAAAACATCACTTTGTGATAAGCCTTCTTTTTGACCTATATAACCAAATTTAATACTACTCTGTTGAGAAAATCCATTAACTGAGAATAGGAGTAACAGGGTTAATTGGACGATTTTTTTCACGTAATTATCTTAATTTAATAACTTTAAATTCTATCCTTCTATTTTTTGCCCTCCCTTCAGGATTATCTTCTCCATTAGGCAGTTTATTAGGAGCTATTGGCTTTGTTTGTCCATAACTTTTAGCTATAATTCTATTCTTTGTAATTCCTTTTGATACAACATAAGCAACCGCAGCATCTGCCCTTTTTTGTGCCAAAATTTGATTATAATCATAGCCTCCTTTTGAATCAGTATGAGCAGATATTTCTATTCCTACTCCCTTATTGTTATTTAAAATAACAATCAACTTGTCTAATTCTTTTTCTCCTGACTTTAAAATTTTAACAGATTTATACTCATATTTAACTTTCGTAGCAATAAAAGTATCTCCCTCTTTAAGGTTTATTTCCGATTCATCAATTTCACTCATTAACACCAAGTTACTTTCGCCAGAGTTTAATCTATTATATCTATACTTTGCATCTATTAATCTTTTGGCTGTAGCTAAATATTTTCCTCCCTGATCAATAATATTAATCTTCAAAGATTCGTCATCTTCAGCCAACATAAACAAATATTCATCTTGTCCTTTTAGTTTTTTGAAAGAGAAAAATCCCTTTGAATTAGCTTGTGTTCTTTTAATAATATTTCCTTCGTCATCTACTATCCAAACCTCCATTAAACCATTATAATCGCCTGGTAGTTTCTTATACAACTGCCCAAAAATATTTACAGTAAAAACATCTGCATTTACAAACTGTATAGATTCATCAACTTCATTCATCAATGAAAGTACATTTTCATCAGATTCTAGCCTTGAATATCTATACTTTCCATCTATCAATCTTTTAGCTGCATCTAACACTTTTCCATCCTCGTTAAGAATAATCATATTGATTTCAGGATCATCTTCTGCTAACATAAATAGATATTGTTCTTCTTGTGAAAGTTTATCAAAGGAAAAGAATCCTTTTTCATCTGCTTTTGATTTCCCAATAATATTTCCTTCATCGTCTATCACCCAAACTTCCATTCCATTGGAATAGTCGCCTGGTAATTTTTTATATAATTGTCCAAATACTTCTGCTGTTAATATATTATCATCTTCTTCATTTAACAACACTAAGTCATCATAATAGGCATATGGTAATGCTTGAAACTTAAATCGTCCTTTCCCCGCTCTTTGAGCAAGCATCACTTTTTCTCCTTTAGAATTTGTCATATACAACTTAGCTTTTTCTAAGAAACTATCATCATCACTCGCAATTGCTAGTATATAGTTTTTATCTGTCATTAATTTATCAAACTTAAATTTACCATATTCATTTGTTGTTATTGTTTCAAGAATATGATCCTCCTCATCTAATAAATTTATTGTTGCTCCCGAAGCACCTAATTTATTATACTCTAATACTCCTGACATTTCTGTTTGAGGAACTATTGCATGCCAAGAAAAACTATAAATATCATCACTTCCCACACCACCATCTCTATCAGATGAAAAATAACCATTCTCATCATCTGTATAGAAAATTCCAAAATCATCTTTAGACGAGTTTAAAGGAGCTTTTAAATTTAAAGCATCATTCCATTGGTTAGCTTCTTTAACCGAATAAACATCTAACCCACCATAACCTGAGTGACCTTCCGAAGAAAAATATAATATTCCTTTTCTAAAATATGGAAATACCTCGTTTTCTGATGTGTTTACTCCTTTTCCCAAATTAACTGGAGTGCTCCATTCTTCATTCTCTCTATTACAAACATAGATATCCATTCCTCCATAGCCTCCAGGCATATCTGAAGCAAAAAAGAATTGTGTCCCATCTTCTGATAACCATGGGTGAGCAACCGAGTAATCTTTATTATTGTATTTAAATGGTGTAATGTTTCTCCATTTTTTCTCATCTAATTTAGCCGAAAATATTTGTAACCTGTTTATATAATTCTTCCCATGTTCCGACTTATCTGCTCTTGTAAAATAAATCATGTCTCCATTATCGGAAATTGAAACAGGGCCATCATGATACAAAGAGCTTAATTGATTTGAAAAGTGTCTTGCTTTTTTATACTGTTTCTCTTTTTTAGCATAGTACAAAGATAAATATGGTTTATTCCCCATTCCTGAATGATTTGTATTTACCAAATCTATCCCTCTCTCTGATACAAAAACGATTCCTTCTTCATAAACCAAGGGGCAAAAATCTGCATCTTTTGTGTTAATATTATCTACCGTTTCTACTTTAAATTCTTTTTCTTCTACTTCCCAATCTTTAATATCTCCACAAGATTGTACCATAAGTTTCCCTATAAAACTTGAAGGATTTTGTTCAACAAACTTTTCAAATTGATTTTTCGCTTCGTATAATTTGTTATTGTTTTTTAAAGCTTGTCCATAATATAGAAAATTCGAACTTTCTTCAGGATTCAATTTTGTTGCCCGAGCATAATAAATTTCTGCATTGATATAATCTTTTAATTTACGATAAGAAAATGCAAGATTTTGAGTTGCCTCTTGATTAGAACCATTCTTTTTTAACGCTTTTACGTAGTAAATTATAGCTTCACTAAATTCTCCCTGCTCAAAATGTTTATCAGCTCTCTTTAGCTGCCCAAATGAGACAAAACTCACTCCAAGCATAATAATGAGGAGTAAACCTATTCTTCTTATTTTTTGTGTCATCCTTTATTAAAAATATCTTGGTGAAACTACTTTCGATTTGAATAATCCCACATCATAGCCTATAAATATTTCAAACGAACCTGTCGTTGACTTTGACAAGCCTCCTGTTTCTATATCATAACCTATTCCCATTCGTAATTTTTTAGAAATATTTAATTCTGTTAAAACTATTACTGCATTCGCTCTAACAGAAGCTCCAAACAATATTTTATTTTTAATTAAAACACTTATATTAACATCTACATTTCCTGCTCCATTAGCATACCTCCCCAATATAGATGTTTTGAGCACAAAATTATCATTTAAAGTAAATGCTTTACCAGCTGTAGCAATAAAATTAATATCTTTTTTTGATCCTCCTCCTCCATCAGAAGAATTTCCATTTTGGATGGTATCTGTGCTCTGTGTTTCAGCAAAATCAAAACTTGATTGATTTAAATGTTCTGCAGCTATTCCTGCATAAAATGTTCTAGTATTATAATAAATCCCAAAATCAACCGTTGGGATTAAAAATCCTTTTTGGGATTCTGTCTGAATAACATCTTCCTCTTCTTGATACTCTACTTTACTCCAATCAAAATTATAATTGATAATTCCTGCTTTTAATCCTAAGGCTAATTTCCCATTCCCTAGTTTTAAACGATAAGCATAAGCTCCTGTAATATTTTGAGTTGTTTTTGGCCCAATTTTATCATTTACTATTTGCAAGCCTAAACCCATCTTCTTATTTCTTAATGGTGTATTAATTGCGAAAGCCTGTGTTTCTGGAGCTCCATCTAACCCTAACCACTGACTTCTGTGTACCAATACGGCACTCAACACCTCCCGACTTCCTGCATAAGCAGGATTAACCGCTAAAGGGTTAAACATATACAATGTGTATTGTGGATCTTGCTGAGAGAAACCTTGCAAGCCCATAACTAACAACATCGATATTAGTATTATTCTTTTCATAATCATCTCGTATTATCTTTCTTGTACCCTATCTAGTAATCTCTACCCAACCTTTATATGTTTGACCTCCAACTTCAGCTACATAAAAATAGGTTGCATCATTCATGTCTCCTCCACTTTTATTAAGTCCAACCCAAACTACATCTGTATTATTATAGTTTTTTCCACTCCAAACTTCATTTCCCCAACGGTTAAATATTTGAACACTGTTTTCTGGGAATAACTCTATATTTTCAATAATCCACTGGTCATTTCTACCATCTCCATTAGGAGTAAAACCCGAGAAAAACTTAAGTGTACAATCATCTTCGCTATCTAAACCAACAGCTATCGTTGTAGAATAGGTACAATCATTAGCTCCAGTAATCTCTACAGTATAACTACCTGTTACTAAAGCTGATTCATCTAAAATTGTTGTAGTATTTAATGCCATAACAGAAATAGTATATGGTCCCACACAACCTAATACGTCATCTATAAAAATAGAACCATTATTGGCTCCATTACACGATTCATTAATAACTTCATAAGTTACTATAGAATCATTTGTTAATGATTGCTGAAACCCTTGAGTAAGGATTATACTTGTAGAAAAAAGAGATTGTACTACTGTTTCTCCAACTGTAGAAGACAAAGTCATTGTTGTTCCAGTTGCGTAACTTCCAGTACTACCGATTACTTCTCTGCTTATAGTTACTTGACCAAATGCTAAGGTACTTGCAAAAAGTAGTAACAGAACAGATATATTAGATATATTTTTCATTTTTTACTAGTTCTAAATATTGATTGTTGTTTTCATTCTTATTAATCTGCTTTAATTACTGTGTAAGTTAATCTAACAGTTCTTATACTCATTGTTTTTGTAGCGTTGGTTGACCAACCATTAGAAAACACTCTAATAGAATAACTATTATTAGCATTATCAATTGTTGCTCCTCCTAAATTAGCTGTTTGAACGGTTGTTGTAATACCAACAGAAGTTGCTGTTGATATATTTGTATGGCCTCCAAATAATGTACGTCTATCAAAATAAAAAGTCATAGTTGAAGTTGAATTATCAACATAATAAATCTCAACATTAGTAACTATGGCTCCTTGAGGAAGATATATAGCTGCTACCAAAACATTAAATGCTGTTGCATTTATAATTCCGACTCCCCCTACACCGAATGTGCTTGCTATATCACCTCTCGAACTATAACCAAGCCTAAAGTCTGTTTCTCCAATTGTTAAATAATTTGTTTTAGCCGTTTCATAAGTATAATCTCCATCTACCTGAATGCTCCCTTCAACATCTAACTTTTCTATAGGCGCTGATGTTCCAATACCCACATCTCCACTAAAATAGTTTCTATCTTCATTCTCCATATAGATTCCATAAGAAGTCCCATTTGGTGAATAATCTCTATAGTAATAACCATAACTATTACCCGCCCCTACATTGTTAGTAAAAGAATAATTTGCAAAAGTTGCGTCAGCGAAAACAGTTGAATTATTTTGATTATTAACACCATTCCAAATACCATAAGTTGGACCTGAACTTAATACAGAATTATTAACTATACGGTTCCATATTCCAGTTATATTTGCTGCTCCTGTGGTGTTCGTATTATTGAATCTAACTGTTTCCTCAAAACTCGCATTTTCTACATTAAATTGAGCAAAATTACTTGGATTATTTGTTCCAATTCCAACATTATTTGTTAATACAGTTGGATAAATTGCTGTTCCTGATAAAGTCCAAGGACTTGCAGGAGAAGGTGCTTGCCATTGAGCATTACCATTAGCATCTATTGCTGTTAAAACTGTTCCTACAGTTGGTGCTGTACCTCCTAAATTTTCTAGCCTTAATGTTCCGTTAGAATGGAATTTTGCTGTTGGAGCAGTAGTTCCTATTCCAACATTACCTTGATTATCTATTGTCATCCTTGTATTTAGGGATAAATTAGTTGATGAACTTGCAATTTTAAATGTATTTCCATCTGCACCCATCATAAAGTTTCCTGTAACGGTTGAAAACAACATTGGTGCATCTCCTGCTGCATTTGTATTAACTACACCCATTAAAGGCGCTGTTCCAGGCTGGTTTTTATTTACCTCTACCGGATAAGTTGGTGTATTAGTTCCTATACCTACATTATTTTCAATATAAACATTCCCTGCCTCAAAATATGCCGCCCAATTAGAGTTAGCTGCTCCACCAGAAGCTGAAGCTTTAATACCAATTGAATTTCCTGTTGCACCAGGTCCGAAGCCCTGAAATTCTGCTGCTGTGTATTCAAGAGCACTACCATTGCTTTGAGCTAGTACATATAACCCTCTAAAATTAATCGCACTATTATTGTCATTTACAATTTGAGTAGTTATTGTATTATTTTCTACTGTGGTAGATAATACATCTAATTTTGCGGCTGGAGCATTCATTCCTATACCCACATTATCGGTTAATGTTGTTGGATAAATTAAGTTTAATGATTTTGTCCAGAATGTAACAGGTGAAGCACCCCAACTTAAATTTCCTGCTAAATCTGATACTAAAGCACCCCCGTTAGTTATTGGTAATGCTGCTGGATATGTTAACGTATAATCTCCACTTGTAAGTGCTGTCGGAACACGTAAGCTTAAAATATCTCCTGATGGTGACTCATAACTTAATGTTGCTTGAGATCCGTCTCCTGGTGTATTCATAAATATAGATGCAGAATCTTGAGACCCAACCTCGAGTGCTGCATCTGGAGTATCTACATTAATTCCAAAACCCCTACCTTTTAATATCATTTTCGGAAAAGAGTTACTACTTAATACATCTGCTCCTGCTACTTGAGTAGGATGTAAGGAAACATTATATGTTGGCGTTCCATTATCATCTCCTAAAATAGAATACACTGATACTCCTCCTGTTGTATTTATTAATGTACTCCCATCCCAATAAGCATTATAGGTTAATAATGAATATCTCTCAGTAGCACCAATTTCTATAGGAGATAAGTGTGTAAAGTCACCTATCTGCAATAATGACTTTGGATCAGTTGTTCCAATACCAATACTATCAGTATTATTATATATATCATTCCCTGTTCCTTGAGTCCAACCTCCGCTTAAAGTTTGTGCAACCCAATTAGCTCCATTCCAAGTTAATACTTGGTTGGCTGTTGGTGCATTAGAAGCCAATTGTATTCCTGTTCCATCACTCAGGTTGATGATATTACTATCTGTAGTATTCCATGTTAAATCTT
>Ga0256845_1001631_pt1 | contig 17606 bp, 16 predicted proteins | sample RiftiametaG_FD_189101 | JGI IMG/M metagenome (GOLD analysis project Ga0256845, IMG submission 189101) | Tube worm associated microbial communities from hydrothermal vent at the East Pacific Rise, Pacific Ocean - Riftia | ecosystem: Host-associated > Annelida > Integument > Unclassified ...
CTTTGACTGTTCCCAAAAGCTTCGATATCGATATTTTAGGCGGTACCTTGATCAATAGGTGCACATGATCCGGCTGGACGTTCAATTCTACAATCTCACAACCTAATCTTTCCGAGTAAACTCGTATTGTTTTCGACGTTTCAAAACCAATCTTCCCTTCCAATACCCTATAACGATATTTTGGCACCCAAACAATATGGTACTGACAATGCCATAGTACGTGTGATAACTTACTAAATCTGCTCATGTTAGTTCTCCTAAGTTAAATGTCGTGGCGACAATTACTTAGACTACATGAGCAGAGTCTTCAGTTCTTAAGGCTATAGCCTCGAACCTGCTCCACGTCCTAAGGACGTGGTTTTAATATTTAATAAAATGAGGACCCCATACCTGAGTCTGGTCTTGATGAAACCACAATCTGTAAATCAGGATAAGTTCTTACAATTGTTTCTAGCTCCCTCGCGATACGAGTTCTTTCGTTATTTGGAACTTCATCAAAACCATCTAAGAATAAGACTATTTTTCCTGATTTTGCCAAAAAGTCAAAAAGTGAAAAAGTGAATTATCAAGTTTCACTCCTAGATCTTGGATTGCCTCCATTAACTCTACTTTGAGCTTTTTCTTATACCCCAAGTTTCTAAATTCGATAAATATAGGGATAAAATTACTTCCAGCCCCTTCTTTGATACAAAGTTTTCTAAGGTATAAAGATTTCCCTTGTCCGGGACCTCCTTCAACTAGGATGTGTTTTGTGCCAAATTGACTAAAAGATTCAATTTTCTCACCATCAAAAAGTACAGCCTCGTCAAAGAATATATTATTTAAATTCACGATTGAGTCAGGGTTTAATATTGTTTTGATTTGCCCGATTCGCTCAACATTATCCTTAAAGGACTTAAGCTTACCAATAGCGAATGCTTCAGACATTTTTTCTTGAACTTTTCCTTTGGCAGACTTTAGTAAATCATCAACAACACCGTCCAGACCACCAATTGCTTTTTTTATTATATCTTCAATCATAACAGAACCATGTAGGTTAAGGATTTCACTATTTGCCTAACATTTAACTCTGAAGACAGCGCGTTTTTTGCGCAGTTCATTCAGCTGTTTCTTGTTAGCACTTTTACCCAAAACTTTTTACCATTTGTTGAATTTCAGTTTCTTCTATCGGCTGCCAATCGCTTGTATAAGATATGTTGGTAGAGTACATGTTGTACTCCAAACTAAATTAGCACCATCAGCATCCCCTGATACTCCGAGTATTTTCGTATTTACTCAAACACCAATATAATCGAGCTATTATTTCCTTTTCTGGGATTGGCATATGTAAGCCCTCATCCGCCGCCCAACTAATTATAGATACGGCGGCATACCAAAAGCCCATAACTTTAATTGATGTAAGTGTACGATAAGCTTCGTTAAGAACGTTATCCCAGCCAATCTCTTAAGCTAACTTTTCAATCTCTTCGTCTAACTCAAGAGACTCTTCTCTTTCGCATTTCGTTATTGTTCCGGCTAAAAAGTTCATATTTATTTGTACTGCTAACGTTTACCGCTGGCGAGCCGGCAGTTTGGCTTCGCAAGCTGGTTTTGTTATGTGATACTACCGCGGAGTAAAAATTACTGCCGCTAGTTTTTTTGAAAACAAACACTCTCACAGTAGATAATACTTTCACATCCATAAGATGGATTAATAGTAACAAGCATCATTGTGCCACTTTCAATACTTTCATTAACTGAGCGAATATACGCATTATATTTTTCGAACATTGCCCTAGGAGGTGTAAATAACTTATTTAACCCATGAGCTGAAATTTTTACCATTCTTTCAACGGTGACGTCTAGTACAACGTTACCTTCTCTAAAGTTATTGCAGACTAACTTATTTACGTTAGAGAACACTGCCTGTATTAATTCATTTGAAACCAGTCGAAACTTGAGGGTAGCCTGATCTTCATAACTCTCAACAGATACAAGATTTGAATCATGTAAGTTAGGTTCAATTACTTGATACGCATCATTTATTTGGTGCTTAATTATATTCACATATTTCCTCAGCTCGTCTCACATAACATTTAAAGTTCTGCGCCAAGGGCGCATTAACACAATTGCGTAGTATGGCAATTGACCTATGCTTAATTTATCGCCTAACTTACTAAAATACAACAACTAATTATTGTTTTGCTGTGATTGTAACAATGTTATAAGGCACGATGCCACACATAACATCAATATACTCTAGCTAAACCAGATAAACTAACGTCTTATGTATCAATTAGTTAGGAGTTTATAGCGTTGTTAAACGACACGGTGCCTAGAAATTCAGGAAACTTTGATTGATTAGCCGATGATGAACATTCAAAATCAAAAAATTGGAGACGTTAAATAAATAGGTTCTAACAATGAAAAAAACTGACCAAATCTAATGACGAGTAATCTTTATTCGATGATATAGTCTTTAGAAAAATTTAAGTTATTATAAGCCGCTTCAGCAATGCCTAAATCAATAGAGACACTCCCAACTTGTTGATGAAAATCACTTACCTTTTTTTTACCTTTTTTTATAAAGAATTTTAAATCAGTTAAACATTTTTTACTAATAAGCATTGATAAATAATGTTCTCTTTTGTTCGATTTTAAATAAAAACAATGATTACTGTGCGCTTGTTCTAGTTGGCCGAATTGGTTTAGTTGAAGAATTTTAGACACTAATTGTTCGACAATATCATTTGGTAAACTAGGCATATCAACAGGTTGTACAAACAACCACTCAGTTGCACAATGACTCAAGCCTTGCAAGAGGCCACTTAACGGGCCTCGATACCTAGTCTGGCTTGCATCACTCTCAATGAGTTCATTAATGACGTTACCAGTGGATGAGACAACTAAGTCTTGATAAACAGGAAAACCAAACTTTTTATATTGCTCAAAATTACGATTTGCAGAAATAATAATTTGACTAACTTGTGGTTTTAGCCAATTAATTTGTTGTTGAATAAGCGTTGAACCTTGATAGTTCATTAAGCCTTTGTCTTCACCATTAATTCGGCGGCCTTCACCCCCGGTTAAGATCAATGCTGAAATTTTTTCTTTTGAAAACACGCTAGGCTCTACCGATTATGACAGCCTGAATCTTTTTTTCTACTCATGATGACAAGCTGTTCCAGCTAAAACACTTAAATCCTCTATGTTTTTTATACAGAGGTAACGGTCTTTTATTTCAAGCAATTCACGTTTTTGCAAACGTGTAATCAAACGGCTGACAGTCTCTACGGCCAAACCCAAGTAATTACCTATATCACTTCTTGTCATTGAAAGAAAAAATTCTCTATCCGATAAACCTCTCCGACGATACCGTGCGGATAAATTCATAACAAAAGATGCAAACCGCTCATCAGCATTTTTTTTGCTTAATAGCATCATCAGTTCTTGCTCTTCTCTTATTTCACTACTCATTACTCGAAAAAGCTGACTTTGTAACCCAGGTAAATCTCTTGCCAAACTTTCTAAACGGTCAAAGGGTAAGCTACACACTAATGATGTTTCTAGTGCCTTGGCAAAACTAGGATAACTAGTGGTACTAACAGCATTTAAGCCAACCATTTCACCCGGAAGATGAAAGCCCGTTAATTGCTCCACGCCATCAGGTGAAATTGTGTAAGATTTTAAACTGCCAGAGCGAATGGCATGAATGGTGTCAAAAGGGTCACCGGCTTTAAATAGAAACTCGCCTTTTTTAAGAACTCTTTTGCGCTGGACAATATTATCGAGGTATTCAATTTCAGAGTCTGCTAGCTGAACAGGTAAACATAAACGTCTAATACTGCATGTTTGGCATTTAATTTGACTTGATATATTGATACTTGAAGACAAAATGAATCATCCCTTTACTTAAATAGGTGTTCATTATATCAGTTTTATTTTTTGACTACAGTCATTTCGTCGGTTTTAACTCATCAAATCACCTTTGAAAAACTATTCACTTTATGCAATTCGTTTAAATAACTATCAAAAATCATACAAATATTACGTAATAATAAACGCCCTTTATTAGTGATTTTAATTTTTCTATCCGCTATTTTTAATAATTTATCGTCTATAAAAACTTGTAACATCTCTAATTCTGAATCGAAGTAATCTTCAAATTTTATTGAAAACTCTTCTTCTATATCTTTCATATTACATTCAAAATGGCATAGCAATTTGAATATAACACGCCTTCTAATTAGATCATCTTTATCAACTTTAACCCCTCTCCAACTTGGAATTTTATCCTCATTTAATGCTTCATAATAGCTTTCAATATCTCGTACATTTTGGTGATAATGCCCATTAATTGAACCGATAGAAGACACACCAACACCAATTAATTGATACTCTTCATGAGTGGTATAACCTTGAAAATTTCTATGTAAATGGTTTTCTTTTTGCGCGATAGCTAATTCATCATTTGGTTTAGCAAAATGATCCATGCCAATATAAATATAACCTCTGTCTTGAAGAAACTCGATGATATATTGAAAAATTGAAAGTTTTTCTTCTGCCGTTGGCAAATCTTTTGAATTAATTCTTCGTTGTGGTTTAAAACGATGAGGTAAGTGAGCATAATTAAATACTGATATTCTATCAGGATCTATTTCTAAAACTTGTTGTAAGGTTTTTTCAAATGTTTGTTTGTTTTGCAACGGCAAACCATAAATGAGATCAAGATTGATGGATTTAAAACCATATTTTCTTGCTTCTTCAATCATCTCTTTTGTCATCTCAAATGACTGCACTCTATTAATTGCTTGCTGAACACGTAAATCAAAATCTTGAACGCCCATACTCATTCGGTTAAAACCTAACTCAGCTAACCGTTTTATATCATCAATTTCAAGTGCTCTGGGATCAATTTCAATGGCAATCTCTGTTGATGGATCATTGGGTACATCAAACGAAGTTCGTATCGCATTCATGATTTGGCTAATTTGTTCAATGCTTAAATACGTTGGTGTGCCACCACCCCAATGAATTTGTCTCAACTTATTTTTTCCAATATTGGTTGAAACCAATTTAATCTCTTTAATTAAATTTTTTACATACTCATTAGCTTTATCTTTTTGTTTAGTAATGATTTTGTTACAAGCGCAGTAATAACAAATATTTTGACAAAAGGGGATGTGGATGTATAAAGAAAGGGACTGTTCTTCTGATAACGATTGTAAACACGTTAAATAATCTTTCGTTTTATAACTATCTGTAAACTCAAGAGCCGTTGGATATGAGGTATAACGCGGGCCAGAAATATTATACTTTTCCAGCAGAGAATTATCCCATTCAAGTTTCGTTTGTTGCATCAATGAATCCAGTCAAAGACTTTTATTTAAAAGCAGATTTTTAAGATAGCAGAAAAAAAAAAGATGATAATGATCTAAATCAATTAATAGATTCTCAGATAATAATTGTGTCAGTTTTTCCAATAAACCAATCCGCAATACCTTGCTTAAAAGTTTTGTTTTGAGCTTGTTCACTTGTGATAGGCTGATTCACATCAAACTGAATATGACCTCGTTTTATTATGCATTTAAACATGGTTCCAGGCGCTGAAATTCCTTTTATTCTCACCGGAAAAATGTCGCAACCGGATAATTCACTTAATTTTATAATGCCTGGTTTTATTCGAGGTTTAGGTGTATCAGCACTATGAATGCCTCCTTGAGGGAATATGCCAACCAACTCACCAGTATTAATCACTCGGAGAGTTTCTTTAAATGCAACATCAACACGGCCAGAACGATTAACCGGAATACAACCTGCAGCTTTAAACATCCAGTGAAGGATCGGGCGATGATATTCCTCTTCTGCAATCATAAAACGTATCGGTTTGTTGGTTGCCGTAATCAATAAAAAAGGATCTATCGAAGATTCGTGATTTGATGCGATAATCAGTTTTTTATTTTCTGGTAATTGAAACCGTTGGTTTTCTTGTCGATGAAATTTTTGGCAGTAGATTCTAATCCAACCATCTAAGACATTAATAAAATAATGGTCCCAATCCGCTCCATTATATTTTTTGCCTATAACAATAATAAATAAGAACAATCCGGCAATAATAAAAACAGCACACAATAACAGATCCATACAGCTCATTAGTCTTTTTCTACTCCACTATCAATCCAAATTAAACTGGCCATTCGTCCTGTTTGCCCATCTCTTCGGTAAGAATAAAAAGACGCTTGATCCGAATAGCTGCACCAATCACCACCAAAACAGTCAATATGATAATGGCTTAATATTAGTCTAGCCACTAATTTAAGATCGCAGAGATATTTATTGTTTTTTGTTAATTTAAAAGCTCTTTCATAAAGAGCATTTTGCTGAATAAAAGCTTCTTTGACCTCCCCACCGACTTCAAAATATTGTTGGCTAATGCAAGGGCCCAACCAAGCAATTAAATCGTTAGTCTGCCCTTGATAACCATCAATTGAGCGTTGAATAATGCCATCAAGCAATCCTCGCCAACCGGCGTGAACGGCAGCAACCCAACTCCCCTTTTTGTTCGATAATAAAATAGGCAGACAATCAGCCGTCATTACAATGCACACTTTATTATTAAGTGTCGTAAAACAGCCATCGGCTATATTGATTTGAGCCTCATCAAGCTCAGTTGAAAGAGCAAAATCATCTTTTAAATCAGCATTTAAAACCTTTGTTCCATGAACTTGCTTTAACCAAATGGGCGATTGTTTAAGTGTTAAATCACGAACTAATTGAGAGCGGTTTTTTTCAACAGATTCGGCCTTATCGCCAACATGGTAAGCTAAATTAAATTGACCAAAAGGTGATTGGCTAAAACCTCCAATACGGGTAGTTGTGTAAGCTTTAACTGTTGAGGCCGTAGGCCAATCAACAGGAATATATGATTCAGAAATTGTTCTAACAGCGCCTTTATCGTAAATCATGCTTTCTTATCGCTTCAACTAACTCATTAAAATCATCTGGCACGGCGACTTGCCAAGTCATTTTTTCCCCTGTTGCAGGGTGCACTAAGCCAAGAGACGTTGCATGAAGGGCTTGACGTTTAAAACCTTCAAATATAGCCGCAAAAGACTCCTCCATACCTCGAGGTTTAAGGTTTCTAACGGAATAAAGCGGATCCGCAACAATTGAATGATTAATATGCGACAAATGAACACGTATTTGATGAGTACGGCCGGTCTCCAATTTAACTTTTAATAAAGTGAAATTCTTAAACTTTTCCTCAACTCTAAAATGAGTAATCGCTTCTTTTGCAGAACTTCGACCATCTGCAATAACAGCCATTTTTTTACGAACCTGCTGATGTCGTCCAATAGGCAAATCAATGGTATCACCAGCAACCAAAGTATGATGAACAAGCGCGATATATTCACGATCAAATTCCCGTAACTGAAGTTGATTCACTAAATGAAGGTGAGCTTCTGCGGTTTTAGCGACTACCAGTAAACCGGTAGTATCTTTATCGAGTCTATGCACAATACCAGCTCTGGGTAATTTTCTGAGAGCAGGATAACGATATAATAAGCCATTGACTAAGGTGTCTTGATAGTGACCAGGTGCAGGGTGAACAACTAATTCGGCTCGTTTATTAACAATTAATAAGTCGTCATCTTCATAATGAACTTCAAAATCAATGTCTTTAGCAAGCCACTCGCCTTGATCTTGTAAGCTTGGTTCAACACTTAATGCTTCACCGCCTAAAACTCGATGTTTTGGTTTAACAATCAGTTGCTCATCAACCTTTACTTGTTTGTTTTTGATCCAACTTTGTAATCTAGAACGAGAAAGTTCAGGAAAATAATGTAATAAGACATGATCAAGCCTTTCACCCGATAAACTTTCATCAACTTCAAAATCTAACCACGATTGTTCATTTTGTTGGTCTTTATTGGAACTTTTTGTCACTTTGTCTGCCTTATCTGGTGGATGCTGTAGCAGTTACTAGTACTCTAAGGTAAAATAACTGCGATAAACCATTTGCAAACTAAGCGCTGATTAGTTTGCAAAATAACTATTTAATATTTTTCATTCAAAATGACTTGTCATTATCCTTTGAGTGGGTATATTACCAGTTAATTCATAGATTGAATTGATAAATATTGATAACCGAACCCTTTTTATACTATTTTAACGACTTTGAGAATCAATGAAAATAATTAAAATAACAGGCTTAATATTAATATTAAGCATATTATCTGCATGTTCTAGTTCTGATGATCCTACAGGGTTAGCAAAATCAAACAACGCTTTCATCTTATTTGAAAAAGCACAATTTGCGATGCATTCAGAAAATTTTCGCAAAGCGGTCGCTAACTTAGAAAAACTTGATAGTCTTTACCCTTTTGGCCCCTATTCTCATCAGGCACAATTAAACCTAATTTATTGTTATTACAAATTACACGCCTATGAAACGGGCATTAGCTCCGCGGATCGTTTTATTCGGCAAAACCCTCGTCATAAAGATCTTGATTATGCCTATTATATGAAAGGGCTTATTAATTTTTCAACAGAAACCGGTTTTAGTAAAGAGCTTTTTTCAGCGCCAATTTCAGAGCGTGATGCCAGTACAGCTCGTCAGTCTTTTGATGATTTTGCAGAAATGCTTCGACTCTTTCCTGCAAGTCAATATGCTAAAGATGCACAACAACGTATGATTTACTTGCGTAACAGGCTCGCAGAATACGAATTACATGTCGCCAATTATTACTTACAACGTAGTGCTTATTTAGCGGCAGCCAACCGAGCAAAATATGTGGTTGATCATTACCCTAAAACACCTTCTGTACCTTATGCATTAGAAATGATGATGATAAGTTACAAACTTTTAGAATTACCTGAGTTAGAAGAAAATAGTCGTCGAGTATTACTACTCAACTACCCAGATCATAAAATTTAGTTAATTAAAGCTATTATTTTAGTTTAAGGCATCAAAAACAAAAAAGGCGCATATCCTGCGCCTTTTTTATCGATTGTATTTTAACTTAATTTATTAAATAGCACTTTCGTTTTCATCACCCGTGCGAATACGAATGATTTTTTCAATGTCTGAGACAAATATTTTACCATCACCAATTTTTCCTGTCCTTGCAACATCCATAATAGTATCAACACAAATGTCTAACAAATCGTCAGAAATAATGATTTCTAATTTGATTTTAGGTAAAAAATCAACCATATATTCTGCGCCACGGTATAATTCAGTGTGACCTTTTTGTCGCCCGAAACCTTTTACTTCAGTAACCGTCATTCCAGAAACACCCGCATCGCTCAAAGCTTCTCTAACGTCATCTAATTTAAATGGTTTGATAATGGCTTCAATTTTTTTCATTGTAATTCCTCATCCTAACAGCGTTGTTATATAGAAAATTGTCGATTAATATCAAGATAATATCATAGGCAATAATATTTCATAGTTAAATATTATTCTATTTACTTGCAGACTATGGCTTGCGGACATTGAGTATAGACGGTGTTTAACCTAAAATAGCCTATTATAAAATAAACAAAACAAATTCAGCCATCGGTATGAACATGTCAAAGCAAGCCATTATAAAAGAAATGAAAGTGTTACCTCAAATCGATGCCGATTTTGAAATAAAACGCAGAATTCAATTTATAAAGAAAACCCTTATCAATTCAGGATTAAAAACATTAGTGCTTGGAATAAGCGGCGGTATAGACTCAACCACTTTAGGGAAATTGGCTCAAATGGCCATTGATGAACTTAATCAAAAACAACAAGGATTTCGTTTTGTAGCCATTCGATTACCTTATGGCATTCAAGCCGATGAGCATGAAGCCCAACAGGCTTTGAATTTTATACAACCTTCAGAAAGCATTAGCATTAATATTAAAAACGCAGTAGACGAAATGCATACTGTTTGTTTAACTGCATTAAAATCAATCAATGAAAGCACCATCAACAACCAACATCAGGTCGATTTTGTAAAAGGTAATAGCAAAGCTCGAGCAAGAATGATTGCACAGTATGAAACTGCTGGACTACTTTCGGCTTTAGTATTAGGCACGGATCATTCAGCAGAAAATATCACCGGATTTTATACTAAATGGGGCGATGGCGCTTGTGATTTAGCACCGTTATTTGGGCTCAGTAAAAGACAGGTTAGGCAGATTGCACAATTTTTAGCGGCGCCAGAACAGCTTATAACAAAAGCACCAACCGCAGATTTAGAATGCCTTGCTCCTGAAAAATCTGATGAAGAAGCACTTGGTTTAAGTTATCAACAAATAGATGATTTTTTAGAAAACAAATCATCTGATGACAAGGTTGACCAATTAATCATTCAAATATTTAAAAAAACCCAACATAAACGCTTAGCCATTCCAACAATCTACTCCGAGAATATATGAGCAATAAAAACACATCTTGGAAAGCTATAGGGCTCTTTTCAATCTATAGGATATTATTAACCACGGTTTTTACAACTATACTAATGATCCAACCTGATAATGCTTTTTTAGGTTCTCAAGCACCCCAACTCTTTAATATCAGCGCAATCGCCTATTTTTCCTTATCAATCGTTATCTATGCTTTAACTTATTATCGCTTTCATTTTATTGCACAAATTCAACTTCAGGTATTAATCGACATTCTCTTGCTAACACTTTTAATGCATTCCAGTGGCGGAGTATCAAGCGGTTTAGGTATGTTAATAGCAGTTAGTACAATCACCGCAAGCATTTTAATTGGCACTGTCCCTGCCTTAGGTTACTCAGTATTAGCCTCATTATTGATTGTTGCTGAAGAGAGCTTTTCAACATTCTACGAGATCAGAATAGGCAGTAGCTTCACCCAAATTGGCATCTTAATTACAACATATCTTAGTACCAGTCTTATGGCTTTATACTTGTCACGGCGTATCAAAGAAAGTGAGCAAACCGCTGAACGCTCCATTCGTGGGCTTGCCAGTATGGAAAAATTAAATGAAGAAATTATTCAATATATGACAACCGGAGTTATCGTTATTGATGAGTTTCAAAAAATCAGATTAATCAACCGAGCTGCTTGGGTACATTTAGGTATGCCAGAATCAACTCAAAGCAAACAATTAGAACAAGTAGCAACGCCTCTTGCTCGTCAACTCAATTTATGGCGTCGTAAAACGACTTATCGCTCTAAACCTTTTAGAAATACTGCGACAGGGCCCAATTTGTTACCTCATTTTTCGCCCATTGGCGATAGTAAAGAAAATGCCATTATTTTTCTTGATGATACATCTGTACTAAATCAACAAGCACAAAATTTAAAACTTGCCTCTTTAGGTAGGCTCACAGCCTCCATCGCTCACGAGATAAGAAACCCTTTAGGCGCTTTGAGCCATGCAGCTCAATTACTTAAAGAGTCTGATGAGCTTAATACCGACAACTTGGCTTTAGTGTTAATGGTGGAAAAAAATGCTTCACGTGTCAACGAAATCATAGAAAACATTATGCAACTATCCATTAAAAAAGCCTCTCAAGTAAAAGAAGTCAACTTAACAAAATATATTAATAATCTAAAACAAGAATATTCAACAGGAAAAAAACCACAACCAAAAATAGAAGCTCAGTTTCAATCAGATGATATTATTATTCATTTTGACATTTCACAGTTAAGACAAATTCTAACTAACTTGATTGACAATGGATTACGTTATAGCGAACTTAACTCAGGTGAGGCAAGCGTGCTGATCATGGTCGGTATTGAGCCCAATAATAGAACGCCTTTTCTTGATGTTATCGACAAAGGTGAAGGTATTCCCCCTCATCAAGCTGAAAAAATATTTGAACCTTTTTTTACCACTTCTAAAACAGGAACAGGTTTAGGCTTATATCTTTCAAGGGAACTTTGTGAGGCAAATAGAGCAAGACTTGATCATATTCCCTTGACCGCAGGCGGCTCTTGTTTCAGAATAAGTTTTGCCACGAATAAACAAAACATTTATTAAATAACAAATTAGTAATCGTCAATAACGCTACACCTTGGAACAATAATGAAAAAAATACCTCTAGCACTGATTGTTGATGATGAGCCTGACATTTTACAATTATTAGCGATCACTCTTAGCAAAATGAACATCGAGACACTCAAAGCAGAAACCATTCATCAAGCAAAAGAACTATTATCTTTGCACAGTTTTGACTTTTGTTTAACTGACATGCGCTTACCTGATGGTGACGGCATTGCATTAATTAAACATATTCAAAAAGAATTTCACCAAATGCCAGTTGCTTTAATTACCGCCCACGGAAACATGGAAACAGCAATCGATGCAATGAAAGCTGGCGCTTTTGATTTTTTATCAAAACCTGTAGACCTCACAGCTTTAAGAAGTTTAATATCAAACGCATTAAAATTAAAATCATTGCCTCAACAAAAAAGTATATCAACAAACAAAAATAACGCACGAAAACGTCACCTTATTGGCGACACAGAAATAATGAAGCAGTTAAAAAATACGATTTTAAAATTGGCAAGAAGCCAGGCTCCAGTTTATATTAATGGTGAATCAGGTACAGGCAAAGAATTAGTTGCTAAATTAATTCATCATAAAGGACCTAGAGCTGAAAAAAGCTTTGTGCCTGTTAACTGTGGTGCTATACCTAGCGAATTAATGGAGAGTGAATTTTTTGGGCACAAGAAAGGCAGTTTTACCGGAGCTATTTCCGACAAAAAAGGACTCTTTCAAACAGCAGAAGGCGGCACTTTGTTTTTAGACGAAGTTGCTGAATTACCTTTAGCAATGCAGGTGAAATTATTAAGAGCTATACAAGAAAAAAGCATTCGTCCGATAGGTTCAGATATTGAGATCCCCGTTGATACCAGAATATTAAGTGCAAGCCACAAAGATTTATTACAATGCGTTGAGCAAGGCTCTTTTAGACAAGATTTATTTTATCGTATTAATGTTATTGAAATTAAAGTACCCGCTCTTCGCGAAAGAAAAGATGACATTATAAAACTTACACAATATTTATTAGAACAACTGTCTGAACACCATCAAATTGAAAATGTTAAAATATCAAAACAAGCATTAAACGACTTACAACAATACCATTTCCCTGGGAATATCCGTGAGCTAGAAAACATATTAGAGCGAGCATTAACACTTGCGACACAAGAAACGATTCAATCAGATGATCTTAATTTGATTTTAAATCCATCGAATAACAAGCATGATCTTCAACGCAATAATTTACCCTTAGATGAATATTTAGCTAATATTGAAAGCCAAGAAATTTTATCTGCTTTAAAGAAAACTCATGGAAACAAAACCAAAGCGGCTAAAATATTAGGTATTAGTTTTAGAGCAATGCGCTACAAATTAGAAAAACTCAACATTCAATTAGATTAAACCTTGTTAAACTCATTTAATACGCTCACTTTTATCTTCTCACGTAATCACTAGCGATTATCTCACAACCGATTAGTCATTCTTACACTAAATAAAGGTGATAACTCCCAACTAATCAAGAGACTAAGCTGATAATAATTAGTTTTAAATAAATTATAATACTTCTTCTCAGGATGAGCCGACAACAGAAGGAATTATAATGAAAAAATTAAATCATGCATTTACACTCATTGAATTATTATTAACTATCTCAATTGTTTTTATCTTATTGGGCATAGCCCTACCCTCTTTTAGTGAAACTTTAGACAACAGCCATGTAAAAGCGAACCTTCAACGTCTAGCTCAAACATTACAATTGTCACGATTAACCGCCATTAATCAGAATATAAACGTAACTTTATGTCCAGTTGATCAAACATTAACCTGCAGTAAAAATTGGTCAACGGGTTACATGTCGTTTATTGATAAAAACGGTGATCGACAATTTAACAATGATGATGAATTGCTTTACCAATATTTTTCTAATGATAAAAAATCAACGTTAAGCTGGCGAGCATTTGGTAATCGACGGTCATTGCAATGGTTAGGCACAGGAATTACAAATCATCAGAATGGCAGTTTTGAACTTTGTTATAATAATAAAGAGGATAAATCGCGAGCATTATTTTTAACAAAAGCAGGACGCATCCGTTATTCTAAAGACCACAATGGTGATAATATTCATGAAAATTCAATCGGCAAAGCTATACGTTGTTAATATAAATAATCATTCAATGATTATAGTGTGTTATTAAAAACAAAGGTTAAGGCTGGTAAACCTTAACCTTATAACCTTTACTCGCCAATTCCTCAGCTTGAAGCTGACTCATAATTCCTTTATCACAATACAGTAAATAGTTTGTTTGTTTATTTATACTGGTAGAGGACTGTAATTTAAAAAATGGAATTGAAATGACTTTATTTGCGGTCAGTTTTAATGGTTTGAGAGCGAGTTCATGAGGATGTCTAATGTCTAAAATGACATCTTCCGTAGTCGGTAAGGATACCACTTCAATATCATCAATATTATTTGATGAGGTATATATTTCATCAATATTTTCGACTTTTCTGTTATCAAAAGCATTATCCAAAATATCAAAATCAAATCGTTTTTCTTCTGACTCTATCTTTAAAATTTTTGCACGAGTTGTCGGTTTATTTGAAATAACACCACAATACTCAGGCATCACTGCGGCAAATTCTTCTGTACCAATTTGTCTTGAGATATCAATAATTTCAGGTTTATCCATTACAATTAAAGGGCGCATGATTAAATGATTGCTAACACTATCAATCACAGATAAATTAGTCAGCGTTTGGCTTGATACTTGTCCAACAGCTTCGCCGGTTACTAAAGCTGGAGCATTAAATTCATCGGCAATTTTTCCTGCAACCCTAAGCATCATTCGTTTTAAAATTACGCCCATTTGTGTATGATCAACTTTTGTTAATATTTCAGCAACAACATCTTCAAAAGGGATGGTTATAAATAAAATTCGATGAGACGAAGAATATTTTTCCCACAAATAATGTGATACTTGTTTGACCCCAACTTCATGAGCAATTCCACCGAGATTAAAAAAACAAAAATGAGTTCTGATCCCGCGCTTCATCATTAAATAAGATGCAACTGAAGAGTCAAAGCCACCTGAGATTAAACTGACGCAAGACTCTTGCTGACCCATAGGGAAACCACCTAATCCCGGTATGCGCTCAACTACCGTTAAAAGTACTTCGCCACGGATCTCTAACTGAACCGTAACTTGGGGCTTCTTTAATTGCACACCAGCGTTATCACTATTATGAAAAAGAGCGCCACCAACCTGTTGTTCAACTGATATTGAATTAAATTGATGTTTTCCGGAACGTTTTACACGAACACAAAAGGTTTTATTTTTAACTTTTTCTGCAAACTCTTTAATAACGATATTCGCGATATCATCAATTGTTTCATATTCATGCGCTTTAACTTTTAGAATGAAATCTATGCCAGGGGTGTTTTTTAATCGGTCAATGACTAACTGTTCTAAATGGTTTTGCGAATCATCAATATTAATTTCTATAATATCCCAACTACCTGAAATTTCAGGTGATTCAACAATAACCGAAAGTATTTTTTTAAGATTTTTACGCAACTGGCTAATAAATTGTTTTCGCACAGGACGGCTTTTAACAATAATTTCAGGGAACAGTTTTATGACAAATTTCATATCGCAGTAAGCTACCTAGTTAGAAAGGTCGCCATTCTAGCCTAATTTAATGCTTAAATCATCTTACAAACGCAGTATCTTGCAATCACAGTCTCTTACGCTCATAGTCTTTTACATTCTAAGTTTTACAATCGTAATCTAATTAAGAATTGATTTGCTTTGAATACAACCATTGAATAAATCTAGAGACTTAGAATAAACAGTCGTATCAATATTTAAAAGACCCAATAAGGTATGTGATAAATTATCATGAGATAAGCGTTGTTGTTGTTTGTCTTTCATACACTGCATATCAATCCCTTTTTGAGCTGCAAAACCTTTAGAAACCCAAATAAATGCGGGGATATGCGTTTGCTCATCGGGTGCCATAAAATAAGGTATTCCATGTAAATACATACCATTTTTACCGGTTGACTCTCCATGATCTGACATATATAAAAGCAAAATATTGTAATCATCCTGTAATTTTTCTAACGAGTTTATTGCATTATTGAGAGTATATTTTGTGTAAAGTACGGAGTTATTATAAGCATTAACAATTTCAATGTTTTCACATTGTGAAAAATCTGCCGATTCGCAGGCAGGTTGTAATACTTTATGTCGCTTTGGTACTCGTTTAAAATAGGTTGGTCCATGACTACCTAATTGGTGTAAAAATAAAACTTGGTCCGTTGATTTTTTTGAGATGCGTTCAGCAAGATCCTCAACCAAAGCTTGATCATAAAATACACCATCATTATGGAAAGCTTTAGAGTTTTCTAATGTGATAGGATCTTTAATTAACTGATTACAAATTCCTTTGCAGCCACTATTATTATTTCTCCAAACAACATCGTATCCTACTCTAGAAATAAGCTCTGCTACATTTTCAAACTCCTTATTCATACTACGTTTGTATTCCTCTTTTGAATAAATTGAAAACATACAAGGAACAGAAAGCGCGGTGTTAGTACCACATGACCAAAAGTTTGAAAAATATAAACTATCTTTACGCCCAATTAATGTCTCTTTAACATTTTCCATGCCTTCATCTTTCTGGCTAAAACTCACTTCTCTAGCGGTTTCTCCAATAACGACAACAACCACTAAAGGTTTATCCCCTTCAGTTTTTTCAATATTTAAAATTTTTGCGTTAGGATCCAGTAGTTTTTTTTCAATTTTACTTTCTAAATGATGAGCGATAAGATTTTTATACGTTGAATAAACTAATGCAGTAGGTAATAAAGAATTTGAAATTTGAGGTTCACCATTTCTCACAAAAGAACTAAGTTCTGCGTAATAAGCATAAGCGCTAGCAAATGATAAAACAAAATATAAAACCAACTGTAAAATATTGTTAATTAATTGTTTAAAAAAAGTTTGATAAGTGCTTTTTATTTTATAAATTAAATAAGCAGGTATACAACCAACAACAATGATGACCATTAAGAATGATGGATTAATTAAATCAGCCGCTTCTGCGGGGTCTGTTTCTAACAAATTTTGCAACATAGTCACATCAAATTGAGCACCATAAGTCAATGAAAAATACATTGCAGGAACACTGATTAAGGTCAATAAAATCAATGCGATTTTTTGGACATATGGGTAATTAAAGAGTGTTGATAAAGCTAACAAAAGAAAATACATAAATAGGCCAAAGCAGACCATTTGAAAAAAATCATATAATGAAGATATGTCATTACTCTCAAAATAGATTGACCAAATTTTGGAATTTATCACTAGAGTAAAAAAAAGTACCACAATAAAATTAAGTTTATTGCTTGTCAGTTTTATATTATTTAAACGAATACTAGACAAATTTATTTTAGAAAAAAAATTAGATATGGAAAGCATAATAGAAAATTCTTTAACGGCTACATTCAGTAAAGCCAGCATTATAAAGAGTTTGATTGGTTTATGCTAGATAACCTGAGCTCAGGCAATCTAGCAGCAAGCTGCATAATTAACCCCAGCTAGGGGTAACCAATCAATTTTACCG
>Ga0256845_1001632_pt1 | contig 17604 bp, 9 predicted proteins | sample RiftiametaG_FD_189101 | JGI IMG/M metagenome (GOLD analysis project Ga0256845, IMG submission 189101) | Tube worm associated microbial communities from hydrothermal vent at the East Pacific Rise, Pacific Ocean - Riftia | ecosystem: Host-associated > Annelida > Integument > Unclassified ...
GCTTCAATGAAGCTGGATGCGGTCGATTACATCAAAAAGCCCTTCAATGTAGACGAGTTTCGCGAGGTTCTCTCTCGCGTCATGAAAAAGAAGGGCTTGGCTCGTACCCCCGAAGAGCAACTTCATAAAATCATTGGTGATACGATTCGCACCCTAAGAAAAGAACAGGAGCTCACCCTGAAGCAAATGAGTCGTCGCACCGGCCTCAGTATCTCGCTCCTTTCACAAATCGAGAGAGCAGAATCGAGCCCCTCCATCTCTAGCCTCTACAAGATTGCGGTGGCCCTCGATACGAAGATCAACGGGCTCTTCGGCGACAACTAACTCAATTCATTGAATCGAACGAGCAAGGACGGCATCCCCACACGGAGGTGACGTCTTTTTTCGTTGAGCAGACAAGCATTGGATAGATTTTATTGCAGGACACCTCCGTGGAACGTGCAACACTGAGCCCTAGCCAGTGCTCGACTACGCCCATGTGGGCTCACGTGAAGAGCCCCGAGTGCCCGCGTTCAATGCTCCGGAGGCCCAGAGAAGCTTACGAGCGTACTCTAGCTCTAGGGGGGTCCTAGCTGCGTGAAGGTCCCGGTACGCACGATCTCCGAATAATCAATTCTAGCTTGGCTTTGCGGTATTTCTGACTTGACAAAGCCCCCGAACTAAACACATATTCCCGCCCCCAAGGGACGTATACTCCTGAGGACGAGGAGAATATTTCTCAGCCGAAGTAGCTCAGCCGGTTAGAGCATACGCTTCATAAGCGTGGGGTCGGCGGTTCAAGTCCGCCTTTCGGCACCCAACAACCCCTTGAAAATATTAAGTTTTCTTGGGGTTGTTTTCTTGAGGGCTCTGAATTTTTGGCATGCCCCAACTCAAACTAGACAGAAGCGCCAGTGAGAGCGAAAAAGCCTTGCCCTGTTGGGCACATTCAACGAGCTGGCGAAAAGCGCATCGAAAGCAGACGTGCTGCTCCGTCCATCGCAGCCTGTCTTTGGTAACCAAACTGTTCGCGCAGAACACCTAAGCCCTTGGAAAGCCCCTCGTCCTCGTCTGCCTGCTCGTGAACAGATAGTTCAGCCACTTTGCCACAAAACTCCTCAAGGAGGTCGCGTCGCTCCTTAAAAACGGCCGAGCGAATCGTTGAAAGTCTATCGAGAAAAAAGTTGGACTTCTCGAGAGTCTTTCCAGGATGGTCAATTGCCCACGCAGCGATGTGACTCAATAAGGCGCTTCTCACATCCTCTTTTTCATCGGGGGGGTAGAGGAGTGATTCCGCATGTTGCATCAGTTTTTCGTCGGGATCATCCAACTCGCCCGTGAGGGTGTTTGAGATTTTTTCATGTTTAACCCAAGCGCTGACATGTAAAATGTACCTTTTCAGTACCTCCTCATAGCTCGACTCGTCGACTAGCCCACTCGCTACCCGAAACTCATCCTCAATTGTATCCAAGAGCCACGTCCGAATACTAGCGCGAAATCCAGAGTGGTCATGAAATCCTCCTGCCGTAGGTTCGAGCCGCAAAAAGCTGTGATCGGTAACGCGATCACAAAGAGCATCCAATTCCTCAAGGACAGCAAAAGGAGAAAGGTAGTCAAAATCTGCGTGTTGCACCGCATCCATCAACACGGTGCGCATCAATCGAGGACTAACTCCTAACGAGCCTTCGTACTCTTGCATTCCCTCATTTTCATCAAACATAAGAACCGTAGCTAACCCCAAGGAAACACGACGCTTTTCGACGAATATCTCAGTCAGTTCACCGGCGTATGCTTGGAGTTTTTGCCAAACGTTCACCTGAGAAACTATGGCTCGTAGGTCTTCAGGATATCTTTCCGCCTTCGGTTTGGTAAGTCGAGTTAATGCGGCAAAGCGCGCTGCTACCTCCGTTGCATGAGGCGCCACGTAGCCCACTAGCTGGCTGGCAACTTGCTCGTCATATATTTCTTGTTCGCGTAGATGATTTCTTAAATACGGTACAGGAATTAACTCAAACCGGCCTCGAAAACTATCGTACTCTGGGTGTTCACGAAATGCTCTTAGGTGCAACTCGTTTCCACTTGCTAACATCACACAATTGAGTCCCAATATTTGGGAGCCCATGGATATTTCCCCGGTTTCGATTGTCGTTTGAAGATATTTGTAGGCGTCAATTGGACGTTTGAGTAGATCTGAGAGTTCCAATAGTCCCCCGGAGGCATCGAGCAGTTCGCCACGCACATCATAAAGAGAGAGCCCCTGCAAACTCGCGGGCAAGGCATTGGGATTATGGTCTGCTGTAATTTGGCGTTCGGAGGCGTCCACTGAGAGTTCAGGACCTAAGGTAACCGCTCCACAACGATAGCGCCTAGATAAGAAATATCGCTCAATTTGGATATGACGCAAGACTTTTTCCAAAGAGCCCCGGTATGAGCTCAGGAGAGCGGTGAATATTTTCTGATTTTTATCACAAAGCACCCCCTCTTCGACCCAACGTGGCAAAGAAGGGGCGAGTCCAATGAGGTTCTTCAGGTAGCGTCTGCGCTCCTGAGGTGGGAATAGAAAAAGTGGATGGTCTCGAACCTCTATCTGTAATTTTGTCTCCAATTGCTCGTCGCTCAAGTGGGCAAAACTACTACTACCGTCGACGGACTGATGCTCCGCACCCCCTGAAAAACCAATCGCCCCCCCAGTGAACGATTTCCTAGGAAACACCCAGTGAAAGCGATAGAGCGCACCAGCATCACTCCTAGAATAGTCCTCCAACCCGGACATCAGACACGCTGCTATTGTACTCTTGGATGAACCGTTGGGCCCATGCATCAAGAGCACTCTATTAGGGGCTCCTTCTCGTTTGAAATTATTCAAGCATCGAACAATTGACTCCTGAGCCTTTTCTTGTCCCACTAAGGGCATTGAGGTGTTTCCACGATCCTCCAAGAAGCCTTGATCAAACAACCGGTAGCGTGTGCTTTTTCCAGTTGGATTTTCTATCTCATCACTGCCGTAATAATCGATGGTAGCAGAGAGATAGCCAGCCGCGTCGCGACAATGCTCTAGAGGTGACTCCTCAAATTGCCTTAGATACTCATCAAAAGAGAGCACCCTGCGTTCCCTATCGAATTCCTCCTGGACGCGGTGGGCCACAGTCTTGAGGCCCTCACGCTCTGGACGCTTTGTATCTACGCCAGCAGCCTTCTTTTCTTCGCCCATCGTTCCAAGGTATCAGGGGAACGAGTCGGCCTCGAAGTTTGGGTTGCTCTGGGGCTTTTATAGCAGGACCGGAGCAATCAAGAGTGATCAGGGGCACTCAATCAGCCCCCTGGGCCTACGAAGCGTTCACTAAAATAGACAAGTCGCGCTTTTCAATCAGACAACGCTCGTCGGTACAGACGCTAAAATAGATTTTCCCGGAAATTTTGACCTTTCCTGGCTTTTCGACCGTGGCTGCAAGGGGAAGTTGAGCTAGCTTTCCCTCAATTTTCGCCTGGTCTTTTCGCACCACCTCTTGCTTGGGGCTCACTCCCGTCTCAGGCGCAAACTTAAATTTAAGCGGATAGTCGGGATTTATTTTGTAGCCACTCTTTGCCTTCAGAATGAGTGTGAACTGAGTGCTCTGACCCGATTTGATCTCTTGGGGTGCGCTCAGAACTACGTGAAATGCCTCTTCATCGTAAGAACTTTTTGCCAGTGATTTGGCCTGAATCGGGCTGGTTACTGCAGCACCTGAAGTCGCCGCCGCGCCTTGAACAGCTAGCTGGACCTGAGAATCTGCAGGTTGAACTCCGCCCTTCTTTTCAACAGCTTGGCTAGGAGCCTTACAGCCCCAAGCGCTTGCACTGAGAAAGAGTGCCAAGCTCAGCCCAGCTCCCACGTTGAGGCGTCTCCGCGTAAATCGATAGGCTTGCATAGAACGTAGATACCACGAATGATCTCTTGATTGCACTTTCAATTGTACGAACCGAGAGCGGAAAGGTTCCTCATCTTCCAATTTTCTAGCCACTTCATTTGCCTACGAATCCCAGATCTCTCGGGCAAAAGCAGACGGCGTCTACTAGAAAATTAAAAAAAGAAGAAGGGCAAGAAGGACGATACCAATGCCAATCAATGCGCCGGGCGGCAGACTTTGCCCGACTTTTAAACCTGCAATACTCAGGTTTTCTGGCAAACCAACACCAACTTCAGCTGCTCGTCGAGACTCCTGTTGAGAGAGCGAGACGTCAGCGGCCTGCATTGCCTCAGTCATTGAATCTACACCTACTTCTCCCAGAGAATCATTGTCTCCAAAAAATCCGTCTTGAGCGGACTTTTTACCCTCTTTTGGTGGAGAAATACTCATTAAGGCACCCAGACGCTCCTCTATCTGCTCCGAGAGAGTTGCCTCAGTTAAATTTGCCCATTTTTGGTGCTCGCCCTGAAGGCCAAAAGCCTCTCCGACGGCATTGGCTAGAGCTCCGACGGTCTCATGACGCAACGAAGCAGTGCGCTTGAATGCCTTCGCTAAGACAAGATCCATTCCAACTGGAATGGGATACTGCTTGTCTTCAATTGTACTAAGAGGAGGCGCCTCTTTAGTAAGAATACTCAGGAGGATCTGAGGACCATTGACGCCGGCAAAAGGAACTTGTCCAGCCATGCATTCGAATAGAATTGCTCCCAACGCCCAGATGTCCGCTCTATGATCTAAAGTGTCTAAACCCTGGGCTTGCTCCGGGGACATGTAGTAGGGTGAACCAATTGTCGTGCCCATGACGGTCAACTTTTTGGCACCCTCGGCCTTGTCTTTTACCGAACCAAAATCAAGTAACTTGATGATATCGCCCTCGGGCGTCTGGCACAGAAAAACGTTGTCAGGTTTTAGATCTCGATGAACGAGGTGATTCTTGTGAGCGGGGTCGAGCCCCAGAGCTACCTGACTAATCATGCGTACAATACGTGCAGGTGGCAGGTATCTCTCGCGATCGAGCGCTTGGCGCAGCTCTTCGCCAAAGAGGTACTCCATCACTAACGCATACGATCCGTCTTTGAGATCGGTAAAATCGATGACCTCGACAATATGACTATGAGAAAGTTGGCGACTGACCTGAAACTCTCGCTTAAATCGCTCAACTTGTACGGGATCTCGCGCAATTTCTGCGTGCAAGATTTTGATGGCGACGTTTCGGCGTTCCACCAAATCGAGTGCTTCGTAGACCCGACCCATGCCTCCGTCGGCAACTACACGCCGAATTTCATAGCGCTCAAGTAAAAGCTGTCCAACTCGTGAATCGCCCCCATCAGGTACAATAGGCACCTGTGTCGCGCTTCCTAAGTTAGCTCCATCGACAGGACAGAAACTTGCGTCCTGGGGATAGAGACGACCGCAACTAGGGCAAGCTTTCATTGGGCGCAGACCTGCGGCTCAGCTCTCAGAAGCCGCTGCTCGCTCGTCGGCGCTAGCGGGGACCTCGTAGTACAAGAATCGCAAACAGCTAGGACACTGAAACAACTCTTTTAAGCGCATGATTTCCTGATAAACCATGGGTGAGAGTTCAATATGACATGCCGCACAACCGCCCTTTACTACAGCGGCGGAGCCCGTACCGCGCTTTTTGCAAACGGCTTCGTAGCGACGTTGGACTAGGGGCGTCAAAGTTGCCAAAGCATCTCCGCGCTTCTTGATCTCTTCTTCTAGGTTTTTCTCCAACTCTCGCACGCGAGTGGCTTGGGCCCCTTGGGTCTCGTCGATTTGCCCTGCGATGGCGATGCGCTCCTCTTCGACCTTTTTAAGGTCCACGCTGGCGTCTTCCATGAAACCGCCCAACTTAGAGATCTCAATTTCGCGGTCTCTGCACAAGCGACGAATCTCCTCCATCTCGCGCGAAGCGGCATTTGCCTCTTTTTCGTTACGACAACGAGTCATTTTTTCACGAGATTTCTCGATCTGAACGTTGAGCTGACGTAACTCGCCGTTGAGTTCGGTCTTCGTGCTCTCCATCGACTCAACGATGCCCTCCAAATTGGCTATTTGTGTGACGAGCGCAACATGCCGTTCGGACTTTTCGTCCATTTTGGCCCGCTCTTCTTCGACCTCACTCTGCATCACGACGATACGAGCGTCGACAACTTGAAGAGTCTTGAGGGTGGCGAAACTTGCTTGAATACTCACAGATAGAACTCAGAAAATGAATGATCTAGAGCGGGATCGTCTAGATTGTGGGCCCACCTGGGTTCGAACCAGGAACATCCCGGTTATGAGCCGGGGGCTCTAACCGATTGAGCTATGGACCCCGATTACTTCGGCGCGCTGCGACGCTACTCGAAGCGAGAGAGCACGGCAACATGCGCGGGTCATTCAAAGCAGAATCGAAGCCCCTTTCCCGCGAATGTTGTCCTATAAATTAAGGTCTTTAGGCCCTTTGGGCCGCCGTGACGATTATGCTAAGAGGCGGTCCTTATGGACAGCCTCGTAGTCACGGATGCGACCCAGCACAATCTCAAAAATGTCAGCGTCTCCCTCCCACGGAATCAGCTGGTAGTTATTACTGGTCCCAGTGGCTCGGGTAAATCGTCTCTAGCATTCGATACCATCTACGCAGAGGGGCAAAGAAGATACGTCGAGTCGCTGTCTGCTTACGCTCGTCAATTTCTGGACCAGCTTCCTAAACCCGCCGTAGGGGGCATTGAGGGACTCAGCCCCGCCATCGCCATCGAGCAAAAAGCCTTAGGTAAGAGTCCGAGGTCGACGGTGGGAACCGTGACGGAAATCGCAGACTATCTCCGGTTACTCTTCTCTCGAGTCGGAACACCTCATTGTCCTATCTCGGGGGATATTCTCCGCGCCTATACTGTTCAGGAAATTGTAGACTCGGTACTCGCCCAAAAAGAAGGTAGTCGTATCATTATTCTTTCGCGTATCGTTCGCAACGAAGCACGCGATTTGGAGCACGAGCTCACTCGTTTGAGGCGTGAAGGTTTCGTACGGGCACGCCTCGACGGGGAAAACTTTGACCTCGGTGAAGACATCAGAGTCGACCCCAGTGTTCCCCACGATCTAGATTTAGTTGTCGACCGCGTGGTGATTCGCGAGGACATCAAGGGTCGAGTGACCGACTCAATAGAACTCGCTCTCAAACTAGGGGACGGAACCGTCCTCCTAGACAAGATGGATGGTAGCGAACTCTTGGTCATGAGTGAAAAACTCGTTTCCTGGGAGCATGGTCTCACCCTACCCCCGCTTGAACCGAGACTATTTTCCTTCAATAGCCCTCATGGCTCCTGCCCCGAGTGCAACGGTCTAGGCAGGCGCGCCTCAATTGACCCCCTCAGAGTTGTGCCCAATGGCACGCGAAGCCTGCGCGAGGGAGCGGTGGTTGCCTTTGGTCGCCGCGGTTCTGAAGCCAATGCCACTGAGGTTCAAAAAGTGTGTGCGGCCCTTAAACTTGACCCAGACAAACCTTGGAATTCGCTGTCGAAGGCCAAGAGAGAAGTCATTTTACACGGCGACGGCAAGAAGTACGAAGGCATTATTCCTCGATTGCTCGCCATGCAAGAGAGTGGAGAAGGTCCAGAAGGTGAGGACTTTGAGGAAGGTGCCATTGGCATTGACGATCTTACCCGCTTCACTTCGGCTCAACCTTGCGCCAATTGCGATGGAACTCGTCTCCGTAAAGAGGCTCTCAGCGTATTGCTTGATGGATACAATATAGGCGAACTCTCGCGAATGCCTCTCGATGAGCTACGCCAAGTCTTGCACAAAATTGAAACAGGCTCCTCACTTAGCCGCAAGGAAGCTGCCATTGCTGCGCCGCTGATTCCAGCGGTAACAGACAGACTTGGATTTCTGATTGAAGTGGGCTTAGGTTATCTTTCGTTAGATCGCGCAGCCGCGACACTTTCGGGAGGCGAAGGACAGAGAATTCGCTTGGCCACTCAAATTGGCGCTTCTCTGGTCGGCGTCCTCTATGTACTCGATGAACCATCGGTGGGCCTACATGCGCGTGACAACCGACGTCTATTAGAAGCTGTGCGTCGTCTTGTCGATAAGGGCAATAGCGTGCTCGTCGTCGAACACGATCGAGACGCCATCATCGCCGCGGACCACGTCGTGGATATGGGCCCCGCTGCGGGGGTACACGGTGGAGAAATTGTAGCTCAGGGCACCCCGCGTGAGCTTGTTGCCAACCCCAACTCGGTGACCGGTCCTTATCTCTCCTACGAGAAACACCTTGCTCCACCCAAACGCAAAAAGATCTCCAGTAGGAGGTCTCTTAAAATCATTAAAGCAAGCGCTCACAATCTAAAAGACGTCTCTGTTAGCGTACCCTTGGGAGTTCTCACCGCCATCACGGGGGTGAGCGGCTCGGGCAAGAGCAGCCTAATTGTTGATACCCTCTTGGCCGCCGCGCGAAATAAGCTCTACGGAGCAAGCGGTTGGATTGGCCCTTGCGAAGGAATCGAGGGCCTCGACCAAATTGATAAAGTCATCAGTATAGACCAAGCTCCCATAGGAAGGACACCGCGCTCCAACCCGGCGACATATACTGGTATTTTCTCGGATCTACGGGAGGTATTCTCTGGACTGCCCGACGCGCGTGCCCGAGGTTACAAGCCTGGACGATTCTCTTTCAACGTGAAGGGCGGGCGCTGTGAAGCTTGTCAGGGCGACGGAGTGCTGCGAATTGAAATGCACTTTTTGCCTGATGTCTACGTGAATTGTGATACGTGCGGTGGCACGCGATACAACCGCGAAACACTAGAGATCCGCTACCGAGGGCTTTCTGTGGCTGACGTCCTCAATATGACGATCGAAGACGCTCTGACGATTTTTGAGCCCATTCCTCGTATCTTTGAAAAATTGCGAACCCTCAACCAGGTGGGGCTTGGCTATGTCACGCTGGGGCAACCAGCAACAACGCTCTCGGGGGGAGAGGCACAGCGGGTAAAGCTGGCACTCGAACTCAGCCGCAGAGCGACAGGCCAAACCCTCTACGTCTTGGATGAACCCACGACCGGTCTACACTTTTCGGATATTGAGCACCTAACCCAAGCCTTGCTCGATTTACGGGAAGCGGGCAACTCAATCATCATCATTGAGCATAACTTAGAGCTCGTGGCTTGCGCCGATTGGGTCATCGACATGGGTCCCGAAGGAGGAAGCGGAGGCGGCCAGGTCGTAGCAGAGGGTCCCCCTGAAAAGCTGGCGGCAACGCCGGGTAGCCATACCGGAGTAGCTCTCAAAGAAATTTTGGACTGTTTAGCTCTCGTAGCGCAGGGAAAGAAAGTTCAAATTCCTCTTCCTCTGTCTAAAAAGACATCGAAAAAAACTTCAAGCGCAACACGCACGAAGAAAAGTTCTAGCTCAGTGCAAGAGGCAACGACAAAGCCAACGAAAGCTCAGCGCAACAAAAGCAGCAAAGCTCCAGCAAAAGATAAAGTCGCGGCAAAAACTATTTCTAGTAGAGCCTCAACAGCCAAAAAATCTTCTAGTAAAAAGACAGGTGCCAAGAAGGTATCGACTAAGAAATCGCCCTCCAAGAAATCTTCTAAGAAGATCCGCTGAGACGCTTTCCCACCTTCGTTCGAGACTCCTGCTCCCCGGAGCTGGAGGGTCTCCCGAAAAAAAGAGCAAAAAGAACGGGCGCGCAATACTCCTCAGAGGAGGGTATTGTCGCGCCCGTTCTCTTTTTGCTCTTCGTCTATTCAACCAAAATCGCGTTCGACGCGTTCTTGGTCTTCTTTGCAACGAATACAAAGAGTCGTTTCGGGTCGCGCTTCAAGGCGCTTCTCCGAAATTGTCTCGTCGCACTCATCGCAGATGCCGAAATTACCCTCCTCGATGCGCTCAATAGCTTTTTGGATTTTGTCCAAAAAAACTTTTTCACGCCCACGAAGACGAAATGTGAATGATTGCAAGTACTCGCTTGAAGCGAGATCCATTTCATCAGGAAGATCGTCCTGATCAAGTGTCATATCCTGAGAGAGCGTTTGCTTCGCTCGCTCCAAGATATCCTCACGCTTCTCTTCGAGCAGCTGTTTGAACTTATTCAGCTGAGCCTTATCCATCTTCTTCTACCCTCATTTTCGAGTGGAGTGACGAATTGTCATTCAACCCGTGTGAGTTTTGCCCCTCGGGGGGAGCCCTTGAACTTAATCCCGAAAGAGCACTAGTCAAATCCTCAATCGTACACTTTGATGAGTTAGCCATTTTTACGCGATAATTGACTCAATATCCTCGAAGCACGGCCTAGAAAGTTGGAGAAAACCAACTTCAAAGACCATCCCGGTACGCCCGAACGGCATTGACGAGGGCATCCGCTAGCCGCTGACGATAATCTTCCGAATTGAGACGACGTGCTTCGAGGGGATTGGAGATGAAAGATCCTTCGAAAAGTACCGCCGGCATGCTCGCCCCAGCAAGTACGTAAAACCCCGCCCGCCGTACCCCGTGGTCCTCAACTCCCCGATATTTTTGGCGTAACGAAGCTCCCGCTGCCCGTTGCAGAAGTTTTGCCAGAGTTTCCGACGCCGCACGGCGTGTCTCGCTGTCGGTCCGGCTCAACGAATTTGCTAGCTCGACTGCGGCAGCCTCTGTCGAAGAGTTCTCTCTAGCGGCAATGCGAGAAGCCGCTGCGTCCCGCGAACTATCAAGGACAAACGTCATCACACCCTTGGTTCTCGGATCCTCGCTAGAATTAAGATGAATGGAAAGAAAAAGGTCCGCATGAAATGCGTTCGCGCGAGCTGCACGTTCGTCCAAGGGGACATAGGCGTCCACGTCGCGCGTCAGGAGAGTCGAGACTCCAACCTCGCGCGCGAGCAATGGCGCTGCACGATGTGCAATGTCCAAAGCCACGTCTTTTTCGCGCAGACCATTGGGGCCAATAGCCCCCGGGTCATGCCCACCATGACCCGGGTCAAGAACAACCCTTCGCAACGTTCTCACCCTCACATCATCATGTGAAGCATCAATATTCAGGTCGATGACTAGGCGAAATGGCTCGGGTAGATAGAATATTCTATAAAAGGTCTTCTCTTTTAAGTCCAATACAACCCGCGTCGCATCATTTTTCTTACCGAGACGCACGCGCTCAATTAACCCCTTGGAGGAGACAATGGCCGGAGTAGTAAACTTGGCATGCTCGATATCCACAAAAAGACGTGGTCCTTGAGACTTCGTTGCCGGGAGTTCTCCCGCGTGAAATTTGGTAGGATGGGTGACGTGAACCACAACTCGCGAAGTGCGCTCCGCTCCAAATGTCTCTACTTTGGTAATGTTGGTTGGGTTTTCTAGGGATGCTCGTAAGTTCTTAGGAACAACAACACTTTGTGAGAGCGACTCATGAACTACTCTCGAGTTGTCGCGTTTGCGCTGCGTTTTTGTTTCTTGAACGCTTTGACGCCACTCTCGAAGAGTCGCTGGACTCGGTTGAGCACTATTGAGCACACTCAAGGACCGCGAAATACGCTCCCGACAAGCGCCCTCGCCCAAGCGTTCTCTTAAGAGATAATAGTCCCGATACTGCTCGGCAGACGTGGCCCCCATGAGTCCTCTGAGCCCAATCAATTGTAAAGCGGCGTCGCAGTCTTTGAAGGACGATGCGTCCAAAGCGTTGGAAAAGAGTTCTTGAGCTTCCAGGCCGTCCAGCTTTTTTCCAAAGATGCGGTAGCTTTGGACGCGAAGAGCCCCTGCTTGAAAGTAAAGAGCGCTCGCTCCGTCACCCTCGAGTCGCTCGGCTTCTACTGCCAGTCGATCTGCGTGGGCGATGAACTCAACTCGTGACCTTTCCTTAGGCATGGCGACGACAGCTTCAGCTATTGGTGTGGCCGGCTCATTTTCTACTTTCGTTTCACCACAGGCCCAGACAAGCAGCGACGTGCAGATAAAAATACTAATTTGTGTTGACCTCAAGCGCACGTAATTGTGTCTACCTCGACTCTCCCTCCAAGAAAACAAGGGATCTTTGTTGACCACAGTTACTCAGCAGACAAATACAGATTCCTTCATGCAGTGGTCTTCCTCCGATCGAGCAAGGAACGAAAGGTTGAGCGAGGTACACCTGCCGCGCGAGCTGCGGCACTGATACTCCCGTGTATATCCAAAAGCTCCAAGGCACGCTCCGCGGGGAGACGACGAGTGCAGCGTCCTCTCTGAGGGCAAGCCACGCTCAGATCTCCAGGCGAGAGGGCGTCACCCGTGGCCAATGCCGAGGCCCGATAGAGCACCCCAAATAATTCACGAACATTCCCGGGCCAGGGAGCCGCTTTTAAAACCTCTATAGCTCCAGGCAAAAGAAACTTTTGTCCGACCTCATCGGCTATCCGCTCCAAATATCCAGTGGCTAGTAAGGGAATATCGCTCAGTCTATTCCTTAGGGGAGGAATTTCGATGATGAGTGGCGCTAGCCGATGAAAGAGGTCGTGGCGAAATTCACCTGTCTCGATTCGGTCCTCCAAGACGGCGCAGGTCGCAGAAACAATTCTCACCTGCACCTGTCGCTCAGTCTCCGCGCCCAACGCCCGAATCCGGCCGTCTTCCACAACTCTCAATAGCTTCGCCTGTCCTGAAAGGCTCAAGTCTGCAATTTCGTCCAAAAAAAGCGTACCTTTGTCCGCCGACTCGAAGAGACCCATCCTTTCATTCACGGCTCCGGTGAAAGCCCCCCTTTGGTGCCCGAATAACTCAGCATCCAATAGCGAGTCGGGCAGAGCGGCGACATTGACCGCATGGTAATGACCCTCTCTCGCCGATTCATGATGAAGCGCGCGTGCGACGAGATCCTTCCCAGTCCCTGACTCCCCTCGCACCAAGACCGGAGCGCGAAGGGGCGCGAAACGACGAATAGTGGCTCGGACTCGCTTTATAGCCTCCGAGTCCCCCACCAAACCCATTGATGCGTTGGAAACCCGACAAGAGTGGTCCTCTAACTCAACTGTTGTGTGACCAATACAAAATGAGGCCCTTGACCCGCTCAGGAGAGCCTCACTGACGCGTCCGGCTCCCACGTAAATACCATTTTTACTGCCTAGATCGCTCACCACTAGCCCCTCAGATGTCACCCGGAGGGAACAATGACGTGCACTGACGGTCGGATCGGAAATCGAAATGTCAGCATCAAATCCGCTGCCAACTACGATCTTTTGCCCGAGCTTTAAGACGCGAACTCTCTCTTTTCCAGCGAAAACGAAGCGAATTCTCCAAACACTTGGACCCGCGGTAAAAGAAACCTCAGTAGTCGAATCAGTTATTACTCGCGTCACACCTATGCTTCGGCCCGACAAAGAGCCCGTTGCGTAGTTTTTGTGCTAATTCGCAAACATGAAAAGAGCCCTTGCTCTGAGCGCCCTAGTTTTACTTCTAGACGTCTCAAATTCCATCGCTGCAGAACTCCCCGACACCGACTCAGCTGTCGCCACGTCGTCCTCAAGCCCAGGTAAGGAGGCATCTCCCGCTCCCCCCCTCATTCCCTATCGCAGAGATACAGTCGGCGGACACTTCCAGCTGGCGCTGACGGGGGCCTACGCCATTCCTTTTGGTTCTGTCAGCCAAGGCACTGCTCAAACTAGCCGAGTAGGAAGTGGCGCCTCTGGGCACGTCGACATTGGTTACGGGTTAGATCGTCACGTAATGATAGCTGGTTACTATGAACAGCAATTTTACGGCGCATCGAAGAAGAACTGCCCCCCATGCAGCGGCACCAGTATCGGCGCCGGGGCTCTGGTTCGCTATCACATAGTCCAGGGGCTCACGGTCGATCCATGGATTAGTTACGGAGTAGGGTATCGGTCGCTTCGCAGTGACTCCGGTGAGACCAGCCTTGATTATCAAGGACTAGAATGGCTGCGAATCGGCTTGGGTACCGATTGGTATATTCAGCGCAATTTTGGATTTGGTCCCATGATGCAATTCGGTGCCGGAACCATGTTCAAACGCCCCGACGGCGAAAAGATCGGTGGAACGAACTGGCGCTTCCAGTTTGGTCTCCGCTTGGTTTTGGACGTCCCTGGAAAGTAGTGTAGCCAGGGTATTTCGAGACCTTGGAGTAACAAAGCAAAGGGCCCCTACGTTCCAGCGAACGAGGGGCCCTTTGCTTTGTTCGGACGCTTTCCGATTTAGGTCTGGATAGCCACACCCAATGCTTTTCTCAAAGCGCAATATTCAACACTGACTGAGAAGAGAAGGAGATCCTTCAACTTATCTTGCGGAGTAAGGCCCCCCGGAATTTGTGCCTCTTGAGCGATTATCTTCTTCGCAATCTCTAGATCGCCGCAGAGGAGCAAACCAGCTCGACACGCTGTATACTCTACAGCTTGATTCCAGCGCTTTACATTTGCTTTAGCGCCATCAGCTAAGAACTGCTTTACGACTGCGCGAAGACCATCCATTTGAACGGGCTGCATATAGCGCTGTAGCATCTGCGCGGCCTGTCGAATTGAAGCCTCTTGGCCGGGTGGCATCGGCTGCTGCGGAGCTGCCAAGAGAACACCGGCGAAAAGCATCACGGTCAATTCTTCCCGTGAGGGAAAGAGCACCTGTAAATAGTGCTCGGGGCGATAAGCCGAGAGATGTTTTCCACAGATGAAGGTCAGTTCTTGGGGTTGAAAACCACTAAGAACCGTTTGCCCTGCGACCGATGACGGGGGATCGAAAGGAATTGCCTCCAAATATGCGGGCACATCGTTGCGGACATAAAGCACCGGAGGCCGCTGAATACCCAGCACCTGCGTGGCCCAACCAAACGTCTTGGCAAATGTTATGGTCGAAGTATTCGGATCTTGACGGAACTGCTCCGGAGGCGCGTTTAGTTTTCCGTGAGATTTCAGAAGTGCGAGTTTCGCTTGGAGTGCCGCCGGGGCAATCATCTCGAAAATCTTCGAGATGTGTAAGTTCTCGTCTTCATGAACCAGAGCACGTAACCAATGCTGATCTCCGAGCCTTCCGGTGACGGGTAACATTCCCTGAGGACGGTAGTCTTGAAAGAATCGCTCGGTTTCTTCGTCAGCTTTACCCATGAAGGAGATTGCCGATGCAACGCACCAAGCATCATCATACGCGGACTTATGAAGCTGCAATCGATACAGAGCTTGGTAGGGCTCTACAGCAAGAGGATCTAACTGCAAGAGCCTACGTTGCTCCTTGATAGCGTCACCCCATTGTTCTGTTGACTCGTAAAGCTCGGCCAAAATCTGTCGCTGGGTGGGGGCCTCTGCCACCAAACTTGCTGACATACGGAAAGCCTCGATCGCCTCGGTTGTCTGTCCGGTTCGATCTCGATAGATGAGTCCAAGCTGATGCCAGAGACTGTGCTCCAGCTCATTGTTTGACTTGCCCGCAATGCGATGAAGCATCTTACGATAAGATCGCTCAAGTTGCTTCCAATTTCTCTGACCGGTAAGCACCTTGTTAATGCGCTCAAACGCCTCCAAGAACTCAGGATCGCAGTCCAATGCCTCATTGAAGAGTTCGACGGCTCGTTCGCCGTCTTCGAGCTTATCACGATAAATTTGAGCCTGGGTATTCAGTAACTTCGCCCTCACTCTGGGTCGCTCTTCCAGATCCAAAATCGCATCGAGAATGTCCACCATCTTCTGCCACTCCTCGGCAGATTGATAGTTTTGCAACATCTTGTGCAGCATTGCGTGATCTTGAGGCTTCAAGTCACGGGCTTCCTCATAGGCTTCCAGGGCTTTGAGAGGCTCCTTCACTTGACCGGCCCATATGTCACCAATATCCATCAGGAGAGAGAAACGCTCCTCACCTTCAAAGATAGTGTCCAAGATCTGACGCTTGTATTCGGTTACCTGCTTTGGATCATTCGCCTTCTCATAGGCAAGAACGAGCGCCTCTAAAGAGGCACGATGTTCGCAGTCAAGAGCGAGGGCCTTCTCGTAGTTATTGATAGCCTGACGGTCTTGCCCCTGAGCTTTCTTGATCTCACCCAAACGGAAGTACACACGGGTGCGTTCCTCAACTTCGTCCTCACCAAGAGAGGTCAATACCTTCTGGTAGTTGGTGAGTGCGGTGGGCCAATCTTCAAGGTTGAAAGCAGAGTCAGCAACGCCATGAATGGTCTCGCGACAAGTCAGGTCTAGTTGATGGGCAGCCTGGTAGGCGGCGAGAGCCTTATCATAGGCCCCAATCTTACCCATCACGAGTCCAAGACGCTTCTGCAACGAATGCTGCTCACTACGCTCACGATTCTTCGAGCGACGAACCAACATTTCAGCAAGGGGAGCGGCATCTTCCCAGCGCTCTTGTTCACCATACTCAATAGTCAGCGCAAGTCCTGCCTCCTCACATTCGGCATCTAGAGCAATTGCTTGCTCGTATGCCTCAACGGCAGACTCATGTTCGCTGAGCATCTCATCACGAATTTTGCCCAATTCAACGAGCAGACGAGCCCTCTGACGCGCCGACTCCGTTTGCTCCTGCTCTTGCTCGAGATATCGACAGGCCCCATCCCAATCAGCTTCATCAACAGCGATGGTGCGCAAAGCACTAATTGATTGAATGTGGCTGGGGTCAAGGTCCAGAGCCATCTCAAACTTTTCGCGAGCTCCAAAGCGATCGCTCAGCTTCTCCTCCATGGCGCGACCTATGCGGTAGTACATGTCTACCTGCTGACCACCGTCCACAGTGAGCTCCGCTACTCGAGTCATCATGTCGATTGCTCGCGCAGCCTCGTCCTGCTTTTCATAGAGCTTACTCAGAGCGTCTAGAGCGGGAATATTGGTCCCGTCCGCGTCAACAACCTCCTGAAAGGCGTCGATTGCTTGATCAAAATCACCAATTTCGTCACGGAACACCGCACCGATATCGGCAAAAAGTCCCAACTTCTCTTCTCTTTCGGTGCTCTCGTCCAAGTGACGACGGAACGTCGTGATGAGATCCAACCACTGCTTCAAACGCCGGTAACAACGCGCCAACGCCACATAGGCAGGCAATTGGCTCGGGTCGATATCAAGAGCCTGCTCTAGTTTCTCGGCGGCAGCATCAGCTTTGAGAAACTGAACTTCCTGAACTTCAGCCACACTCATCAGCAGATCGACACGGTCACGCTCCACATCGACAACCTCAAGCTGCTTCTCCAGAACGTCGACCAACTCGGGCCAACGCTGAAGAGTTGCTAAAACACGCTGCAGCCCCTTCAAACCGGGTAGATTGCGATCGTCCAGCTCGAGAACCTCAGTAAACGCACGAGCTGCTCCCGCTGCATCATGAAGTTTCTCCTCCAAGAGTTCTCCAAGGCGTAACTTTTGCTTGATGGCGTCTTGCGGACGTTCAACTGCCCCGGACTTCGTTGTTAAGATATCAACTAATTCCTGGATCTGGCCCTTATCCTCGTAGATACGCTCAAGAGCGGCGAGGGCTGGCATGTAACCACCATCGACTTCCAGGGCGCGCTTGTAATAAGGAATTGCCTGATCGGGATCTCCCATGTGTTGATTGAGCAAATCCCCAAGATCACACTGAATCGCCTTTCGGTCATCATTGGCAACAGCAACCTCCAAAGCCTTATTGAGCATTTGCCCAGCCTTGGCATAGTTACCCCCAAGCCGTTCAATTGCCGCCATTTGGCGCATGACCCGCGTATTTTGCGGATCAATTTCCAATACCATTTGGTAGTAAGCCGTGGCGTCAGAGGGGC
>Ga0256845_1001633_pt1 | contig 17595 bp, 17 predicted proteins | sample RiftiametaG_FD_189101 | JGI IMG/M metagenome (GOLD analysis project Ga0256845, IMG submission 189101) | Tube worm associated microbial communities from hydrothermal vent at the East Pacific Rise, Pacific Ocean - Riftia | ecosystem: Host-associated > Annelida > Integument > Unclassified ...
ACTTCCTTTTAGCCGAGGCGCGCGCTTGGTCTAGTGCCAAAGACCTTCAGAACGTCCCAAGTTTAGGGTCCCAGGAATTGCCTGTGCCTTTCGAGTTGAGAATTCGACGACCGGGCGCCCCCCCCCGTCATCGGCTCCTACGCTCTGGAGCTCGTAGTATGGAAGCCCTCAGTTGCTTGAGCGCGCGCTCTTTCGTAGACAGTGCCATGGATACTCTCCGCACAATCACGCTTATTCTCCATATTTCAGCGGCAGCCGTCCTTATCGGCGTCAACACAGGAGTCATGCGCAACTTGCGACGCACCTTAGAGCTCAGCCAAGAAACGTTTATTCTAGCGACTCAAGATCTCGCCCATCGCTCTCAATTGCGAAGCGCCTGTTCGGGCTTAACCCTCGTCACGGGTATTGCGCTCATTATGATGATGGGAGGCATGGCGAAAGTTCCACTTAATATACACATCGCGTTAGGGCTTGTCCTTCTCTCGATGATTGTGGCCATTGTCCTCATGAAGCCCGCGAGTAAGAAAATCAACATTCTTGCTAAGGCAACTCCTCTCGATAAATCTGGAGCCAACGCCTTGATGAAAAGACTCATGATGGGTGAAAGCGTCCTACACGTTCTGTGGCTCGCCACTCTCACAATGATGATAGTACGTATTCATCGATAGGCTCAGTTAGCAACTACCTGAAGCTGGGGCCTTTTCTTCACCCAAAGGAACGTATTTTGCTAGAATTATTGCAGGAATAGCTGCCAGGGAGACCAGCCAAAAATAGACCTCTGGCCCAAAGAGTTCGTATACCTCACCGCTTGCGACGCCTAACCCCATTTGAGAGAGAGATATAACAACTGTTGCAAAAGCGTAGTGGGTAGTCTTGTGTTGAGGGTTGCACCTTCTCATGATGAACACCACTTGCGCGGCAGTGGCCAGTCCACCAAATATTTGCTCGATAACAATGACTCCTGTCACAACTACAAGAGTCAAGCCATGGGCGCCCCAATCAACAGATTCCATGTTGGTTGCCACTCCATTTTGAAATAGGGAGAGTTGTGGAGCAAAAGCTGCGAGGAGCGCGTATAGAGGCTCGGTCACCACCATCAAGAGAGTGAAGAGCCATAGTGTTTTTTTCAGTCCCCGGCGCGCTATCTCGGAGCCTCCCCAAACGGCACCAAAAATTCCGGCAATCGTACTGAAAGCCCGAATCAAACCTCGAAGATCAGCATCGATTCCTAATTCCCGCGCTAAAAATACAGAGGACATCGAAAACATCAAGGCGTCCGCCATCTTGTAGAGAACAAGAAATGCCAGCACTAAGAGGACCGAGTCCTGGCGTAAAAAACTCAGATAAGGCGCTGCGAAATCTCGAAAGGACTTCTTCCTTTTTTTATTTTCCACCTCATCGCTCACAGGAGAAGCTTGAGGGCGCGGCAAAATAAAATGATGAATCAAGGCGAGCGCTATCATAAGAGCCGAGGCCGCGGCGAAGGCGGCGAGCCAACTCGTACGCCCTGCAATAATCACCAAACCCGACCCACCGACCAGCATCGCGCTCCGAAATGCAGCAACTCGATACCCCGAATACCGCGCCTGATCCTTGTCTCGCAACGCTGTCATATAAAACCCGTCGCAAGCAATATCATGTACGGCTGAAAGCACACCAATCGATAATAGGATCGCCCAGACAGTCGACATATCGGGGGAGCCTGCGTCGTTCAACTCAGCTCCAATATCTAGTTTCTGAACGAGAGAGTGAGCGGCAAGAGCCAATCCTCCTAATAATATACCCATGAAAGCCTGGGTTGCGACCATCCACGTTCTGAGGGTAGAGACCATGGCCACAATGGGGCTCCAAAAAACTTTAAAAAGCATAGGACCGTGGAGCAACGACGTTCTGCCGACCCCCGAAGGCGCAACCCCGATTGTCGTGAAAAATTCGGCTGCAACCTGGTGTAAAATCGACCAGGGCAGGCCCTGAGCAAAGTAGGTTGAGCCCGTCCATGCCAAGGCTTTTAAGTTGGGGGGCTCTGCTCCCTCGGAGCCCCCGGCGCTGGCTTTTCCGGTTTGAGGAGGTGAATTCATCCCCTCTCGATACTCATTGAAGTCCTTTCTGGACAACTTCTCTCACTCTGCAAGGCATCAAAGTTTGCCGTGAGTGCCAAGAACCTCAATTTGCTTCAAAACCGCGGGCACACTCATCGTGCCCTTAAATATATATAGACTCGAACCGCTTTCGTCGCTCAAAACCTCCTTACTGACCCGTAAACGACTGGAAACAGCAAAAAGAACCCGTTTACCCGGATTAGACTGAGCCCATTCAACTCGTTTCCAGACTGCCTCCCGACTCCAGAAACCCAAGACCTCTAAGTAGACAGGCTCACTTCCTGGCTTGGTAAATTTGAGATCAGGCACGCAAAGACCAACACCTGGAATGTCGAGCAGCTCATCAGACACCTCAACCTTCCAGGGTGACTTCTTTTTCAGGAGTCCGCTCAATAGAGTCTCAACTTCGGTACGCAAATGCCCGGAGCCCTGTGCAGAGACCCTTGCGGTGGAAGAGGGTGATGTCTTGAAGAGCGATTCGAACTGTAGGGGCTTTCGCTCCTTTCCCCAACGCAACTCCGCACTTAACTCGGTAGACTCACATTCGAGCAATGCAGGAACGACCAAGGCCAACTGCAGACCATATTTTGTCACCGACTCAAAGAGACTGAATGGTCCTTCTATTTCAATGCGATATCCGCCGTCGGGCAATTTCTCCAAACGGTAGAGCAGTTGCCGAAACTTGAGTTTCCGAAAGAGCCGCCGATAACTATCAGAGCTTTTACAGTGTACTGTGGCAACGAGGCGAATCGCGCGAAGGATGACTCCTTGTACCTGGGCAATTTCGTAGTTCTCGACAAGCGCCTGAGCTTCTAGCCGTGATGCTCGAATGAGTTGTTGAGCGCCCTTAAGATCACCAAAAAGACCATCTTCGACACTCGTAGTCTCGACCCCAAGCTGAAGGGCAACCTCCTGCAGCACCCTGTCTCGGTCAAAACTTTCTCCTAGGGACGATTGGTGGCGCTGCTTGCAAGCAAGCTCGAAAACGGCCTTACGAAGCGCAGGGGCGTCGAGTTCCAAAGGCATACCGAACTCACAATCGTCGAGGGCTAGCTTCTTGAGTCCATTGAATAATTTTTCATGGCGAGCCTCGCGAGTAACGCAAGTGAGAACGGTATCCACTTCGTCTGCGGAAGAGCCCACGGCTCCTGATATCGCTAAAATAAGTTCAGCTGCAATTTCTACAGCAATTTCCTTATCGGCCCCTTTGAGCTTTTGTAGCAACAATTTGTCGCCGCGACGTCGTGCACGTACCAAGTCAGTTCCTAACACTAGCTTTTTCTCCAGTAAGGACGCCCTTTGTAAGCGGTATGTTCGCGCCGGCGATCACTCGTCGAAGTCTCACTGGTGTCCTTAGAAACCAATTCGTAAAGAATTGCCTGTTCATCGCCGTGACGCCGCAAGATACGCCCCAAGCGTTGTACGTGCTCCATCACAGAACCGCTCCCACTGACCACCACTGCCACATTTGCGGATGGAATATCAACGCCCTCATTGAGTACTTTTGAAGTAACCAACGCACGGTACCTCCCTGCGTCAAAACCTTTTAGAATCTCACTTCGCTCTTTTATTTTCGTCTGGTGAGTGATGATTGGAATCAAAAACCGGCGACTCACTCCATAAGCGGTCGCATTGTCCTGAGTGAACACAATCATTCTGTCTTGGCGATGAAGCTGAAGAAGGTGCTGCAAATATTCAAGTTTTCCCGTGGCTGCTAAGGCAAGCGATCGCTGCTTTCTATAGGCAGCCATGGCGGTTCTTCCTTGCTCCGAACGTGCGGAGCGCAAAATGAATTCAGAGAAACCCTGGGGAGAGCCCATTTGAATGCCCTGGGAACGAATAAATGCGAGATATACCTCGCGAGCAACCTGATATTCCTCTCTTTCAGCAGCAGTCAACTCAATCACAACTCGCTCGGTCGTATACTCGGCCAAATATTCTCCGCTGAGATCGTTGATTTGCTGTTGGTAAACACGTGGACCAATTAAGTCGTCCAATAGCGACTCGCGCCCATCTGCTCGTTCGGGTGTTGCGCTTAAACCTAGACGATAGGGAGCCAAACAAAGTTTAGCGATGAGCGCATAGCTCGCCCCGGGTAAGTGATGACATTCGTCAAAGACAATCAAACCAAATTGATTTCCCAGACGCTCCATATGCAAATAGGCAGAATCGTAGGTTGTAACAGTCAAAGGTAGGACGGTGTGTTCACCACCCCCAACTATCCCGACAGGCACAGCGAAGGAGGTGGAGAGTAATTCGTGCCATTGGCGCACTAGATCTAATGTCGGAGCGACGACGAGGGTACTGCGCTGCTTCTCCGCGATGGCCATCACGGCGACATGACTCTTGCCCGAACCAGTGGGAAGAACGACCACGCCCCGAGCCTTGGCTTTCTTCCATGCGACGAGAGCCTCAGTTTGAAAAGGTCGTGGTTCGCGTGTCGCTCGAAAGGCGAGTGAGAGTTCTTTATAATTTCGAGCGTTGTCCTCGACCTGATGGCCTGCGGACAAAAGCGCCCTCATGAGCGGAGCATAGGAAAGCGCAGGGGCTCGGTGCACGGCCTCTCTGTCGTCCCACTTCATGTCGACAAGAAGCTCCTTGTCTGGGGGATAACCCCGAATTTCTAGGGTGCCGCTCCGAAAGCTCAAATCTATCACAACGCTTGTGCACCTAGCCTACTCTTGAGAGATCAAAAAGCTCCAGAGCGGTATGACAGCAAAGTCCTGGTTTGTTGCGACACAAAGTTCGGCAGGCTCGCGGGCTGATTCTGTCATTCTAGTAGAAATATTGGGCATGAGCAGAAAGTACGAGTCGCAGCGGCGGTGTACATAAATTTCCCTATGACACTCCTGTCATGGTATGATCACGCCAAACGTTTGAGGAGACGCTCATCAACAAGACAAAGAGTCCCCGGCGCCCAAGTACCGCGCTAAGAATATAGAGTTCAGATACCTCACAAACGAAAAAAGGACCCAGCTTGAAAGCGTGGGTCCTTTTCTCTACGGGGTGATTCTACGAATCAGGGCTTGGAGCCGCCGCCGCCCATGGCGCCGCCGCCACCCAAGTTACTGCCGCCGGTTCCGCCGTCAGTTCCACCAGAAGCGTCGCTTCCGCCGGTTCCGCCGTCAGTTCCGCCAGTTGCGGCAGCTCCGCCGTCGCCGCCGCCGTCGCCGTCGTCGTCAGAACAACCAGTGAGTGCGATTCCGGCACCGAGTACAAGCATTGAGATTAGGCTTAAAGTCTTTTTCATTTTCAAATCCTCTGAACAACCCAGTTGGGTCTTAATTATGGTAAGAACGGGTGTTGCCCGTTCATTAAGCACTTTCCGTGCCAACATCTGTTTTAGGTTCAATCGAAACTAAGGTCCGTTGGCCCCTAACTTTACGTCAAGGTGGGCCTCGATATCCCCGGAATAAGCAAGCCAGAACGAGTCCTGGTTGAATACCTGGCGCTCTATAGAGTGCATTGGCTCACAATGTAAAGGCATTGCACAAGTTTTTGGTGCAAAAAGGAACAAAATCGTCTCATGGGCGGCTCATGCCTGAATTGCACATTCGAATATGCAGTGGCAGTACAATTTCGATTCTAGCAAGACTAGAATACGATGAAGTCCCCGTTCTCGCACCACGACTTGCGAGTTCAGATCCCGTGGTGTAGTAACTGCGCACTCGCAATGCGAGATACCACGCGAAGGTGGCGGAATTGGCAGACGCGCCGGCTTCAGGTGCCGGTGACCGTAAGGTCGTGAAGGTTCAAGTCCTTTTCTTCGCACTCAATACCCCCGGTATTCCGTCAGGATGCCGGGGGTATTGTCTAAGTATCTCTCAAACACTCAAAGAGCGAGTGTGTGGGCTCGAAGAATGACACTACGATTGCGTCCGCTGCTCTTACAAGAAAGAGGCCCCCTGTACTAAGATTGTCCCATGACGGTACGTACAGCTCTTTTAGGATCACTTTTTGTCGCGGGCACCTTACTTAGTGCTGGAAATTTCGCGGAGGCGCGCAACGCCGATCTCCCTAAGCCCCCTCCCCATGCTCGGTCCTATCTGTGTTTCGAGGGAAATTCAGCCTCAGAAGTAATGAGAAAGGCCAATGAAGCGGGTGCCCGCGGCTGGAAGATGGTCAGCGCTTCAGGGGGACATACCGGCTCAATTTGGTGCTTTGAACAGCACTCTATCACTCGTCCTCAGCGGTAAAGCGCCTTATCCTGAGTTGCACTTGGTGGAGATGCAGTAACCGATCTCAAATTGGGTTGAGCACTGCAATCACTCCAACAGCGATCGTGAAAGCTGCAAATGCGTGGGCTCGTGATATCTTCTCTCCAAAAATAGAGGCTCCCAGAAGGAGCGAAAGAAGAACACCCGCGGCGCGTTTGAAGGACTCAAACTCGCTCACCACCATCACCGAGATACTGACGAGTTGAAGCCCTAGGGCCGCTACGTTTGCGAAGCCTCCCCCCAAGATCCAGCGGGAAGAAAACCAGGAGAGAGGCAGTGCGTGAAGCTCTTTTTTGACCACCAAAAAAAGTAGCATTCCAGCCGCACCAGTCAGTGCGAGAGTTCCGCCATGAATTGGCACCGACGCGGCCCGTAGCGCCATTTTATCGAATAGTGGGGTTGCCGCCCAAAGAAGTGCAACTCCCAGCATTTGTAAGACTCCTGGCGCGCGAATAAACGCAAGCACGAGCGCTATGGGATTTTTTCTCACCCCCCGAGGCGCGGTAAGAAAGAGGGCACCAGCCGTCACAACAAAAACACCGCACCACTGTCCCCCATTTAGGTATTCGCCCAGTAAAGGCCCACTAAATACAGCCACAAACACGGGAGTAAAGGAGAGAACTGGAATCGTTACGCTCAGGGGCCCCCGTCGAACCGCCTCAAGAAAAAGTAGATTAGCTGCTAAGTTGAGAACCACTGAAATACTCGCAGGCAGCCAGTATTCGGGAGCTATTCGCCCCCAACCCGCGAAAGTTCCCCAAATGAGGTACCCTGGAAGCTGCGCGAGACTCAACCAAAAAGCTAAAATGCGTGTGGAGTGAGCGTGAACGAGCCGTTTACGAATCACGTCAAATCCTGACCAGGCCAATGTTGAGCCGATCACCGCTGCCCAGAGGCCGATTGTCATAGCAATAAGCTACACCGATTTGCGCGATGAGTAAGATTCCGTGACATCTCTTTCTTCTCAACCTGACTTCCTCGTGCCGCCCGTGCTATGGGAGGCGCCACCTTGAGTTCCCAGAAGATTTCGCCAGGCTTTCAGACCGAAAAACTCCTGATTTTCCAGGAAGTTCGAGTAATTGATCCGGCTCGTGCCCTCGATGAGATTGCGGATGTCGTTGTAGAAAAAGGTCGCATCACCCGTATCGGCCTCGGGGCTGGAGACAACCTCCTGTCATTGGACACCGCCCGGGTCATCAACTGCAAGGGAAAATGGCTCGTGCCGGCCTTTGTCGACCTGCACTCTCATCTGCGTGAGCCAGGTCACGAATATAAGGAAGACGTATTCAGCGGCCTGAATGCAGCGGCGGCAGGGGGCTACGCACACGTATGTGTGATGGCGAATACCCAACCTGTAAATGATACCCGAGCCATTACCGAGATGCTCATTGGACGCGCTCGGGAGCACGGGGGCTGCGGCCTACACCCCATCGGTTCTGTCACCAAGGGCATGGCTGGTAAAGAGCTCACCGAAGTCGGTGACCTTCGGGACGCCGGTGCCGTTGGTATCAGCGATGACGGTGTCTGTGTGATGAACGCGGCAGTCATGCGCCGCGCACTCGAATACTCAAAAAACTTCGACATGCCGGTAATTCAGCACGCCGAGGACCACGACCTCACCGAAGGAGCGGTCATGCACGAAGGGGTTGTTTCGGCACGCTTGGGTTTGCGTGGTTGGCCTCGGGTCGCCGAAGATATTATTATCGCCAGAGACGTGCTTTTGGCCGAATACGTCGATGCTCGCTATCATGCTGCTCACCTTTCAACAATGGGGGCAGCGCGCATTATTGGCGAAGCCAAACAACGGAATTTAAAAGTAAGCGCCGAGGTAACCCCCCATCACCTATTACTCACGGATGCTGCCGTTATTGGGTATGATGCCGCTTGCCGCGTCAACCCGCCTTTGAGGGAACAACACGACGTACAGGCCCTGCGACGTGCCCTCGCAGATGGCACGATTGACGCTATCGCCACGGACCATGCTCCCCATTCTCGCCTCGAAAAAGATTTGGAATTTGCAGCCGCTAGTCCCGGCATGATGGGCCTTGAACTTTGCTTTGGTTTGCTCGTTCAACTCGTTGGCCAAGACGGGCTCACCCTCAATCGTCTCTTGGACGCAATGAGTCGCGCCCCTTCACGAATAGTGGGCATTGAGGCACCCACAATATGCGAGGGCGCCCCGGCCGAGATGACGCTGATTGACCCAGCCTGCAAATGGATCCCTGCAGAGCGTAAGCTCTGCACTAAGAGCCTCAATTCGCCTTTTATGAAGAATGAATTGGGTGCTCGAATAATTCTTACAATGGCGCATGGCGCCATTATTTTTGATGAAACTAGCGACTACGCGTCGCCCCCTGAAGGAGCTACCTCTTGACTCGCGCATATTTGGCCCTCGCTGACGGCACTGTACTCCCTGGAAAAAGCTTTGGAGCTGAAGGACACACCACTGGAGAAGTTGTATTTACAACTGGCATGAGTGGCTACCAGGAGGTCCTGACGGATCCTTCCTTCACCGCCCAAATTGTAACGATGACTGCGCCTCATATTGGCAATACTGGGGTGAATGCTAGCGATCCTGAAAGTACCAATGAAAAGCCAATGGTGGCTGGTTTCATTGTTCGCGATCCTAGTCCTGTCGTCTCCAATTACCGTAGTGAGCAAACACTTGGCGACTATCTCAAATCTCATCAAGTTGTAGCAATTGGGGATATCGACACTCGCTACTTGACTCGACACTTACGTGATAAAGGCTCCCAAAACGGTTGTATCGGCACGGGAAATCCAGATGATTTAGTCGACTTGGCCCGCCAAACACCAGCCATGGAAGGCCTAGATCTTGTCTCCCGGGTAACTCCTCAAGAGGAGTACGAATTCAACGAAACTCAAGGAGCCTGGATCCCCGAGGTCATGGGTAAGCCACTCATCTCCAATCAAGGAGACAGACTTAAAGTCGTGGCCGTAGACTTTGGCGCCAAAAGAAATATTTTTCGCTGCCTCACCGGAGCTGGTTGTGATGTAACGGCAGTTCCCGCTAGCTACACAGCCGAGCAAATTTTGGCCAAAAATCCCGACGGTATTTTTCTCTCCAGTGGGCCTGGCGATCCAGCGGCTCTGGCAGGCGCTGTGTCCATGGTAAAAGAGCTCCTCGGTAAGAAGCCCATCTTTGGTATTTGTCTAGGTCACCAGCTTTTGGCCAGGGCCTTGGGTGCCGGAACCTATAAGCTCAAGTTTGGACACCGCGGGCTCAACCAGCCGGTAAAAGACGTGAAAACGGGGCGAGTTGAGATCACCAGCCAAAACCATGGCTTCGTGGTTGATGTAGACTCATTGGGTGATGTAGCTCAGACCAGCCACCTGCACCTCAACGATGGCACGAGTGAGGGACTCATTGCTCCGGGCGCCCGGGCCTTTGGTGTGCAATACCACCCCGAAGCGGCCGCTGGCCCCCACGACGCATATTACCTCTTCAAGAGATTTACCGATCTTATCAGAGAGTAATTGTTCTGCCGGGGGGAAGTGCACAGCTTTCCCTTCAGAGTTCCTACGCGCCCTCCCCCCTTCTCTTCGTCCAGCAATTTGCCTCTCATGGAAAAAAAGACCGTCCATTTTGTCTCTCTAGGATGCCCAAAGAATCGTGTTGATTCAGAGGTCATGCTCGGAACCGCCCGTGATGAAGGTTTTGAGCATGTGAGCGATGCGTCAGAAGCAGAAATTATCGTCGTCAATACCTGCGGGTTCATTGATGCCGCAAAAAAAGAATCCATTGATACCATTTTGGAGATGATGGAACACAAGAGCTCTGGCGCGTGCGAAAAGTTAGTCGTCACCGGTTGTCTCTCTCAGCGATATTCCGAAGAACTAGCCCGGGATTTACCCGAAGTGGACCATTTTCTTGGTTCCAGTGACATGCCCAAGATTCGGCACGTACTGCAAAATAGCGCCGATAGAATGTTAGTCGGTAACCCTGCCGACTGGGTGGTTTCATCCAGTGATCCGCGCACGCTTTCCACTCGGGGAGCCAGTGCCTATGTCAAAATTGCCGAAGGCTGCAATCGCCAATGCTCCTTTTGCGTGATCCCCAACCTCAGAGGTAAGCAGCGAAGCCGTACAATTGAGGATATTGTGCGCGAAGTGGAAGCGCTCGTGGCCAAAGGAGTCCTTGAGGTCAACTTGGTCTCTCAAGACACAATTGCTTACGGGCGCGATTTGGATTCGCGTTCGACGCTCACGCAATTGATTCAACGGGTCGCCGATGTGCCTGGCCTGAAATGGTTACGGGTCTTTTATCTCTACCCTGAGACAATGCAGGACGGATTGATTGAACTCATTGCCGATCATCCCGTCGTGGTGCCCTACGTCGATATGCCCCTGCAGCACGCCGCTGACAATATGTTGCGCCGTATGCGTAGAGGTCATGGCGGTAAACGACTTTACGATTTGGTCGAGCGAATGCGCAACCGAATCAATGGCCTCACTTTCCGAACGGCATTCATCGTGGGGCATCCTGGGGAGACCGAGCAAGAATTCAAAGAGCTTTGTGATTTTGTCTCTTGGGCAGAATTCGATCGTGTGGGTGTGTTTCGCTACTCTGACGAAGACGAGGCTCATGCAAACACCCTCGAGGGTAAGGTCGATAAGAAGACCTCCTACAATCGAGCACGCTCCTTGATGGCCCTTCAAAGAAAAATAAGCACTCGAAAGAACCGAAGCTTCAAGGGCAAAGTCTTGGAGGTACTGGTTGAGGGGCCAAGCGAAGAGAGCGAATTAGTGATGATGGGACGCCATCGAGGACAGGCCCCCGATATCGACGGATGCGTCTATCTTTCTGGTGGGGAAACCCAACCCGGTAGTATCGTTCAGGTGCGAATCTCTCAATCGACCGACTACGACTTATTGGGAGATGTTGACGAGGACGTCGCACCTATTCTGGGTCAGGGACGCATTGCGAGCCCGCCTCAACTCGTCAATCGAGCGTCTGACGGCCGCCGCGTCTTACGCACTGTTTGAAGTAACAGAAGAGGCATTTGCCTCAATAGAGGAGCGAGAGTCGCCAGGCGGCCTCTCGCTCTTTTTTATTCGCTACCTGAAGCGCCCCCCGGGTTGACCGATGGAATGACGTTTTCGGGTAGAGGATCGCGCTCGGGAACGACAATATCCGTCAAGCCGCTATTGCGAGTGCCCTCTGAGTACCAAAGGGTAAGAAAGTCTCCGCGCCGAGCTGCTATTGTCAGCTGGTAGCGACCGTCTTGTTCGGTAAATTGTCCCACCACATCGTCGGTCCGAGTGTTGTGAACGTAGACTGGAGAACGGCTGGGAACTCTGCCTGTCAACTCTATCAATCCGTTGTCGTTGGGGGCGGTTACGTAAGGAGAGCTCGGGGGGGGCAATGGCAGTGTCGGTGACAAACAGCCGCCCGCCAGCGCAAGAAACCCCGCGCCGAGTAGAAGCGCTACGAAATTGCGCCGAGTCGCCCTTTTGCCCAGAGAGGAAGATGTCTTCTGACTAAGACCAAAATTCTTTACCTTGCTCGCCACAAACCCACCATACAATGACATGAGACGAGTGACCTCAAATTTCTGAACAATTCGCCCTCGCTCGGGATAAGTGGCCACATAATATACTCAAAACGGAATATTCTGTGATAGGCATAATTTTTGCTACATACTTTGATAGCTAAGTGCAGTCAGAGAGAACTAAATACGTCGAGAATGGAAACTCGACTCGCCAAAGGCGTTCTTCGCGTGTAGCCTTTTCACGTCGAAATTGCGGTGCCACGAGAACTGAGGCGGTTCAGATTGCCTCAGAACAGAACAGCCCCTGATCGACGCAAATGATTTACTTGCAGCCCTCGGGTTGCGAAGCAGGAGACTCCAAGAAAAATGAGTGGTCAAGACGGTTCCGATTTGGACGTTTTTGAGGGCCTATCTAAGAAACCCGGCCCCGCGGCCGGTGATTCTAAAAAGAAGACTTTGCTTGGACTCGCAGCTCCGGTTGCGCCCAAGACCAGCAAGGCTCCGCCCCCACCTCCAAGCAAAGCATCGATGGCTCCTCCCCCGGTTCCAACCAGTCCGGGAGTCCCAACTGCGCCTGGTCTTTCTGCGCCTGGTCTTTCTGCGCCTGGCCGTTCTGCGCCGGCTCCGGCGGTATCGGCTCCACCACCCGCACCCGCGGCGAGTTCTCCAGTCGTTTCTGCACCAATCCCCTCGAAACTCTCGGCCCCGCCTCCGCTGATGCAGTCGAAAGCGTCAGCTCCGCCTCCGCCCATTCCATCAAAGGCTGCAGCACCACCCCCTGCCCCAGCGCCTTCTAGAGCAGCTGCGCCTCCGCCCCCTGCTCCACCAGCACCTTCCAAGGCGGCTTCGCCTCCTCCTGTTAGTGCTGCTGCGGGTGTGGCTCCGCCACCACCCACGCCTTCAAACGTAGGAATGGCCCCTCCTCCACCTGCACCCACACCGTCTCAAGCACCGTTGCCACCAAGATCGGTTGCCCCTCCGGCTCCAAAAACTCCGGCGGCTGATTCTAAGCCCCTGGCCCCTCCCGAACCAGCCGACAACGCGTGGGACGACGAGGACGAAAAGACGACTGTCTTTGACAGGTCGAACGATGAGTCGGCGCAAGCGTTGCTGCAAAAGGCCCCTACGCCAGCAGCTGGAGCTCCAGCGCCCGCAGCGAGTAGTTCGGCGGCTGCTTCCCCCCATTCGGAGCCTAGGGCAACGAGCCCCACAGCGGCCAAACCTTCTGCGCCCTCCCCAGCAGCGAGTAGTTCAGAGAAAAGCAAAACGGGCTTGTTCGCGGGTATCGCGGCCGCAGCAATCGCTGTTGCTGGTTTTCTCGCCATCGGCGGAGACGCTGAGCCAGGTGGAATGGTTGTGTCGGTAGCGGGTCCAGGCGGAACTGCTGTCCAGGGGGTTAGTGTACTTCTTGACGGCAAAGAGGTTTGCCAAGACAGCGCTTGTAAGATTGCTGACCTCAAGCCGGGCTCCTATGTCATCAAAGCTCGAGCTGAGGGCTACGCAGAGATGGCCGGCAAGGCCTACGAAATTGCTTCAGGGGAACAAAAGGCCATCAACATTGAGATGGTGATGGGCAAGGGCACGACCGGGCTCAAAGTTTCCTCTGACGATTCTAGTCTCATTCTCACAGTCGATGGTAAGAAGATCGGAGCTCTCCCCCAAGAACTCGCGAATATCGAGCCAGGCAAGCATACAATCAAGCTTGCAGGCAGTCCTTTCATAAAGAAGTTTGAAAAGACTATCACCATTAAAAAAGGTGAAGTGTTCGACTTTGAGCCAGAGCTAGAGCTGGCAAAGGGTCAGATCAACATCAAGCTCGATGAGAGCGCTCAAGGCGCAAAGGTCTCACTTATCGTCAACGGTAAGCGACGTTCACTTGCTTCTACAATCAAAAAAGCGGGTTCCAAGCCCGTAAAGATCGATCTTCCCGTAGCAGGAAAAACCTACAAACTACGGGCAACTCGCAAAGGATACGAAAAGTTCGAAGAGGTCCTGGAATTCTCCGTTGGTGAGCCAATTCGTTCAGTGACCATCACACTTCTCAAAGAGGGTGAAGACGATGAAGAAGAGGCTACGCACGCACCAAGAGGTACTAGAACGCTCACTCGAGCGCCGTCGCGAAATAACGCTCCCACTCGGACAAAGAAGCCTGCGACATCCGGAAAAGGCAAGATCAACATCAACTCGATTCCCAAATCGACGGTGATTCTCGATGGTCGTCCTCTTGGCTCGACTCCTAAGATCGGCGTGAGTGTCTCTGCGGGAACCCACACCGTTGTATTCGTACACCCCAAGTTCGGACGCAAGGTTCGCCAACTGAAGATTGCCCCCGGTGGTACCGGAACGGCTGCGGTCAGATTCCCCTAAACTGGGTACGTCAACGTGCTGATGAAGCACACTCGATAAAGGCTGCACTCTGTACGGCCTTTATCTTTTGTCTCAACTCGAAATGAAGGCTCTAGTTCTCCCCCCGCATACGGGCTGAAAGCTCTCCCCAGCGAGCAAAAGAGGTAGCGCACTCTTGAGTCTCTGGCAGGAGATGACGGCCCTGACACTTGCGAGGCTCGAAAGGAGGTATCATTAGTTGGTAAGAAACTCTCGACGTGTACGGCAGATCAATATTTTTTAGTTTGCTGAGACGTTTGAGACTCTCATTTCCTTTGCGGGCGGCACGCTTTCCCACCAACGCCTGCCAGCGCTGCATCGCCTGAGCACGAGTTGAGGGATCGTCAGCGATTGCGATGAGCCTCTCTAGAGCTTGAATTGCTGCAGCCTGTTCACCATTTTTTGTTAGCAACGAACTGCTGTGCAAGCATATTTCAGGAAGGTCGCTGATGGAGGGCGACAAATCGCAAGCATGCTGCAAAATACGAGCGCCGGCCGCTCTCCACTCTTTTTTACTTTCCGACTCGGGCAACCTTTGGGGCGCTAAATACGCGATGAATTGACCGGAACTTTTCCATAAATCCATATTGTCAGGAAATTGTTTGAGACCCAATTCTTGAATATCTCGCGCTTTACGAAGATTTTCTGGGGGTAGCTCTATAGTAGAGAGGTTTAGTAGAGTGTCTGCATACCGATAAACATCTAAATAGGTCGGATCAAGGGCAATGATGCCGTGTAAATACGAATCAAGATCGGGAAATATGCGTCTTTCTACGAAGTGCACTCCCGCCGCAACCATCGTTCGACCAAAGATCAGGTCGGCCAACGCCGCGCGGTACCCAAGACTGAAGACCAGCAATTGCTCGCGCTTCGGCATCGAATAGACTTCCGACTCGTTGCTCAAACGTGAATACTGCTCCGCCGCTGAGGCTCGGGACAACGAGATCCCCAACCCAGCGCACGCTAAAAGCGCCAAAGAGGGCCCCCAAGTGGGCAACTTCGCTGACCAAGCTCTGAAAGATTTCGAAATCCGCTGATTGCTCATTCGATTTCCCGCTGAAGTCGAACCGAAGGATAGACAATTGGCTGCTGTCCCCTGCGTGTTTCCCCGTAAAGTTCAAAACGAGAGAGTTCACCGTCACCGTCTAAATCACCGTAGGCCCGGGCTACAAAGTGTGCTCCCTCGTCGGCACTCTCGCTCTCAAACTCAAATGAGAAAAAGTGCGGCTCCGTTTTTTCAAACCCTAGAAGTCGCCAAGTAGAGTGCCCCCAGGTCCCGAGTGGATCGACCTGGCTCTTGCCTGCGGGGACTCGCTCAGGTGTTCGTGGAGCCGACGGTGGGTAGGCGAACCGACTTGGTGAACTGGCCGATTGCATCGTGGCGTGGGCAGCAAGATGTTGCAAACCCTCCAGCGGTTCCGCAAAGCGCGAGGCATGCAGATTTTGTAAAAAGCTAGGAATAAATACGGCTGCGGTACTTCCCAATAAGGCCACCATCGTGGCCAGTTGCACTGTAGAGAGAGAACGCATGAATCTAGGGTGTGCGTGTACGAATCAATGAACTAGAGCGAGGGCTTATTCGCCCAAGTTCTCTGAATAAAGATCCGCCTGCCAAGAAGAACCAACCACAATAGAGAAGATGCTTGTACTGCCGCTCAGATTAGACTTCGCCACCACAACGTACCCATCGCGAGTGGTGGCAATATTACTGGGATCGGCCCCCGCAATTTGGGAAGTTGCAGCGACGGTCGCGGGGGCCGCAAAGGTGGTTGATGCGTAGCGAAACATCACGGGTTGATTGACCATCACGCCCAATGTCTTAAAGTTTGCAGAGCATGTGGCACTGTTAGCGGTGCAAGCATCGTCAGCCCCCCACTGGATCTTTGTTGAACCGTCAAACGTGGTGTCGGCAGGATAAAAATCGGAAGTGTCAGTGCCGCCTGTTACATCAAAATAACGCTGGGTCTCCGAGTAGTAGTCCTCTTGAGCGCTCATGATCTTTCCGACGATTTCACGAGCTTCCACCGTCTTCGACATGTTTACGTAGTTGCGAACGCTGTAGGTTGCGAGGGCAGCCAAAACGCCGATGATAACAACGACTATCATGAGCTCGATGAGGGTGAACGCGCGCTGGCCTAGCGCGAGACGCCGAGTGGGCGAGGTGAAATATCGGAACCTTGAATTTGAAATCGTCTTCATTCGATTGATATCACTTGTGAGTTGAAGCTTGTCACCACGAGAGTATGATCTCGGCCATTTTCGTCCACATCACCAATGGCCTGAACGACATACCAAGGATCTCGAATGGGCGTGGTACCCTCATTGATCCACGTTACACCTGCGGCTAAGCCTGCGGGTGGTCCCAATGCTCCCCCGGCGGCATCAGGCAAGCCGGCAATCGTTGCATAACCATATTGAACGAGCGCGGGCGCTCGTGGGTCGAGAAGTCGCCAATTGTCAATCGCTCCCCCTACAGATGGTTGATAGAACGTGTGCTTGGTACCCGAGGGGTTGGTCGTAGGAACGTAGTCAGTGAGACTGGCACTCACATTGAGATACCTGCTGTGCTCGGCGCGGTATTTTTCTTGCGCGGCAGAAATACTGCGTAACATGGCGAGCGCGGGTGTCTTTTTTGAACGATTGAGGTGCTTGCGAAAACTAGAAGTACCTATTGTGGCAAGGACTCCCATGATCACAACTACAATCATGAGTTCAATGAGAGTAAACCCTACTACATGCGATCGACGGCGCGCGGGGCTTCGAAGAAAGGATGTTGAGGCGCTAGACGGGGTCAAGATTAGAATCCTCATTGGTTCCATCCCAGTGTAGCACCCTATTTGACGAACTGGAAAATCTCCTTTTACGCCTACAACCACGTACATTTCTTCTCACCTTTTAGGACGTGGAGGGCGGCAATCCTTCTTTTCCCGGAAGAGAGTTTTCATCGATAGATTGTTTCTCTAAACGGTAGCGCAAAGAACGAAAACTGATGCCCAGTAGTTTAGCCGCTTTGGTTCGTCCCCCTCCCGTACGTTCGAGGGCTTGGGTAAGAAAACGCCGCTCGACCTCGGTCAATACTTCGTCCAAATGACATCCTTCCTCGGGAAGGATGAGTAAGCGGGGGGCCGTACCACCAGCTAGTCCGCTCAGTTCTTGGGGTAAATCCCCTAAGCCTATCATTGAGGAACCCGCGAGAGTGGCCGCTCGCTCGAGAATATTCTCCAATTCTCGTACATTTCCCGGATAGTCATGGGTAATGAGGGCGCGCAAAGCGTCCGGGGTAAAGCCTCGCAATTCTTTCCCCATCTCTTCGGCGAATCGCGCCATGAAAGATTCTGCCAAGGCAGGTATATCGTCGCGGCGCTCCCGAAGAGGAGGCAG
>Ga0256845_1001634_pt1 | contig 17593 bp, 14 predicted proteins | sample RiftiametaG_FD_189101 | JGI IMG/M metagenome (GOLD analysis project Ga0256845, IMG submission 189101) | Tube worm associated microbial communities from hydrothermal vent at the East Pacific Rise, Pacific Ocean - Riftia | ecosystem: Host-associated > Annelida > Integument > Unclassified ...
CCCCCCCTATATATATATATATAATATATATACAATATTATATATATATAAGATAGAATTTAGGTATAGTTCAAGTTAGATAATATATAAATAAATGTTTTATTTAATTACTTAAAGTTAAAGTATTTTTCAATTTAATAAAGAAAAACATAAATGATTAATTATTTTTTTTTTATAAAACTAAAAATTTCGGAAGTATATCAAAAACACTGTATATATATATATATTAATTTATTAATATATATATATATATTTATTTATATATATGATTCACAATTAATTCAAGCAGCCAATAATATTGGTAGTGATTTTCTAAGTGGTGGAGATGCTGGGGCCACATTGAATTTTTTTGTAAAAAATTTGTTTAGTATAAAGGATTAAATGATTTTTGATTAATTAATTTGAATTATTTATTTTGGTTTGAAAATAGATTTCGGATAAAATTATTAAGTAGTTTTGTAAAGCTATACATATTAGAGGAGTAAATTTTAAATAGATTGTTTATGTGTGTATAGTGGGAAATAGTAACAATATTTGGTTGATTAAAGTTGTTAGAAATAAAGATTAAATGGTTTAGGATACCCTAATTTATTAAAAATTGATTTAACAGTTGAGAAATGTAAGTTTACATAAAATGAGTATTTTAAAGTTTATTGGATAGTTTGAAAGGTTAAGATATGTTTGGCAGGTTATTTTTGAGATTAATAATAAAATAAATAGATATATAAAATAAAATAAGATGGAGCTATTTATTTTTGATTAAGAATGGTAAAGGAAAGACTAATAAGATTATAAATTTGTTGGTGTTATTTTAATTGAATGGTCATCTGAGTATAGTGATAATAGTAAGCAGAAAATATATCTTTGAATTAGACAAATTGCAGACTCAAAAATTAAATATAAAATTTGGAATATGATGAAGACAATAGTTAAGAAAATTGATGAGAATAATATAGAACTGGAGTATGCTCCTGTAAGAGCTAAAACAATATGCCCAGCGCTTATATTAGCAGCTAGTCGAAAGGATAGTGTTAAGGGACGTACGATAGTCCTTAAGGTCTCAATAACTACTAGAAAAGGATTTAATCAATTAGGTGCATGCCCAGGTAAAAGAAGAGCAATAAATACTATAGGAGAGTTAATGAAAGAGGAGTAAATTAATGCTATTCATATGGGAAGAGCTATAGATAAAGAAAAAAAGAGATGTCTTCTTAAGCTGAATGTATATGGTAAAATTCCTGTTATATTAGTAATTAAAACATAAAGAAATAAAGGGGAGATTATTTGGGAAAATCCTTTTAAATGAGCTCCTATGGTTTGGGATACTTGATTATATATAAATGAAATAGGGATATGAATAGTAGTAGAAATGCGGGTAGGACATAATCAGAAATTTGACGTGGTTAGTAAAATTGAGAATATAGTTCTAAATCAAAAGATTGAGGTGAAAAAATGATTATAAACGGAGGATAGGGCTGGATCGAAAGATGAAAAAATATCTATTATCATCAGGGTTTAGAAAATTTTTTCTAAAGTAAATTTTGAAGATTTATAGTTTAAGTTAACTTAAAACCCTATTTTAGAAGTTTATCTCAGACTATTAGGAAAAAAGGTTTTAAAAAAAACAGAATAAAATAGAAGGTAGTAAATAGTTGTCCTAATGTATCAAAAGGTGTTTCAATTGGGCGTCCCCCAATTCATGTTAGTAACATAAATAAGGCAGTAAAGGATCAGAATAGTATTTGGGATAAAGGATAAAATGCTAATGATGCATAGGTTTGAAGGTATAAGTATGGGACAACAAATAAGATTATAATCGCGGCAAATATGGCGATCACACCTCCAAGTTTATTAGGAATAGATCGTAAAATTGCGTAGGCTCATAAGAAGTACCATTCAGGTTTAATATGTATTGGGGTTTGAAGAGGATTTGCAGGTACTCAGTTATCTGGGTCTCCTAAATAAAATGGAAAAAATAAAGAGAGGATAATAAGACCAATAGTTAAAACAAGTATACCTAAAATATCTTTTGAGCTATAAAGCCAATGGAAAGGTGTTTTGTTTTCATTTGAAGAAATTCCTATTGGGTTATTTGATCCAGATTGATGAAGGAATAAAAGGTGGATTACTGTTATAGCAAGAATTAGGAATGGGACAACAAAATGAAATGTAAAGAAACGGTTTAGTGTAGCATTGTCTAATGCAAACCCCCCTCAGATTCATGTTACTAATATTTTTCCAATATAAGGGATTGCTGATAATAAATTGGTAATAACTGTGGCACCCCAGAACCTTATTTGACCTCAAGGAAGAACATATCCTAGAAATGCAGAGCCTATGGTTAAAAGAAAGAGAATAATTCCAATATTTCATACTTCTGTTATATAATAGGATGAAAAATATAATCTACGTCCAATGTGTAAATATATGCAAATAAAGAATATTGATGCTCCATTTGCATGGGTGTTTCGTATTAATCAGCCATAGTTTACATCACGCCTAATATGAGCACAAGATGAAAAAGCAAAATCAATATTAGGGGTGTAATGTATAGCTAAAATAATACCGGTTAGAATTTGAATAATTAAGCATAACCCAAGTAGGGAACCAAAATTTCATGCATAAGATAAATTTAATGGGGCAGGTAGATCGACTATTGATCAATTTATTACTTTTAATAACGGATGAGTTTTACGAATAGGTGAATTCATATTTAGTGAATGGGCGGAAAGGGCCTTTATTCCGTTCAGCAATTTTTACAACAAGAAGAAGAGCAAAGAATAGAATTAAAATTATTGCGATAAGAATTGGGCCTTGTGAAGGATAAAAGAAAGATGTTATCAATTTTTGATTATTTTCTGGGTCTATAACTGTTGATATTCATAGAGTCGGATCAGAAAAAAAAAAGAACAGAATTAAGGTTATTAGTAAGGAATAGATGAGAGGTTTTATTGAAAAATTTTGATTTGGGGTAATGGCAATAAAATATGTGAATATAATTAGTATTCCTCCAATATAAATAATTGCTAGAACTAATCCAAATCAAGTTGATGTTGATATTCTTGTAAAAATTGCTCTGGATAATGCTAAAATTAAGATTATAAATCCAAGATGAAGAGGAGTTGTCATTAAAGGGAGACACATACAGGTTGATATAATAATTGAAAAAGTAAGGGAAATGAGCATTTATAAGGCGAAGAGAGAAAGCTTCAATTTTAGAGATCAAAATTCTACGTGTATATACACTAACTTATATAAGATACATAAATAGTAAAGGTGATTTAGTAACTAAAAATAAAGTAATTTTGAGAGTATTTATATTTATTAGTGTATTTTATATAGTTTAATTTGAATTAAGTAATAAGTGTGGATTAGAGAAGATATATTAAGACCCTCATCAATAAATACATAAGTATAATAGAATTCATACAACATCAACAAAATGTCAGTATCATGCGGCTGCTTCAAATCCAAAATGGTGACCATTAGAGAAATGATGGTGAATTAAGCGAAGTAGGCAAATGGAAAGAAATAATGTTCCGATTATTACATGAAGACCGTGGAAACCTGTTGCGACGAAAAAAGTGGTTCCATAAATTCTATCAGCAATAGTAAATGAAGCTGATTTGTATTCATCTAATTGTAAAGCTGTAAAGGATAATGCTATAATAATAGTATAAAGGAGTCTTCGAGTGGCATCTTCTAAATCTCTAGCAAGAATTCTGTGATGTGTTCATGTGACTATTACTCCTGACCCAAGAAGGATGGCGGTATTAAGTATTGGAGTTGCAAAAGGGTTTATAGGTGTTAAGCCTTTGGGAGGTCATACACATCCTAGTTCAGGAGTTGGGGCTAGACTACTGTGAAAAAATGCTCAGAAAAATGCAAAGAAGAATATAATTTCAGATACAATAAATAAGGCTATTCCTCATCGAAGTCCTTTTACAACGTAACTAGTATGATGACCTAGGAAAGTTCCTTCGCGAATAACATCTCGTCATCATTGAATTATAGATGCAAGGGTTAAGATTGAACCTAAAGTAAGACATATGATTCCATATCCGTGGAATCAGGCAGATAAACCAACTGTGAGACTAAAAGCTCCCGCGGCTGCAGTTAGTGGTCAAGGACTCGTTTCTACAAGGTGAAAGGGTTGACGGATCATTACCTTATTTAAGGGATACTTAAACTTTTTGATTGGAAGACAAATGTACATTTATACTAAAAAGGTTTAGAGAAATAGGCTTATGCTCAAGATCACGAATGAAAAATTATGTTCGGAATGGGATTAGATAGTGGGAATTGGGGATAATGGATTCATCATATAGAAGATAATATTAATATCAAAACAAATATATATATTAAAGGCCTTAAAAATCAAAATATGGGGGATAAATGGGGCATGAGAAACACACCACGAAAGGTAATTTAGGGGTGACATTCCTATATTATAATGTTTAATTAGTATTTCTTGATAAAATTTGTTAAAATTATTTTGATTAATATTTATGTTAATTTTGATTAGAGAATAATTATTTAAATTTTAGATTAGGAATAATTTAGAATAAAACTTATGATCTATTTATAGCAGCTCATTGATAAAATGTATTTGGTCTCACAGCTTCAAGAACAATTGGTATGAAAGAGTGGTTTGCGCCACAAATTTCTGAGCATTGGCCATAGAAGATTCCTGTTCGGGCGATTGTGTACCCGAGTTGATTTAAACGACCGGGAATTGCGTCTATTTTAATTCCTAGAGCTGGAATAGCTCATGAATGAATAACATCTGCGGAGGTTACTAGTGTTCGGATTTCTATTGTTACAGGGACAACTATTCGATGATCTACTTCTAATAAACGAAATTCTCCTGTTTTTAATTCATCTAATATAAGTATATAGGAGTCGAATCTTACCGAATCAGTGTCAGTATATTCATAAGATCAGTATCATTGGTGTCCAATTACTTTGAAGGTTATATCGGGGTCTATTAGTTCTTCTAATATATAGAGTATATGAAGGGATGGAAATGCAAGAAGTAAGAGTGTAATTGCTGGTAGGATTGTTCATACCATTTCAATTATTTGTGCTTCGACAACATAGCGATAAATTTTATTTGATATAAGAAGGGCTAGTAATGCATATGTAACGATTGAAAAAATAATTAAAATAATCAGTATAGCATGTTCATGAAAAGATAGTAATCAAATTATTGTAATGGATCCTGCATCTTGAGAATATTTTTGTGCTCAAAAGGGCATCTAATCAGGCTAGATTTTGGTGGTAGCATATTTTAATTAACAGTTAAAAGCATCTATAATGCTTCTGATTATTTTATAAATATAAGTTATTTAACTATATTAGATAATTTTATATTTATGAATATTTTGGTTGAAAGTTATAGGTTATAATTTGTATAAGTATTAATTTCTAGAAGGAGATAGATTATTTATAGGTTTAAAATGAATCGGATCTGAAATTCTTTTTCATTTTAACCTATTTCTGGTTAAAACGGCAAGAGATTGAGAGATAGCATGTCTTTTATAAGGTAATATATGGGTATCTCATTCAGGTATAGTAGGCGGATGAGTTAAGCATGTAGCTGGCCGTTGTACAGAAAATGCTTCTCATAATAAAAAGATAAAGTATATTAGTCCCACGAAAGATATTACTGATCCATAGGTTGATAATATATTTCATTTTGTAAAGACATCTGGGTAGTCAGAATAACGTCGTGGCATTCCTCTTAGGCCTAGGAAATGTTGAGGAAAAAATGTAAGGTTTACCCCTATAAACATTATAAAGAATTGTGCTTTAGCTCAACGTTTATGAAGAGTTAACCCTGTAAATAGAGGAAATCAGTAGTTAAATGCTGCAAAGATTGCGAATACAGCGCCTATACTTAGAACATAATGGAAGTGTGCAGTTACGTAGTAAGTATCATGAAGAATTGTATCTAGTGTTGCGTTTGATAAAACAATTCCAGTTAACCCTCCTATAGTAAATAAGAAGATAAAACCTAAAGCTCATAATAGCGGAGGATCAAATTCGTTTTTAGAGCCAAAGATTGTAGCTAGTCAGCTAAATACTTTAATGCCTGTAGGAATAGCAATAATTATTGTAGCTGCTGTAAAGTATGCCCGTGTATCAATGTCTATTCCAACTGTATATATATGATGTGCTCAAACAATAAATCCTAAAATACCAATACCAATTATAGCAAAGACTATTCCTAGAGTACCAAATGGTTTTATTTTTCCCGATCTATGTATAACAATATGGGAAATTGCTCCGAATCCTGGAAGAATAAGAATATATACTTCTGGATGGCCAAAAAATCAGAATAGATGTTGATATAAAACTGGGTCTCCTCCTCCTGATGGGTCAAAGAATGAGGTGTTTATGTTTCGATCTGTTAGAAGTATAGTAATTGCACCTGCTAATACGGGAAGGGATAATAAAAGAAGAATAACTGTGACTTTTACAGATCATACAAATAATGGTATTTGGTGGAGTCGAACACCACGTCTTCGACCATTTATAATTGTAGAAATAAAATTAATAGAGGCTAGGATTGATGAAATTCCTGCTAAATGAAGAGAAAAAATTGCTAGGTCAACGGATGGACCTGCATGGGCAATATTCCTTGCTAAAGGTGGATAAATTGTTCAACCCGTACCTACTCCTTTTTCTACAGCTGCTGATCTTACTAATAGACATAATGAAGGAGGAAGTAATCAAAATCTTAAATTATTAAGGCGTGGAAATAGTATATCAGGAATTTTTAATATAAGAGGTAGTAGTCAATTTCCAAAACCACCAATTAATACAGGTATCACTAGGAAGAAAATTATAAGAAATGCATGGGCGGTGACGATAGTGTTGTAAAGTTGATCTCTACCTAGAAAGGCTCCTGGTTGGCCTAATTCAATCCGGATAAGAAGACTTATTGAGGTTCCTAATATTCCTGCTCAAATACCAAAAATAAAATATAAAGTGCCAATGTCTTTATGATTAGTAGCATATAGCCATCGCATAAAAGTTAAAAAATAAAGAAGATAAATAGTATAAGGGAAAAAAAAATAGATCTAAAAGAAATAGCAATAGCAAAGTAGATAAAGAAAAATAGTTGTTTGTTTCTAGGATAAAAAAATGACGGGGGAAATATTATAATTGATGAAAATATAATTTTTAAGTAATAATATATATTTGTTAAAGAACCTAAAATTAAAATTCTTCCTATTAGTATTATATTATTTTCTCCTAGAATTATTAGAACTATTATTTTTGGGAAAAATCCAAATAGAGGAGGAAGACCTCTTATTCTTCCTAAAGAAAAGAAGATGCATCAATTGAGTGTGTAAGGTGTTTTTATAGGGGAAATTTGGTTATTACGTTTCATATGTAGGTAGCTAAAAAATATAATAGTGGTTGATACAATTATTAGGTAGCTAATAAAATATACCCTTGAAATATCTTTATGAATGGTTGATGTGGCAACTGCTCATCTTATGTGTCCAATAGATGAGTAGGCTAGTAATGGCCGAAGGCATGTTTGGTTTATTCCTCCAATTCCTCTAATAAGGGAAGAAGAAATCACTAATATATAGACAATAATAGGAGAAGGAGATAGAATTTGAGAAATAAGAATAAAGGGGCCAATTTTTTGAATGGTGCAAAGTATTCAACAAGTGAATCAGGAGGAAGCATTTATTACTGAAGGAAACCAAAAATGTATTGGTGCTATGCCTAGCTTTGTAGCAATTAATATGGTTACTATTGAGGATGAATTTACTATGTTTTCATTATTATTCATGATAGATAGAAGAAGAAAGCCTGATGGTACACCTTGAGCAAATAAGTATTTTATTGCTGCTTCTTTTTCTTGAAAAAGTTTATTATAAATAATTAATGGGATAAATGAGAATAGGTTACATTCGAGGCCTGTTCAAATTATATATCATCTAGTAGCACTAATAATGAGGATGGTTCTAAGAATGGCGCCTATCACAAATAGAAGTGTGGTAAAAGAAAAAGTTATTCGGATCATAGAAACAGAAAAGGAGTTGAACCTCTTTTTATTTGGTTTAGAATACCAATAAGCTGCCCGGTTGTTTCAAATTTAATTTACTCAGTCAAGAGATCCTTCGTTTCATTCATGTAATAATCCTAAGAGAAGAATTAAACAAATAGGGATACTTAAGTATATTATAGAGGTTCTTATTCCTGTAATAATTATTATAGGGAGTGGAAGAAGAAAAGTAATTTCAATATCAAATACTAGGAATACAACTGCTAAAAGGAAAAATCGTAAGGAGAATGCGGTTCGCGCTTGATTTTTAGGGTCAAACCCACATTCAAAGGGACTTAATTTTTCCCGGTCTGAAAATCTGCGGGTGGCTATTATTCGTGCGAGAAAAATTAATAAAAGAGCAATAATTAAAGATGAAAAAATGATATAGGAGAATAGTGTAATTTCTTTAGAAACAAAATGAATTGTTTTCGTTAGTTTAAAAGACTAATGCTAAATACAGCTCTCTAAAGAAAATGTATTGGGAGGTTTATTTCCGTTTTCAGCAACATCAATGCAGCCCGTTCATACCCGGCGCAATACAAAATAAATTAGTTAAAAAAGAAGTTCTATTAGAGTAATAATTCTAATTATAATACAGAGAGTTGTAGGTAGAAACCTTTTTCATGTTAGGTATATTAAATGATCATATCGTATTCGAGGGAGGCTACCTCGGGTTCAAACAAATAGGAATGCATAAAAAGTTCTATTTATTGATAGATTAATTTGACTTCATGTATTTGTTAAAAGTAAAGTAAAGAATAAGGTTACGGTAATAATTCTTATTACTAGTATTATTATATATTCTGCTATGAATAGAAGGGCAAACCCGCTACTATTATATTCAATATTAAACCCTGATACAATTTCTGATTCTCCTTCTGCGAAATCGAAGGGTGCCCGGTTGGTTTCAGCTAAAATTGAAATAAATCAAATTAATAGAAGGTGGGGTAGCATTCTTGATAAATTAATAAAAATTTGTAAATTAATATTATAGAATATAAAGGATGAATAAATTAAAAGTGTGGAAAGAATAATTAATGTTAGGGTAATTTCATATGAAATTGTTTGAGCAAGTCTTCGTAATGAGCCTAGTAAAGCATATTTTGAATTGGAGGCCCATCCTGCAATTAAGGGAGTATAAACATTAATTCTAGAAATGGTAATAAATATAATAACACTATAGGTTATATAAAAGAATGGATTTGTGTTTGGGCATAATATTCATATTATAGAGCTTAGGGTTAGTGCTATAATTGGTGCTATAATAAAGGGGGTAACATTTATTTTAAATGGTTGCAAATGTTCTTTTGTAAATAGTTTAATTGCATCTGCGATAGGTTGAGGCAAACCTATAAAGCCTACTTTGTTAGGACCTTTACGAAGTTGGATATACCCTAAAATTTTTCGTTCAAATAAGGTAAAGAAAGTTATACCTATAATTGCTCTTAGAAGGGAGATAATTAAGGAGAATAAAAATGATAGAGTCATGTCTTAAGAGAGAAAAATTCTCATATTTGGAGTTTAAATCCATTGCACTAGTCTGCCATTTTAAGGAAATAGGGAGAAGAGTTGAACTTCTAATAAAGATTTTCAAGATCTTTTGTTTCCGAAACAACCTATTTTGTCTTTCGAGACAAGTGCTCAATTTATATGTGCAAAATATGGGTTTTTTTTAAACTAGAAGGACATGAAGATTATGAGTATTGTTTGAGAATTTTATTTAAGTATAAATTATGATGATAAGAATTATAGTTTATTCTTTGCTTAAGAGCAAATGTTGATAAAAAAGTTTTTTACAGAAAGTCCTTTCGTACAAGAATGTAATTTAGTAAAGTTGAAATCAAGGATAGAAACTGACCTAGCTTACGCCGGTCTGAACTCAGCTCATGTAGGGATTTTAAGGTTGAACAAACCTGCCATTAAGGGCTTCTGCTGACCCTTTGGGTTCCCTAAGCCAACATCGAGGTGTCAAACCCTTCTGTCAATGTGAACTCTTAAGAAGGATAAATCTGTTACCCCCAAGGTAGCTTTTCCTTTGATCAATAATATAGTAGATTCTAAAGATTTAACATAATAAGAAAATTGTTTTGTATTAATTTTAATTTATAATTATAGAAAATTTACTAAAAATTTGGATCAATAATATTGAAAGGTTTGTAAAACCGGTATGTGTAAAATAATGCTTAAAAAGAAGTTTGTGTTTTCTTCAACCGCCCCAGTTAAGTTTTTTAATTACATTAAAATTAATCTTATTTAATAAGGGTTTAAAGTAATAAAATAAAACAAAGCTCTATGGGGTCTTTTTGTCCTTTGAGTTCATTCAGGTTTTTTCACCTAAGGATTAATTTCTATAGCTATAAAAGAGACAGTTAAACTCTCGTGTGTCCGTTCATTCAAGCCCCCAATTAAAGGGCAACTTATCACGCTACCTTAGCACGGTCAGGGTACCGCGGCCGTTAAACTCTCAAGTCACTGGGCAGGATGGACCTCTCATTTTGTTGATCGTGAGGCAGTGTTTTTGTTAAACAGTCGAAGTTTGTATTTGCCGAGTTCCTTTTTTATAATTGATATTGTTATATTAATATATAGATTTAAATAATAGGTTCTTAGAGTTTTATTAGTTAAAATAGTAGTTATAAAGTATAAAAGTACTAATCTTAGCAGAGGAGAAAAATTTGAATATAGATGTAATATGTTTTCTAATAATAAATACTAGATTTAGAAGTGAGAATTATTACGAAGATAAATAATAATAAGCTATTACGCGTTAATAAGTAAGATGGCTGCTTTGAAGTCGACTTTGTATAGAAAGTTTTTATAAAAAATTAGTTTATATTAGGGGCTTATATCCCTAATTAGTGAAAGAAAAAGATTTAAAATCCTTTTTTTTCTATTGAGATAGATATCTTAAAGAAAACCAGCTATCATCTATTGCGAAAGGTATGTAGCCACTGAGATATAATTTTTACAGTTATTATGAAACATAAATTGTTGGGCGCAAAGCAAATTATACACAGCTCAATAGATTTCGGGTTTAAACGGTTTGTTTTTTGTTTGCTAAGCCGTGATACAAAAGGTACAAGAAAATATTTTGACTTATTATAAATTAAGATTGTTCCCTTTCGGTTATTTAAGAATAGGGATAGGTGTATATTTATAGTTCAGATAAGATTTTGGATTATAGTGTTTATTTTGTTAAGAAGTATAAGAGTTTATACAGGCATAAGTTTATTAAAAAAATTTGTATTTAAGATAGAAAGAATCGAACTTTCCTAAAATCAGTGTAGGTGATTTAACATCCCAGATGTGTATATCTTTGTATTAGGCGCAACTTCCGTTACGCCCACTATGTTACGACTTACCTCACCTTTCGGCGAGGGCGACGGGCGATTTGTACTCGTTTCTAGTTGCTTGATTCAAATTATTATTCTTTATATAGTTTTACTTTCAAGTCCTTCTTTATTTAACAATTTTAGGTTAAATGCGGTTTGGTTTATAGAAGTAACCCATTTCATCTTTCTTATAAGCTATATTTTGACCTGACTTGAAGAAATCTTAAATAATAAAATTTAGGGTTCTTGTAGCTGACTTTTGGTTTCTTGAGATGATAACAATTAAGACGGCAATACACAGACTGGTATTTTCAAAAGAAAGTAAGATATTCGTGGATCATCGATTTAATGAACAGGTTCCCCTGAGACGTTAGAATGCCGCCAATTTCTTTGGGTTTTAGACGTGTGCCTGTACTACCCTGGCATAAATATTAGAGGCTTAAAATAATTGGGTATCAAATCCTGGTTTTTGGCTAAGCTTTCGTGGGTTAATATTTGTGACATTTTTAGATAAATTATTGTTTGGCAGATTTTACTCATTTATAAACATTTTATTTTGTGTCAAAGTTAAAAAATAGGTACCACAGATGCCGGTTTAATCTATAAAACTTATGGTTTAACCGCGGTAGCTGGCACCAATTTAACCGGTTTTTTACTATAATAATCGAAGCTAAGTTTCCTTACTGTTTACAGAATTATATACTGCAGGCATAAAAGTAGGTGCATATTTTTGAGATTTATCTTAGTTGGTGAGAGAAACGAGAATAGAAATAATAACTTTTAGTTGATTATATCTCCTATCTCCCTACTTATGGGTGAGAAAAATCTTGCATGTATTTGATTTTTATAGAATATAGATAATACAGCTAGAATCAAACTGATTTAATGATTAGAAAATGGAATTTGGCTGCTTGAATATAAATGTGAATCATAAGCAATTTAGATAAAAGAAAATAACGTTTCATTTTCGGGGCATGAGCCCAATAGCTTAAATGTAGCTGATTTTATCAATTAAAAGTCTTAGTAGATAATGGGTCTACACTATTAAGGTTGCAGTTTAATGTTGTTTTTCAACTATAAGACTAACATCATAGGGTAATTAGATCTATTCGAGTTGAAAGAGTAAATAATGGAATAGTATGAAGTAAAAGAATTAGCATATTTCGCATGGATATATAGTTTAGCGGATTTAAATGGTTTGAGAAATTCCCATGTTGAGAAGCTGAAAATAAATAAAGTGAATATACAGCAGATAAAAAAGTGGTAATAGCAAGAATGAAAGTAAATTTAATTGATATAGATGTGATTGTTCCTATGAGGATAATTTCTGTAATTAAATTAATAGACGGAGGAGCGGCTATATTTGCTATTAAAATGAGGAATAGCCATATTGAGTATCTAGGAAAAATGGTTATTAGTCCTTTGATTACAAATAATCTACGTGAATTAGATGTTTCATAAATTATATTTATAGATGAAAATATAGCAGATGAACAGATTCCGTGTGAGATCATTATAGCGAGTGCGCCTTGTCAACCTCAAATAGTTGATCTTAAACTAGCTGAAATTAATAGGCCTATATGGCTTACTGATGCATAAGCAATTAATGCTTTTATATCATGTTGACGGGTGCAAATAAATCTAGTAATTATTGTTCCTATTATTGCGATAGCTGAAATTATTGGAAGAATTCTTATATTTAAGAATGGAAATATATCTGAAAGGCGAAGAAATCCGTATCTACCTAGTTTTAATAAAATTGCTGCTAGAACTATAGATCCTGCTACTGGTGCTTCGACATGGGCTTTAGGCAGTCAAAGATGTGTTGTGTATATTGGTATTTTTACTAAGAATGCTAAAATTGTTATCAATCATCAGTAGGAGTTTAGTGTTGTGGTTGAAGGTACAGTTCAAAATGAAATTAATATAGATAGAGAATTATTTTGTTTGAAGATTAGTATAATGCTAAATAAAAGTGGCAAAGATGCGGTAATAGTGTATATAATAAAATATGATGCGGCTTGTAATCGTTCAGGTTGAACACCTCATATTAAAATTATAAATAGAGTAGGGATAAGAGCAGTTTCAAATCTTATATAAAAAGCTAGAAGATTTGAGCTAGAAAATGCAATTAGAAGAATAATAGATAATATTATTATAGTTAGTAAGTAGAATTTTGGGGCAGATGAGTTAATATAGATTTTATAGCTAGATAAAATTATTAAGCTGCTAATTCAGAGGGTAAGGATAATGATTGGTATAGAGAGAGCATCTATTAGTAGTATATTTCATGAAAGTCTATATTTAAAGAATCTAGGTTGGAACGTTATTATTAGAGATGTTCTTAGAAATAACAAAATAAGAATACAATGAAGTCATGCATGTTTTTTGTTGATTATTGGAAGCAATAAGGTAAAGATTAGGGGTATAATGAGTTTTAACATTTTCTTATTGTTAATGATTTTACTATATCTGATCCGGATTTTCGTGATATTGAAATTAATAAAGCTAAACCGATTCTTGCTTCAGTTGCACCTATTGTTAGGATTACAATAAAAAAGAATAAATCTATTTGAGCTGAATCACCAATATATTGGATTGATGTAATGGTAAGGGTCAGGGTTGTAGCCTCTAGACTTAAAAGTGTTATTAGGATGTGTCGACGTTGAAGAATAGTAGTAATAATTGTTCTTGATACAATAATATATAGAAATAGAGGAAGGAACATAGCTAGAATTTTAAGTAAAAATTTACAGAAGAAGTGTATAGTAGGATAGTCTAGCAAGAGTGAAAGGGTTTGTAACCCTAACATTTGGGCCGAAACCAAATGGTAAAAAATACGATTCAATCAATAGGGATACTATTTAGGTAAAATCAAAAGATGAAATGACTTCAGTTTTAGGTTTCCAAAACCTATATTTTTTTTAAATTATCTTTTGAATTGGTATGAAAATTGGAAACCCAAATTTTTGAAGTGAAAATTCAATGTAATCTAATTATACGATGATCATCTATGTTCGGAGGTAAAACCATTTTAGCGTCTTCAGGGCTATGTTTTTAATTTAAACTATCTGAACTACTAAAACAGAAGTACTATAGGGATAAAGATTATTAAAGATAAATGAAGGTATACATTAATAATATTTGCTTGAAAAGGTTGTAATGTTTTTGAATAAAATAATAATGTTTGATGAATTCCTTGAGCACTTACAGATTCTAATCATCCGTGATCAATGACTTTTAAGAAAAAATGACCTTTATTTAGGTGGTGAATAATAAATTGTGAAGAAATAGGAGTCAAAAATCATATAGATCTTGTTATTTCTGATAGAGTAGGAAAAGTTATTTCGATTGGAAGAAGCGATGATATAGGTGTACTTATTATCCATGTTAAAGAAAAGCTTATAATAATAATTATTATAGTTATCAATTTTATTGAAGATGTGAGATATGTGGGCGAAGCAATCGGAAATAGTAGTCAGTTTAATATAGCCCCTGATAGGATGGCGCCTATTGTTAAAATTAAAGTGGGTCGGTTAATAAATAGTGTTGCATCAAAAATTTTGTTTATAGGTATTCTAGATGATGATTTTCATATTAATAAAATAAGTAATCGAAGCGCATAGGCAGTGGTTATACCAATAGCAATTAAAATTAATAGCATAGATATAAGGTTTAGAGGGGATATAAAAAGTAGCTCAATAATTAAATCTTTAGAATAAAATCCTGCTAGGAATGGTATTGCACATAGAGATAGATTAGCTACTAAGAAGCATGAGGTTGTTAAGGGTATTTGTTTTCTTAAATTTATTATTAATCGAATATCTTGATTGTGCGCATGTGTATTAATAAATGTTCCAACACAAATAAATATTAAAGCTTTAAATATTGCATGGGTGATTAAGTGAAATATAGCAATTGACGGAAAATTTATAGCAAGACTAGTTATTATGATACTAAGTTGGCTTAAAGTTGACAAAGCAATAATTTTTTTTATATCATATTCTATTGTTGCGGCTAATCCTGCTATTAATATAGTGATGGCTCTAATAAAAAGAACTAGTGAGTTAATTTTTTGATGACAAAAAATAAAATCGGAAAATCGGATCTGTAGGAAGATACCCGCTGTTACTAATGTTGATGAATGAACTAGGGCTGATACAGGAGTTGGGGCAGCTATGGCTGCTGGTAGCCACCTGGAGAATGGTATCTGTGCACTTTTTGTTAATCTAGCAACTAAGATTAAACATCTAATGTAGAAAAAAAATTTATTATTCCATAAATGAGAATAATATCATTGATTTGAATTTAGTATAAGTGCAATTGCGATTAAGATTGTTGCGTCACCTAGACGGTTAGTTAATGCAGTAATTATTCCCCTACTTAGGGATTTTGCGTTTTGGTAATAAATAACTAGTAGGTATCTTGTTAATCCTAGACCGTCTCATCCTAAAAGAATTGTTGGTAACCTTGGTAAGAAGACAAGAAGATTTATAGAGGTAACAAAAAGTAAGATTATATGTGTAAAACGGGGAATAAATTGATCTAATTTTATATATAGCGTAGCGAATTTTATAACATTGGCGGAGATAAAAAAAATAGTAGAAGCAGTGAGAGTTCCTACTGTATCAAAAATAAGTGGAAATGAAAAAGAAGAGATATGAAGTGTAAAGATATGTCAATGGAGTATATATAGTTTTTGTGTTAATAATAAATAGGCGGATAGAGGTAAAAGGGTTAAATAACTGGTGGTAAAAATATAGTATATTAGTGATAAAGGATTATAAATAAATGAGAGTGATGTCATGGATAGAGGACGAATAATCTAGATTCGTATTTTTGATGCCACAAATCAATGTTTTATAATAAACTACATCAATCAAGTGGTGAGTTGAAGAGGTATTAATTCTGTTAATAGGTTTACAGCCTATCGCTTATAGTCTCAGCCATCAAATCAAAATTTTTAACAAGTAGATAATAAATATTCTATGTTTTAATTCTAAGTTAAATGCACTAATCTGCCAACCTGTTTTTAGTTTAGAAGAATAGAATTCTAGTTTTCGATTTACAAGATCGACGCCGCTTTTTGGCCTTATAAACAGAAAAGAATTTGGTGAAATATATTTTAAGAAGAATAGTGATGAAGTGATATAAGATAAAGGTATAAAATGATTTAAGGGAATAAATGTGATTCGGTCTCTATATGGGGCAGAATTAGACCTAAAATTTTTGGATATAAATTAGGGAGAGTGATTTATTTTGTTTTTAAAAAATGGTTGAAACGACATAATAAGTAGAGTGATGTAAATTTATATAAATAATAAGGAGGATAGGTTGTTGAGGTGTAAAATAAAAATTTATTATATTATTGAAAATAAATTAGTGCATAAAAGTTGTACATAAAATAGTATAAAATAACTGAGATATCAAGAATAGAGAATAAAAAGTTGAAGAATCTAAATATAAAGATTTTTGTCTGTGGCTAAGAAAGGAAGAGTTGTATAGGGATCTTATAATTAGAAAATTATAGGTTATAAGACTATAAAGATATATGAGAATTTTAAGTTAGATTAATATTTTAAAAGTAAATGAAGATAAGAATAAGAATTAAACCTATATAGCTATTTATTGTTGTATGATTTTATGAGTGTAGATAAATATAAGTGTGTAATTTATTTAAATTTTGTTTATTAATAAAATATAATAAGTGTGGGTTCAAATGTGAAAATTATAATGTTAGTTTGTTCAACTCAGGTTGAGATATTGTTTATTTAGGCCAAAAAAATTATTACAGAAGAAGAATAAAAATTTTAAGAAATTTCATAATTTGAAGAATTTGTACACGATTTTGGGGCTAAGTGGCCCGAACAGTGTTTTTTTGCAAAAAAAAAATAAATAAAATTGGTATTTCATTAAAGAAAAGGAAATATTGCATTTAGAAAATAAGGAATTTTATATTTGAAAATATTAATAGTCAATAAATTATGAGTTATATAGGAATTACTGTTAAATCTTGATAAAAATTAGTTGTAAATTGACAGATTTGATGTGTGGGGGTGTGTGTGTCCTAACACCTTTCTGCTATATATATAGGGTCTATATATTCTAAATGTATCTAAATTACTATAATGTGGTTTAGGGGCAGTGGCAAAAAAGGGCTATATTTACCCCCCCTCTCTCAATTCGGTGG
>Ga0256845_1001635_pt1 | contig 17593 bp, 13 predicted proteins | sample RiftiametaG_FD_189101 | JGI IMG/M metagenome (GOLD analysis project Ga0256845, IMG submission 189101) | Tube worm associated microbial communities from hydrothermal vent at the East Pacific Rise, Pacific Ocean - Riftia | ecosystem: Host-associated > Annelida > Integument > Unclassified ...
CTTGGCCCTCGTGACGGCCGTCGAGGAGGTGCTCGCTCTCTTCGCTGACACCGTCGATCATCACCGGGAGAACGCGGCCGATCATCTCTTGGTGCTTGCGCGTTCGGATCTCATCCTGGAGTTCGAGCAGGGCGAGACGGCGTTCGTCAGCGATGTCGGGGTCGACCCGATTTGGTAGCAGAGCCGCTGCGGTGCCATCTTCCCGTGACCACGGAAAAACACCCAGGTGGTCGATCTGCCCCTCCTCGACAAAATTGTAGAGGCGGCGGAAGGCGTCTTCGGTCTCTCCGGGGTGACCCACGAGCAGGGTCGTACGCAGGTAGATGTAGTTCGACTTGGCGCGCAGGCGGTCGACCATCGTGCGCACGACCTTCTCGGTGTAGCCGCGACGCATCCTCCGGAGCACCTCAGTGTCGATGTGCTGGAGCGGAACATCGAGGTACGAGGCGACCTTGGGGTGGTCTGCGATGCGGTCGATAAGGCCGTCGGTGACGGTGGTCGGGAAGGCGTAGTGCAGGCGGATCCAGCGGAGCCCGTCGATCGCACCGAGGGCGTCAAGCAGGCCCTCGAGGGTGGGTTTGTCCTCGAGATCGGTGCCGTAGGTCGTGAGGTCTTGCGCGACCAGACAGATCTCTCGGGTGCCCAGACTGATGAGGTGGTGGACCTCGGCGACCAGCGAGGCGATCGTGCGGCTGCGCTGCGGACCGCGAAGCTTGGGGATGATGCAGAAGGCGCAGGGACGATCACAGCCCTCGGCGATCTTGACGTAGGCGGCGTGGGGGCGGCCGCTGACCTGGCGGAGGGTATTGTGGTCGTAGAGATAGGAGCGACGGCTCAGGGGTGTTACGGCGAGGCGACCGGCGCTGCCCTCGAGGACTTTTTCAAGGCCGAGCATGTCGGCGGAGCCGAGGATGTGATCGACCTCGGGGATCTCGCGGGCGAGGTCGTCGGGGTAGCGCTGGCTGAGGCATCCGGCGACGACCAGGCGCTTGCGCGGTCCAGAGCCGTGCTTCTTGACCTGCGCGAGTTCTAGGATCGTATCGATCGATTCTTCTTTGGCATCGTCGATGAAGCCGCAGGTATTGACGACCAACGTATCGGCCTCCTCGGCACTGCCGACGAGTACATGACCGCGGGCGCGGACGAGGCCGAGCATCACCTCGGTATCGACCTGGTTCTTCGGACATCCGAGGGAGACGAAGTAGACCTTCTTGGGGGTGTGCTCGGACTCAGGCATAGCGCGGGCGGATGGGAGCACGCTCGCGTCACGCGGTCAACCGGGTGCGCTACCAAGGGCGCGTCTGGGGAGACCTGCAAGGGCTCAGGCGAGGCGACCCATGGCTGCGCCGAGCAGGCTCTCGGGCAGTTCGCCGGTCCGCTGGAAGCTGCGCATGTGGAGGATCGGACGGGAGCCAACCGCCGCGATGGTCTCGCCACCGAGACGTTCGAGGTATTTGCGGGGCTCGAAGGCGCTGAGATCTGGGGCTTTGCGGTGGATCCGGTCGAGCAGGTCGAAGAGCGCATCGATGGTGTTCATCTTCATGTAGGGGCAGGTTGCGCAGCCGCCTGCGCTCGAGCAGCCCTCCCCACCGGAGACACCCGGCACCACCGGCAGATCGCGATCCTCGGTGATCGCCAGGGCATCGCTGGCGACCGGAAAGATGATCTCTGCGGTGACATGAGGATGCCGTGCCAGGGTCGGACGCAGGTCGTGCACGATCGCCGTGACCATGCCGGCCTCTGTTCCGAGCACAAAACGCAGACGCTGCTCCTGCGAACGGCTGCCCGCCTCTTCGACCTTTGTGCGGATATAGCTGAGGATGTCCGAGGTCGACCCGACGACGCCGTGGCCGCTCTCGCGGGCCTCCAGGGCGAGCCCAAACATCTCCCCAGGGACCTCTAGATGGGCCGTGATGTGGGTATCGTCGCCGTAGTCCCGGCGGATTCTGGCGACGACCTCGGCCCCGAACATGTGGTGAACGATGCAGGTGCCGGCCTCAAAGTAGTGGAATCGTTTGCGCAGGCGGTTGATCGAGCGTTGATCATGGGCCGGGTGCAGGGCGGCGATCGTCGCGTTATCCATGGCAGAGATTGCCCTCAGCATGTTCGCGAGGTTTTCTCCCATGTAGGTGTCCGGGCCAAACCACAGGTTTATCTCGGGCTCCTGAGCAAAGGCCTGCAACACCGTGCGCAGCACGTTGGACGAGGTGCAGGTGATCGTCGGCACCTTGAGGTGGGCGTGCGCCTTTGTTCGCAGGCTGGTGTTGATGTAGACAACGTGCACCGAATTTGGGGTCGACGCGGCGCGCTCCAGGTAGGCGCCATAGGCGATGGCCTCGGCGGACGCGGCGAGAGAGCAACCGATCGACTCTTGGCGCACACGGTAGACGCCGACATCGTTGTGGCCGGCTGCGTCGAGCATCGCTCGCACGTTCTCCGACATAAAGTCGACGCCCAGGACCGCGATGCTAGTCGCGCCGGCCTCGGCCATCGCGATCGCTCGATCGGCCATCGCGAGCGAATCGGAGATGTGGATGTGAGGCCAATCAGCGCCGTAGAGCACGCCCTGGAGCTCTGGGTCCATGTAAAAGTGGGCGACGACGCCGGCCTGCGTCGCCGCTAGGCGCTCGCGGAGACCGACTAGGGTCTCAGGATCGGGATCGAAGAAGTCGGCCTGAGCCTCCGCAAAAGCGCCTTGAGCGGCGATGGAGTCGGCCCGCAGGAGCAGCGCGGGAAAGCTGGTCATGGGCCCCAAACCCTAGCAGGCCAGTGCCGAATCTGATCGCTAGTTCGGCATCTTGGTGCCCATCTTGTTCTTCTTGCAGGCACCGCCGGCCTTGGCGAAGCCCGCTTCGCGGAGGTCGTGGCCGGTTGGGCCCTCGCCGAGAGCGATCCGCGAGGTTTCGCCATGCCCGGGTCCGAGGATATCGCGCAGGTAGGCGTTGTACTCGAACGTATCGGAGTGCTCGGCTGTGTGGCACTCGCGGCAAAGTTCGGCGGGTGCTTCGCGGCGGATCGCGTTGGGTTTGTCCTCGAGCTCGGGCTCGTCGATGTGAAAACTACCCGGGCCGTGGCACTGCTCACACTGCACCGACTGCAGGTCGTGGTTCTCGACGACCTCGGATCCCCCGGGCTTGCGGAAGCCGGTGACATGGCAGCCGACGCAGCTCAGATCGAACTGCTTGTTGTCGTCGACCAGTGTTTTGTAGGCGCCGGCGTGGCGGGTTGTCTTCCAGAACTCGTAGGCCTCGTCGTGGCAGGTCTCGCACTCGTCGATGCCGACGTAGCGGGGGTCTCCCTCGGCGGGCTCGGGCGGCGTGACTCCGGCAAAGCGGGCGTGGTTTTGTTCGGCGACCCAGGCATCGTAGGCCTCGAGTGCGCTCGCGGCTCGCTCATCGCTCTGGAGCTTGCAGGTGACCTTGACCTGATTAAAAATCGCCGTAGCGGGGCCCTTTGCGGGGGCGTTCTTGGCGAGCGAACTCTTGAGGCGTTGGCGCTCGGCCTCGAGATTTTGGATGAAACCAGGGTCCGCATCGGGATCGCTCTGGAATTTTTTGAGGCGTTCTTCGACGCGCACAAGCTCGCTCTCGATGGTTGCTCGGGGTGGCACTACGGTCCACAGCTCGGGCCTGGGCAGCGCCTGTCCAGGCTTGTGCTCGATCGTCAGGCGCAGGTGGGTGATCGTCTGAGCCTGTTCGCCGGGTTCGAGGATCCAGGTGTCGCCGATCCTGGCTGCGGGCGTGCCAAGACGGGATCGGTCCCCGCTGCCGATGAGGTCGACGATCGCGATGTCGATGCCTGGCAGCTCGCGGACGAGGGCTTCGACGGCGGGCCGCTCGGCGTGGAGCTGGACGATGACGAGATCTGCTCCGGCTTTGCGCATCGCGGAGATCTCTTCGGCGAGTCCTTCTTTTAAAGGGCGAAGCCCTGGAATTGTCTTGGCGCCCGGAGCGTTTGGATCGATCGCTGTGGTGATGCCGATGGTGCCGCCTGCTGCAGGGACCAGTCGGTGAGAAGTGGCGCCCAGGCCCTCACGGGTCGCGCTGTCGACGTTTGCAAGCGTGCGGGGCAGGGACCAGCTCTTGAGCGCAGCCTTGCCCTCGGGAGAGGATAGATCTGTGGGTCCGACGCCCGATGCGAGGTGATCTCCGAGGGCTGTGAAGCGCTTCTGAAGTAGTGCCGCCCGCTCCTTTGCCTGGGCCCAGCCGGCTTCGTCGGTCGGTGCTTCGGGCCCGTCGGGTGCTGGAAAGAGGAACGAACCGGGTTCGAGGACCAAGCGTGTCGCCGCGCTGGAGTTGTTCTCGATGTAGCCGAACGCGTAGTTGAGGCCGCCCAGGGGCTCTGTGGTGCAGCCACAGGGGGAGATCGTGCCCAGCATGCGGCCGAAGACGAAGAGGTCGATGACCTCGTGAACCGCGGTCGCCTCGGTTTCTGGCACGGTCGGACCGACCGAGGGGGGATCGCATGAGCCGCAGGCGGCGCCCAGTGTGAGGAGGGTCGCGGCCGCGCTTCTCGCTAGCCACTGCATCGTCTCGTAGATCGGCGTGCGCATCAGTTACTCTGCCCGTCGTTCAGAGGCACTGGCCGCGGCCCGCCTCAACAACTCAGCGTTCAAATCGGCTGAAGCTGACGGGGGGAGGATGCACCGGCGGAGTCGCCTCGTCGACCCCCGTCCGGCTTGACCCGTCACTCCGCGGCAGTTAGCCTCTCGCCCCCTATTGACCCGTCCGCATCTCGCAAGGTTTTAAAGACATCATGGCCGTCCGGATCAGGCTCGCCCGCATGGGCTCCAAGAAAAAACCCTACTACCGCATCGTCGCGGCGGACTCTCATAGCCCGCGCGACGGACGCTTTCTCGACCGCATCGGGACCTACAACCCGATGATCGAAGAGATCATCATCAACGACGAGCGACTCAACTACTGGAGTGGAGTCGGTGCCCTGCCAACGACGACCGTTGCGCGCTTGATCCGCAAGTATCGCAAGGCCGCCGCTCCGGCGCCGGTCTAGGTCGCCCGCAGCCGAGAGGCTCCTCTCTCAGGCTGCGACTTTTGCCGAGGCGTCCCCGGTGTGAAATGCTCTAGGCTGGGTCCAAGGCCCAAGCCCTCACACGTGCTCTTCACTCCCCGCTCCTGCCCCGGAGGCCTACTATGCGCTCCTCTGATCCCAGTATCTCCCTTAAGGAACTCGCTACGTTTCTCGCCCGTGCCCTCGTCGACAAACCCGACGAGGTCCACGTCACCGAGATCTCTGGCGAGCAGACCGTCGTTCTCGAACTACGAGTCGCCCGCGAGGATCTCGGTAAGGTGATCGGCAAGCAGGGTCGTACGGTCAAGGCGATGCGAGCGATTCTCAGCGCGGCCTCCGCGAAGCTGCGCAAGCGAGCTGAACTCGAGATCCTCGAATAGCCCGCGGGCGATGACTGAGAGCAAACACACACTCGTGGTCGCTCGAGTCACCGCCCCTCACGGGATTCGCGGTGCTCTACGGGCAAAGCTACACGATCCGAAGTCGACCAGTCTTGTGGTGGGCCGCCAGGTCCAGATCGGGACCGACGGACCGACGATGACGCTCGAGGGCGTCAACCCTGTGCCCGGTAAGGACTTTGTCCGTCTCCGGCTGCGCGGTGTTCGAACTCGCGACGAGGCCGAGGCGCTGCGTGGGTGTGATCTGCTCGTGGATCGAGAGCACCTGCCGCCGCTTCAGGAGGACGAATTTTACCTCGCCGATGTGATCGGTTTACCCGTCGAGCGCCTGAGCCAGGCCGGCGAGGTGCAGCCCTTGGGTACGATCGTTGGCTTGACCAGCAATCGCGCGCAGGACCTCTTTGAGATCGAGTGGATAGGCGCTGGAGGTGGGCGCAAGCGTTGGCTCATGCCGGTGATCCCCCAGTTTATCGAATCGCTCAGCGACGATCGCCTGCGCGTCGACCTGCCGATTGGAATGCTGCCTCCCGAGCTCGAACCGGAAGGCGCGGAAGAGCTGCCTGAAGGCGAAGAGTCGGTTAAGCGTGAGCGCAACGGAGAAGCGTGAGCGCGGGCCTCACATTTGAGGTCTTTACCCTCTTTCCCGAGGCGATCCAGTCGTTCCTTGCCGCCGGTCTGATCGGCAAAGCGCTGGCCCAAGAACTGGTCGCGGTGCACTGCACGGACTATCGAGACTTCACCGACGACCGCCATCGGAGCGTCGATGATTCTCCTTACGGTGGTGGTGCGGGCATGGTCATGAAGATCGAGCCGGTGGTCGCTGCTCTTGAGGCTGTCACCGCTGCACGCGGGCCAATGCACCGGATTTTGGTGACCCCGTCGGCGCCGCGTTTTGACCAACGCACGGCGGAGCGACTCGCCACGAAGCCCCGATTGGGGCTGCTCTGCGGGCGCTACGAGGGCATTGACGATCGTGTGCGCGAGTCCTTTGTCGACGAGTGCCTGTCGATCGGCGATTTTGTGCTCAACGGTGGCGAGGTCGCGGCGCTGACGATCATCGAGGCGGTCGCGCGGCTCCGGGAGGGGGTGCTCGGCAATCCTGAGTCGGTCGTCGGAGAGAGCTTCGGGCTCGCAGGGCGCGGTCCCTGGCTAGAGCATCCCCACTACACCCGCCCTGTAGATTTTCGCGGTCTCGAAGTGCCGGCTCTGTTGATGAGCGGAAATCATCCTGCAATCACCCGTTGGCGTGCGGAGCAGGCCTGCCGTAGGACTTGGGCGTTGCGTCCGGACCTGCGCGCGGGGGGTACGTGCGGGTCTGAGCCGCGCCTGGCCGAGGATCGGCAGGTGATTCTCGCTTTTGCTGACGGTCCCCAGCTCGAGGCTTCAGGAGATCTCCTCAACAATCTGCGTGAGTCATTCGAATTACCGATCGCACTGATCGGTCGGCGTGCTCCAGGGCTGCCCGGGGAAACGGCCGACTTGCGAGTTCGAGACCTCAGAGATCTGCGTCGCCAGGTTCGCCGCAGGTACGGCGAGCGGCCGCAGGTCGTCGCACTTGTCGGTGAAGGCAGCGGCTCGGAGGTGATCCATGAGCCCGGCCTGCTCCTCGATGTGCTCGCACTTCGGACGAATTCTGGGAGTACGCAGCCCGTGGTGTTGCTCGTTGCAGGGCAACAGGAGCAGCTTGGCGACTTGGATGCGGCATTCGCGCCGTTGCTCAGCTCACCGTGCCAAAAAGGATTAGAGCTTGCACAGACCGCGCAGATGATCGAATCTTCGCAGCCCCAGACGGCTGCGGGTATTGAGGCGCTCATCGTCGCTGCGCTCCACCGGTTGCGGCCACTTCGTCTTCCGTGAACGCCTGCACCGCGTTTCACTCGATTTCCCAGACCTCCAGATTTGATCTTCGATCACGAGCCTCTGCCATGAGCCACCACCACCCGATCATCGCCGCCATCGAGAATTCCTACGATCGTAAGGACATCCCAGAATTTCGTTCGGGCGACACGATCCGCGTGCATGCACGGATCTCAGAGGGCGGCAAAGAGCGCGTCCAGGTCTTCCAAGGCGTGTGCATTCGTAGGCGGCGCAACGGAGCGCGCAGCACCTTCACGGTTCGCAAGATCTCCCACGGTATCGGCGTCGAGCGTGTGTGGCCGATCAACTCGCCGCGCGTCACCAAGATCGAGCTGGTGAGTCGTGGTCGTGTACGCCGCGCCAAGCTCTACTACCTGCGCACTCTTCGGGGCAATGCCGCACGTATTCGCGAGAAGATCGGCGATTACCCGAGCAACATCGCAGCTGGCTTCAGCAAGGCCAAGAACCGCTAATTCGGGCGAAACGACAGATGGCAGGGCGAACCACGCGAGAGCGTGGACGTGCTGCCGAGCAGGAGGCCGCGAGATTCCTTGAATCACGCGGCCTCTCTGTCGTTGAGCGCAACGTCGAGATCGGTGGTGCCGAGCTCGACCTTATCGCGATCATGCAGGATTCGACGGAGACCCAGACGCTCGTCTTTGTCGAGGTTCGGAGCCGGGCAGACGAGCGTGCTGGCTCACCGATCGAGACGATCAACCGCCGCAAGCGGGCTCGCGTGCTGCGTGCGGCGACCGCATGGTTGGTCGCTCGAGGTCTCTGGGAGCGTGTGGCCGTCCGCTTTGATGTCATCGGCATCACCTACGACGACGGAGCTGGATCAGGTCCTGAGAACGAAAGAACCCCGCGGATCGAGTGGATCCCCGGGGCCTTTGACGTTGATGACGCCTGAACTGGATTTTACATGGTATCGCCAGCGGTCGCGGTCATGCCTGCCGTTGGGTCAGCCTCGTCCGAGCCGCACATGATCTTGCCGTCGGCACAGTCGCTCGCGAGCTGCTTGACGGTCGCTTCGGAGAGGTCGTCCTCGCATACGCAGAGACGCTCACAGCAGAACTCGCCGAGCTGTTGGATGATCACACACTTAAAGGCGCCGACGCAGGATGTATCGTCGGAGAGCACCTTGTCGGTTGGGCCACCGTCGGCGCAGTCAGAGTCGGATTCGCAGCGCTTTGAGCACATCGAACGCCTGAGCACGTAGGTGAGGGAGAGTTCGCACTTTCCGTCGACGCAGGCGAAGCGGGCTGCGCCTGGGTCGACCTTGTTGCACTCGGTGCTGTCAGTGCAGGCGGCCTCTGGGGCCTTCTCTTCGTCTGCGTAGATGCAGAGGAGATCGTTGCAGCTGAGCGCTGGGAACGTGACGAGTTTACTGTCTGGGGGCTCAACGCTGCCGTGGTTACAGGGCGCACCGAGGTCAGCCTGAGGACAGGCTCCGAGCAGCGGAATCAAGAGGAGGGCACCCGCGGCTTTCGCAGCACTGCGGAGAGAAACGGGCATGCGGATCGCTGGCATGGAGGTCTCGCCTAAAGGAGTTGAGAACATGAAAGAAGCGATTGGCCTGTTGGGGCCCGGAGCGACGCTCCGACTCGCGTTCGAGAGAGTACCTGTTGGTGTGGACTGAGAGCGCCCGTACCTGAAGTCGCATCGTACACCGCCAAGCCCTAGGGTCAAGGGTCGATCCATGGGGATACGGGCGTTCCCAGGCACGCTTTTGACCTTTCTGTGGTCGCGGTGGGGGACCTGTGACGAGGCGAGTGACATGGGCCGCCAGATCTCGCGATAGGAGATCTTTGCTCCGGGTTTTTGCGGGGAAAACAGCGGTCCAAAGACCTGTAATGTAAATCACCAAGCTATCGGTGCGTGGCTGATCTTTTATTCACTTCGTCGTAGATCGGAAGTCCATGGCAGGCGTTGGACCAGGGCCAGTGCGCGAGTCTAATTCGCGGGATCGCGCTCGGAGCAGTAATGTTGGTATTTACGTCAAGAGAAGCCCTTCAAAGCGGCCTGCTAGTGGGCCGGGGCGGGATCTCTCGCCGCAAACAGGGACCCGCAGGGGCGGTCGGGAGCAGCGCTCTCGGCCCTTGCGGGGCGTCGAAGTCCGCTGGTAATGTCCATGGCCTCAATGAGGCAATGCGCCACGCCGGGATAGTCCGACCGTCGGGCGCGCGTATTGCTGACGGCCAAGGTGGCAAGAGATCAGCGCCCGAAACGCAACGGATGCCAGAGGCCCGTACGATGACCCCTCTCCTCTCCGTCGAGGACGCAGCGACAGCATGAAACCGCTCAGACTCTCGTCTCTTCTCTCCCTTCCCCTCTGTGCGGCGCTCTCCCTTTACGCCGTAACCTCCAACGCTGCTCCGCCGCCGCCGCCTTCGGGTGCTCCGCCGCCGCCGCCGTCGGGGGATAAGGATGCGCCGCCGCCGCCCAGTGGTGCCCTACCGCCGCCGCCGGGCGGTGACGTGCCGCCGCCGACCGCTGGAGTGCCCCAGGGACCGCCTCCGAGTTCAGAGGCCACCGGTGTACTTAAGGAGGCCGAAGGTCAATACAAGGGCGATAAATTTGTCGCCGCTGCCAAGACCTTCCAGGCGGTCGCCAGCGGGGCGACCCCCGGTGATGTCGCTCGCGGTCAGTTCTGGCTCGGCAAGTCGCTCTACAAGCTCGAGTACTTTGCGCCCTCGCTCGCGGTCTTCTCCGAGATCGTCATTGCGGGTCCGAGCCACCCCTACCACAAGCTGACGCTGCCCTGGCTCGCGTCGCTTTCGCAGGAGCTGCCCGAAGGGGCAGGTGTTCTCGAGAAGGTCGGCACCTACAAGCCAGCTGACCTCGAGGACAGCGCCTTCGACGGGGTCCGCGACGAACTTTACTACTTGCTCGGTCGCTTCTTCTATCAGAAGGGGGACCTGGCGCAGTCGATCGCTCTTCTCGGGCAGGTGCCTGATAACAGCGAGTATTTCATCCCTGCGCAGTTCTTCCTCGGGGTCGCCGAGACCCGCGAGTACCACGGCAAACAGGCCGTTGATGCCTTCAAGGAGGTTCTCCGCAAGAACATCCAGCTCAAAGAGGCCGCCGAGAAGGACAACAAGAAGAAGAAAAAAGAGGAAAAGGCCCGCGCTAAGAAGAACCGAAAAGAGCGCAAGGTCGCCAAGAAGAGCGGCAAGTCCTTCGTCGAAGACATCTCGTACGACGAGGAGATGCAGCGTTTCGAAGAGCGGGCAAACCTCGCACTCGGCTACATTTTCTATCAGGTCGGCAAGTTCCCGACCGCGAACAAGTACTTCGACAAGATTCCGCTCGAGTCGCCTTACTGGCTCGACTCGATCCTCTCGACCGCTTGGTCCGAGTTCCGTCTCGTCGAGGTCGAGCCGGACAACGCCAACCTGCACTACCAGCGGACGCTCGGGTACATCCACACCCTGAACGCGCCCTTCTTCTACGACTACCTCTACCCAGAGTCGGTCATCCTCAAGGCTGTGACCTACTACTTCAACTGCCGTTACGGGCCGGCGAAGCGTGCGGTCGAAGAGTTCAACCGGCGCTATCCAAAGACCCGGGATGATCTCAAGGCCCTGCTCAAGGGGGCTCCCGAGGACTTCGCGCTCTACGAGCTTAGCGTCAAGATCCGCAAGAGCGAGTCGAGCTTGGATCCCTTCGTCGAAGAGGTCGCCCAGAAGACCCTCCAAGACAAAACGATCGAGAAGACCTACGCCTACGTCGCCGAACTCGAGCGGGAGCTCGAGGTCTTTGAGGCCGCAAGCAACGACTTCAAGGCGAGTGACCTGGGCGATCGGATCAGCGAGGACATCGACACCGCGCTTTCCCAGGCAAAAGAGACGACTGGCGCACTCGCCCGTCAGCGTCTGACGCAGCAGATCAACGAGATCAACGCGCTCGAGCGCGAAGCGATCAAGATCGAGTACGAGATCCTAAACCGCATCAAAGCTGGCGGTGAGGGCACGCCGACCGATAGACGGCCTGACAAGCCGAAAATCGACTCGGAGCACGAGATCTACAACTATAACGGCGAGTACTGGAAAGACGAGCTCGGTTACTACAACTACAAGGTCACTAGCCTCTGCACAGAGGAGTGATCATCGCCACCACAAGGGGCCCACGCGTGGCCCCTTGTGAGTGTCCGAAGCCCGCCCAAAGAGGCAGGTCGCAAGAGAGGTACAGGGGTACATGAACACGTCGCAGAACAAGCTGAAGTTCCGCCGTCTCGGTCTTTTCACCAGCATCGTCCTCACCGCCGCGCTCTTTGTCGGTGGCTCGAGCGTTGCCCAGGCGGAGAGTGCCGACGGTGAAAAGAAGAGCAGCGTCAAGTACAACCGCTCGTCCAGTAAGGTGAAAGCCAAGGAGAATCTGGACACAAAATTTAAGAAAGAGCAGGCGAAGCAAAAGAAGGCTGAGGGCCGCAAGGTCAAGATGATCGCCGGCACCGAGTTCGCGAAGAAGCGTGAAGCGGTTGCTCAAGAGATCGCCGATCAGCAGATCGAGCAGCTCAAGCGCCTTCTCAAGGCAACGGATCCAACGGATCCTGAGTACGCCGATCTCCTTTTTCGACTTTCTGACCACTTCCTCGAGAAGAAGGCTTACTTCGAACTCCAGTCGGGTTCGCTCTACGAGCAGGTCTACGTCGCCGAGGAGAAGGGCCAGAAGAAAAAGGCCAAGCAGCTCAAGGCGAAGCAGAAGAACTTCGACAAGAAGGCCAAGGAGGCCAGCGGACAGGCGGTCAAGCTCTACAAAGCGCTCGTCAGTTCGCCGGCGCTGTCGAAGTACAAGCGGATCGACGAGGCGCTCTACTTCTACGCTTTTGAGCTCGGGCAGCTCGGGCGTGAGGCGGAGATGAAAGACGCCTACGTCAAGCTGATCCAGGACTACCCGAACAGTCAGTACATCCCGAACGCCTATCTCTCGTTCGCCGATTACTACTTCGGCAAGCAGCAGATCGGCGATGCGCTCCGGCTCTACGAGAAGGTGATCACCTTCAAGGACAGCCCGGTCTACGCCTATGCCCTCTACAAAATGGGCTGGTGTCACCTGAACCCGGTTGGCACCGCCGAGCCGCGTTACGACCTTAGTCTGCAGTACTTCGTCAACACGGTGAAGGCGACCGTTGAGGGCCGCGCTGGCTCCGAGGGCAACGCCAAGCAGCTTCGCCGTGATGCACGCCGCGATCTGGTCCAGGCCTACGCCCAGGTCGGCAAGGTCTCGGTGGCCTACGACTTCTTCAAGAAGATCGGTGACGGTCCAAAGAAGGACGAGAGCATGTCGCGGAAGATGATGGAGCTGCTCGCAGTCCGTTACTTCGGCGGCGGTTTCTACACCGAGTCGACGTTCATCTACAAGCAGCTCCAGAACACCTTCCCGGAGGATCCGGACACCTGCGAGTGGCAGGGGCGCATCGTCATCAATGCGCTGGCGAGCGACAACAAGGGTATCCAGTGGAAAGAAACCGACAAGCTCGGTGACTACTGGGACAAGTTTCGTGACGGCAAATACAAGAAGTCGATCAAGCGAAAGTGCCGGGACGAGACCCTCGACACGATGAAGCAGATGGCCACCGTCTGGCACGACGAGGCCGAGAAGACCAAGAACACCGAGACCTACAAGCTCGCTGAGAAGGCTTACGAGAGCTTCCTGCGCACCTTCCCCAAGGACAAGGAACGCTACGAGATCCAGCTCTACTACGCTGAGCTGCTTTGGGCGCGGGCGAGCTCACTCATCGAGAAGAAAGAGACCAAGGAGGAAGGACTCGCGAAGTTCCGCCGGGCTCACGAGGAGTTCGTCAAGGTTCTCGAAGTCAATCCCACCGGAAAGTACACGCAGGACGCCGCCTACGCGCAGATGCTGGCGATGAAGAACGCCCTCGAGTACGACGAGACCGGCGGTCAGTCCAAGGCCTGCGAGACCAACTCCGAAGGCGTTTGCGTCTACAAGGAGAAGGGCAAGAAGAAGAGGGTCAAGAAGAACAAAAACGCCAAGGTCGCGGCGACGGACTACACGGAGAGCGAGTACACCGAGGACGAGAGCTCGATGCTCAGCGCCTACGAGGTCTACCAAAAGTACGTCAAAAAGAAGGACGACAAAGAGCTGCCCAAGATCATGTATCACCGGGCCAAGCTCATGATGATCCACAACAAGTTCAAGGAGGCCAAGCCCCTCACGGAGGAGATCGTCGTCAAGTTTGACGGCAGCATCTACGCCGCGTGGTGTGCTGAGATGCTCCTGGACATCCTGACGATCAACTGGACTCGAGAAGACAATACGCCGGAGGAGACCCTGGCTGCGTCTGACGATCTAGAGAAGTGGGCCAAGAAGTTCCAGACCCTCAAGGTCTACAAGCACGAAGAGGCCGACGAACTTCGCAGCGCGATCCCACGGCTCCTGGCTGGCATCGGCTGGAAAAAGGGCATGACCTACCTCGAGGCCGGTCGTAATGGCGATCCCGAGGGCTACCGAAAGTGCGCTGAGCAGTTCATCGCCATCTACAACGAGTACGGCGACGATCACGACAAGGCTGACACCCTGATCTGGAACGCGGCCCAGTGCTACGAGGCTTCCTTCCTCTTGGGACAGGCTGTCCGCTTCCGGAAGATCCTCCTGCAAAAGTTCCCCGAGAGTGGGCACTACAAGGCGACGCTCCAGTACCTGGGCGGCAACTACCAGGCGATCGCGATGTACGCGAAGGCGGCGGAGCGCTACGAGGCCTACGCCGAGAAGTACATCAAGGAGACCGATGCTCCCGCTGCACTTCAGAACGCCTATCTCTATCGTCTAGGCCTGGGTCAGTACGAGGAGGCGGAGACGAACCTTCGGAAGTACGAGAACCTCTACAAGAGGAAGGACCCAAAGAAAGCTGCGACGATCTTTTGGTCGAGGCATGACATCCTCAAGACCGACGATGAGGTCCTCAAGCACGCGCAGGCTTACCTCAAGACCTACGCACGCAGCGGCGGTAACGATCGTCAGATCGTCGCCGAGGGTGTCATCGGTCAGATCCTCTGGCGGCAGTCCTGCGAGAAGGGGTTGCTCTACGACTCTTGCATCTCGATCAAACGCAAGACCGCGGTCGCCGGCGAGAAAGCTCGTCAGCGGGCGAAGCTCCTCAAGCGTAAGGCCCGAAAGGCCAAGAAAAAGAAGCAAGGTGGCGGAAGCGGCAAGAAGAAGGTCGATATCCCGAAGCATTGCGGTAGCGCTACGTCGGGCATCATCACCGTCTACTCGCGGAGCAAGAAGGGGGCAGCCTCGGCACAAAAGCACTTCTCGACGGTCATCAAGCTCAGCAACAAGAAGGTCGACATCCCCGAGGGTGATCGTCAGCGGGCTGAAGACTTCCGAAATGCCGTGGCGATGGCGCAGGTCTACCGCGCAGACCAGGACTACGAGGAGTACTTGACCCTCGAGATGCCTGGTGGCCTCAACTTCAACGTCGATGAGTGGAAGAAAGACTCCGGGCTGCCCAAGTGGGAGCGGGAGTACAAGGAGCAGGTCAAGGTCCGCGATGCCTCGGTCAAGAAGCTCACGGAGTGGAAGACCAAGAAGGAGAGCCTTGGAGCGAAGCTCGTCAAGGCCTACGACGGCATCGTTGCTGCGAAGCAAAGCCCGAACTGGATGCTTGCAGCGGCGGCTCGTTCGGCGATGGTCTCGCAGAACTTTGCGGACCAGCTTTACCGTGCCGATGTGCCGACCTCATTCAAGACCGATGAGGAGTACTTCGCGTACTGCGATGCTCTCGCAGACATGGCCGGTCCGATCCAAGAGTCGGCGGTCCAGAAGTTCACCTACTGTCTCGATCGCTCGACGCAGTTCCAGTTCTTCAATGAGTTCTCGCGCCTCTGCGAGGATGAACTCCAGCAGCGAGACCCCGACAAGTACCCCGCGACCAACGAGATCTTTGGCGACTCGATCTACACAGACAGTCGTCCCGACGTCGTCGAGGTCCAGCTCGATCTCGAAGGCGAGAAGCGAAAAGCGAATCTCGGCGGGTCCAAGAAGAAGAAGGCCAAGGATGAAGAAGCTGGCGAGGCGAGCTTCTAAGTCGGTCGACCGAAACACGGAGATAAGACCATGCGCACAATGAGCAAGATTCTCAGCATCGGCCTCCTGGCGGTCACCTTGGCGGCCTGCAAGGGCAAGAAGGACGACACGCAGACGCCGGACACCGCAGGGGTGTCCGGAGGAGGCAAGGGGTCGGGTGCAGATCCGACAAAGGCATCGGCAGAGGCCAAGTCGGACTTTGAAGCCGCTGTCAAAAAGTACAAATCGGCGAAGGCCGACGGCAAGCTCAGCGATGCTGAGTGTGAGTCGACTGCAGGGGCCTTCGCGAAGGTCTACAAGCAGCATGGCGCTCAGATGGCGATCTCGTACTTCAATGCGGGGGCTGTTTGGGATGAGTGCGGCAAGCCAGACAAGGCTGAGCCGATCTACGCCGAGGTGGTCAAGAAGGCGCCGAAGTTCGACCTCGCCTACAACAACCTCGGGGTCATCTACTGGAAGAAGGGGCAGTCTGAGAAGGCTCTTGGCTTCTTCAAGAAGGGCGTCGAGAACAACAAGAAGGTCGCGCGAGCAGCCCGCAACAACGTCGCCGGTATCACGCGCAACAAGTACATCAAGACCCTCGACATCAACCTGTTCAATCAGGCGCAGAGGTCGATCCAGGGGGTCTTGGCGCTCGACTCGGGCAACCAAGCTGCCTACGAGAACCTGGCGCGGCTCTACTACGATCGTGGAATCCGCAAGGACAAGTCCTATCTGGTTCTGGCGAATCTAGTGATCACGCAGGCCCTGCGGGTGCTCAAGGAAGAGAGCAAGGAGAGTTCAGACATCATGAACATCTCCGGCTTGCTCATGATGGAGCGCAACAACCAGGTCGACGCGCTGAAGGCATTCAAAGAGTCGGTTCGGATCGAGGCGAACCACACGCAGGCGAACCTCAACATCGCCTTTATTTCGATTCGCTTTCGGGACTTCGCTCAGGCGGAGAAGAGCCTGAAGATCGCGCTCAAGGATAAGAAGCAGAAGAAGAACATCGAGGCGTGGTTGGCTCTTGGTGTGGCCCAGCGAGGTCTCAAGAAGTTCAAGGATGCGGAGAAGTCGTACAACCGAGCGGCGAAGCTAAAGAGCAAGGATCCGCGCCCTCCGTACAATCTTGGGATCCTCAACCAGGAGCACCTGGCGACCACGGACGACATCGATGAGGCGGGCACGAAGAAGTACTTCAACGCCGCCAAGAAGCACTACAACAAGTTCCTTCAGCTTGCGGGTAGTGATGCCGGCTACAAGGAAAAGGTCCTCGATGTGAAGGACCGGATGGCGACGATCGAGGAGACCTTCGAGAACTTCAAGATCATGGCCGAGCTGATGAAGAAGGCGAAGGCGATGGAGGAGCTCCAGAAGAAGCAGGACGCTGAGGAGCGCGAGCGTCTTTTGCAGCTCGAGAAGCAGGCGATGGAAGCCGAAGAAAAGGCTGCTGCCGGAGGCGATGCTGCCGCCGGTGATGCGAAGAAGTAGCTTCGTCGACTAGAGATAAAAGACGGGCGGCCTTGTAGGTCGCCCGTTTTTTCGTTTAATCGTTCTTGGGCAGAGCTGGCAGAGCTGTGAGGGAGATCTTGCGCCCGTCAGGATAAGTGCAATTGGGCGCAAGGGAGCGCAGCAGGCGGTTTACAAGGTGGCTAGAGCAGAGCTAGGATGCCGTGTGATGAACCCCCGTGTCTTTGGGGGTCGGGAGTTCTGTGATGCGCATCGGTTTTGCCACCTTCGTTTCGATCCTTTTGATGTCCACCTCCGCCTGGGCTGCGCCCGCAGGTAGCGGTGATGCCGATGCCGCTGCGAACCGCGGTCAGCAGGGCGGTACAACCGTGTACGACTTCGACGACGACAATGTCGATGGAGAGCTGCTTTCTCCCGAGGGGGCAAACATCTCCTCGCGTGGAGGGGCGAAGCACGCGAGCCTGATTACGATCAGGCCTCACTTCATCCCTGAGCTCATCAGAATGGCCAATGACGTCTAGCGGAGCCGCCTAGGCACTTATCCGTGAGCAGACGCACGGAATCCATCTTCGGATAATCGCGAACCTGGGAACCCCAGCCCGATCTGCCTGTCTGTCTCGGCGTAACGCCCGGACCAAGGACTCACGCATGTCCACCAAGACCCTCGCAATTAAGATTTTCTACGGCGACCAGCTCGTCGACACCAAGACCCTCGACCAAGACGTCATCAAGATCGGCAAGCTCAAGAGCAGCCATCTTTGTCTCGATGACGAGGCCGTTGCCCGCATGCACGCGGTGATCGA
>Ga0256845_1001636_pt1 | contig 17591 bp, 13 predicted proteins | sample RiftiametaG_FD_189101 | JGI IMG/M metagenome (GOLD analysis project Ga0256845, IMG submission 189101) | Tube worm associated microbial communities from hydrothermal vent at the East Pacific Rise, Pacific Ocean - Riftia | ecosystem: Host-associated > Annelida > Integument > Unclassified ...
TCAAAAGGAGAATTGGTAATTATTGAAATTCAAAACCAACAAGAATATGACTATTTCCACAGAATGGCTTACAGCACATCAAAAACTCTGACTGAATATATTTCAGTTGGTGAACCTTATCGAAACATAAAGAAAATTTATTCAATAAATATTGTTTATTTTGATTTGGGACAAGGCGAAGATTATATTTATCACGGAAAAACGGATTTTATCGGATTACACAAAAATGATAAATTACTGTTATCAGAAAAACAAAATGAATTATTAGGAAAAACAGAACCGGCCGAAGTATTTCCGGAATATTATGTAATAAAAGTAAATCAATTTGATGATGTGGCAAAAGACACTCTTGACGAATGGATTTACTACCTGAAAAACAACGAAATAATGGATAATTTTACGGCAAAAGGGATAGATAAAGCGAAAGAGCTTTGGCGATTAGATAATTTATCGGAAGAAGAGCAAAAGAAATATCAAAAACACCTTGAAGATTTACGTTACGGAGCAAGTATGGCGTGGACTATGAAAGTTGATGCAGAAGATAAAATAAGAGAAGAAGGACGAAAAGAAGGAATAGAAAAAGGGATAGAAAAAGGAAAAATAGAAATAGCCAAAAAAGGATTAAACGAGGGATTTCCTATTGAAGTGATAATTAAATTGACTGGATTAACAAAAGAAGAGATAGAAAAATTGAAAGATAAATAACGCACGCCAAAAATGTGTATAAGCGATGGCGGAATAAGAGTAATAAATAAAGAGTGGATGTATTTGGAAAGTAGTTTTTTAATAAATTACTTGTGAAAACCCTCGCCACTACTATACACGGGACATTTGATATAATATCAGCCGAAATTATTACTAAGTGTTTATTTAAAAATAACAAAGTCACGGTGTAAGTTGCATAAAAAAATATTTAATTATAAAATATCTTTAAATCAATAACTTACATCGTGACTTGTGAATTCCGGCAAAGTTTTACTCAATTTTATTTCTGTTTACTCCAATATTTTTCGAAGAAGTATATCGAAATAGTTAACCCTCATTAAATACCGTAAATTCGCTATTTTTTAGCTTCTGCTACATAGTCGGATTTAATATTTACTTTCTCTCTCTTTTGCTTCTTCAAGCCATTCGGGTAAAAGATTTTGCTTAAATGCATCTTTTTCGGCTTCCAATTTTTCCATTGGTAGTCCCACAAATTTTTGAGCATCGGCTTTTATGGCAATATTCGGATAAGGAACCTCACCGTTGTAGCCTAACTGCATAAGCAGTTTTGCAAGTTTTATTCTTGTTTCTTGCACAATATCAATACCTGTAGCTATCACACGGCTGATTTCAACGGGAGCATGAAATGAACCTCCGTGACTTGCCGCTGCCCAATCCCAACGCCACTGAGCATGACGAATGCCTTGTAAAATATCTTTCATTTGCTCATTGGTAGCACCAAGCTCCCAACATTTTCCTGCCTCAACATGAGCACGAACCAACAGTTTTTCAAGTTTATCTCTGTTAAATATTACTCTGTCTTGATTATCGTAAACATTCTTTCTTAACTCTTCGGCACTTTGGCGATGGCATACTTGACAGGAATTTTCAATATTATTTAAAGGACTTTGAATATGATGGTCGGTAAATTTAACTCCGCCTTCCGATTTATACGGCATATGACAATCGGCACAAGACACGCCTCTTTGAGCATGAATTCCCATGGAATACACCTCATATCCGGGGTGTTGAGCTTTAAGCATCGGTGCTTTTGATATTTTGTGTGTCCAATCTTTAAAATTCATATCGTCGTAATATTTTTCCATATCTTCAACCGTAAAACCGTTGTCCCACGGAAAAGTAAGATAAGGAACTCCCTCTTTTGGTGTATGTTTGTTAAAATAATACTCAACATGACATTGTGCACACACAAGTGACCGCATCTCTTGATGTGTTGCTTTTGTAATATCTTTTCCTTGACGTTGAAAAGCCTCTATTAGTGCAGGACGGGTAATTCTCAAATTCATTGTTTTTTCGTCGTGGCAATCGGCACAACCAATAGGATTTACTATTTCGGCACCCAAACGAGCCCATTTGCCCGAATAAAATTCAATAATACCGTCGCGTTGCATTATACGCGGTACATCGGGACTTTTACAACTCCAACAAGTTGCCGGCATTGGTCCGTCATCGGGTCCGGTAGGTCCTCCTGTGCGTAATGTATTGTAAATATCGGTAATGGCAAAATAGTGTCCTCTACCTTGATTGTAATCTTTTGAAAAACCGTATCCTGCCCAAAGCACCACAAGACGCGGATCAACTTCAAGCATATCAATCATTGCATTTCCGTTGTATTTACTTCTGAATGATGTATCGGCTGTTTGATAATACGATTGAAACTCTCGCGGAAAGTTTTCACCCCAAATTTCATTTCGCGGTTCACCCGGATTAATTTTTACCGTAGGCGTATAAACAAATTGAGCTTCTGTTTTTCTTTCGATAATTGACGATGCCAGCAATCCCAAAAGAAAAACTACAATTACCGTAACTAAAAACAGTAATCTGTTCATTAATTTATTGTTTTTTTTGTCACTCATAATTAATAAGATTTATTGTTGTTTGTGTATTTTATTTACTGAATTGATAAGCCACAAAGGCACTGTTGATGTTTCAGCAGGAATTCTTGCGTAAGGCGTTGACGAAAGGCTGTTTACTCTTCCGTGAGGAACTTCACGATGACATTCCCAACATTCTCGTTTGGTTTTCGAATGAATATCGTATTTTGTTTTTGATGCAAGTTTATCGTCTTCCAATAAATCGGAATGACATCTTATGCAATTGTTATGCACCACTTGTTTGCCCTCTTCTTTTATAAAAATTACCTGCGGTTCTCGCCGTAAGGTAAAAATTGTAGCATGACGCAAACCGTCTTTTGCTTTAAAGTAGTATTTATTTACAACATTGTTATGAGGAACGTGGCAATCGTTGCATGTTGCATTTTCCCGATGCGAACTGTGACTCCATGTTGCGTATTGCGGAACCATAATATGACAATTAATGCAGGTTTCCGGCTCATCAGATAAATACGATACAGCATTTGATATGTTAAAAATATAAATAAACAAGCCAAACAATGCACCTACTGCAATTGCAACAGGCAGTTTCCAATTATCGGGTGGAATAATTTTTTGTATAATTCTGTTCATATCACTTTAACAGTTTGGTTACAATAATTTTAAGAGTAGTGTTTCCTGTATTTTCCCATTTACGATTAAGGTCTTTTTCTATTCTTACGAAATCGCCCGCTTCAATATCAACAACATCATTATCTACCGTTAATCTGCCTTTTCCCGATGTAATCATAAACAGAGCGGGAATATCATTTGTATGGTCTGGTATCTCTTTTTTAGCCGGTATTTCAATATTTATTATTTCAATAGCATTGTCTGAATAAACTTTTTTTGCTTCGATATTTTCCAAAATGCTTTTCAGGTTTTTAAGTTTTACAATTTCCATTTGTTTAATATTTAGTTTATTATAAATAGAAGATATTAAGGTATTAAAATATCAAATTTATGTTTTTATTATTAAAATAAATATGACATTTGTCATATTAGTAAAAAATGCACTTTGATAAAAGCTGGCTGTTCCTGTTTGAAAATTATGTTGCAACATAGTTTTTTTTGAATAAAAATTGGGTTGTAACATAATTTTTATAATGTTTTTATTATGTTGTAACATAATTTTATTTATTTTTGTAAAAAAATAGTATTATGCAAAAGCTTATTGAGAGACAAAAAAGATTAATAAAAAATATATCACTTGATTTTAAACGCAGTTTGTATAATAATATAGACTGGTCATCTCGACTTATTGAAATACGTGGTGCTCGCGGTATGGGTAAAACAACAATAATGCTGCAAAGGGTAAAAGAATTATCAATACAAAATATAAATGTTCTGTATGTTACGCTTGACGACCCTTATTTTTTTCAAAATTCTTTATACGATTTAACTGATAAATTTTATAAATACGGTGGCACGCACATATTTATTGATGAAGTTCACAGATACCCGTCAAAACAAAAAAGTCTTGATTGGTCGGTAGAAATAAAAAATATTTACGATGCGTATCCCGATTTGAATATTGTATATTCAGGGTCGTCAATATTGGCAATATATAAGGGAGAAGGTGATTTGAGCCGACGAAAAATAAGTTATTTGTTAAACGGATTGTCTTTTAGAGAATATTTAGAGTTTAAAAAAGTTATTAGTATTAATCATTTTGAATTAAATGAAATAATATCAAATCACGAATCAATTGCTGACGATATTGTCTCAAAAATTAAGATTTTACCTTTGTTTAATGAATATCTTCAATCGGGTTTTTATCCTTTTTTTAAAGAAACCAAGCATACAGATAAATTTTATGAACGTTTGCAAACAGTTGTAAATCTAATTATTGAAAATGATATTCCGTCAGTAGCGGAAATAAAATACGAATCAATTGCCAAATTGAAGAAATTACTTGCCTTAATAACAACAAGTCCGCCTTATACTTCTGATATGAAATCTTTGGCAAATCAACTATATATTTCCGATTATAAAACTCTGTTGAAGTTGCTTGATTTTCTTGACAAATCGGAACTTCTTATTTTGTTACATTCAAAAGCAAAAGGAAACAAGATTATGCACAAACCGGAAAAAATATATATAAATAACACAAATCTACTTTATGCTCTTAATATTTCCGATATTTCAAAGGGAACAGTAAGAGAAACTTTTTTTATTAATCAACTGAAATATTTGCATAATATAAAGTATCCTAAAACTTGTGATTTTTTGGTAGATGATAAATTTTTGTTTGAAATAGGAGGAAAAAACAAAACAAAAAAACAAATAAAGAAACAAACAAATGCTTTTATCGTTACTGATGATATTGAAACAGGTTTTATGAATAAAATACCGTTATATTTATTCGGTTTTTTATATTAAAAAAATAGATGTTTAACTTAAAATTATTATAGAGTGAATAAAAAAACATTATTGACAATAGTTATTGCGGTAAGCACTATTATGCTTTTTACGCTAAGTGCACAGCCGGTAAAGTGGAAGAGTAAAAAGTATATGACAATTGTGAGTTACAATGTAGAGAATTTGTTTGATACAATTGATGACCCGCATAAAAACGACAATGAGTTTACGCCATTTTCAAAAAAGAGATACAATACCGAGCGTTACAACAAAAAAATATCGGATATAGCAACTGTATTGAGTTCGATAAACAAAAAAGATTTACCCGAAATTATCGGAATGGCAGAGGTTGAAAACAAAGCGGTTCTTAACGACCTTGTTAAAACTCCACAATTGCAAAAAGCTCATTATAAAATTATTCTTGAGGAAGGTCCCGACCCTCGCGGTATTGATTGTGCTTTGCTTTATCGTCCCGATGTTTTTAAATATCTGTCGCACAAAGCACTGCCTGTGGTTTTTCCTTTTGCAAATAATCGCCGTACCCGCGATATTCTTTACGTAAAAGGTATTGTGAAAAAAGATACTCTGCATGTTTTTGTAAATCATTGGAGTTCGCGTCGTGGCGGGATGCAAAAGTCGGAACCCAAGCGAATGCAAAGTGCAAAAGTATTAAAGCACAATGTTGATTCTATTCTTGCAATAAATCCCGATGCTTTGATTTTTATTATGGGCGATTTCAACGATGAACCTGTTAACAAAAGTATTTACAATGTGTTGGATGCAGGTGGAATTAATGAACATAAAGAACTTGCTAATTTAATGTATTCTCTTGATAAGCAAGGTAAAGGAACTTATTATTACAGGGGCAAATACAATATGCTTGATAATTTGATTGTATCGCCCGCATTGATAAATAACAAAAAAGGAGTAAGATTATACGAAGATAAGGGTTGGATTTTTCATCCCGACTTTATTTGCTATACTCATAAAAACGGTGATAAGTCGCCTGCAAAAACTTACGGTGGTAAAAACTATTACGGCGGATATAGCGACCATTTTCCTGTATATACAATTTTATTTCAAAAGTAGATTATATTTATTTAATGATACAATGATGTAATGATACAATGATATAATGGTTCAGTGATACAATGGTTTAATGCAATAATAAGTTGATAATAAATAATTGATAATAATAAAAACTTAATTTTCTAACAACTTAATTTTTTTAATTCCTTAATGTTTAAATAGTTAAAAATAAGCGTCTAGCAGTCTAATATCTAGCTTCTAACAGTCTAATTTCTAGCTTCTAACTTCTAATTTTATAATTCCCGCAAAAATCTTAACTTTGGGGTAAACAAACAAAAACAAAACACAATTGAGCAACAAAGTCTGCAACATACAATCAAAAATAACACAAACCATAGCCCACGTTAAAAGAGGCTACAGTTTTGAGCGGCAAAACGGTATAGCCGATTTAATCCCGGTTTTTATATCGGGAGACTACACCACCAATGCCACCGCCACAAACCTACACAAATACCAATGGGACTACATTCACGACCCCGAAAATATAGTAGGCATTTTTGAGGATGATAGTGAGGGGGAGAGTGGAGAAACGGATGATTGTTGGGAAGATAATCATATAAAATGGGTGACAGAAACCAAGCAGATATATAAAAACAAAAAGAAACTTGTTTATGATGCATCTTGCACGTGTAAGACTTATTCATTACTGAGAACATATTACAGATTAATAGATGGCAGTATATTATTAATGGAAGAAAAACAAAATGAAGATAATTATAATTCAGAAGAGAGTATAGTAATAAAATATAGTTTATATAATCCATACCTTAAAGAATGGAGTGAAATTAAACTAGATGATTACGAAGACTATTGTTTGAAGTGTGAATTAGGTAATTTAATCACATACTATAATGAAGAAGTAGGTATTCCAACTATAAAGATATTAGTAGAGGTTGTGGCTATCGTTGCTGCAATACCTTCCGGTGGAACTAGTCTTGGGATATTGCCTGCTTTGGGTGCATCTTTTGGTGTTATATCTGCACTATATTCAACAGTTGATGGAGTGGTAGAATTAACTTTAAATCTTACAGATAATAAAGAGTGGTATAATGATATTCCACATGGGTATTTAAATGCTACCGTTGGTTTAACTATTGAGTATTTTGATGGAAATGAAACAAGAGTTGAGACAATAAAAGCTGTTCTTGATATTTCAGAAGGGGTTATAAATCTCAAAGTAGCAGAAACAAACATTGAGAAACTTGATAGAGCTATAACAGCAGGTAAAATTATTAAAATTTCATATGATGAGCTTTCTGCAAAATAAAGAACTATTTAAAGTAAAAAACAAATATAACTATATAAGACGTAGTCTAAGTAGAGTTCTTGATTTTTCAGGAGTCACCTTATTAATAATATGTATTGCTTTATTTTTTTTCAAATTTTGGTTGGGATTTAGTTTAGCTTTTATTTACTATGTGAGCTATATTGTAATTTGTTTTATAGAAAATAAATATTTAATAACAGAATTAAGTTTAATTGAAAATATAATTTTCATCAGATATTTGAAATATAATAACATTCAAGAACCGCTACAAATAAATTTGTCTAACATAAATCTTAAAATATTTGATAATGCTAAAGGTTCTTTATTCTCAACACATCTTGTTGTGTTTAATTTAAGAAATAAAAGTATTGTTCAGTATTCATCAGGAGGTTGGACTTTTGAAATAATGAAAAAAGTTAAAGCAAAAATAGAAAAAGAAAAACAACGTTTATCAGAAGAAAATTAATGCCCCCGCTGGCGCGAGCTTGTAGCTCGTGCTTTAACTAAAAGCCCTACATAGTTGAAAGTTACTTAATGATACAATGGTTCAATGGTGTAATGATTTAATGATTTAATGCAGAAAACTTGTCCGCCTCAGGAGGATGCAGAAATAAGCATGGAGGCTAGTTTACTCCGAAGGATTTCGGAGAGCTTGTCGAAGCCGGATTAGCAACGAAGAAAAAAATAAATTAGTGCCAATTAGTGTAATTTGTGGACAAAAAACCTTTGCGTCTTAGCGTCTTAGCGGTAAAAGCATTTAAAATCTTTGTGAAACTTTGTGTTCTCTGTGGTGAGATTGAGTTGAAAGTTCTTAAAGTTTGTAAAGTTGAAAGTTAAAAAACCTTTGCGTCTTAGCGTCTTAGCGTCTTAGCGGAGAAAACCTTAATTTCCTAATACCTTAACTTTCTTAACTCCTTAATGTTTAGATAGTTGAAAGTTACTTAATGATACAATGATATAATGATATAATGATACAATGATTTAATGCAGAAATGCCAAAAACTTGTCCGCCTCAGGAGGATGCAGAAATAAGCACGGAGGCTAGTTTACTCCGAAGGATTTCGGAGAGCTTGTCGAAGCCGGATTAGCAACGAAGAAAAAAATAAATTAGTGCCAATTAGTGTAATTTGTGGACAAAAAAACTTTGCGTCTTTGCGGTAAAAACTTAATTCTCTAAAACCCTTAACTCCCTTAACTCCTTAATGTTTAGATAGTTGAAAATTCCACCGAAGGCTGAACATAGTCGAAGACAAATTTGCAACAATGCAAAAAATAAATAAATTAGTGTTAATTTGCATAATCTATGGATAAATAAAATAATTTATGAATTTGAAAATAGTTTCCCCTTTTAAGCCGACAGGCGACCAACCGCAAGCCATTGAGCAACTTGCAGCAGGTTTACAGCAAGATATTCCGTATCAAACATTGCTTGGCGTTACGGGTTCGGGCAAAACATTTACCATTGCCAATGTGCTTGAAAAGGTGAAACGTCCGGCTCTTATTCTCAGCCACAATAAAACTCTTGCCGCTCAACTTTATTCTGAGTTCAAAGATTTTTTTCCTGATAATGCCGTTGAATATTTTGTGTCGTATTACGACTATTACCAACCCGAAGCATATCTGCCTATCACCGATACTTACATTGAAAAAGACCTTAGCATAAACGATGAAATTGAAAAATTAAGGCTGCACACTACATCATCATTGCTGTCGGGACGACGCGATGTTATTGTTGTTTCGTCGGTGTCGTGCCTTTACGGGATAGGAAACCCCGATGATTTTCACGAAAACAGCATACATATAAAAGTAGGCGACAATATCGGCAGAAACCAATTTCTGCGAAAGCTGGTTGATGCCCTTTACAGCCGAAACGAAGTGGAATTTAGCCGAGGTAAATTCAGGGTAAAAGGCGATACTGTTGATGTTTTTCTTGCTTATGGCGACCATGCGGTTCGTATTGTTTTTTGGGGTGATGAGATTGAAGAAATTTACAGTTTCGACCCGTTGAACGGACACGCAATAGACCATTTTACTCAAACACTTATTTATCCCGCAAATATTTTTGTTGCCACAAAAGCACGCACGCAACAAGCCATCAGACAGATTCAGGATGACCTTGTAAAGCAGATTGATTATTTTAAAAGCATTGGCAAACATATTGAAGCTAAGCGTATTGACGAGCGTGTAAATTTTGATTTAGAGATGATTCGCGAAGTGGGGCACTGTTCGGGTATTGAAAACTACTCGCGATATTTCGACGGCAGATTACCCGGAACCCGTCCGTTCTGTCTGCTCGATTATTTTCCCGATGATTTTGTTACCATTGTTGACGAAAGTCATGTTACGCTTCCACAGATAAGGGCTATGTATGGCGGCGACCGTGCCAGAAAAGAAAACCTTGTGGAATACGGTTTTCGGTTGCCTGCCGCTTTGGACAACCGTCCGCTGAAGTTTGATGAGTTTGACAGCCTTACCGGACAAACCATCTACGTAAGTGCCACACCGGCAGATTTTGAATTGCAAAAATGCGAAGGAGTTATTGTTGATCAGGTTATTCGCCCAACGGGACTTCTCGACCCTGTTATTGATGTTCGCCCGAGCCTTAATCAGATTGACGATTTGATTAGTGAGATAAACCAACGCGTAGCCAAAAACGAAAGAATACTTGTTACAACACTGACAAAACGAATGGCTGAGGAGTTAGATAAATATTTTAAAAAACTATCTATTAAGTGTAATTATATCCACAGCGATGTTGACACTCTTGAAAGAGTTGAAATTCTTGAAGATTTGCGAAAAGGAGTTTACGATGTAATTATAGGTGTAAATTTACTTCGCGAAGGTCTTGATTTGCCCGAAGTATCGTTGGTAGCCATTCTTGATGCCGACAAAGAGGGGTTTTTACGCTCGGAACGTTCGCTTACGCAAACGGCAGGGCGTGCTGCTCGTAATGTCAACGGTAAAGTAATTATGTATGCCGATAAAATTACAGGTTCAATGCAACGAACTATTGACGAAACAAACCGTCGTCGCGAAAAGCAACTTAAATACAACCAAGAAAACGGAATTACACCCACACAAATTGTTAAAGCGGCACGCACATTAACCGAAGGAGAACCTCAGGATGATAAGCCAAAAGTATATGCCGGAAAAGATAAAGTGAATATTGCCGCCGACCCTGTAATTGCTTATATGAGTAAAGATGCTTTAAAAAAAGCTATTGACAAAACCAAAAAACAGATGGAGCAAGCTGCCGGCAAACTTGATTTTATTGAAGCAGCACGCTTACGCGATGAAATGTTTGAGTTGGAAAAATTATTAGCTGAAAAAAATTAAACTTTCAACTCACTATCGTATTTCTACATTATGACATTAAATAATTGTATTTTAAAACAACATTTTGGCAAGCATTTTGTTATACTAAAAAACATTATTAAAAATCTGATACTATGAAAAAAATATTTTTAATTTTAACAGCTGCATTTTTTTTATCATCGTGCCAAACAATAAAAGTTGTTAGTGATTACGACAGTAAAGTTGATTTTACAAAATACAAAACCTTACAATACTACGGCTGGGCAAAGAACAGCGATGAAATTCTAAATAATCTTGACAAAGAACGTATTGAAAAGGCTTTTGCTGATGAATTTAAAAAAAGAGGCGTTTCGGTTGTTAAAGAGAATGCCGATATGATTGTTACTCTTTATATTGTTACCAAAGAAAAAACCCAACAAAATGCTACCACAACTTATACAGGCGGCTATGGTCCCGGATATTACGGATATGCTTACCGATACGGTTACGGTCCCGGTTGGGGTTGGGGCGGCGGCACATCTTACACTACTGTTACCGAAGATAATTATACTGTAGGAACATTGTTGGTATCGGTATATGATGCCAAAGAGAAGAAACTTATCTGGCAAAGTTACGGTGTGAAAATTTTAAGCGACAATAAAAATAATCGTGAACAGAAAATAAATGCAGCAGTAGCCAGAATTATGGCTAAATATCCTGTAAAACCGATAAAATAAATACTATCTGAAATTTTTGTTTAAGAAATATTACTTCGTTCAGAGTAATTAAAAACAGACTGCCTCCAACAGTCTGTTTTTTTATCCCGACTTATGCAGTAGGAGTTGTGAAATAGTGAACTTACGGGGCATTTAGTAAGGGTTAACCCCGATTTAGAAATACATCATTTTGATTATTGTCCAAAATAGATGTAGTTCTTTATCGCTATACAATAGAAAACTATTTTTGTTTTCTATTGCATAGTTTGGGTTTATGTTTTTCAAAATACAATTATCATCAATTATAATGATAACTCTTTTTTAAGATATTCTCTCACCTCTGTGACAGAAATAAAACACTCATTTTTTGCTATTAAGTCGGGAAGAATATCAATTTTTTCAAACATGATTTTTGTTTGTCCGTAAATACCTACAAGCAAAACTTTTATTCCTTTCTTCTTAAGTTCAAGAATAGCCTCTTCCATTGCATACAAACCACTTTGATCAACATAAGGCACTTTGTCCATTCTAAATATTACCACTTTTATATCAACGGGAATAGATTTTATTAAATTTTGAAAACCTGAAATCATTCCAAAGAACAGAGGACCGTTTATATGTTTGATATATATTTTATCACCAAGTTCACTAACTATATCCTTTTCATCTTCCCAGGTATCATCACTATACAATTCTTTAACAGACTTTGCACTGCTTTGTCCTTCAACAATTTCGGATGCTTTAATCATAAATACAAATGATGATAATACCATACCGGCAGCCACAGCCACAAGTAAATCAACAAATACAGTTAAAAACAATACAATAAACATAATAACCGCATCGGCACGCGGAACTGATTTTATATGTTTTATACCTTTATAATCAATAATTCCAATACCTACGGTAATTAATATTCCTGCTAAAACAGCATTTGGTATATGTCCCACTAATTGACCCAGCCCAAGTAAAACAGCAGCTAAAAACAGTCCGGCAAACACACCTGATAAACGGGTTTTTCCTCCCGAATTTATATTTATTACAGTTCGCATGGTAGCTCCTGCTCCGGGCAATCCGCCTATTAATCCCGCAAACATATTACCTATCCCCTGTCCTATCAGCTCTCTATTGCTATTGTGTTTTGTTTTGGTAATATTATCGGCAACAACCGATGTCAACAAAGAGTCTATTGCACCGAGAGCAGCAAGAGTGAAAGAGAACTCAACTATTCGTATTAAAACTTTCGGGTTGGTAAGAGCAGCTAAAAATCCGAAATTAACTTCAGGTAGTCCTGTGGGAATATCCCCTTTTGAGTTAATCTTCATTATTAAATTATCAGGAATAAAAAAGAAAGCTATAATAGAAACAGCAAGTAATGCCACCAACGAAGCAGGAATTTTTTTTGTAAAACGCGGTAACAGATAAATAATGGCGATAGTAACTACTGCTATTCCTATGGAATATGGATTAACAAGTTCAGGTATCTTATGTATATTGGCAATTGTTCCGAATGCTCCGCCTGCAGGACTATCAGCTCCTATAAACGGGAAAAGTTGTGTTATTATTATTATAACACCTATTCCACTCATAAACCCTGACACTACGGGATAAGGAATATATTTAATATATTTTCCGAGTTTAAAAACTCCAAGCAAAGCCTGTATAATACCCGTTAATACAAATGTTGCAATAATAACAGGCATAGCAGCTTGAACACTGCCCAATACATTTATTGCTTCCGTAATCATTACTGCAGAAACAACAGTCATAGGAGCCGTAGGTCCGCTTATTTGTGTTTTTGTGCCTCCCAATATTGCGGCAATTATTCCCAAAGCAATAGCTCCGTATAAACCGGCAACAGCACCAAGTTCTGTTTGTTCGCCAAAAGCAAGAGCTAAAGGTAATGCTACTACTCCGGCAGTTATTCCGCCAAAAAGGTCACCACTGATATTTGAAAAGATATTCGTTTTATTATTTTTTTTCATAAAAAAACAGATTTTAATGTAACTTTTTATAATGCAATATCGTCATTAAACAATAATAATATTATTTTATCGTTAAATGTAAAACTAAAAATAATCGAAAATGTTCTTATTATTAAATAATAATATTCATTTTTCACAGTATTTTTTATTTATAAATAATACATATCGATTATAGTAGCAGGAATCAACCAATTAATTTATTATTTCAAGTTTTTATAATTTAAGATTACGAATAAATTTAAAATAGATTTTCCATTAACTAAAAACAATTTACTAAAAAAAACAATTATGAAATTTAAATTACTGATTTTGTTTTTATGGTCGTTTAGTGTAATATATGCACAAAAAACCGACTATAATACAGCCGTAAAATCTTTAAAAGAAATTACCGCTAAAGATTACCCCGAGTCTTCAACTATTTCTATTGAAAATGAAGAAGTTACAATTAACAAAAATTGTATAGGAACACGTATCAGCGAAAGCTATACAAAAATTTTAAATGAACAAGGAAAACAGGAATCAAGCCAATTGTATTTCGGTTACGATTCGGATTATGATACTGTTGAAGTTGTCCTTGTAGAAATAATTAAACCCGACGGTACGGTTAATAAAGTTAACACAAAAGAAATTCTTAAAAAAGTAAGCAGAAGTGCATTTGGAGGATTTTCAAATATTTATACCGAAACAGGCTGGATACTTACAGGTAATATTCCTAATTTACAAGTTGGCGATATTATTCATGAAGTAAGTAAAAATATAACTCACAAAACACCTATGGAAGATAACTTTTTCGACAGAATCAGTATTGAGGGTTATTCTACTGTTTATAAAAGTTATTATAAACTTACTGCTCCAAAAGATTTAAAAATTAATGTAATTCATATTAATAAAAAAGAAAATCTTGCAAAATTTGAGGAGAAAGTTGATGGTAATAATAAAATTTATACCTGCTCATTTGATTATATTCCTCAAATAATCTACGAACCCGGAATGGATGATGACAGTTTTTTCTCATATTATATAATGCTTACTACTGTTGACAGTTGGCAAGATATATCAAAATGGTATTACGGACTGGTTAAAGACCATTTGAAAACCGACAAAGCCATTAATGATAAGGTTGCCGAAATAACAAAAGACGCAAAAAACAACGAAGAAAAAATATCGAAACTATTTTATTGGGTAGCACAGAAGGTGCGTTATCTTGGTGTTGACAAAGAGAAAAACCGTCCGGGGCTTGAACCACATGATGTTACTTATACTTTTGAAACACGTGGCGGCGTTTGTCGCGATAAAGCAGCTTTGCTTGTGGCAATGCTTCGCGAAGCAGGAATACCAAGCGATGTAATTTTAATATCAGCAGGTTATCAATTAAATCATAAAGCACCCGTTATGTGGTTTAATCATGCTATTGCAATAGCATACGACGATAAAGGCAATCCACTTCATATTTTAGACCCTACCAATGAAACAACAAAAGATTATTTGCCTCAATACGAGGAAGATAATACATATCTAATAGCTCGTGAAGAAGGTGCCGATTTAAAAATTGTGCCTGTATCGCCTGCAAGCAGAAATAATACAAATATTGATATTAATATTAGCGTAGATGCAAATAATAATGCCAACGGTAAAGTAAAAATGACTTATTCGGGTTTGGCAGATACTTACATAAGAGGTCAATTAATGAGATATACACCAAGCAAAAGAAAAGAACTGTTTCAAAAAATGATTTCAAAAATACATCCGGCGGCAGTTATCAAAGATTATAAAATCTCTGACCCCGAAAATAAAAATGAAGATATTTTTATGGAAGCAAATTTTGAAATACCAAGTTATATAGATAAAGACAAACCTTATGTTTTTGTTCCTTACGAGGCTTCAAAACTCTCATTGTCATTTATCTACAATTGGGAAATGCAAGTTTTTAATCTTACAGACCGTAATTATCCGTTTAAAATAGACAACACTTTTAGTGTGGATATTAACGAAAATATTTCGTTTGTAAATAAAATTGCCGATATATCGGTGCCTAAAACCATTGATTTAGATTATAAAGGTTTTAAGCTATCGGGTACAAGTAAACTTTCTGACGACAAAAAACAATTTACTTCAAAAGTATCATTCAGCTCTAATACAATTCATTTCAAACAAGAAGAATATAAAAATTTAAAACAAAAATTATCGGAGCTTGTGACGTTAGAAAAATTATATATGATAGGTAAAACAGCAAGTAAATAACAGCCTGTGTTTGATTTAATTAATAAACAAATAAGGCATAAAATTTAAAACAATGAAAAAAATTTTAATAATAGTATTTTCAATAATATTAACAGGAGTCTATGCACAAGACTATAAAGAACTGATAAAAAATGTTCAGGGAGCTGATAAATATCCCGATGCATCGGCAATAAATGTTTACACACAAATAGACATATCGTTAAATGCCGACGGGTCGTATCAAAAGCATGTTTATTACATAAAAAAAATACTTACTTATAAAGGGAAACACCGCTATTCTGATGTAAAACTTGATTATAATGCAAACTTTGAGACTATAGATCTTGGAGAATGTTTTTCAGTAAGAGGTGACGAAAAAATTGATATTCCGAAAGAAGCAATTCATGATAACGGAACATTTTTAACGATGTATTCACCCGAATATATCAATCAACGTCAAAAAGTTGTAAACTTTCCGGCAATAGAACCCAATGATTTTATTGTTGTAAATTATACAATAAATTCAAAATCGCCTGCTATGTTCTTTTCCGGTATAGAGCAAATGCAAGAGGCTAATCCGTATATTGAAAAACATTTTACCGTTACAGCCGACAAAAATGTCAAGTTAAATTATAAATTCGACGATAAAAAAATAGATTTTTCTAAAAAAGAAGACGGAAACAAAATTGTTTATTCATGGAATGTAAAAGATGTTCCTTTAATTAAAGATGAAAAAAACAAGCCTTCGTATTCTATTATCGGTCGTCCTGTATTTTACTCTATCGAATCAAACTGGGCTGATGCTTCCGATATTTTATTTAAGCAATTTAACTCTGTTGATTATAAGGCTGTTGCCGATATTGATTTTGTAAAAAAACTTAAAAACTCAAAAGAGAGTGATGATGCTAAAATAAAAGCACTATACAGCTATATTCAAGATAATTATGTGTTTAAATATTCATTGAAAGACGATGGTTTTAAGCCGCAAGAATTATCAAAAGTATTAAAGCAACAATTTGGCAGTGCAAATGAGTTAACTGCTTTGTTTATTGCAATGGCAAATTCTTTGGGAATAAATGTAGAACCGGTTGTAGTTCTCAGAACAATGGACGGATTAAATGCTGTAAAAGAAGTTCCATGTACCGATTTTATCAGGGGAATTTATGCTTTTCACAACGGAACTTTAATATCGTTAAGAAATCAATATCTGCCTTACGGCACAACTTGGAACGAAAAAGCATATATTATTCATAACGATAAAAGTCATAGTATCAGCGATTATACTTTTGATACCAAAGGTTTGATAACCAGAAATATTGACATTAAACTAAATACCGATAATACTGCCGATGTTAATTTTCAAAAAACATTGAAAGGCGGAGAAGATTTTATGATAAGAAGACAATTTAAAAACGAAACCGAAAAGAAACGTAAGATATGGTTTACCTCAAATATTTCGGATAAATCAATAAACGTAACAAACGGTCCTGAATTTATTAACATGAGTGATTATACTCAAAATTTAAAAATTAATTTCAGTGCAAAAATTGATAACTATTTTGTAAATCAGGATAACTACATGTATTTTAAATTGCCTGAACCTGAAAAGGTTGATTTAACCATGACAGGTAACTCAAGAGAAACACCGTATCAAATAGATAATACTTACAGTATAACAGAAACTTATGTGTTTGAAAATGTTCCGAACGGATATAAAGTGATTAAACCAAAAACGGAAATTAACAAAACATATAAAACAGATAAGGTTGAAATGAGTTTTAAAATAAAATCGGAAAATAAGGACGGTAAAATAGTAATTACGCGTGAAATAATAATTCCACAAACTATTGTATCTGTTAAAGATTATCCTGAGTTTTATAACTTTATAAGCGATATACAAAAACCATTGAACAATATGGTATTTCTTGCAAAATAAAGTTTGATTTTAATTAAACCCGACTTATGCAGTAGGAGTTATGAAATAACGAACTTACGGCATTTAGTAAGGGTTAACCCCGATTTAGAAATACACCATTTTGGTTATTGTCCAAAATAGATGTAG
>Ga0256845_1001637_pt1 | contig 17585 bp, 16 predicted proteins | sample RiftiametaG_FD_189101 | JGI IMG/M metagenome (GOLD analysis project Ga0256845, IMG submission 189101) | Tube worm associated microbial communities from hydrothermal vent at the East Pacific Rise, Pacific Ocean - Riftia | ecosystem: Host-associated > Annelida > Integument > Unclassified ...
GCCTGCCTCGCAGGCAGTGACCCTCGATACACCTGAGCCCATGCGCGACGACGTGCAGGAGTGGATGGAGGATTGAAGCACGGCTCGGGGCCTGCCTCGCAGGCAGTGACCCTCGATACACCTGAGCCCATGCGCGACGACGTGCAGGAGTGGATGGAGGATTGAAGCACGGCTCGGGGCCTGCCTCGCAGGCAGTGACCCTCGATACACCTGAGCTCATGCGCGACGACGTGCAGGAGTGGATTGAGGAGTGGGCCTATACTCGGGGCGTGACCGGGACCTCCTCCACGAACCCCTCCGCTGGCGGGCCGATCCGCAGCGGGGCCGAGTACATCGAGAGCCTGCGAGGGCGCAACTTGGAGGTGTACCTGCTGGGCGAGAGGGTCGTGGAGCCGGTCGACCACCCGGTGATTCGGCCGTCGATCAACGCGGTCGCCGAGACCTACGAGTTGGCCCTGCGCGAGCCCGAGCTCGGGAGCGTGATCTCGCCCTTCACGGGCGACCGAGTCAGCCGCTTCCTACACGTGGCTCGCTCGACCGACGACCTGGTCCGCCAAAACAAGATGCAGCGTCGCCTCGGCCAGCTGACCGGGACTTGTTTTCAGCGCTGCGTGGGCATGGACGCGCTCAACGCCCTGCACTCGCTGACCTACGACATGGACGCGGCGTCCAAAGCCGCCGGTGCCCCGAGCGAGTATCACGCCCGGTTGTCGGCCTTTGTCGAGCTGTGTCAGGTGGGCAACTTGGTGGTCGGGGGAGCGATGACCGACCCCAAGGGCGACCGTGCCAAGGCTCCCCATGAGCAGGCCGACCTCGACCTCTTTTTGCGCGTGGTCGAGCGCCGCGCCGACGGTCTCGTCGTTCGCGGCGCCAAGGCTCACCAGACCGGCTGCATCAATTCGCATTGGATGGTGGTGATGCCGACCATGCGCCTGGGCCCCCGAGATCGGGACTACGCGGTGATCGGAGCGGTGCCCGTGGACGCGCCGGGGATCCGCTACATCTATGGGCGCCAGAGCTGCGACACCCGAAGCCTCGAGGCCAGCTCCCTGGATACGGGCAACCCCGGGTTTTCGGGTCAGGAGGCCCTGGTCGTGTTCGAGGACGTGTTCATCCCCTTCGAGCGTGTGTTCATGGACGGGGAGGTCGAGTTCGCGGCGACCTTGGTCGAGCGCTTCACCTGCTACCACCGCCGCTCCTATGTATGTAAGTCGGGGGTCGGCGACGTGCTGATCGGGGCGGCGGCGACGATCGCCGACTACAACGGTGTGCCCAAGGTCTCACACATCCGCGACAAGTTGGTCGAGATGACTCACCTCAACGAGACCATCTACGCAACCGGGATCGCGGCGTCATACCAGGGCCACGCCTTGCCCTCTGGGGCCTATATCAGCGACGAGATGCTCGCCAACGTGTGCAAACACCACGTCACCAAGTCACCCTACGAGCTCGGGCGCCTGGCCCAGGATATCGCGGGGGGGTTGGTGGCGACCCTGCCCTCGGCCGCGGATCTCGAGTCGGAGGTGGTCGGTCCGCTGCTGCGCAAGTATCTGGTGGGGCGGGGGGACGTGGCTGTGGAAGATCGCTGGAAGTTGCTGCGGCTGATCGAGAACATGACCTTGGGTCGCAACGCGGTCGGCTACCTGACCGAGTCCATGCACGGGGCGGGCTCGCCCCAGGCCCAGCGGATTCAGATCGGCCGACAGATGCAGCTGGGATACAAACGCCGCCTGGCCAAGACCATCGCCCGAGTCAGCGAGGAGAGCCTGGCTCAGGACGCGGACCCGGCCGAGGATGGGAACTACTTCAAGCGGGTGTTTGCGCTGCGAGATGAGGACCCGGTGGGCTGAGCCCGGGTCTCCGGTGCGCTCGGGCTCAGATCAGCACTCACACTCGTCTTCGCCGTCGTAGCTGCGAACCGCGACCTGCAGTCTGTAGGCGTAGGTCGCCTCGAGTGTCGGACCGACCACGTGGAGGAGCAGGTCCTTGCTGTAGTTCCCGCCCGAGCCGTGCATGTTGATACGGCCCGATTGGCTGGTCTGCGTGTCGAGGAGTGTCTGGGTCTCGGCATCATAAACTTCGACCTTCATGGCGTTTTCAGGGGCGTCGGGGAGCCAGGGCTGGTCACAGCCGGCGCCGCACCAGCTGCTTCCCATGACGATGCCGTCGATGTGGATGTAATTGACTTCGTAGTCGAGTTCCTCAATGGAGACGCCGTACCAGTCGCTCTCGCCGGAGCACAGGTGAGCAACGATGGACGTGTAGGCTCCACCATCAAAACCACCAAATATATTGTCCCAGGGTATGATGGAGGGAGTGTCGGGGAGTCGTTGACCTCCCAGAGGTCGTTCTCGATGCAGTCGTTGACTCCCGTGTCCTCGGATTCGGACTCGCCGGATTCGGACTCGCCGGATTCGGACTCGCCTGATTCGGACTCGCCTGATTCGGACTCGTCGGATTCGGACTCGTCGGATTCGGACTCGTCGGATTCGGACCCGTCGGATTCGGACCCGCCGGATTCAGACTCGTCGGATTCGGACTCGTCGGATTCGGACTCGCCGGATTCGGATTCGCCGGATTCGGACCCGCCGGATTCAGACTCATCAGATTGGCTGGTGCTGGTGCTGGTGCTGGTGCTGGTGCTGGAATTTGTTTCAGACTCTGTGGAGTCGTCCCCGGAGCTCGTGTTTGTCGAATGGTCCGAATGCTCGGTGTTCGAGTCGGAGGGCGGGGTGCAAGCGAGGGCCAGCAGTGAAAACAGGCCGATAGGGAGGACTAGGGAGGACTCTCCGCGTCATGGAGTGGAGGTAACACACCACCATGGGGCATCCAACTTGGTCTTTCGATCAGAACGCGAAATCGCTCATGTTCGTCTTGGCGGTCGACGAGCGGTCACAGAGGCGGCAGGAGCCCGAGTTGTGCACGCTGACTTGTCTGTGCCTGTTCAGCTCGAAGGTCTGCCGAGAGATGTTTCCAATTGGTTGAACGTGTTTCCGACCGGTTGAATGTATTTAGTATGAGATCGGCCCGACCTCGTCGACGAGCGGAGAGGCCCTCCGATCGATGTCGAGGGCCGACTGGAATGTCGGGCTCAGCACTCACACTCGTCTTCGCCGTCGTGGCTGTTGACCCACAGGTGCAGGTTGTAGTCGTAGGTCGCCTCGAGTGTCGGACCGACCACGTGGAGGAGCAGGTCTTTGCTGTAGTTCCCGCCCGATCCGTGCATGTTGATACGGCCCGATTGGCTGGTCTGCGTGTCGAGGAGTGTCTGGGTCTCGGCATCATAAACTTCGACCTTCATGGTGTTTTCAGGGGCGTCGGGGAGCCAGGGCTGGTCACAGCCGGCGCCGCACCAGCTGCTTCCCATGACGATGCCGTCGATGTGGACGTAGTTTAATTCGTAGTCGAGCTCCTCGATAGCGAAGACGTACCAGTCGCTCTCGCCGGGACACAGATGAGCTGCGAGGTCCGTAGAGGTCGAATAGAGATAGAAATTGGTCCAAGGTATGGAAGCGGGGGTGTCGGGGGAGTCGTTGTCTTCCCAGAGGTCACCCTCGATGCAGTCGGGGACTCCCGTGTCCCCGGATTCATCAGATTCATCAGATTCATCAGATTCATCGGATTCATCGGATTCTGATCCTTCAGATTCTGACTCATCGGATTCGTCGGACTCGGATTCTGAGCCTTCAGATTCGGATTCATCGGACTCGGACTCCGAGTCTTCATGTTCCGAGTCGTCAGACTCCGAATCGCCGGATTCCGAGTCGTCAGATTCGGTGGTGCTGGAGTTTGAATTTGTTTCAGACTCTGTGGAGTCGTCCCCGGAGCTCGTATCTGTCGAATGGGCCGAAGAGTCGGTGTTCCCGTCCGTGTTCGAGTCGGAGGGCGGGGTGCAAGCGAGGGCCAGCAGTGAAAACAGGCCGATAGGGAGGACTCTCCGCGTCATGGAGTGGAGGTAACACACCACCATGGGGCATCCAACTTGGTCTTTCGATCAGAATGCGAAATCGCTCATGGTCGTGTCGACGGTCGTCGGGTGGTCACAGAGGCGGCGGGAGCCCGAGCAGCCCGTGGTGAAAGCCCTCACGACGCCTCGCTTGGCCCTTCCGCCGATGGCAGTGTTGCCGAAACTTGCAGTACGCCCGGTACAGCGGCGTTTCAGCGCCTCGCCCTCGACGGAAAATCCGGCGCGAGGCGACGCGATGGCTTTCACCACGGACTGCTAGTCCTGCATGCTGGCTTGCCTGTGCCTGTTCAGCCCGAAGGTCTGCCGAGAGGTGTTTCCAATTGGTTGAATGTATTTAGTATGAGATCGACCCGGCCTCGTCGACGAGCGGAGGGTCTCAGGTCGATGTCGAGGGCCGGCTGGAGTGTCGACTCAGCACTCACACTCGTCTTCGCCGTCGTAGCCGCGGAGGTTCAGGTAGAGGTCGTAGTCGTAGGTGGCCTCGACCGTCGGACCGACGAGGTGGATGAGCAGATCGTCGCTGTAGTCGTCGCCATAACCGTAGATGTAGGTGCGACCCGACTCGCTGGTATGGGCCTTGAGAAGCTCGAGGGTCTCGGCATCGTAGACTTCGACGGTCATCCCGTTCTCGGCTGCTTCCGGGAGCCAGGGCTCTCCGCAGTCGGGGCCGCACCAGCTGCTGCCGACGGCGATGCCGTCGAGGTGGAGGGCGTAATAATCGAATTCGAGGTCGATGACGGGGAGTCGGTACCAGTCGCTCTCACCGGGGCAGAGGTGGGCGTCGATGTGGACGTGAGCGTCGTCTTCGCTGGTGTTGTCCCAAGGTGTGTCAGAGGCGTTCTCGGGCAGGTCGTTGTTCTCCCAGGCGTCGTTGTCGGCGCAGTCGGGCATGCCCGTCTCGCCGAACTCCTCGGAGCCGGACTCTTCAGAGTCGGTCTCGGCGCTGGACTCTTCAGAGTCGGTCTCGGCGCTGGACTCTTCAGAGTCGGAGCTGGACTCTGAAGAGTCGGATTCCGAGCCCGAATCACTCCCTGTGTCCGTGGAGCTGGAGCTGGAGTCGGACTCCGATTCGGACTCGGTGCTGGTCGTGTCCGTGTCGCTGGAGCCCGAGTCGGCGGAGGTCGAGGACTCGGTGTCCGTGCTGCTGCCTGCGCCCTCGCTGGTGTCTGCCTCCGACGGTGTGTCACAGGCCAGGGCGAAGAGCGGAATCAGGGCGGCTGTGGAGAGGGAGCGCAGCATCGTGAATCCTTGGTATCACGCGGCTGTGGGCCTGGACACTGGTCGCAACGCCAGTCTCCCCCTGTCGCCAGGGTCGGGGGTACTGGCACTCGAAGAGGCTCGGAGGCCGGTCTTTCGGTCGGTCGGTCGGTCGGTCGGGGATTGCGCCGCGTTAGACGTCGAGGATGTGTTCGTCGTCGAGGATCATGGGTGTCGCCAGTTTGCTGGCATCCCAGCGCACGACTGATCCGACAAACATGATAGCGAGCACGAGCGGCCCCAAGACCAGGCCGCCGACGACCAGGTTGGTCTCGCTCAGGGCGAAGGCCTTGGCGAAGTGGCTGTCACCCGCGAGCAAAACCACGACTTGGCTGCTGGCGAGCAGGCCGGCCATCGCCGGCGGCATCCATCGCAGCCATAGATCGGGGCTCGCGCTCCGACCAAAACGCATGGTGACGCAAACCATGGCGGTGAAGCCCACGATCACGCAGACCGAGAGGCGCAGAAGATCGAAGAGCTCGACCCGGCCGATGGCGAGCAGGCCGAGGCTGGAGAGGCCCACCACCCACAGGTGCCAGCGCCACTCGACGTCGACCTCTTCGGGGATCCAGCGTCGCCACAGAGAGATCATGAGAGCGACGGCCATGAGCGCGCTGAAGTAGGCGATCGGCAGGGACACGAGCACGCTCGCGGCGATCTGATCATCGGCCGGGGCGCACGCGGCGAGCGTGAAGGCGAGACCGCCGAGGGCGAGGGGCCGGGCGGCTCGGGGAGAGGCGCCCAGGCGCTTCGAGATCCGGTCGCGCTTCGAGACCCGGTCGCAGGTTCGGCCCAGACGCTTCGGGCGTTTGGGCTTCAGGCACAGCGCGGGTCGTCTCGATTCGGCGCTCACGGTTGGGGACGCTACCAGCGGGCTCGAGCCACGAATGTCTAGGTTGGGTCTCAGAGCATGCGCGCAGCGTTTCGCGGTGCTGCGCAATCGATCTCGCGGCTGAATTGAAAAGGCCGCCCTCCGTACTCGGAGAGCGGCCTGTAAGTTGTGGGTTCAGCTCAGCTGCTGAAGGTCCAGGTGAACGAGGCGGCGCCATCGCGCATGTCGCCGTCTTCGATCGCCAGGCCCTCGATGGCCTTGACGATGCAAGCGCTGACCTCGGGGGAGGCGGTCGACGCATCGGTCGCCGTCGCACCTTGGATCGTGCCGGTCTTCTTGGCGACGGTGAAGTCGATGACGGCCTTGCCCTCGGCGCCGCCGAAGCAAGCTTCGATCTCGGCGTTTTTGGTGTCGACCACGCTGCGGGTGACCTTGCGGTAGTCGTCGGGTCCGCGCGCGATGCAGGCGGTGGTGACGAGCGCCAGGCCGGCGCAGAGGAGGGTGCGGGGGAGAGTCTTTGTACTCAACATGATGATGACCTCAGGACCCGGGGACGCCGCGGGCGCCGCCCTCTTCTTGTTTGAGGATCTTGAACTCGACGCGCCGGTTCTCTTCTTTGCCGGAGTCGGTCGACTCGTCGGCGATCGGCTCGGTCTCGCCCATGCCCTCGGAGCCCAGGCGAGCCAGATCGATGCCCTTGTCGGCGAGGTAGAGCTCGACAGCGGCGGCTCGGGAAGCCGACAACTCCATGTTGTGGCGCGCGCTGCCATCGGTGCTGGTGTGCCCGATGATGTCGATGTTCGTGATGTCGGGGTTTTCCCTCAACAACTTGACGACGTCGTTCAACAGCTCGTAGGAGCGGGGGTTGAGCTCGGCGGAGTCGTGACCAAACTGGATCTTACCGTCGAGGACGATGTGGTCGCTGGTCAAGCTGGCGTGGCTGCGCTCGGGCTTGACCTCCGGGGGAGGGGGGGGAGGCGCGGCGTACCGGACCGAATCGGTGAACGCAATCGGTCCACAGGCGGTCGACAGCAGGCCCAGGCCGAGAGCCACGCTCGTGAGCAGCGCGGTGGAATGCTTGGCTCGCATGGGGGCATTCGGACATAAGGCCACGCGCTTGGCAACCGTCCGCGCTCGAATCTGGCGAGAGGGTCCTCAGCCCGTCCTGGGGTGGGCCGGTTGAATAGGTCGCTCGACTCCACATCTGAGGCGATTGTCCCCACGGGCCGCCGGGCTCGAGCCTCATGTCGAGGTCGCCAGGGTCTGGCCAGTCGCGGTATATCCCTGCGCCCGTGCCCTCGCTTACGTCGCAGCCACCAGAGCCCGAACGTGGGGACCCGTCCGACCCCGAGGCACTCGAGGCGCTCACTCGGACCCAGGGTCGGTTGATCGAGCAGATCGAGCGTCGCGTCATTGGTCAGCGCGAGGTGGTGGAGCTGTTGTTGGTGGCTCTGTTCGCGGGAGGGAACGCCCTCTTCGTCGGTGTGCCCGGGCTGGCGAAGACGCTGCTGGTGTCGAGTCTCGCCGAGGCCATGGACCTCGAGTTCTCACGCATCCAGTTCACGCCGGACCTCATGCCCAGCGACATCACGGGCTCGGAGGTCCTCGAGGAGGACGGTGGGGGGCGACGCCGGTTTCGCTTTGTGCCGGGGCCGGTGTTCTGCAACCTGTTGTTGGCCGACGAGATCAACCGGACGCCGCCCAAGACCCAGGCTGCCCTGCTCCAGGCGATGCAGGAGGCCAAGGTCAGCGCCGGTGGCAAGACCCACCCCCTGCCGGCGCCCTTCCACGTGTTCGCGACCCAAAACCCGATCGAGCAAGAGGGCACCTACCCCCTGCCCGAGGCTCAGCTCGACCGCTTCATGGTCGAGATCAAGGTCGACTACCCCGACGAGGAGGCCGAGCGTCGGATCGTGGCCATGGGTCTGGGCGAGCCGACTCCCCTGACCCCGGTGTTGACGCCCGCGGAGCTGACCCGCCTCCAGGCCCTGGTTCGTCGCTTGCCCGTGCCCCCCTCGGTGATCGACCACGTGGTCGCCCTGATCCGTGCGACCCGCCCGGGCGAGTCGAGCTGCCCCGCGAGTTTGCGCGAGCTGCTGCGCTGGGGCGCTGGACCACGCGCGGGTCAGCAGCTCGTTCAGGCGGCGCGGGCTCGGGCGGCGCTGGCTGGGCGAGAGGCGGTGACGATCGCCGATGTTCGGGCGCTGGCTCCGGCCGTGCTCCGCCATCGCCTGGTTCCGAGTTTCGCGGCCGAGAGCCGCGGGATCGGGGCGGAGGCGCTGATCGAGCTGGTGCTCACCGCGGTTCCGGCTGCGAGCGAGCTGAGCGCACGCCGCTGAGCGCACGCCGCTGAGCGCACGCCGCTGAGCCCCGGGCGGGAGCGGCCGCCGGACTGGCTACCCAGACTGGCTAGTGGAGCAGGCGTCGGGCGCTGCGGGTGCTCAGCTGTACGCTCGCGGGCACACCCAGGGCCCGCGTCAGATCGGCGACCGCGTCGAGCTCGGCCTGGGCCCGATCTCCGCGTGGCCTGACGCTGGGTTTGCTCAGCAGCCGGACCCGGCTCATCTCGATATCGGCGGCCTCGAGGGCCGCACGGAACTCGGCCAAATAGGGATAGGCCGGCTCGCCCTTGCCGTGCCCGTCGGAGCCGCCGTTGACCCACAGCCACAGGGGATGCCCGCTCGAGCCGGCGGGTACGAGGGCCTCGAGCAGGTGAGTGGCCCGGGCCCTCTCACCGTGTTCGCGCAGGTCGTAGCGCTCGACCGCGAGCGCGCCATCGAGGAGGCGGCGGGCGTAGACGGCGTCCCGGGCCATGTTCAGGGCGGCCTCGGGGAGGTCTCGGCCCCACACCCCCATGCCCTTGCCCTCGTCTCGGGACTCGTGCTTGTTGGGGTTCTCGACAAAGATCGGGATCACGGTGGTCTCGCGCAAGCTCGCGCCGAAGTAGGTGCGGTCGGAGGCCGCGATCCACTCGGCGCCGGTGGCCGCGACCTGCTCGGCCCCGCCCGGGGCAGCGTCGATCATGGCCTGGGCCGGGGCGGCGAGCATCTGGATCGAGCGTCGGGCGTTGCGGGTGCGCTGAGCCTGACCGGAGCCAGGGCCAGAGTCGGAGCCGCCAGAACCGGTGTCGCTGTCGAGGGCTAGGCGGGCCTCCGTGAACAGGCGCTCGCTGGGTGGGAAGCTGCCGAACATGGCCGCGGGGGAGTCGGGCGCGGCCCAGGCCGCGTCGTCCTCGAGGGCCGGCGCGATCGGGGCCCGGAGCGAGGCGCCGGCCATGGTCTCTGCGACAGCCACGCTGACCCAGCTCGGGGGCATCATGAGCGCGCGGGGAGACTGGAGTACGGGGTGGTCCTGCTGGCTGAACAGGGAGTCGCGCAGGACCACCAAGCCGGACACGCCGGCGGCCCAGCGCCGCCAGTCGAGGGCCGCCTCTTCGCCCGCGCGGTACAGGCCCGGCTCCTCACCCTGGCCCCCCTGGAGTGGGCCGCGGAAGCTCTTGTTGTTGCCTTCGTAGACGAGGTCGCGATAGCGGGCGGCCACGGGCAGACCGGCCCGGAGCACCAGGTGTTCGTAGCGCGAGGGCGCGTCGAGGAGTGGGGTCTCGTCGATGTCCGGGCGCCCGGGGTCGTCGACCGGAGCCGGGGTCAGCGGGCCGGGGCTCGAGCCCCGAGTCGGGTCATCGGATGGGTTCTCGGTCGGGTCCGGGTCGAGTTCGGCAGCTCCCTCGTCGGCCAGGCTCGAGTGCCCGTGGACCGGGTCCGGCGTCGCGGCTTCGAGGTCGTCTGTGGCCGGGCGACAGGCGGCCAGAGCCAGAGCCAGAGCCAGAGCCAGAGCCGGCAGCGAGCCCACAGTCATGGCTGGAGCCAGGGGGGAGCGCAGGAGAGACAGCCGGAGCACGATCTGGATGTCCCACGCTTCGCTGGCCAGGCCAAGGGCGGCCGGGTATACCGACCCTGCGCGGTGAGCAGCGAGCGAGATCCGATTTTGCGGTTGATCCCGGCGAGCCTGCGGGCGGCCCTGGGCCGGCGGGAATTGGTGCTCCGGCGGCCGGTCTCGGGTCTGCGCCACGGTGCGCACCGATCGCTGCGCGCGGGGGTCGGCCGTGATTTTCGAGACTACCGGCCCTACGTGCCCGGCGACGACCCTCGGCGCCTCGACTGGCGGGCGGCGGCTCGGTCTCAGCGCCTGGTCGTCCGTCAGACCGAGAGCGAGGAGGAGCTCGATCTGCTGCTCCTGCTCGACGGCTCCGGAGGCATGGCCTACGGGGAGGGTGAGGCCCACAAGTGGACCCGGGCGGCGAGCTTGAGCGCGGCCCTGGCCAGCGTGGCCCTGCGCCAGGGGGACCGGGTCGGTCTGGTCCTCGGCGCGGGGGCGGAGGTCGATACAAGCCTGCTCGCGCCGGTAGCGAGGCGTGCTCGGCTGCGGAATCTGGCGGCCCACCTGGTCGCCCACACGCCGAGGGGAGACTGCCCCTGGCCCGAGCTGCTCGCCCGGGTGGCGCCTACGCTGGGCAGCCGACGGCGGTCGCTGGTGGTCGTGGTCTCCGACTTCTTGGATCCGGGGGGGCCCAGTTCAGGTTCGGGTTCAGGTTCGGGTTCGGGGGAGGACGAGGGTCGGGCAGCCGACGCCGCGCTGTTGGGGGGGCTCGGGCTGCTGCGCGCGGGCGGCCATGACGTGGTCCTCCTTCAGGTGTTGCACCGCGACGAGCTGACCTTCCCCTGGGATCGGGCGCGGGTCCTGGAACTCGAAGATGCACGCGGCCGTCGAGCGCCGGTCGAGGGTCCAGGGTCCAGCCTCAGGAGCGACTACCTCGAGCGCCTGGGGGCGCACCTGAGCTGGCTCGAGGCCCGCTGCGAGCGCGAGGGCCTGGCCTTGGTCCGGGCGGTGAGCGACCTCGAAGCGCCGACCCAGATCCTCGATCTCCTGGCCCAGCTCGCTGGAGAGCGCCGGGGAAATATGGGTATGGGAGCAGGGGAGGGAGGACCGTGAATTTCCTGTCCCCACTCGCTCTCTTGGGCCTCCTGGGCCTGGGCCTGCCGCTCGCGGCTCACCTCCTCGGTCGGGAGCGGCCCGAGAAGGTCCGCTTCGCGGCGGTCCGCTTCGTGCGTCCCCAGGAACCCGTGGTCAGCCAGCGCCGCCGGGTCCGGGACTGGCCGCTGCTCCTGCTTCGGCTCCTGTTTTTCGGGTTGCTCGTGCTCGTGCTCGCCCGTCCGGTGGTCGGCAATGAGGCGGCCGTGGCCGTGCTCGCCGAGCCCCACGACGCGGTCATCGTCCTCGACGCTTCAGCCAGCATGACCCTGCGCGTGGACGGGCGCAGTGAACTCGAGCGTGGGCGTGAGCAGATCGAGCGCCTGCTCGACGCGCTCCCACCCGGCTCCTCTGTGGGCCTGGTGATCTCGGATCCGGGGGCCCCCTCCAGCGCGCGCGCGCCCGTGGCCGAGGGGGCGGGCCAGGTCCGAGCGACCCTCGACGCATGGTTCGAGGGTCGCTCCAGTCCGGGACCGCGACCGGGACCCTGGGCTCTGGTCGAGGCTCTGCCGCGCGCGGCGGACATGCTCGCCGAGGTCGGTCGTGGTCAGGGTGAGGCTCGACCCCGGGTCATCTACGCCGTCGGCGATCCGACCGCGCGGGGCCTGGGCTCCCTCCCGGGGCAGGTCGAGGGCGTGATCACGGTGATCCCCGTACCGACCCGGGGCCGCGCGGGTGAGCAGCCGCCCCCGCCACCCGAGCATCTGGGCATCCGTTCGCTGAGCTGGGAGCCCGCCCCGGAGCTCGACCCGCGGGCGGTCCGAATCCAGGGGGTGGTCCGGCGCTATGCCAGGGAGCCCGGGGAGTCGGGGGAGTCAGGTCGGGCACGGCGCTCAGCCGAGGCGCTCAGCGTCGAGGTCGTGCTCGAGATCGGTGATCGAGAGGTCGCGCGAACCCGGGTCGAGCTGCCCCCGGCCAGCGAGGCCGCGATCGAGTTTGTGCACAGCATGGCCGAAGACCCGGCGGCGAGCGCAGACCCGAGCACACAGATCGGCGCGCGTGCACGTGTGCGACTGCTGGTCGACGACGACCCCCTGCCCTTCGACGACCGTCGGCACCTGTGGCTCACGGTCGGCGAGGTCGCGGAGGTCTTGGTCATCAACGGTGACCCCAGCGAGTCCCGGATCGACGACGAGATCTTCTTTTTGTCGACGGCCCTGTCCAACAGCGACCTCGACGAGCGCCTCGAGCTTCGGGGCATGGCCACGGACCAGCTCGAAGATCGCCTGCGAGGCAGCGAGCCCGGCGTCGATCCTCTGGCCGGGGTCGACGTCTTGGTGCTCGCCAATGTCCGGGCCCTGGCGCCCGAGCTGGCCCCGCTGATCGTCGAGAAGGTGCGCGCGGGCATGGGCCTGTGGATCACGGTCGGCGACCGGGTCAGCGCGGCCGAGTACAACGCGCGCTTCGGGGCACTCCTGCCCCTGCTGCTGCGCGAGGCGGTGTTTGCTGGAACTGCTCCCGGGCGCACGGAGGCCCGGGGCGAGGCCCTGGCGCCGGTCGAGCTCTCGCACCCCATGTTCGCCGGGCTCGAGGATGGTGTGGAGCTCGAGTTCGGGTCGGCTCGGAGCAAACGAATGTTTCTCCTCGAGCCCGACCCGCGACGGGGGGCGGACATGGCCCTGGCCTTCAGCAGTGGGGCGCCGGCCCTGATCACCCGGGAGTTCGGCGATGGGCGGGTGGCGCTGCTGACCACGAGCGTCGACCGAGACTGGGGCGACCTCCCGCTGCGCCCGGGGTTCGCACCTTTGGTCACCGCGCTCGCCTCGTGGCTCGCGGGCGCGGAGGTCGACGGGGCGCGCAGCTCCGTGCCCGTGGGCGGCCGCAAGGTCCTGGCTCGGGCCCTGCCCTACGCGGTCTCGACCCCTGGAGGTAGGAGCGTTCCAGTCACGCCGGTGGGGGAGGAGCTCGCCGTGTTCGAGGCCAACGACCGACCGGGGCACTACAGCGCGAGCGCCCGCGGGGCGAGCCAGGGTTTTGGAGTCGAGCGCTTCATTGTCGAGGTCGACGAGCGCGAGGCCGACACCAGCCCGGTGACCGTGGCAGCGGCGCAGCTCGATGCGGAGGCGGGGACCGTGGTGATCTACACACCGAGGTGGCGCGAGCTGGCGATGCTGGTCCTGCTCTTGCTCGGGATCGAGAGCGTCGTGCGTTGGTGGCTCGGCCGATCGACGACCCAGCGCTGAGCGCTCTGCTCGTGGGCCCGATCGAGCTCGACCCCGGGTGGACTCGGGTATGCTCTGAGCAGTGGGCGCTTGGGATGAGCACGAGGCGGGTCTGCGCCTGAGTGACGAGAGCGATTGCGAGGTCAAGGGGTTGGCCCTCGATACGATGCGCCGCTACCTCATCGAGCGTTATGGGGAGCCAGGGTGGGGGAGCCTCGTGGCGACCTTGCCACAGGGCACCCGAGCCCTCATCGCCGAGGTCGAGATCAACGAGTGGTACCCCGAGGCCGAGCTGCGCCGGCTGGTCACGGCCATCCATGCCCAGCTCGCGGAAGGAGACGACCAGCGCTTTCGGGAGATTATTCGTGCGCTGGCCCTGGGAGGGATCAACCGCGTATTCCGGGCCCTGCTCGGCCTGAGCTCCGCGCGTTTTGTGCTCGAGAAGGTCCCCGTGATCTGGACGCGTCTGCGTCGAGGTCCGAGCGTCGTGACCGTCGACGCCACCGACGACACCCGGGTGCTCATTCACTATGAGGACTTTCGTTATTGTGGTGATCCGATCTATCGTCAGTTCTCGATCGCCAACTGCCAGGCTCTCGTGGTCGCCGCCAAACAGGCCGTGCCCAAGGCCAAAGTGGTGATCTGGGACGACGACTCTATGACCCTCTCTTTTGAACTCCCCGGCCGCAGCGGCGATTCGGACAGCGCGCGGGTCCGGCCATGAACAGCCCCCTCGAGCTCGCCACCGAAGCCCTGTTATTGGGGGTTCACGTCCTCGGCGGGGGTGTGTGGGTGGGCGCCATGGTGTTCTCGATCTTCGTGCTCCACCCTCGGGCGGAGCTGTTCTTCAGCTCCGACGCCGACTTCGAGGACTTCATCTTCACGGTCGTCCACGGCGCGCGCTGGAAGGTGTTCTCCGGGGTCGTGGCGATCTTGCTCTCGGGCGTGGGGCTCAGCGTCTGGCCCGGGCACGGCCTCGACTCGGATCCGGTCTGGATCGCCGCCTACGTCGCCAAGCTGGCCTTGTTCTCGGTCGCCGCCGGGAGCTTCGTATACGTCTCGTGGGTGCTGTGGCCCAAGCGGACCTTCGCCACGCCCGAGGAGCTGCCCGCGATCAAGGCCCACTTCATTCGTGTGGGTGTGGTCATGGTGGTCGCCAACGCCCTCAACATGGGGCTGGGGATCGCGGCCCACGTGTGGCGGACAGCGGCCGGGTAGCCCACGAATCACGGATGGTCTGCGGCGCTACACGGACCCGGTCTCGGTCCCGTGTGTAGAGCTCCCGTCGAGGCGCGCATCCATGGCCACAACCGCGTCGTAGATGCTCCGGCGCTCGCTCGCCAGGCGCGGGCCGATGTCTGCCCGGGTCGTCAGGACCCACAGACCGCGGGCCCGATCGAGGAGGTCTGCGACGCGCTCGGTGAACAGCATGGCGGCCCAGCCACTCAGGGGCGCAACCACGAGGCCGACGAGCACGGTGAGGGCCACAGGGCCGCCCAGGCGGGCGCTGACGACCCCGGCGGCGGCGGCCATGAGCGCCCAGGTCAGGGGGAAGAGCAGCAGCCCGGCGGCGAGCTTGAAGGTTGCGAGCACGGCGGCCTCGTCCTCGTCTCGGCTGGCGACCCGGGCGCTGAGCCAGCCCACGCCGCGGTAGGCCGGCCAGTGAGAGAGGATACCCAGCAGGCTCAGGGGGGCGCTCAGGGGCAGAATCAGGGCGTGCCTGAGCACATAACGGACGACGGCGCGGCGCGGGATCGTGGGTGGGTGATCGAGGGGCAGGCCGAGCATGGAGTGCTCGGCGGCGTAGGCTCGGATCCGGGCGACGAGGGCCTCGACGGCGTCGGGATCGCGGGCACGCATCTGTCGGTAACCGGCGAGGAGCCTGCGCTTGGTCCCGAAATCGCCGAGCTCCGGGTCGACGGGGGGGGCCGGCGGGTCGTGGTCGTGTCCGGAGCTCGGGCCCCACTCGGGCAGCTGGGCGTCCCGGCGGGCGCCGGCCAAGATCCGTTCGGCCTGATCGGCGAGCCGCAGGAGCTCGGCGTCTCGGGCCTGGAGGGTGACCGCGGCGAGGCCGGCCTCGATGGTGGCGTTGAGGTTTTCGACGGCTTCGGCGGGCGGGCGGAGGTCGGCGTCGAGTTCGATCTGGGGCGTGGCGATGGGCTCGCCGTAGATCAACATGGCGCTGCTGCGAAAGCGCGTCTTTTGGCTGTAGTGCAGGCCTACGGGGAGGATGCGTACAGGACTCGGGGTCGGTGCAGCGTCGCGCGAGGGGCGGGCGCTGGCCGAGAGGGCGATGCGGGCGGCGCCGGTCTTGATGGGCTTGAGGGCGGGGTCGCTGTGTGAGGTGCCCTCGGGGAACAGGGCCAAGACCTCAGCGCCGCCGAGCAGGGTGATCGAGCGCTCGATGATCTCCCGGTTTTTGCTGGTGTCGGCGCCGTCTTGCCTGCGGTAGACGGGCAGACAGTTGAAGGCCCGCACGAAGCGGCGGACCATGAAGGTGTGGAACAGGGGGGCCTTGGCCAGAAAGGTCACCGGCCGGGGCGAGCGACACAGAATGAACAGGGGATCGATCAGGCCGTTGGGGTGGTTGAGCACATAGAGCAGGGGGCCCTCGGCGGGGACCCGGTCCCGGTCGACGCTGTCGATGCGCCGAAAGAACAGGCGCAGCAGGAGCTGGCACAACGCGGTGAACAGGGCCCGCATGGCGCCCGCTCAGCTCGCTGCGTCTGCGCCGGTTTCGGCGCTGGTCTCGGAGTCGGTCTCGGGTTTGCGGCCCTGATCAGGGTGATCTGGGTGATCTGGGTGATCTGGGTGATCTGGGTGATCTGGGTGATCTGGGTGATCTGGGTGATCGCGCAGCCACTTGTTCCAATAGGTGGAGCACATGGGCCACGAGCGCAGCACGTTGTGCTCGACGGCGCGCTCGATCAGGCCGCCGACGGCGAGCATGCTGCACTCGATGCGCAGCTTGGTCCGCCAGCGCATGTGCCCAGGCCCGTTGGGCTCGGCCCACATGTGGCCGCGGATCCACATGCGATCGCCGAGCACCGTGGTCCGGTGGCGAAAGTGGAACTCGGCCGTCGACCGGTTGAAGCGGCCCCACTCCTCGTAACCCAGGCGCTCGCCGATGAGCTTGGCGACCTTGCGACCCCCACCTTGACCGCCGAAGTCGAGGCGTGGGTGGGCGGCGATGTTGCGGATGATCTCGCGCTCGTCGCTGCGGAACTCGGTGATCGTGGGGACTTCCCAGCGCAGCCCGTGGATAAAGCTGTCCCGGTTGAAGGTCTCGTCGAAGTAGAGCCGCCAAAACCGGTCGGGGCTGCAGTCGACCTCGAGGGTGATGTCACACGCGCGCACCGCCCACGGTGTAGCGCGTCGTTGGACGCTTGGATACCGCGGTCGAGAACAGCCGAGTCTCAGGCCGTCAGCGCGCCGATAGACACGAGTTTTGCGGTCGCCGCATCGACGAGCGCATCGCTCAGGCCGGCGAGTGGAGCGGGCAGAGCCAGGCCCTGGCGCCGGCCGAGGGCCGCCAGCTCGGCCATGGACGGCCTGTAGGTGCAGAGGCTGAACCCGTCGACGGTGCTGCGGTAGATCAGGACCGAGATCGGCTGAGGGCTGGGGATCGGTGCATCAGGATCGCCCTGCAGGGCCGTCAACATGGCGACCACGGGGAAGGTGTACAGGCGCACAAAGAGGCGCTGCTCGAAGCCGTCGGGGTCGTCTGCGGCGTCGGGCTCGGGCTCCAGGGGCAGGCCGGGGCCTGGGGCTCTCGAGTCGCTCGATTCAGTCGATTCAGTCGATTCAGCGGAATCTGCGGAGAAGCTCGCGCAGAACCGGCAAAATACATAGTCCGCCATCTCCTCGAGGAGCGGGGATTGGTCCGCCCCCTCGGGTCGCTCACGCCGCTGCGCCAGCCAGGTCGAGAACTGCTCGCCGACCCAGTTCGGGTCCCGGGCCACGCTCGGGTAGGCGCGGGCGTATTCGCGGGTCCACTGCGGCCAGGAGCCGGGGTGCAGGCGCTGGACCAGCCGGTGTACGGGCGCAAACAGCTCGCGCAACATCTTGTCGAAGTTGCGGCCGATGAGGACCCGATAAAAATCGAGGTTGTCGCTGCCCGAGGCGGAGGCGCCGAGCTGGGCCTCGAGCTCGGCGACGGGCTGCTCGTCGAACAAAAACGGAGCCAACTGCTCGTGAAAGCGCAGGTAGTCCTCCGCGCTCACGAGGCGACCTCGAGCTGGATTTCAGCCATGACCGCGCGGGCCAGGTCGGCCTGATCCAAGACCAGGTCGAGCTCGGGGATGAGCGTGTCCCACTCGATCAGCGTGGGGCGCGGGCC
>Ga0256845_1001638_pt1 | contig 17567 bp, 14 predicted proteins | sample RiftiametaG_FD_189101 | JGI IMG/M metagenome (GOLD analysis project Ga0256845, IMG submission 189101) | Tube worm associated microbial communities from hydrothermal vent at the East Pacific Rise, Pacific Ocean - Riftia | ecosystem: Host-associated > Annelida > Integument > Unclassified ...
TGTTCAACAATCAATGTTCCCCAATCTTCGGACTCTAAAAGCTTTTTTAATTTTTTACGATTATCGTTAACTCCACTTCCAACCTCTTTTATCACTTTCACTATTTGATAACCTTTTGCAGTTGCATAGTGTGTTAATCTTATCGCTTGTTCATCTAAATTTTTTATATTTTTATTACTTGATACTCTTGCATAAATAGCAACTTTTGTCAAATCAATATTTCTTTCATTTATAACTTCAATTAAAATTTGACCATCCCTGTTTTTAAAGCTATTTGGAATCTTCCCTGCATTAAATCTATTCCATGCTGTTCTATAGGTTACTGAATGGTTCTTTGCATAATCACATAATTTAATATACCTTTTCATGATGCTATCATATCATAGAATTATTTAATATTGTTTTAAATAATTTTCTATTGTTTCAGAGACATGTTAGAGATACTACTCTAACAGCAATTACTCCATCAATAGCTTCAATCTCTGCAATCACAGCATCACTCAACTCACCATCTAAATCTATAATATTAAATGCTATGTCATTTTTACTCTTGTTTAGCATATCACAGATATTTATACTGTTTTTTGCCAAAGTGGTTGAAATCTCACCGATGATGTTTGGAACATTACGATTTTTTATAGTAATTCTATGCTCACATACACCTCTAGGGAGTACACAGTTAGGGAAGTTTACAGAGTTTCTGATATTTCCATTCTCTAGGTAATCTTTTACTTGATTAACAGCCATAGTTGCACAGTTCTCTTCTGATTCTGCTGTTGATGCACCTAGGTGTGGGATTGGGATGATGCCTTTTACACCCAAGATATTGGCATTTGGGAAGTCGGTTACATAACATGAGACTTTACCTGATTTTAAAGCCTCTTTTAGGTCATTCTCCTCTACTAGTCCACCTCTAGCAAAATTCATAATCTTGATACCATCTCTCATCATGGCAAATTTTTCAGCATTAAATATATTTTTGGTACTATCTAATAGTGGTATATGGATAGAGATATAGTCAACCTCACCAAGTAGAGTCTCTAAACCCGTAGCTTTCTCAACTTCGCTAGATAGCTCCCACGCTGCATCTACAGATAGGTATGGGTCATAACCTACAACCTCCATACCTAACTCCAACGCTGTATTGGCAACCATCGCACCGATAGCTCCTAGACCTACAACACCTAGTTTTTTGCCTTTTAGCTCATTACCTGCAAAATTAGATTTGCCTTTTTCTACTACTTTTGATACCTCATCACCCTTATCAGCGATACTCTGTACCCACTCAACACCACCTACTACATCACGAGAGGCTAATAGCATACCTGTTAGGACTAGCTCTTTTACAGCGTTGGCATTTGCCCCAGGGGTGTTAAATACTACAATACCCTGCTCTGTACACTTATCTATAGGGATATTGTTTGTCCCTGCTCCTGCTCTAGCTATGGCTTTTAGACTACTTGGTAACTCCATATCGTGCATTTTGAAGCTTCGTAGTACAATAGCATCAGGAGCTAAGAACTCACTAGCTACCTCATAGCTATCTCTTGGAAATAGGTCTAATCCCTTTGGAGAGATTTTGTTTAATGTTAATATTTTTCGCATATTAGCTATTCTCTTTTTGGAATTGTTCCATAAAATCTACTAGTGTTTGTACACCTTCCATTGTCATAGCATTGTAGATAGATGCTCTAAGACCACCTATTGAACGATGACCTTTTAGTCCAATCATTCCTGCTTCTGTTGCCTCTTTGACAAATTTCGCCTCTAGCTCAGCATCATTCTCACTTCCACCATTTCTGATATTATATGATACATTCATAAGTGAACGAGAATCTTTTTGTGCATGACCTACATAGAATCCATTACTGTTATCTATTGCATCATATAGTAGTTTTGCTTTTGCCTCATTTTTTTGGGCTATTGCCTCGATTCCACCATTATCTTTTAGCCAATTCAAGATAAGGTTCAAAATATATATACCAAATGTTGGAGGAGTATGAAATAGTGAGTTTTTATCTGCATGAGTTTTGTATCTTAGGATAGTTGGAACACTCTCTCCTACTCTATCAATAAGCTCTTTTTTGATAATAACAATTGTTAATCCAGATGGCCCTGCATTTTTCTGAGCTCCTGCGAACATTAGGTCTATTTTTGACCAATCTACAGGATATGAAAATATATCACTAGATGCGTCTACTACTAGAGGTGCTTTTGTAGTTGGGTAATCTTTGTAACCTGTACCATAGATAGTATTGTTTGAAGTGATATATGCGTAGTCTGCGTCATCATCAAATTCTATATTCGATGGGATTCTATCATAAGTAGTCTCTTTTGATGAGGCTACAAGCTCAAAGTTTAGATTCTGTATCTTTGCCTCTTTTATAGCTTTTGATGACCAACTACCACTATCTACATATTGAACTTTACCACCAAGAGATAGATTCATAGGAACCATTGCAAACTGTAGTGATGCTCCACCTTGAAGTAACAACACCTCATAATCATCAGGAATCTTATAAAGCTCTCTCATCATTGAGATAGCCTCTGTATGTATATCATCATACATTTTTGAACGGTGAGAGGCTTCCATAACAGATAATCCCTCTCCTTTATAATCTACTAATTCTCTCTGTGCCTCTTCTAACACCTCTAAAGGGATTGCAGATGGCCCTGCACCGAAGTTAAATACTCTATTCATTGTTTCTCCAATTTTTTTTGACATTATCTCAAAAAAAGTTTAAACTAAATATAAAAAGAAACAAATTGCAACAGTTATTTCAATATCTTATCTGATACTACTACTCCATCTTCATCAGTATAGAGAAACTCACCTGCTCTAAATGCCACTCCTCCAAAATTTAACTCTATATCTCTTTTGGATTCTGCTTTTTTTGAGCTTTTTCTAGGGCAAGTACCTAAAGCCAATAGCCCAACTGGTATAGTTTTAGTTATAGCTATATCTCGTACAAAACCGTTGATTACTATACCTGACCATCCATTCTTTTTGGCAAATCCCATAAGAGTATCACCCACCACTGCACAGTATTTACCCTCTACATCGACTACAACTACTCTACCCTCTCCTCTCTCATCTCTAAGCATAGATACTAGGTCGCTGTTATCCTCATCTAGCTTGATAGTTACTATCTCTCCACTAAAACTATCTACACCTCCATATGAGACTAAAGGCATCTCTAGCATCTCTACTCCACCACCATACTCATCACATAAATCTGCTGTTGAAAAACTCATTTTTTTTCCTTTTTATTATAATTTTATCTCATGAAGCTTATTATAAGAGAGTTGTAGAGTATTTTTTATAATCATTTTTTTTTATCTTTAATGCTATTAAATCCAAAAAGTCCAAAAAAATCTAATTATACTTTATCAAAATAAAATTATAATCAGGGATAATAGTCATGAAAAATGGAACAATAGCACTACTGACACTAGCCATACTCTTTACAGGGTGCAAACCAAAGCCCTCTCCTTGGAATAGTTCAACTATTCTAGCAAAAAAAAATTTATGTAAAACATGTAGAGTTGATATAAGATAATATAAATACACTAATATATAATTCTTATATATAATATAAAATATTTTTAATACATAGATAGCTTTTTTTATGTATAATTAATTAACACATATTTCATTAGGGACAATTATGAGTAAAATAGATTTAAAAAAGAGTAAAATAGCAAAAGTTTTTATAAGCACTTCCCATAGAGAGCCTGATATTGGATTAGCTAGAAAGTTTAAACAGAAATTAGAAAATTTAGGACACAATATTTTTTTGGCAAAAGAGAGTATTGAGATTGGTGAGGAGTGGCAGAGCAGACTCTATGAGGAGTTGAATAGTTGTGATTATCTTCTGCTTCTACTATCTGAGAACTCTGTCAAGAGTGAGATGGTAGAGAAAGAGGTGGAGTGTGTCAAAAATCGTCAAAAAGGCTCAAACACTACTCCCACTATTTTACCTATTAGAGTAAATCTACCATACAATGTAAACTATGATTTGTCAAAGCAACTAGAAGAGATTCATCAACTTGATTGGGAGAGTGAAGCCGATACTCTAATGATTGTAGAGAAAATCTCTATTGCGATTACTCAAAATAGCCCTTTTGAGGTCTCAAAAGAGAGGATATTTCTAGTTCCATCAAAACTACCAATGCCAAACGCTCCTCTAATTTTGGAGCAACCATCAGGTACGGTAGCTCTCGACTCTCGCTACTATATAGAGAGAGAAAGCGATGATAGGTGCTATCAGCAACTAAATAGTAAATATACGCTTGTTAGAATCAAAGCACCTAGACAGTATGGAAAGACCTCTCTGTTGGCTCGATTTATATTGAGGGCAAGAGAGCAGAATTATAGAGTCTCCTCATTTAACTTTCAGGAGCTTGATATATCGATACTCAATAACTTAGATAAGCTATTGAACTTTATCTGTAAAATGACAGCTTATATACTAAAGGTAGAGGTTCATTTAGATGAGATGTTACTACAGATGTTAACTCCTAAGGTGATGGCTACTGTATATATGGAACAGATAATAGAGTCAATTGATAGACCTTTTGTCTTTGCTATTGATGAGGCAGATAGGCTTTTTAAATATGAGGATGTCTCCAATGAGTTTTTTGGATTAATTAGAGCATGGCATGAGAGAAGTAGAACAGACCCTCTTTGGGAGAAGCTCAAAATAGTTCTATCTCACTCGACAGAACCACTATTAGGAATCAATGATTTGAACCAATCTCCCTTCCATAATGTCGGTTTTGGAGTTGAGCTTCAACCTTTCCAGAGAGCCGAGATAATAGACCTAGCCTTTAGACATGGTATCGAGATAGAAGATAACCTAGATAGCTTCATAGAGCTTATTGGTGGTCACCCCTATCTATCGAGATTAGTTTTATATACGATGGTTGAGGAGAAGCAGAGTTTTGAGCATATCCTAAAAAACGCCTACTCCCAAAATAGTATCTTCTATGACCATATCAAGAGATATGTTTGGATAATCAATGGCAATAAGAGGTTAAAAAATACTATTAGAGAGCTACTTAATGGGAATATATGTAGAGATAATTATAGTTGCTATACTCTGGAGGCTACGGGATTGATTAGAAATAGGCTAGGCAGAGCTGAATTCTACTGCAAACTCTATCATAGATTTTTTAGTAAACTTATTATCTGAAAAATAGGGATAAAAATCCCTTTTATCTATTTTAAGTTAATTTTATAGATTTTTTACTATAGGTTTTTTTTTCTACTCTCCAAAAAACCAAATAGAAGTATTAGAGCAACTCCAAAATCTATCATAACATCAGCATAGTTAAATACAGCAAAATTAAAGCCACAATGCCATGCGACATAATCTACTACCCCCTCATAGACAAATCTATCATGTAGATTTCCAATCGCCCCACCTACTATTAATCCTATAGGGAAAGCATACTCTTTTAGGTATCCTTCATACAATACAAATCCTATTATACCTATGACTAGAAGAAGCTGTATCCACTTTAGATTATCTCCCAAAAAGGCTAACATTGAAAAAGCTACACCCTTGTTATAGTGAAGTTCCAAATCTATACATGAACCTTTTAATATAGTTGCATACTCCACACCACCTACAGACTCCATAGCCCAAATCTTGATATTATAATCTATAATAATAGTACCAATAGCTACCAATAGAAAAATTGTAATATATCTACTCATTAGACCAAGGCCTTTTTAAAGAACTCTACTGTCTTTTTCATCATCTTGTTTAGTACCTTTTTATCTTTTCCCTCTATGAGTATTCTCATTAGATTTTCAGTACCAGAGTACCTAACTAAATGACGCATACCCAGAGACTCTATCTCTTTGAAAAGCTCATCTACACCTTTAATCTTATCTATAGGTTTTTTTACAGATATTTTTATATTCTCCTGCTCTTGTGGATAGAGTTCAAATACATCAAATGCTTTGCTTGTTTTTTCATTTTTAGAGAGTATATATGAAAATGCCTGTAACGCAGAGACTAAACCATCCCCTGTCTTAGCAAAATCAGAAAATATAATATGTCCACTCTGCTCTCCTCCAAAATTGGATGAGGTCTTTTTCATTATCTCCAATACATGTTTATCTCCGACATCACTTCTCTCTAGTTTGATTCCATTGAGCTTTAGATACTCCTCTAAGCCCTGATTACTCATAACTGTAGCAACCACACTATCTCCAGATAGACGATTCTCATTTTTTAGATGAACAGCCAAAGCACCTATAAGTTTATCTCCATCGACCACTTCACCTTTTTCATCAACAACCACAATCCTATCAGCATCACCATCAAGTGCAATACCTATATCTGCACGAGTCTCAATTACCTTTTGAGCTACTTGTTCAGGGTGCATCGCCCCACAGTTTGTATTGATATTGAATCCATCTGGTTTATCTCCTATGACAATAATCTCTGCTCCTAACTCCTCTAATATAGTAGGAGCCACATGATAAGCAGCACCATTTGCACAGTCGATAACTATCCTCATACCAACTAGCGAAAGCTCTGAGGAGAATGAGTTTTTGATAAGTACAATATATCTACCAATAACATCATCTATTCTTTTTGATTTTCCTATCTTCTTGCCTGTTGCAAAACACTCTTCTACTCTCTCTCTATTAGCGAAGATAGACTCAATCATCTTCTCACTACTCTTGTCAAGTTTATTACCATGAGAGTCAAAAAATTTAATTCCATTATCATGAAAAGGGTTATGAGATGCTGTAATCATAATCCCTGCATCACAACGCATATTTTCTGTCAAAAATGCGATAGCAGGTGTAGGCATAGGCCCAATCTGTATTACATTATAACCTACAGCTGTAAGCCCTGAGACAAGTGCATTTTCTATCATATAACCACTTCGTCGTGTATCTTTACCTACCAAAATCTTATTAGTTTTTGCTTTATCTCTAAAATGTACCCCAGCAGCCATTGCAAGTCTCATAACAGTAAAAGCATTAAGCTTCTCACCTGCTAATCCACGAACGCCATCTGTTCCAAATAGTTCCATTAATTATCCCTTGAAGTTAATTAATAGTATTTTATCTAAAAAAAGCTATAATACGCCCATTTAATGAATAAGGTTCGTTTTGAGTGAAAATCTAATAGGTTATATTGATAACCAAGGAAATATTATAGACACACAGAGTGCTGATGAGTCATTTGATGGGAGAGCTATAGAGTATGACAACTCAGCAGAAGCTTTAGAGATAATCAGACACTCTACAGCACACCTCATGGCACAAGCAATTACACAGATGTATACTAATGCCAAATTTTTTGTAGGGCCAACTGTAGATGAGGGCTTCTATTATGACTTTAGAGTAGATGAAAAAATTGGTGAAGAGGATTTGAAAAAAATCGAAAAAACCATGAAGCAACTCATCAAAAAAAAGTACAAGATAGAGAAGTATGAAATAACAAAAGATGAGGCTCTAATCAAATTTGCAGATGATGACCTCAAACAAGCCGTACTTACTAGGATTCCTGATGGAGTAGTATCTGTATACAGACAAGGAGATTTCGAAGACCTATGTCAAGGGCCTCATGTTCCAGCACTTCGATTTCTACATAACTTCAAACTCACAAGAGTAGCAGGAGCATATCTTGGTGGAGATGAGACCAAAGAGATGCTAACTCGTATATATGGAGTGGCATTTGCTGACAAAGAGTCTCTAAAAGCCCATCTAAAAATGCTAGAAGAGGCAAAAAAGAGAGACCATAGAAAAATTGGTGCAGAGATGGAACTCTTTATGTTTGATGAGGAGAGTGGGGCGGGATTGCCTTTTTGGATGCCGAAAGGGGCAAGGCTTAGAAATAGACTAGAAGCAATTCTCCACAAAGCTCATAGAATCAGAAGTTATGAGCCAGTAAGAGGGCCAGAGATTCTAAAAGCTGATATGTGGCGAACAAGTGGACACTATGCCTGTTATGGTGAAAATATGTATCTAACCCAGATAGATGGTCAAGAGTACGGAATTAAACCTATGAACTGTATAGGACATATCCAAATCTTTAAGCAGACAGGAAAAAGCTATAGAGATTTGCCTCTAAAATATTATGAGTATGGTGTAGTTCATCGTCATGAAAAATCAGGTGTACTTCATGGACTATTTCGTGTACGAGAGTTTACACAAGATGATGCTCATATCTTCTGTACTCCAGAGCAGATTGCAGATGAGGTCATTAAGGTAGTAGAGTTTGTAGATAGTGTAATGAAACTGTTTAATTTTGAGTATACTATGGAAATCTCTACCAAACCTGACAAAGCAATTGGTGATGATGATGTGTGGGAGATGGCTACAGAGGGACTAAAGACTGCTCTTACTGAAAACAACTTATCATTTACAATAGATGAGGGTGGAGGAGCATTTTATGGACCAAAAATTGATGTAAAAATCACAGATGCGATTGGTAGAAAGTGGCAATGTGGAACTATTCAAGTGGACTTTAACCTACCAGAGAGATTTGGTGCAGAGTATATAGCAGAGGATAATACACGAAAACAGCCTGTTATGATTCATAGAGCAATTCTAGGTTCATTTGAGAGATTTATAGGAATACTTACAGAGCATTATGCAGGTGAATTTCCACTATTTTTAGCTCCTACACAGGTGATTATAGTACCTATCTCTGATGCACATATCAGTTATGCTAGGGAGCTTAAAAATGAACTAATGGGTATAGATATAGATTGTGAAATTTTTGATAAAAATGATAGCCTAAATAAGAGAATTAGAAATGCAGAGAAGCAGAGAGTCCCATTTGTGGTTATTGTAGGGGATGAAGAGTCACAAAATAGAACAGTTGCACTAAGAGATAGACGAAAAAAAGAGAGATATAACCTAAGTTTTGCTGAATTTATGGTATTATTAAGCAAACAACTAAATGAAGGTAAAATTTGAGTCGACAAAACAACAGAAATAACAGAGGAAGAAAGAAGCCAGACGAAACCATTATGAATGACAGTATCAGGGCAAGAGAACTAAGAGTTCTTGGTGATGATGGTGAACAGTTCGGAATTATTTCTCGTGATGAAGCAATGAAGATTGCAGATAACAAAAGGCTTGATTTGGTGCTTATCTCACCAGATGCAAAACCACCTGTAGCCAAGATTATGGATTACGGTAAGTACAAGTATGAACAAGAGAAGAAGAAGAAAGAGGCAAGAAAAAAACAGAAGACTATTGATGTCAAAGAGGTTAAATTCTCTTGTAAAATTGCCGATGGAGATATTGCTTATAAGGTAAAACATGCTAGAGAGTTCCTTGAAAAGGGGAAACATGTTAAACTTAGAGTATTTTTAAGAGGTAGAGAGATGGCTAATCCTGAGTGGGGAGTAGATGTTCTCAAACGAGTATGGCCAATGCTCGAAGATGTAGGAAATCTCGAACAAGATGCTAGGCGTGATGGTAGATATGTCAATATGTATGTAACACCTCTTAAGAAGTAAATATCCGATAGTTAAATAGTAAATATTTTTTATTATTTAACTATTCACTAAAAAAGCTCTCAAAAGCTTCCTATCAAAAAGATACCTCAAAGAGAAAAGAGCCATATTCTCATCAATATTAACTTTTTTTAAAATCTCTATCTGTTCTCTTAACCCTTGATACTCAATAGCTTCTAATTTTAAATCTCTAAAAACAAACCCCTCAATTATAGGAATAAACTCTCCTTTGAAACTATCCCTAAAAGCCATCATATATCTCATACTACTTTTACTATTAACTAAATTTGCCCCTATGCCACTTTGAACTAAGACAGTATATCTATATTGAGTAATATTAGAAAACATATCTACATACTCCTTTGGGGTCATATGATTGCTAAAGTAACCAGAGATATAGAGTGGTTTTTTATTTATCCTATTTAGACTATCGGCTAGAGTTTGGAGATAGTTTTTTAGGTGGATTTGTCTTGATTGCTCTTTGAAATTGGTATCGTCTATCTCATCATAGATATACCAACCCTCAAATATTTTGTACTTTTTGGCTATGAGATTGATTTTAATTGCCTGTTGGAGACTCTTTTGGAGTAAAATATCTAAATAGCTCTCTATATCCGTATCTCTATCTTCTAATTTTTTAAAATATCTATCATCTCCATATAAGCCTATAACTATTTGAATATTATATCGTTGAGCATTTTTTAGAATCTCTACAAGCCATCTATCATCTTTGACAAAATCTACCACTCCAAATCTACTCCATTGGAGTATGAGTCTCTTTATCTCCAATTTTTGCATATTTTCAAATATATAGCTCCAATCTATCTTGCCTTGGTCTTTTAATAGAGGTTGATAAAAGAGAGAATTTATATGTATATTGGCTCTATGATTAGAGATAGTATAAGTCCAAATAACAACTATAATGCTCCATATAGTAATATATCTAAACCTCATCTAATAGAGAAACTCCCATTGAAGTTTTACCACCTGTTTATCTTCACTATTTCCTGCATACTCTCCTCTTGCTTCTAGTTTAACTCTATTTATAAATAGTACATCCTCATATTTTGTCTCATCTGATTTTATATCCAAGGCTACACCTACTCCTATATCCAAATTTGTAACACTCTCTCTCTTCTCATTATCATTATTAAAACTCCCCCCTGTAGTTAGATATGGAGATATAGTTGCATTTTTACTAATCTTATAGCGTTTGCCTATCTCATAATTTCCATAACCAATTATACTATTTTTTTTGGTAAAATAACCACCATCAAGATAGAGATTTTGATATATATTTTTCTCTTTTGAGCTAGAGCTAATACCCATAGTTGCTCTAAGTAGTACCTCATCTCGGGATAGAGAACCTCCCTTTATCATCTTTTGTGCAGATATATATAGGTTTTTATCCTCTATAGGTTTTACTCTAATACCGACACTTGGTTGAACCGATTTTGAGATATTTTTATGATTGTGCAGAACCTCGGCGAAGAGTGTAGTGTTTTTGGGTAAAAATCTAGGCTGATAGGAGAGTTGAAAAGAGCCAAATCCATCATAGTTAGCACGGTTAATTGGTGATAGAGATTTTTTGCTTTTATAACTATCCAATCTGACAGATTGAGCCATATATGCGTGAAGTCTCTTTGAGGCGTGAATCTCTCTTTTTATACTCTTTAGCTCTTTTGGGTCTATCTTATCATCACCCATATCAATAGCCTTTTTAAAAGAGTCACTAGATTTATCATCTCTGCCCACTTGTTTATAAGCATACCCTAATGCTGTATAGTTTTTTGGTTCCATTGGCTCTTTTTGGGCTATATATTTAAAATTCTCAATAGCCTTTGGATATTTTTTCTCTCTTTGGTACATATATGCTAACTCTTTTCTATATTGAAGTCTATTGGGATACTTCTCTACAAACTTTTTCATCTCTTTTATAGCTTTATCCTCCTCTTTGCACTCTTTTAGAAGATGAATATATGCGTACTCATCATACTCACTACTCTCCTGTTCCAATGCTTTGCTATAGTTTGATAGAGCAACTCTACAGTTTCCATTTTTATATGCTAGTTTTGCTTTGAGTAGATAGTATTTTGAACTATAATCATCTGTTGATTGCTCATATTTATCTAATATTTTTTCTGCTCTAATATACTCTTTTTTTTCATAATAGTAGAGAGATGCCAACTCTAGTGCTATTGGAGCATCCTTTTTTAGCTCTAAATATCTACTCCAACTATCTATTGCTAAATTAGACTCTTTTAACTCCATATATAGATAACCCATATCTTTTAACAACTCACTATCATTTGGAGATAGAGTTGATGCCTTTGAGAGATACTCACTTGATAGTTTTTTTTTAGAGAGTTTTAGGTAGGAGTAACCTATACTCTTTAGAACCAAAGGGTCATCAGGATACTCTAATAGATATGCTTTTGCATACTTTATACTTTTTGAGTACTCTTTTAGAGTAGTGTATAGATGAGATATATTCATATATGCTGATGAGTCTATAGAGACTATATCTACTCTAGCTAGAGTCTCTCTTAGCTTCTCTTGGCTCTCTTTTTGGGCAAAATTTATCAACTCTAGTGTGAGATTTGTCTGTTGCTTTTTTGAGAGGCATGAGTAGGGATAATATCTCTGTAGTATCTCCTGCTCTTTTGCCTGATTATCTCTATAGTAGTCCAATAGAGAGAGAAGTGCCTCCTTTTGACACCCCCTCTTTAGTATATTTTTATATACCCTGATTCGTTTACTATTTTGACCACTTGCTTGATAAAAATTGAGTAGTCTTTTTTGATTTATTGGTGTAGTATTAGCATGATATAGAGCCTCTACATCACTATTTATCTCTTTTGCAATCTCTCTCGCCTTTTTGGGGTTCTGTTTTTTTAGATAATCGATAAGCTCAAGAGATAAAATAACTCTTTTGGGTTGAGGAATACAGCTATATGGATACTCCTTCTCTAGTAGTTTTCTCTTTTTAGTTAAGTTTTTTTTATAATAATCTAATAGATACTCCAGAGCATACTGATTACATCCATCTTTTAGTTTTGCTCTATAAATATCTACTATATTCTCATTTTGATTACTCAAGCTATATAGATATAATAGTCTTTTTTTGTTCTCCTCACTACCATTTATACTATATAATACCTCTACTTTTTGAGTAGCTTCCTTGTATCTTTTTAGCTTAAATAATAACTCCACCTGCCACTGTAGATACTCCTCTTTGTTTGGTAGTTCAGAGGCTAACTCATAAGCATAGTCACTATCATTTAGATTATCACTAATCTTTGACCATTTGAGAAGTTCATAAAGTGTCAGTTCTTTTCGATTTATGATTTTATCTATCTCTCTATATTTTTTCTCTTTTATATAGGCTTCGACTATAGAGAGCTTTGCAAAATAGGTATCATCAGGTTTGAGTTTATATTTAAGTGCTTGTTGTGCGAACTCTATTGCTCTATCATACTCTCCACTCTCTTTTGCCTTTTGAGCCTTGTTTAGATACATATATCCTAGATTAACATCTTTTGCTCGATGTATATATCTATCTATACAACTCTCATCTTCCTCTTTGATACATATTTTTACAAGTAGATTTACAGCATCTTGATTATCTGAATCAATCGTCAATACCTTATCTAACAAGGCTCTAGCCTCTTGAGTTTTCCCCTCTTTGGTCAGTTGATACGCTTTGTTGACTCTAGGATGAGTTCTAAAATCTTTGTACTCCTGTTCTATCCAAGAGTAGGCACTAAAAAGTGGATTTGAGAGAAGTAGTTCATTGAGTAGAAATCCTAGAATAATATATCTCATTATGCTACCTTTGCTATCTCTATCTCATCTGGAAACTCATGGTCTGTCTTATCCCACTTGACCTCTTTTTTCTGCTGACCTGCATTTTTATACTGTCCAAATGCTCGAAATAGTGCAAACATATTGACAATATTACCCCATATCAATCTAGGAATACTCAAAAAGGCTTGAAATATATCGTAGTGTTGATGTACAAAATAGAATCTATGAAACAACCGACTTCCCAAAAAGAGAGCATTAAAATAGATAAGAGTCCAAACCCAACTCTCTTGTGGAATAAAATCAGGAAAATGCCAAGCCTCTTGGTCTAAACTATAGGTCAAAGAGAGAAGTATCAGATTTAGTAGAATAATATAGGCAAAGAGATTAGCAGGGTGTGTAAATATAGCTTTTCTATCACGATAAAGCATATATTTTAATCCTAACCCTTTTGGCCACCCTATATCTCTGTTTCCTTGAAATACAATTCCCACTATCCATCTCGATTTTTGTCTAACTGCTTGTTGAAACTTGGTAGGAAAGTACCCTTTTGATACTATATACTCCTTGACCTCTTTGCCCTGTTTTATAACTTTGACAGGATAGGTAACAAAGACCAACTTCAACCCCTCATTTAGGAGTCTATACCCTATATCATAATCCTCTGTTAGGCTTTTGGTATTAAATACAACTCCATCATTGAGCCTAGAGAGAGTAGAGATTGCCTTTGGGCTAAAAGAGGTAGCAACCCCTGAACTAGGCACATATCCACTAATACTCTCTCTAACCAACATATCTTTAAACCCTGTCTCTACAAACTCATCTTGATAGTGAGTACCATTGAAATTCCAACGATTAGAGGTCAGGGGAACAACAGGTATCTGCATCAAATCTTTACCATCATGAGCTATTACATAGTTTGCCAATTTTAACTCCAATGGATGCACAATATCTTCTGAATCATGATATGTGATACACTCAAACTTAATCCCACTACTCTTCTCATACTCAAAAATAGTATCAATAACATTGTTTAAACAGTCTGCTTTGGTAGTGGGGCCGGGTGTTTTATTGACAACCTTATGTACATTTTTATGTATAGCCGTTACATTATCCACCTTCTCTTGGGTTGCTGAATCATTGGGATAGGTTCCTACAAATATATGAAGATTTTTATACTGAAAAGTTTTTAAGGTATTTTTTAACATCTTCTCAATAACTACAGCCTCATCCCATGCAGGAACCATCAACGCCAAAGGTTTCTCGGGATAGTGAAGTAGTATCTCTGTTGAAATATTGGGATAGACATCCTTGCCAGAGGCACGATTAAACATCTTGCGTATCCAATAGTATGTATCAACAAAAAAATCATCCAATCCACTAACAAAAAGTGTAATAACACTAAAAAAGGTCAAAATTTTTATAACAAACCAATAGAGTGCTATATAATCAACTGTTTCCATAAACTAAATTCCTAATTGTGATTTTCTTAACATTATATCACTAATTAGGTTATATTTTATTGTTTTTTATATAGAGTATACTCCTCTAATCTTAATTAAATAGTTAAGAAAGCTTAAGAGTTCTCTTTATGGAGGTTATATCATTAACCTCTTATATAGATATGGTTAGATAGTTATGCTAAAATTGCACCATGAAAAAACTAGAGATACTACGAGACTACTTCGGACACCAAAATTTTAGAGAACAGCAAGAGGAGGTTATAGACTATATCCTCAATGGTCAAGATGTACTAATGATACTCCCCACAGGTGGTGGCAAATCACTATGTTATCAACTTCCATCTCTGCTTATGTCAGGGGTTACGGTGGTGGTATCTCCTCTACTTGCACTCATGCACGACCAAGTTGTAGCACTTAGAGAGAACGGAATATCTGCATCTATGCTCAGCTCTATGCAGAGTTTTGAGGAGACAAAAGAGATAGAACAAGCCCTATATAACAATCAGATAAAACTGCTCTATGTAGCACCTGAGAGGTTGATGAATGACTATTTTTTGGGCTTTTTGTTGGATTTAAATATCAATTTTTTTGTTATAGATGAGGCACACTGTGTGAGTGAGTGGGGGCATGAGTTTAGGGAACACTATAGGATGTTATCTCAACTCAAGACATCTTTTCCCACTACAACTATTGCAGCGTTTACAGCTACAGCTACGACTATTGTTCGAGAAGATATAGTCTCAAACTTACAATTGGTAAATCCCAAAATTGTTACTGGTTCACTATTTCGTAAAAATTTAACTATTTTAGCAGAGCATAGACAGAGTGATGGGAGGAGACAGCTTGTAAATTTCCTAAAAACGCAGGATGATTTAACAGGAATCGTCTATGCTTTTTCGAGAAAACAGACAGAGAGTGTAGCCAAATACTTAGAAAAACAGGGTTACAAAGCAAAAGCCTTTCATGCAGGACTCCCCACAGATACCAAAAGAGAGGTATATAGTGATTTTGTAACAGATGAGATAGATATTGTAGTAGCTACTATAGCTTTTGGTATGGGAATTGACAAGAGTAATATTAGATTTGTAGTCCATATGAATCTACCAAAAACATTAGAGAACTACTATCAAGAGATAGGTAGAGCAGGACGAGATGGGCTAGAAGCCACTACCCTACTCCTCTTTTCAGCACAAGATATAGTCCAACAAAGAAGCTTCATAGATGATTTGCCAGATAGCCCATACAAAGTAAATGCTTATGAGAAAATCAATACCATATCGAGATTTGCTGATTCTGAATCGTGTCGTCACCAACAGATAGCTATCTACTTCAATGACCAAATAGAACCATGCCAAGATAAGTGTGATAACTGCCTAAATCCCAATAGAGACTCCATAGATATTACAGAGGATGCGAGAAAACTACTCTCGACCATCTATCGAACCAAACAATCTTTTGGTATACACTATGTAGTAGATGTCATCAGAGGAAGCAAAGAGCAGAGAATCTTAAATAATGGTCATAACCAATTATCTGTATATGGCATAGGAAAAAACTACTCAAAACCTCAATGGCTTAGTATATCAGACAAACTACTAGAGCTTGGAGCTGTAGGCATAGGAGAGTATAGAGTATATCACTTGACACATAGAGGAGTATCTATACTCAAAGGTGTAGAAGAGGTATCTATAAGAGAGGAGAGACTAACACTCAAAAAGGCAAAAGAGAAGAGAAAAGTAACCTATTTTGAGGATTATGAGGTTGAGACATTTGAGAGACTAAGAGAGCTGAGAAAAGAGATAGCAACACAGAGCAAAGTCCCACCATATGTAGTCTTTTCGGATAAAACTCTCAAAGAGATGTCAACCGTTATGCCAACAAACAAAGCTGAGATGTTAGATATTCATGGAGTCGGTGAGGTCAAATTCAAACGGTATGGCGAAGCCTTTTTAAAACTTATAGGAGAGATAGAGAATGCCTAGATTGTGTGGAATAGATGAAGCAGGGCGAGGGCCACTCGCTGGTGATTTGGTTATGGCAGGGGTTATACTTATAAATCCCATAGATGGTCTAATGGACTCAAAAAAAATATCTCAAAAGAGGAGAGAGGAGCTATATCCCAAGATTATCAAAAATAGTAGATACCACATCATAAGCTTCTCACCAAAAGAGATAGATGAGATAGGTTTGAGTAGCTGTCTAAATAGAGGATTGGAGTCTATCCAAGAGAGTTTGGATGCTGATATATATCTATTTGATGGAAATCAGACATTTGGAGTTTTGGGAATAACCACTATGGTCAAAGCCGACACAAAAGTAGCCGAAGTGAGTGCAGCTAGTATCCTAGCAAAAGTGACTCATGATAGAGCCATAATCCAAGCCTCAAAACTCTACCCCAATTATGGATTTGAGAGACACAAAGGGTATGGAACAAAGGCACATATTGAGGCTATCAAAAAACATGGATATTGTGATATTCACCGTCGTAGTTTCAAAATAAAATAGTTCTCTATAGACTTGCCATCTTCTCTCTTGCTTCTAATTTGAGAGAGATACAAAAAATCTTCTCAATAAAATTTCGTTTTATAGGATTATATAATAAAAAAATCCCACCAAACCAAAGGCAACAAATCAACCTCACCTGAAAATCCCCCCACACTCTTATAATCTTACCTTTTGACATACTCCCCATGCCTAAAGGCAGGGGATTCTAAGCTCAAACAACACTAGCCTGAAAAAACAGGTCTTACGATGTCTCACTTAAGAGTCGATGCCCCAACTCTGTGTATATTTATACTTGCA
>Ga0256845_1001639_pt1 | contig 17565 bp, 19 predicted proteins | sample RiftiametaG_FD_189101 | JGI IMG/M metagenome (GOLD analysis project Ga0256845, IMG submission 189101) | Tube worm associated microbial communities from hydrothermal vent at the East Pacific Rise, Pacific Ocean - Riftia | ecosystem: Host-associated > Annelida > Integument > Unclassified ...
GCGCGGTTTTCTAAGATCTAATAAATAAAAGCAAACATAGTCTTGATTTTATCGAGGCACAGGAACTCTGGAAAGATCCAGATATAATCCAAATTAAAGCAAATTCTGACACTGAATCTCGTTATTTAGTTATAGGTAATATTGAAAATAAAATTTGGTCTGCTGTCATTATTTATCGAGGTGAAAAAATTCGTATAATATCTGTCAGAAGAGCTAGGAATTTAGAGGTAACCATTTATGAAAGCTGAATTATTCGATAAAAAATTTGACGATAACAAATCAGATATAATTGATGATCTTGACTTATCAACAGCGAAAAGGCTTAACCAAGAACAAAAAAGGGTTAATGTCGATTTTCCTACTTGGGTAATTGATTCTCTTGATAGAGAAGCTAGGCGTATTGGCGTAACACGACAATCTATTATTAAACTCTGGCTGGTTGAACGTCTTGAAAAACGTTCTGTTGCGACCTAGAAGTCATTCAACATACCGTTAGGCATTGAAGAACAAAAAAGGTCTGCCCAAACTAACAAACTGAATTAACAAAATAAAAATAATGAAAACGGCAAATAGACGCCGAACAAAAGCATACACACCGACCGGCTCACACGTCCGCTTTTCAGGGTTAATCAAACTACTTGCTACGCACAAAGCTCACGGTAACTCTTTGGCCGGCTGGTGAAGCAGGCTGATGCCTGCTTGCTGATTCGCGGACGCCATCAAGTCACTGGCCGTTATCTTGCTTTACATTGAATTCAACAACCCCACTGGAGTTATTATGTTTTTGTTTAATCTAAAATTGAAGAGTTGCTGCTTTGCAAGCCTGTTGGCAGTTTTAGTAATCATGCCAACAATATCTTCCGCTCAAGAACGTACACCAATTGAGAAATTTGCTAACGGCTTCCCAATGGAACTTGCCGAGAGTGCACATGCCGCTGATCTACCGAAACTGCTCGCAGGCGGCGATGAAGCAGTGTACTTCGCATCGCGTGCATCGGAGTTTTTTCCAACCGCCATTTTGCCCGTGCGGCAACCTGTGATGAGGTTGAAGCAAAACCTGATCCCAGAGATTGGTGAGATCACAGCTAAAACTCAGTCTTTCGGAGAGCTTTCGCTGACAAAATTTCTCGCAACGCCTGAGAGCTATTCCCAAGGCATGATTGTCGTACATGAGGGTAAAATCGTGTATGAACAGTATCCTCGGATGCGCCCCGAAGATCATCACCTCTGGATGTCTAACGCGAAGGTCACAGCGTCGCTTGTCATCGACTTGCTCATCAACGACGGAAAAATTGACGAAAACAGATCATTCGGATCCTATGTACCAGAGTTTCGGGGAACACCAACAGGGAAAGTGCGGGTCAAGGATGTGCTTGACATGACGACAGGGCTTAACTCTGACGAGAATCCAGAAACCCGTAGTAATCCGGATTCTATCGCGACCCGAACTTTTCTGGCTGAGTTCGGCATGCCACACGAGGGCAAAATTGAGCGATTGATCGACGTTCTCAAGGAGGCGAAATCTGAATGTAATCCCGGTAAAAAATTCCAGTACGCCTCGGCAACGACGCAACTGCTGGTCTTTCTTGCTGAGGCAGTGGAAAATAAGCGTTGGTCGGACATATTCGACGAGCGCGTATGGTCGAAGATCGGGGCGCAGGCACCGATCCAATTACATACCACACCCGACGGTATTGTCGCCGCTCATGGTTTGATATCGAGCAATTTGCGTGACATGGCAAGGTTCGGCACGCTCTACACGCCAAGCTGGAGATCAGTTGCTACGGAACGGATCGTGACACCCAAAATGGTCGCACGTATCCGCGATGGAGTGCGCAGCAAGGAGTTCTTTTTAGGCGGCTTTAACGGCCCGGCGTTCGTTAAGATTTTCAACGACGACACGATGATTTCAAACAGTCGGCAATGGGATATCGTTTGGCCTGATGGAGATTTCTGGAAAGGCGGCATGATGAGCCAAGGTCTCTATGTATCGCCTGACCGAGACCTCGTGATCGCCTATTTCTCTCTTAATGCGCCAGACCGGTCAATTGATCGGTTTTTGCGCCCTATTGCAAATTCCAGGCTGTTCAACAAGTGAATCAAGCACAGATAACGATCACATGCACTCAGACAGCAAAAAGCAGAGCGTCGCTCCTCGTTCTGCGTCGCTCTGCTTTTTGTTGCCGGCGATGTGAAACGTTCTCTTGCAATAAAAATGGTAAATCTTGTGTATCGTAAATGATTGACAAAACAATTTCTGTATCTTATTTTTAATGAAAGGATACGGAAACTAACTATGCTACAACCATATAAACCACAGAAACTACCTCTCAAAATTATAGATTGGCAGTCATTATTACCAGAAATTGTAAAGGCGAATACTGCTTTAGCCAAATTTGATGGTTTATTAGAAAATATACAAAACCCTCTACTCTTTCTGAGTCCTTTAATGACCCAAGAAGCTGTCTTGTCCTCACGCATTGAGGGAACACAGGCATCACTAAATGATATTCTTGAATATGAAGCCTCACCAAAGAAAAAACATGACAATTATAACGATATAGAAGAAGTTATAAACTATCGGGAAGCCTTGCAATATGCCACCAAAGAATTGGAAAACAGGCCAATTTGTTTAAATCTTGTAAGAGATATTCATTTAATTTTACTCAATGGAGTACGAGGGAAAAATAAAGCTCGTGGAGAATTCAGGAGAATCCAAAATTGGATTGGAGCATCAGGGTCAACAATCGAAACTGCTACTTTTGTACCCCCATCATCAGAAATATTAATCAAAAGTCTTTCAAACTGGGAAAAGTATTGCCATTTTGAAGAAATTGACAGATTGGTACAACTCGCTATTATCCATGCACAATTTGAGATAATTCATCCGTTTCTCGATGGAAACGGAAGGCTGGGAAGAATTCTAATACCTTTGTTCTTACATGAAAATAATCTTCTTAAGTATCCATCACTATATGTGAGTGAATTCTTTGAACAAGATAAAAAGAAATATTACACAATGCTCAAAGCTATTTCAGACAAACAATCATGGAATGAATGGGTAAAATATTTCCTAACAGCTATTACAGATCAAGCACAACGAAATACCCAAAGAGCAAAGCATGTGACGGGGCTATATGAAAAACTAAAGAATGAAATTCAAGAAATCTCAAAATCAAGAAATGCTATTCAGGTTCAAGATTTCCTGTTTTCAAAAATTATGTTTGAAACCCCTGATTTTACAAAAGCATCAAACCTGTCAAAGCCTCATGCAGCAAGAGTTCTTAAGAAACTATTAGAAAATAAAATTGTAAAAACAGTATCACCAGCTAAAGGCAGAAGACCTGCAATGTATGCATTTACAGCCTTATTGGAAATAATTGAACGATAAAAAAAGAACTTTGGCGTTATTTGTAGGAAAATATAGGAGTTAACATGGTCGCACCTCGTTTGGTGGCAAAAATTGAATCAGAAGAACCTACGCTAAGATTAGCGGTACTAATTGATGCAGATAATGCTCAGGCAGCAGTTATAAAAGGACTTCTAGCTGAGATTGCAAGATATGGTGAGGCGACAGTAAAAAGAATTTACGGTGACTTTACAGCACCGACTAGTGCTTCCTGGAAAAAGGTTTTACAAGAGTATGCAATAAAACCTATACAGCAATTTGCATATACTACAGGAAAAAATGCAACTGATAGCACTATGATTATCGATGCTATGGATTTGTTATATACCCGTAAATTTGATGGTTTTTGCTTAATAACCAGTGATAGTGATTTTACGGGGTTGGCCGTACGATTACGTGAAGAAGGACTTACAGTTCTTGGTTTTGGTGAACAAAAAACACCTACAGCATTTAGAAATGCTTGCCATAAATTTATTTTTACAGAAGTTTTACGTCCAAATATCGATAATGGTAAAGTTGAAGTTCAACCAGATAATTTTAAAAAATCACTAGAACAAGTATTACCCCTTACAACAAATACTCCAACAGTTAAGTTCCCAAAGGAATTTATCCTAACAGCTCTTGAGCAGTCAATTGATGATACTGGTTGGGCTCAGCTTGGAACTTTTGGTAGTTATTTAATAAAATTACAACCTGATTTTGATTCAAGGTTGTTTGGTTACAAAAAGCTTTCAGATTTGGTTAAAGCAAAAAATGATCTTTTCCAAGTAGAAGAACGGCAAGCCCCAGGTGGAAATCAAAAAATTCTTTATATACGTGCGAAATAACAAACTAATCCTTAATTCTGATGTATATAACATGTTGAAATAAAAACAAATCATATATCAATGCATTTCAAGGGACTGGCTACCAGCGTGGTTTTTCGAAGTTCAGTCTTTCAAATGTACCTTCTTGGTTTATCCAAGTTGGTTGCTGTAAAATCGCAGCCCTTGAATGCGGTCGATGTCGTCAAAGGAGAAAAAATTGAGTATCGAAATTTGGCTTTCGTTTATTTTTGCTTCATTGATTTTGTGTTTTTCACCTGGACCTACTGTTTTCCTTGTTATGGGACAATCTTTGAACCATGGTAAAAAGTCTGTAGTACCTTTGGTTACAGGTGTTCTTTCTGGTGACGTGTTCGCTATGAGTTTATCGTTCGCTGGGTTAGGTGTTTTATTATCCACCTCCGCAATTTTGTTCAATATATTTAAATGGGTCGCTGCAGCTTATTTATTTTATCTTGGTATAAAAACATGGCGCATAAAATCAAATACAGAAAGATTTAAAACTATTTCTATTAAAAAAGGTAAAATGTTCAAAGATGCCTTGCTTGTAACAGCTTTGAATCCCAAAGGCATAATATTTTTCAGTGCTTTTTTCCCATTATTCATGGATGCTAAAAAGGCAGTTATACCTCAAATGGCAATTATGACCTTAACGTTCTTACTTGTTTCAGTCGCAAGCACAACGTTTTACACCACATTTTCAGGCTATTTAGGTAGTAAAGTTAATTCGTCAAGGTTTCAAAGTGCTTTCAACAAAGTAACAGGGACAATGCTAATGGGGGCTGGTGCAGTTACAGCATCAGTTCAAAAATAAATGAAATATTGTCCGAATCAAGAATGTCCACATTTTGAAAGGACAGGTGATTTTTCAGAATACAATGATTCAATAACCACATGTGCAGATTGTGGAACTGCTTTGCAAAGTGAAAAACCAATTTATGAAAGAGAATATTATGAATCAGACTTTATGGGTAACCCTATAGAATTTAGTGCGGAAGAGTTTGATTCACCATTAGTTGTTATCGAAACTTTCACTGATACAAGTTTAGCCTATATTGCAAAAGCTCAAATTGAAACTGCTGGTATACCAGTAGTAATGAAAGACGACGGCGTAGTCTCAATGGACTGGATGTTATCAAATGCTGTTGGGGGTGTAAAACTACTTGTGCCAACATCAAGAGCAAAAGAAGCCTATAACCTCTTGCACAATGATTCAGAATTAATACAGGAAGAATCAAAACAACTATCGCAGGCTATTGAAAAATGTCCCGCTTGTGGCTCAACAGAATATACCAATAGTAAATTTAAAACTAGAATTAGAGCTTTATCCATGCTTTTAGCTCTTCCGTTCACTTTTGGAAAAAACACATACATCTGTAAGCGTTGTCAACACAACTGGTAATAACAGCCTAACGTTCATTACCTGTGTCGGAGTCTTGCCCATGAAAGAAGAATATAACTACACCTTGACTGTCCCTTTAAGTGATGTTGAAGAGGCAATACAGTTGCTGAAGGAAGTTCAGGCAAATAATCCGCAAATGAGACTTTCAAGAAAACCGGACACAAAGAAAAATGGTCGTTTTTATCTCTGTTTTCCTTTTGCAGGGACACGAACAGATCTTCAGTTTCAGGAATGGTTTATTGCTCGAAAGAAAACAGAGTGGGATCTCTTTGGGCCTAATTACGGAGTATGGGGATTGAGTTGATCGGGCTTTCTTATGGCTACTTTGCAAAGTACCCTTATGACGCCATTAAGATTGTTTCTATTTCTGTTCGTAGAGAATGTGAGTTGATTGGTTTTGATATGTAACCGTCCATTCCAGCGGCAAAACATTCATTCTGGTCTTTTTTACCCGCATATGCGGTCATGGCAATAATGGGGATATGTTTTCCGGTTTTGCGCTCATTGTGGCGAATAGCTCGTGTTGTCTCATAGCCGTTCAGCTCTGGCATCTGAATATCCATCATGATCAGGTCAAATTGTTCCTGCTGAAGGATGTCGAGAGCCTGGAGACCATTTTCAGCAGATGTTACGGTCCATCCTTCCCGCCCAAGAACAGATATTGCCAGGGCTCGGTTTATATACTCATCTTCTACTAGGAGGATTCGAAACGGTAGCTGCAGGTGTTGGGTTTGCGGAGAAGTTGGGTGTGTCTGCTTCTGGGCGGGACTCAAAAGGGTAACAGGTGGGCTTAGAGAAAAACATATGGTAAAGGAAAATGTCGTCCCAACCCCGGGTTGGCTTTTCACATCAATTTTTCCATTCATCATTTCCACAAGTTCCGCAGCTATGACAAGGCCGAGACCGGTTCCAGGGTGATTGGAATTCCGGGTGGTACCGAGTTGGCTGAATGCTTTGAAAACATCGTCTATTTTGTTTGCAGGAATACCTATGCCTGTATCAACAATTTCAAAACGGAGGGTCGTATGGTCTGTGGATGATGCGTCATCTGTTTGCTCAATTTTAAGGGTTACACATCCTTTTTTTGTAAATTTAATACCATTGCCCACCAGATTAAGCAGGATCTGTCCTAATTTATCTCCATCCCCAAGGAGAACGTCGGGGATTTTTTCATTACACTGTACGTCTAAAGCAATATTTTTTTCAGCCGCGCTGATAGCCAGGATTTCCAAAGTGCCGGCTATGGTATCACGTAGACTGAATGATGTTATCTCAAGTTTAAATTTAGCGGCCTCAATTTTCGAAAAATCAAGGATATCGTTAATGAGGTGTAAAAGTCGTCCGGCTGAAGCGTGTACCATTTCAAGATAATTTCTCTGCTGTTTTGAAATATCGGAATCAAGTACCAGTTCCGTTAAGCCGATTATTCCGTTCATGGGAGTACGGATCTCATGACTCATATTTGCGAGAAATGTGCTTTTGTTTTTCTCTGCCTGTTCAGCTCTCTCCTTGGCTTTTTTTAACTCATCCACCGCGCGTTTTCGGTTGAGAGCATCACCCGTATGGCGTGCCACATAGGCCATCAATTCCTTGTCTTTTTCTGAGTAGATTACATGTTCGTAGCTTTGTATAACAACAACCCCTGAGAGGTGTTGCAGGTAAAATGGGGCGCCGACAAGCGAGTGTGGTTTTGTTCCACGGATGTGTAGATTGTTTGCGAGATATATCTGGTCTGAGTTATCGGGTGTAAGGAGGATGGGGCGACCACTTTTCAGCAGGTAGCTGGTTAGAGTCTGTACTTTTCCTTGTATTCTAATTGTAATATCTTTTAGATGGGCATCATGATCATCTATATAATAAGGGAAAGTGATTATTTTTTCTTTCTTACATTCATCCACTACGGCAATGAAAAAATTTCGTGCATATATGAGTCGGGCAACTGTTTGATGAAGGTTTGAATAGAGGTCGTCTATATTGAGCGCATCATGGGCCATTTCACTAATGTCATAAAGGGCCGTACGTACTTTTTCTGAATATTCAAGATCATGCATTGATTTTTTCAGTTTTCCTATTGTCCGCATGCTTTTCAATCGGGAGCCAATTATTGCAGCAAATGTAGATATGGCCTCGATAAAGGCTGGAACAAAAGAATAGGGAAGGGGGTTTCCCATATATAACAACCCGGAAATATTTAACTTATCACCCAAAGGAAAGAGAAGATGTGTTTCGTTGCCGGTCTTGTGTAGAACAGCCGAATTGTCGTGCTGATTATCAGGTTCTCTAACTTGTAGGTATCCGTTTTCCATTAATTGTTCTAATAGAGAACCACTGGCCGGAATGTATGCAGGTGTACGATTTTTCGCAACGTTATGGTTTTTATCAGGTGTGGGTACGAAAACGGATGTCTGGTCGTATAGAAAAAAAATCTCAATATGAAAGGAACCCAGTCTGGCAAAAATAGACTGGTGTAGAAAAGCCGCCAGACTTTCAGGGGTGTCAGCTGATCGTTGTCCAACAGTGAGGTCTTTAATAATACTGAGAACAGTTTCTGTTGATATAGTTTGGCATGTTGTGTGATCTTGCATAGGGCAAATTATATGCGTTTTGCTATGGATTTCGATCCTTGTGGCCGTATTGTTCAACCGTGTATGTAAATAATATCAGAAAAATTGTTTGGCATGAAGCATCCATTATTATTTTTGTACAAATAACAAGATTCTTGGGTCAAGACAATGAAAAAATATTTTTAAATTAAGTGGTTACGTTTGATCTTCAGCTTTTACAGGATTGGAAAGAATGCCAATATTTTCAATCTCCACTTCTACAAGATCACCATCTGCCAAGGGCCCGACACCGCTTGGAGTCCCAGTGATGATGATATCACCGGACTCAAGGGTGAAGTTTTTTGACACGAAGGCAATGATCTCCGGAATCTTAAAAATCATATGACTGGTATTGGAATCTTGTACAATTTTTCCATTAAGACGGCATTGAATGTGGAGATTTTGTGGATCGCCAATACGTTTAAGGGGAACAATTTCAGGCCCGATTGGTCCAAATGTGTCCAAAGATTTTCCTCTGTACCAGCCGGATTTGTCGTTTTTTTGCAGATTTCGCTGGCTGATATCATTAAAACAGGTAAAACCCAGGATATGATCCATTGCGTTTTCGGCGGACAGGTTTTTGACTTTGTCTTTTATGATAATTGCAAGTTCTGCCTCATGGTCTGTTCGACAGTGCTCGAAATTGTATTGATTAACAAATTCAGGCAGTATAACGGGCTGATCGGGCCCAATTAACACGTTCGGTGTTTTGGGAAAAAGAATCGGTTCAATCGGGATTTCTTCTGTGAAATTCTTTACATCAACAGATTGGCTTTCTTTGATATGTTCTAGATAATTGAGTCCCAGGGCAACAATTTTACTTGGATTGAGTGTATAGATTCCGCCATTTTTTATGGGTAATGAAATGTTCATAATATCCTCTCACAATATGAAAATGAATGGACTCGCACGGAGCCGGTTTTCCGCTAGCACCCTCAGCCACCTTTTGTGGATGGAAATTGAAGTGTGTTAAAAGTAATGGTCATATCATCAGGTTTGAAACTGTATTTCAAGCTGCGGTCAGAATAGATGGTTCCAACGGCAATACGTTCGCAGTCTGAGCAGGGTTTAATGGTGATCACCTGGGCTTTGGAGTCACGTACGTTGTCCATGGCACTGTTCAGCATGTCATCGTCAAGTATAGTATCCCAGATAGTATCGTTTGTATTGTTTGAAATACCGGGTTGAATGGTATATACGTCGTTTTTGAAATCAAAAACAACTGCAGTGGTTATTGGTTTATCATTCTTCTCTTTCTGGAGAGCATAAATGTGATCAAATGTTTCTCTATTGCGGTAATATTGCTCTTCCATGGGCGTGGAATAGTTGGTACCGTCTTCGGTAGAGATGGTGCTGCATCCTGTTATGAATAGCACTCCTGCAAAACAAAAATATTTCCATATCTTTGTGAACTGTCCCATATTTGTGTTCTCCTTAAGGCTTGGTTTGTATGCACCGGGGTCCGGTAAGATTCAAGTATACCCAAACAGACGGAATTAACATACAGGAATCGGCTAATGGTAATTATTCTTTTACAGTACACAGATTGAAGGAAATGGAATGCATTTTTCAGCGTAGCAAGGGCATTGGATGGGTTAAGGAGTGCTTGGTATTGGGGACAAAAACCTATTTAATGGATTGGTTAATCTTGTATGGGTGATATATTTGCTGTATGTTGTGTTAAATATTTAACATGAGGAGGTTTGTATGAAAATAAGTCGTCGAAAATTTCTTACTGGTGGTGCTGCTGCTGGCGCACTGACTTTTCTTCCATATTCCCAGGCTGATGCTGCTATCCGTCCTGATTCGTATGCTACGTTAATCGATCTCAGCAAATGTGACGGATGTGCAGGTAAAGAGAGTCCGCTATGTATGGATGCATGTCGGAAGGGCAGGCAGGAGGATTTCCCAGAGCCACCAAAGGAAGAATTACGTGATTACTGGCCACAAAAAAAGCATGAAGACTGGTCACAGAAAAGACATCTAACTAATCGCTTTACACCTTATAATTGGATCTTTGTTCAGCAGGTTCAGGTTGGTGATCGTACATTGTCTATTCCCAGACGTTGTATGCATTGTGACAATCCACCTTGTACCAAACTCTGTCCCTTTGGTGTTAATCACAAGACTTCCGAGGGGCCTGTTTATATCGATACTGACTGGTGTTTTGGTGGTGCTAAGTGTCGTACTGTCTGTCCATGGAGTGTCCCCCAGAGACAGGCTGGCGTAGGCATTTATACACTTTGGCAAAAATATATGCCGGTTGGGGGCGGGGTCATGTTTAAGTGTGATCTTTGTCGCGATCTACTTAAAGTTGGACAAAAACCTTTATGCATAGAGGCCTGTCCGAAAAATGCAATGCAAATAGGACGGCGGGACGCCATATTCAAAGAAGCTGAAGGACTTAAGGAAAAATATAATGGAGATATCTATGGAATGACTGAAAATGGTGGTACTTCCACTGTTTATGTTTCTCCTGTTCCTTTTGCTGAGATTGATAAAGCCTTAGTCGAGTTGGCTAAAAAGGGAAAAGGAAAACAAAAAAAGATCGTTCGCATGGATAATCCAGAGAATATGCTTGCCAAACAGAAGAACTGGGCCATGCTCAGCGTTATCTCTCCGGTAATTGGGGCAGTGGCAGCGTACAGTTTTGCCGGTGGAAAGCCATCAGAGGAGGACACATAATTATGGGTACAGTTTTTAGACATTCTCTGACAGTTCGGTGGACTCACTGGATAATTGCACTAAGTGGAATTATGTTGCTGTTTTCCGGCTTTGGACAGATGCCGATGTATAAAAGATATAATGTTATTAAAATTCCAGGTCTTGCCTGGTCCAGCAACTACGAATTAACCCTGCTTATTCATTATATTTGTGCGGCGGTTTTTACAGCAGCCGTTTTCTTTCATCTTGTATACCATTGGCGCCGCAAAGAGTTTGGCATTATACCAAAGCATGGAGACATCGGAGAAGCAATTCGTGGTTTTAAAGCGATGTTTGGCTTTGGTCAAGAGCCGCATAATGCAAAATTCCAGGCGAAACAGCGGGTGATATACGCAATAATTGGTTCAACTTCACTGATTTTGATTGCTACAGGTTTGATCAAATCCTATAAAAACCTCGGTGCCATTGTGATAGATCCCATGTTTTTGCAGGCTATGGCCTTTATTCACACAGGTACTGGAATGCTATTTTTTATGCTTTTTCTGGCACATGTTGCAGCGCTCCTTTTAAAGGGACATCGACCGCTTATCCCCTCTATGTTTACCGGAAGGATCAGTCGAGAATACGTTGAAAAGCACCATTCCGCATGGTTGAAAAAATAGATGGTTACCACAGAACTAATTTTGAAGATAAAGGAACAGTTTCGCATAAACTGGTGTGGCAGGCATGGTCTCAGTCACTGGGCGCGGGTATACGATATTGGTATGAAGCTGGCGGAGGAAACTGGAGCAGATAGAAACGTTGTCCAACTCTTTGCTCTTTTTCATGATTCCTGCCGATATAATGAACATTTTGATCCCAGGCATGGACCTCGTGGGGCCGAGCTGGCTGCGCAGCTACGAAGCTACTATTTTTCCCGGTTAACCGAGGAAAAGTTTGACTTTTTGTACCAGGCGTGTTGTCTGCATACAAAAGCGGCCACCCATGACAATATTACAGTACAGACATGTTTTGATGCCGACCGACTTGATCTTGGCAGGGTTGGAACAAAGCCAAAAGCAAAATTTCTCTGTACCGGTGCTGCAAAATCAAAAGAAATGATCGCCTGGGCCTATGACAGAAGTGTAAAAGGGGTCGTTCCGGAAAATATTCTTGGTGCGATGATTGTGTGACGTATTCTATAGGAGATTTTCTTACTTTTTAATCCTCTGAGAGACCGTTGAACTTGAAGGCCGGTTTTTTGATGAGATCCTGTTTTCCGTTTTTGGCAAGTTCTTCTGCTTGAGTCATTATCGCAATTATTTCTCTATGCGACTGCTTTGCCTTCCAGTTTTTACCACGCCGTAGTTGGGGGCGTTTAATTGTATTCGGATTGGCGCCGTTTTTAAGTTGGACAATATATTTTGTTGCCTTTAGCTGATTTTGAGTTACCTTGGATTTCCATCCGGCAATGGCTGGACTTGTGAGAAAAAGAATGAAAAGTCCGGCAATGATGGCACTGTGAATGCGTGATTTCATATAAAAACCTGACGAATAAAAGTTTTGTTACATTTTTGGTAGTTGGGGTTCATTGTATTCTTAAAGATACTGTAAAAATTATCGATTGTCCTCTTATCTTCAGGAAAAGGTTTGCACGAGCAGTCAGAGCCGGCTATTTTGCCGCGAGTTTTTCTTGTGATGACACTTTTCTGTTCTTTGAGTGGTTCTTTTTTTAACCTCGGTACACTTGTGACATTTCTTCTTTCAGCGGGTGGTATCTTTTTTTTGGCGGGTCTTGTTCAAGGGGTGACGGGGTTTGGCGCAGCTCTGGTCGCCATTCCATTACTCAGCCTGTTTCTGGATATCAAAACAGCGGTTCCTCTTTGCATTCTTAATGGGTTGATTATCACAATCTACCTTGCTGTAACATTACGCCGCCATCTGGATATGCGTAAGATTTTCCCCCTTTTCACAGGTTCTATTCCCGGGATTCTGACCGGCGTTTTTTTATTAAAACATGTTGATCCTGACATTATCAGGACATTGATAGGGATATTGTTGATAAGTTATAGCCTGTATAATCTGTTGGTTAAACCAAAACCACTGTGTCCGTCCGTTTTTTGGGGGTATGTCGCTGGTTTTTTCACGGGGGCAATTACTGCTGCATTGAGCGCTGGTGGGCCGCCAACCATCATTTATACAACGATGACTGATTGGAAAAAGGAGGTTATTAAGGCAACTTTGGCCGGTTTTTTTGCTCTAAATGCTTGTGTTACTGTATCGATACAAGCTTTGAATGGAATAATTACTGGGCAGATTCTGGTTTATTTTATTGCGACTGTGCCTTTTGTACTTGCAGGAACGGTTGCTGGGTCGCTGGTGACTGATAGAATTAATCGATCGACTTATTTGCGGGTGATTTACTTTTTTTTGACCGGCATGGGTATAATGATGATCTGGCCATTATGAACAACGTGGTGTTTGATGGAGAAACAAAGGCAACTTATGAATAGAGTGGGCCAGCAGGCAATTTCTTTCATTTTACAGGATTATAAAGGTAACAATGTCTGTCTTGATGATTTTACAGGGGCATGGCTTCTTATGGTTTTTCATCGTCATCTGGCCTGACTGCCATGCCGTGATCATTTGTCGCAGTTATGGCGACAACGGGAAGAATTGCAGCGCCGAAATGTAAAGGTAGTGGTTGTCACATTTGAATCGCAGCCGGTAGAGCAACTGTTAAATACTGATGAGGGACATCGTTTCCCCTATTATTTTGATTTGGAAAAAAGATTGTATCACTACTATGGCATGGAGAGGGCAGGGTTTCGTGATGTATGGGGATTACGAACGTTAAAGACCTATTTTCGCTTGTTGTTACAAGGGAAAAAACTATTAAAATCGCAAGGTGATGTATATCAGCGTGGTGGTGATGTGTTGATCGACCCGGATGGGAAAATTCGTTTTCATCATATCAGCATTGGTCCCGGCGATAGACCTCCCCTCGATACTATTTTGGCCGTGGTTGACTGACCACTAGCCTGACCAACTGGTTGATGGTGCTGCAGAATCTTTTTTGTACCTTTGGTTTTCCCGGTGTATGATTAGAAAAAGGTATATCACATAATTACGACAGGATGTTGAGAATGGAAGACAGCTTATCCCAGGATAGGATTGTATCATGCAATCGGACTTTTTTCGTTTTGCTCGTTGTTTTTCTCTGTGTTGTGCATTTTTTACCAGGATTAATCCAGAAATCATTTGCAGCAGTAGCCGAAAGTGCAGTTCAGATGGAAAACAGTCAGAACCAGGTTAATGATTTTTTTCATACCGTAGATCTTACTCCCCAGGAAAAATTATGGATTAAAACTCATCCTGTCGTCAGAGTATCCAATGAGTTTGACTGGCCTCCATTTGATTTTGTTGTTTCGGGGACACCCCAGGGCTTTGGTATTGATCTTATGGAACTGCTATCAAAACGTTCGGGCATAACTTTTAAATATATCAATGGTTACACCTGGGACGAGTTGGTAGAGATGTTTTTTGCCGGACAGATTGATGTACTCCATTCGCTCAGCATCACCCCGGAAAGAGCAGAGAAAGCTTACTTTTCACCACCTTATTACCATAGTAAAAATGTCCTTATTCTCAGAAGAGATGGGACGGATACAAATGATTTAAAAGATCTTGAAGGACGGATAATTGCTTTACCCCGTGGCTGGTCGTCCATTCAGTTCTTTAAAAAATATTATTCCAATGTTCACATAATTGAGGTGGAAAGCTCGAGGCAGGCATTGGAGTATGTTGACCAGGGCAAGGTTTTTGCTACTGTGGAACAGGAAGGTATCGCTGCATATTTCATAAAAAAATTTGGTTTTCATGATTTGAAGTTATCAAAGTGGATTGAAAATGAAGAACTGCAGAAAACATCTTCAATGCACTTTGCTATCCTCAAAGATCAGTCTGTTCTCTTCACTATTTTAAAAAAGGCCTTGGCAACTATTCAGCCCGATGATATGACCAAGCTGGAAGAAAAATGGTTTGGGCGAAAAGGGCAGTTGATTGGTAGTGAAGACGTTGGTTTGACACCATCAGAGAGAGCGTTTCTTAAGGAAAAAGAACAGATTAATTATTGTATTGCACCCGAAAGAATGCCGTTTGAAGCGTATCAGAATGATCAGGTAACAGGAATGACGTCTGATTTTTTACAAATGTTTTCGGATCGTCTTGGTATTCTTTTTACCCTGGTACCGACATCTTCCTGGAATGAATCACTGGCCGCAATTAAAAATGAAGAATGCGATATTCTTCCGATGGATAATGAAACGTCTGAACAGCAGGGCTATATTGATTTTACCAGTGCCTATCTGAACTATAGCGTGGCAATTATTACCAGAGAGAGGGAAGAATTTATTGGTGGTTTACAGGATATGCCTGGGAAGCGTGTAGCTGTGCCCGATGGATCTTTTATTTGGGACGTGGTTTCCCGCAAATTTCCAGACATTATTCCCGTCCGTTTCTCTGATACCAGTCAGTGTTTACTGCAACTGTCGTCAGGAGGAGTAGACGCAGCTCTTTTGTCTCTACCTGTCGCCACCTACCATATTCGCCATAAAGGATTGAGTGATCTTAAGGTTGCCGGGTATTCCGGCATTAAGGATACTATTAGAATTGGGGTGCGTAAAAGTGATACGCCACTGCATTCGATTATGAGTAAACTGGTGAGAGCGCTTCCCGTTAAAGATGTTGATTCTGTGTCGCAAAAGTGGATTTCTCTGACCTTTGAGCATCGCTTTGATTACTCACTGATGTGGAAGATTCTCAGTGCAATCGGGATACTTCTTTTACTGATCATACTCTGGAACTGGCAGTTGATGAGATGGAACAGGCGCATAGCCCATGCCAATAAAGCCCTTGAAATAAAAAGTAAAGAGCTGGAACAGATGTCCATTACCGATGTATTGACCGGATTATACAATCGCAGATATATACAGAGTAAGCTCGATGAAGAGATGCAGCGAAATTATCGTTATGGACGCAATCTTTCTGTCATTCTTATTGATCTCGACAATTTTAAATTAATTAATGACAAATTTGGACACCAGGTAGGAGATGCTGTGCTGCAGGCATTTGCAGATATGCTGAAATCTGGAATCAGGGACAGCGATTTTGCCGGTCGCTGGGGCGGGGAGGAGTTTCTCGTTATTTGTCCGGAAAATGATTTAAGTGGAGCAATGGTTCTGGCAGAAAACTTGCGCAGGAAATTTTCGGAAATATCCTTTTCCCTCTTTGCGGCGCAGACGGCAAGTTTTGGTGTCGCTGAATGTAGAGTAGACGAATTGCGTGATGATTTGGTTCGGCGGGCAGATGATGCCTTGTATCTTGCGAAGAAGAACGGTCGAAATCGTGTGGAAATGGCAGAGTAGGATGTGTCATTAAGGTTCTGTTAACGCAGACAAGCAGCAAGTAAGTGCCTCGAAGATCTCTATACTTTCGCTATCTGGAAGTCTCTACTTGGTTTTATGGTTAAATAACATTTTTAAATTTCTTGTTTTTTTACAGGTTTTACGGGGTAAGGCACTAAATTGAAAATGTGTCTGGCGTTAGCTGTTGTATATCTGGCGACATTTTTGGGTGATTCGCTACGTAATTCTGCCAGAACTGCAAGTGTTTCCAGGATATATTCGGGATGATTGGTTGTTCCCCTGTAACGTGCCGGCGGCATGTCGGGGGCGTCGGTTTCAAGGACGATTGCCTGTTGAGGTAGCTTTGTGGCGATAGTGCGGATTCGTTTTGCCCGGCTATAGGTTAGAGTGCCGCCAAATCCAAGAGTAAACCCAAGTGTAATATACTGACTGGCTTGTTGATAACTGCCGCTGAAAGCGTGGACTATGCCACCATAGGGGAAATGTTTTTTGCGTAGAGTCGCAAGAACCTGATCGTGGGCTTTGCGGACATGCAGGAGAACAGGAAGTGCTGCTGATTCTGCGATGTGTAGCTGTTGCTCAAAAAGGAGTTGTTGTCCCTTTTGATCTGCATCTGGTAAATAATAATCAAGACCAATCTCACCAATGGCCACAAGTGTGCCCAAGTGAGCCAGTGTTTCTAGTTCGCCCATATGGGTCGGTAGGTGTTGCTGCTGGAATATCGGATGTAAACCAAGCGCCGGAAAGAGACAGTTTCTTTTTCGGCAGAGAGAGAGGATTTGGTTCCAGCCATTTTGTGTTACGCCCGGTATTATGTGGGTGGTGATGTTTACCGATTGTGCCCTGCTGAGTCTTGTGTCAAAATTCTCTTTAAATTCGGCTGCATCGAGGTGACAATGGGTGTCTATTATTTCCATACTGTTTTTTCATGAGTATCATTATTTGACATATTGAAAAATTTGATATGTATATACTATAACCGAGTTGAAATAATTCTGTTGAACAGGCAAGAGAAAAAGGATAGGTTGTGGCAATTTGTTTTTTGCCTTAGCTGATACGCCTGAAAAATTGCTGCAAATATTGATTTCATTGTTTCTGCTTCAGGTCGTGTTCAGCACGTAAAATTTATTTTTAAGCCGATTTTAAGGCTTTTTGTATTTATTTTAAATAGAGAGGTTTGGTATGAATCCGGTATCCTTCATTCGTATGCAGTGTGTGACGTTGCTCCTTTTTATGCTGAGTATGGGGTCAGTTGTCT
>Ga0256845_1001640_pt1 | contig 17561 bp, 26 predicted proteins | sample RiftiametaG_FD_189101 | JGI IMG/M metagenome (GOLD analysis project Ga0256845, IMG submission 189101) | Tube worm associated microbial communities from hydrothermal vent at the East Pacific Rise, Pacific Ocean - Riftia | ecosystem: Host-associated > Annelida > Integument > Unclassified ...
TTGAATCGCCGTAGCCAATGCGCCCATAGTAGCATTATTCGAGCTGCTGTAACTTATTGAACTTTGGGCAACATTGTTATACATCCAGTTGATCTCGTTCCCGGTAACCAATTCGGCATCAAACGTGATGGTAACCGAATCAACTTTAGGGAATTTATCCGAGCTCCCGGTGATCAGCAACACCCCGAAACCCGCACGTGCCAAAGTCGTTGTAACGCGAGAGATCGTGAGGTTGATAATTTTGTCAATCAGCGCCATAAAGCACTCCTCTAAAATATTGTTATTTTTTTATATGTGTCGAATTATGTTAACTTCTCTAAGTTTTTGTCCTGCTGTCATGGTAAAATTGAGTGTGTTATCCGCGAAAGAAACATTGGCCGCTGAATCAACAGTCAACCCCTCATCACTTGATAAGTCACCTCTCAGAGTCATAATATAGCCATTTTCTTCACTTTCTGAAAGATCAATAAACGGAAAACTTACAACGCCATCAGATGTACATTCCAAGTATTTCCCATCAACATCTTCGGTCATCTTGAATGCGCCTGAAGTTATTGCCCATTTTTCAGGCGGCCCTGCTGCGCCATCCGCGCGGTCGTTGGAAAAGTCCGAGCGGAAAATTGTTAAATGGTTGTATTCGCGCGCAAAGCTCTCATGCTCGCTAGCGCTTTGAATTTCATTAAAAACCCGCATATGTTGTAACGAATTGTTACTTGATTGCGTATAATACTCCGCATAACCAATACTTATAGCGCCATCTAATGAATTGATCCCGCCAACAGAACCAATCGTTTTACAAAGCAAACCGTTTTTATACATATACAATGCGTCCGCATCTGCATCGTAGTCGATGCCAAAAGGAATTGTTTTTTTCTCTTCATCAATGTCGCATAATAGATACGATACATAAGACAAGTTTGTTTTCATCAACCTGATTGATAATGATAATATCCCGCCTATATATCGCGAGTAGACACGGATACCATCCGCCCTATTTACATCAAATAAACCGATGCTATCCTCATTAAAAATATTGGCAACAAACATAATGGAAAATGACGACAAGGGCACGGGTAACGGATCAATCAATATTCTTTCGCGCGAAGACAAGCCATTGAATTTGGCGCCGGCACCTTTTAAAAATCTCTTATTCGATATCCCGATACTGACAGATGTTGAATTATTTCCGTTCCCGGATATATCCTGAATTGGCTGAGTCTCTGGAGATAAATTCCATGCAGCAACTAGATTTGGTTTAACCAATTGTACCGGCTCACGATAGTGAACTCTGTTAGGGATTTTCCCAACTTTCAAATTTACTGTTTTTGCGTAATGATTTTCCAATTGTTGAACTGATGCTTCATCGCCGGTATAAATATTGACATTTCGGATCGCGCCCCGATGCGACCACTTAATCCCGGAACCAGCATCATTAGCAGCACCAATATAATTGTCATGTGCCTGGATCGCGCCGCCGGAATAATTGAATCTTTTTTTCTCGATTTTGTTTATGTAAAATACGGCCTCGGCACCATCAATCAATAAAGCCCAATGGAACATGGCGTTTGCGGGAATATTTATACTCCCTGACGTTTCATGTGTGTCGCCAACACCGAAGAGGAGTCCAGTGCCCAATGTGCCGACATATAAACGGTTTGCAGAATCGTAACTCGCAAAAAACATGCGCGTACCTTTAAAGTATGCACACGACCAGCCACATATTAAATTAGATTTCGAGGTATCTAATAATACCCCGGTTTTCACTGCTGTGTTATCACATTTGAACTCCCATCCAGAATCACCGCGGATAAATCCACCGCCTCCAAGGTCAGTGGTGATCGAGGTGTAGTTTCCTGTTCGGTCACGCAATGAACCATTGACCAGGCACTCGAAAATTTCCGGCATCAATCAACCTCTACATTGTCGATATTGTGATATTTTTCTTTGAATTTACTCCAAGTCAGGCCGTTTTGATGGCGTTCAAATATTGGCGTTGTAGTGATAACATCGACAAAAAAACTTTGCAATGTTTTTTTGAAATTCGCTTCAGTCTTGACCTTGTAAATTTCACCTGAAACTTCAATTTCGCCTCGCATCAGCTCGTCAATTTTCTGTTTTACCCGGGTTACAATTTCGGCAACTTGCCAAAAATGCCCGGGCTGGATATCCGAGTCAACATGATTTACAAATGCTTTTTGAGCGGTTCCGTGTTCACGTAACAATAAAAAAACCTGGTCACAAATTTTTTTAGTCAAAGGAGTTTTTGATCTTAACATTATTAAATTCCTTTTGTCACGTTGAATTTAATGCTCAAATCAGCAGCTGTATTAAGCGTGCCGCATTTGATATAAAATTTTACATATTTCGCGTCCGGGAAAGCGACCGAGTACAAAGCCATGAAATCTCCTCCCGCGGGAGTAGTTGTCCAGAGTGGTATCGTACCGGGACCGTCCGCTATCTCATATTCCGTACCTGACAAGCTGTCAAGAGCCACCATTTTTATACTGACATTTTCCGAAGTATTGACATCGGCAACGACCAATAACCCACCATGCGTCCCGTCGCTGACATCATGCACGCCGCCCGCCGCAACCCAGGAGGTTGTTACATCTTGTTCAGAGCACAACTCGATATAAGCGGTTTTCAGATCAGGTCTTTGATCGAGAGTTTTTTGCGCATCGTAACTGGAGTCATATGCTCGAAACGGACCGTAAAGTATTAAAACTACTGCACTTGTAGTTAGCCATCCGGAAGAGAAATCAGTAATACTGTTAAATGTGATATCATTGCCAAGTATCGTGATATCTGATACCGGGATACTCGCGCCGTCAACGATCAGGCTCCCGGCATATACATTTCCCTCGCTTAACGCGAAAGCCGTAAGGCTCCCAATTGTTATAATATTTCTATTAGCAGTTTTGACAGTTGCGGTGAAATCGCCGGATAAATTACAATACAGCGGCCAGCCAGCATTGCTTTTACTACTCCCACCACCTAACCCACCCGCGGCCCACTCGAACATTTTGGGCGTACCCGAAATTGGATCAATCCCGCCAATCAGAGAAAAGGCTTTTTGCGCGTCGCTCGCCCATTCGCCGCCTTCAAAAACATCCACATACTCCGAAGCATTTGTGCCAAAATTATTTTTGTTCAACATCTATTTTGCCGACCTTTCCGGTATATTCAACACCATCAAATACACTGACTCCATCAGAATCAGTGAAAGTTGATTTTATTCTAAATCGCAAATCTAACGCGCCGCGTTCCTCGTAACGCGAGTCGTCAAGTCCTGTTAAATCAATCACATCGCTAAAATCGTCCACAAAAACAATATCTCCCAAAAGTGCTCGCCCGGTCGCGCTGGATAATGAATCACGCAAATTGAACAAAACCTGATATGCCTTTATTCCATATGATTGCGCATACAAAACAAACTCAAAATTCCGGGAATGTATCACCTCGATAACATCAGTCGCAACCTCCTCTGGATCACTTGAGCAATCATTATCTACCGGAGTAAAAGGTGATAATTTAAAAATTAAAAACGTATCTGCATCACTCTTTACCCCGTTTTGCTCACTCCACATCACCTCAGCAGGGATTGAGGCCGTACGACTTCTAATATTAGTTTTCAATGCCGGAACACTTACTCCTCCAGATACTATAATATTGTTGACAACAACATCATGACCAAGAGCGCCATAAATCTCTATATCGTGCATATCGGGTGCCATTCCTGATATTATCGCAGTTGCAATGTCCGCATGTGACTCAAGTCTATTCGCGAGTAATTGTAAAGTAGTGTCGTTGTCTGTATCAAAATTCACAGCGGACATCGCGAACCCATTAACAACAGGAATGACACTGTTAGACGCGACAAAATTCTCACTCATGCTGATATTTATCACATCAACAGGAGTCAAAATTTTGCTAGCCCAATCGTAAAGAGTGTCTTGCACTGCAATTACATTCATTTACTCGACCTCTACAGCAACGTACTCATAATGATTTATCACTCGATTTTTCCAAGGTGATTTTATCATAATATCAAACCGCTTGCCGCCTATTAACACTTGGTCACAATTCCGGCCCGCCCGTTCATCTGCCAAAAACAACTCATGCTTTGTCAGTAGCTTAACCCGATAAGAATTTTCGCGCCCGGACGGCAAGAGCTTAGTCACTGCCTGGCTGGTTTCCGGCTGCACACTGGCCCAAAAATCAAAAACGGACTCACTACCTGGAACAACTCGCCCCTTCAGTTTCGTTTCTGGTGCATATGTGTATCCAGTGAGTTTAGTTTTTGGAAGTGACATTATAAATGGACCTTAGCTCTGATTGATTGCATTAATTGCCCGGTATCAATCAACGGATTTGAGGAGCCTTTTTTCAGAATCGTCATCAATGAGTTAGCCGGGTGTCGCAACATGAGTATTTTCCGTTTGATCTGCCGTGCATGTTCCAGGCCGATAATCATTAGTCCTTTATGGACTGACATTTTTCCGTCAATTATCGCAGCCGCGATCACTTGCACTTGGCGCGCGATATTCTCGCGCTGTTCATCAGCGGTCGACCGCAAAAATGACCGCTCGGGGACTTTTTTACTGGTCACTTTCAGATATTTACCGCCGCTTTTTCTTCGCATCGTTACAGGATTTTTCCGCTCAACGCCAAACTCGTTGGAAGCTGCAATATCAACCAAATCAGAAGTCACTCCGGTATCCTGATCTTTATGCCGCTCGCCCTGCTGGACTCCAATCATCACATACGCTCGATCCATCGCGTGCATGTTTCTGATGGTACGGTTCCATCCTAAGTCTGTCATCTTTGTCGATATGTTAGCCCCGTGTTTCATGCGACAAAAAAACCTGTAATATTATTTCCGATACCGGACACGTGTTTTTTTAATAATAACTGTAATCGTTGTCCGTACCCCGTCGCATTGAGATTGCCTGGTTTTACCGGGGAATCGCCTCCGGCATAAGAGCGCGAATATTGGCCCTCTTTTTCTGAAATAAGTGCCCCACCAGCGCCGCCGCGCTGATGAGACACTATATAATCATTTAAAAATTTTAACGCAATAGCTAACGAATAATCGTCACCCAAAACTCCAGAATCATAAGCCATTTCAGCAATTAGCAACAAGTTACTGAAATTAGAATCATTACTGATTTCGGCCCAAAGTTCCGGGCCAGCTTCTGATTCAATAATTTTTTCTACGGTGAGTGACGTCATCAGAAATGCTATTCCTTGCCAGTAGTTTTTTTGATTTTAGCAAGTTGCTTCTCAATCGCGACTCGAACCGCTGGCCTGACATCGCTTGCCAGGTAATAGTTCAGATCATCGAGATTGCCGGAGTTTTCAATAATTGAAATCATTTTTGGTTCGTCGAGATCCGGGCCTGCACACGGAACCCCATTGTCACCGGAAGTTATTTCGATTTTTCCGAGTTTCCTCAAGGCCTTAAAGTTGCGGTCGTTTCGTAATGCCGCGGCCTTTTCATCTCGAATTAAATTATTTCGAGGTTGCAAATGTAAAATCTCAGTAACATAACCATCAGACTCAGATTCATCCGAATGGCTCCATCGTAAATTGAATTGAGTGCAACAGCTCTGTTTCCAATACACAGTGCAGTTCGCATTTTCTTTTTGGCTTGTTTTTGATGCTGCCATTTTTTTGTCCTCTCATTTTTTTACTGAAAAAGCGGCCATGAAAGGCACATTAGATCTCATGGCCGCTTTTATTTATTTTTAAAAAATCGCTTAAGCGATCCCTTCCATAACCGATATCGCCAACGGGAGATAGACCACAACACCACCGTATCCAGCGGTTACATTTGTTCGCCATACCAAGTTACGCCGCTCGGCTTTATGGAAAGTGACACCCTGATTAATTAGCATTTCCAAAACATCAGGACTTTTTTCATATGCAAACACAACGCCGTTGCCGTCACCCGTGCGGTATCGAGCGGCATCCGCGCAAACCTCAAGTTTCTCAACCTGTTTAATCTCCGGGTGTGTTTTGAGGAAAAACTCCAAAACGGTAGTATCATTGCTACTCCCGCCCTCGCGAGTTTTTGTGCTTACAACATTGTAAGCCGCTTGACTCATCACGAGAGTATCAGGTTGCTCAACACCATGTGTCAAAATCGCAATCCCGCCGACCAAGTTGTTCAAATCTGCAAGAATTTCATCAAACGTTTTTGTGCTCCAGAGTGTTGAGGAGGCTGCACCGTCTGGAGCAATACTCCAGGTAATATCCTGATTAGAGAGAAGACCGGGAATGTTATTTTCCTGCTCGCCATTCCAGTTAACATTGTCAATTTTTGTATCAATAACCTTTCGGACGGCATTAACTTTTTTTGACTTTAGGCTTACGCCTGCTTTTTTACTGGCTGCAATTTCTTTATCAGAAAAATTGAAAGCCGCGCCAACATCCCGGTACTCGGTAGTCTCTTTACGACCGTAAACTCCCACCGTGGGGAGGTCCGAAGCGTAATCGGAGATCGTTTTTGCAATCCCAGTAAAATCGAAAATTCGATACTCAAAATGTGTGTCACCGGGAGTTCCCTCGGTGTTTACAGGAATCAAGAAAAAGGACTTCAACCGAGGATATTTAATATCGAAAACCTGTGCTTTGAGAATCCTCAATTGCTCATTAAAAAAAGAAGCGGCTCCGATTGAATCCAATGCAGTAACGTCCTGAGGTAAGTATTTATATGGTGCCATTTTTTTTGTCTCCTTATGGCTGATTAATATTAATTATCGCAAAATCACCAGCAGCGGCACCCTTTGAGAAAACCAACCCCGTAGCAAAACACGTCCCGGAATCAGCATCATTGCGGAACCGCCCAATCGTCTCACCGATTGCCGAACCGGCTTTGTAACGACAATACACCGAATCCCCCCGAGTAACAGCATTCTCAACTTTCACCCAGACGCGCCCTTTTTCAAGTACATTGACTGTTTGCCCCGCGGCATAAAAAACATCCTCTTCACCGAAAGCACTGGTCTGTTTGGTGTATGCAGTTGTGAATTTTGGCGCAACAGATGCGAGCGCATTATCCGCGACCGTGGCTTGAATAACAATTGAAAGTCCCTGATTCATCGAGACGGTAATCACCCGACTGTTAACCATTGCGCTTGCCACACCAGGCGCAGCCTTGATCACGCCCGCAACTTTCTGAAGCGTTGCAGCTTCGGAAGTCGCGTAAGTGACCGTAGTTAGCACGGTTCCGTTGAGCGACACGGTGACAACATCCGAGGTATTCAGAGCATCACCCGCGAGAGTCAATGTTGCCTGATCATATACACTATTCCCGGGACCGCCGATTGCTTTTGTGTCTGAAGATATTGAAATCCCTGCAATGACATCACTCGTGTTATATGTAGTTGAGGCCGTTGCCTGAGTTGCTCCCAAAGTCACAACTCCGACTACAGAGGAAAATCTAAAATTGTCAATTGCATGAATACTCAGAATATTCCCGGTGAAGCTGCACGAGTCGATATACGGGAGCGCCTCGAGTGCGGTCACCATTAATCCCATCGTGTTGTTGTGACTTGTCGCATATGTCACCGCGACATCCACACCGTTAATTGTGACCGTGAAAACATTACTCGCGATCAACGGCCCGGATAATGTGACGGTTGCCACATTCATATTTGGGAGCCGAACACCCGACTCCACACCCGACATGCGAACAAGACCACTCCCGTACGGGATAGCCTCTACCGCAGAATCACTTACAACGTGAAAATCTCCGGTATCAGCGAGTAGCCCATCAATTGCTTTTGCAGCAGTTAAATTATATTCTTTTTGAACAGCCATTATTCACTATCCTTTCCGGTATGAAGAGTGCCGCTGTAAAGTCGTTTATAATAAGCTTTTTCGGCTTTGTCCCCTTCGTCGAGGTTTTTGTTGGCGTCCGTGTTAACATCCGGAACTGATCCGGAGGTCTCGCCTTTTTCAGGGATATTTTCAAGAGCGCCCTCGAACCGCGCGTTAATAAAAATCTCGCCCTCGCGACCAGTGCGCGAATCCAGACCCGTTTTTATACCCTCTTTGCGGTCATCTTTTGTCATCGAAACAATGACGGCTTTTTTGATATCCAATGTTGACATTTCATCAATGTTAGCAACGAGTTTTTTATCCAAAACTCTACGAGCAGCATCAACCGCGACCCAGCGATCTTTCACCAGGGTATTAAGCGCGTCGGTAGAGACAAAATCTTTTTTCGCCTCGAGTTTCTCTTTGTTGTTTTCGAGTTCAGCCTCGAGTTTCGCGAGCTTGTTAACAACAACTGAATCAGCGTTAACCTCGCGGCCATCAATTGTCAATGTTTTCAAAAGTTTTAATTTCGCTGTTGCATCAGCGAGTTTTTTCGTCTTGTCGAGATATGCGGAAACAAGAGCATCATCACCCTCACCGATACCGCCGCTGTCAAGATTTACAACTTTCAGAGCCATCAGATTTTTTCCTTTGTCAAAGTTTATTTTGTTTTTTTCGTTTTCGGTTAATTCAATCGCGTCTTTTGTAGAATCAATATTGATTCGCGCCATGTTTCCAGCGCGCCCTTTTTTTGTAATCGCAATATGATTACCGCGAATTTTTTTTTGAATATGAGTATATTTTTCGCCGCGATATACCCCCTCACAAGGAACACATTGGACTTTGTAACCAACAGATAATTCGCGTTTTCCGTTCTTTATCGCCTCAATCGCCTCATCAACATTAACCGTCAACGGAGCGGCCAGAAACTCTTCGCCCTGTTTTTCGATATTGTCACCAGTGAACCCGACCTGGAACTTGCGGACGGTACTCGAGTCTAGCAATGAGCTCCTGGTAGGTGGGTGCTCAAGAGTTATGGGGATTCCGGCCATTGATGACATTGACTCAGGATCAAAAACCTCTTCCGGAGACCGATATTCTCGTCTGATTCCACCAGGTATTGACTGGTCAGGATATTCAAAAATCCCCGTCCGGGTAATGATCGCCTTTGTTTTAAGAAACCCTGTTTCAGGATCAATAACCGTTTTGGCGGCATCGAGCGCAACCGTTTCAAATCGCAAACCAGTTATTGTTTTTTTTACCTCGCCCAAAAACCACTCTCCATTTTTTATGGTGCCGATAAAAAACTACCGGCACCATCAGGCAAAACCAAGGAACAGAAAAGAAAACGCAACAATAATAATCTAACAATTTGCACTCCGAGAGTCAAGCTCGATTTTCGCCAACAAAAAAAAGCGACACTTTTTAGTATCGCTTTTTTTTGTAAATGTGTGCGGGGAGAAGGAATCGAACCTCCGTTTGTGGTTACGTGGATCAACTTAACCCACTACACTGTTTTCTATCTTCAATAAGATGTGCACATTTTATTGAAGCATCGAGTGTATATAATCCGTTCGTGTCGCGAATCTAGAATATCGCATGTCCCCGGAAAACTTCCACTACCAACCTAAACTATCCCCGCTTGTCATAGAACATTTAAAATTTTCATCAAGATAAGAATTTATTCGCCCCACTCATCGAGACGATTTAAAAAATTTTTATATTCGGAAACGAGTTGACATCGAAGCGCTAACTTGTTTGACTCAATTAAAGTTTTCAACGGTAATTTCAAAATCTGCGTGACGTTTATTGGGCCGCAAGAAAAATGAAAAGTTATTTTTAAACCGTTAAAATTTAACCGGTTATTAAATATTGGCCTAGCTGTAACATATTCAGTTTTATCAACCCAGTCAAGAGCGTAATCTATATTTAATTTTGCCGCAAGAACTTTTTTTCTAGTCAACATGATAGAAAGCCCCCATCGTTAATTTGCGCAAAATGTTTCTTTGCCTTACGCACCCAAGCGCCAAAACAGCCAACCAACACCGCATCCCAATTGGCCGGTGGGGAGTCCAGGAGAACTAATTTATTTTTGCGAAACAAGCCAATGATACAATCAAGTCGTTGCCGCTCACCAATATATCTGACAACAACTTTACCATCACCGTACAGCCTAAGCGACCCTCTATAGTCACCTGTCATGATAAACTCCTTATGTCATTATCTTTATAATATAAAGAGGAAAGTGCTCGATTACAAGCACTTTCCTAGCGGTTGTCTCGGAGAGCTTTTTGGTGGGGACAACAGAGGCGAAAGGCGGCGGGCTAATCGGCAGGATAAAAATTTATTATGCCATTTTTTTCTAAAAATTTCTTATCAAAAACGGGCTCCGCGGTACAGCGACACTGGAAATCATTCCCGGGGTGCCCGGTTCCCGCGGGCGGGTTATCCCACCGGAATTTTTTAAACTCGTGTGCCTTATGGGATTTTCGCACCCGCTCGTCAAGCGAAGTTCGCCAGATATACGAGCTAACTCCAGAGTCCACTTGCCGTAACTGAGTTAATTGACCGTTCAACTTACTGACCTGGTCACGCGCGATAAATCTGATCCGGTTTTTGTCTTTTTGGTATTGCGGGTGAAAATTTTTTGTCTTATAACGAGCTCGTAGTTGCCTGGCGACTACCTCCCACCGGGCCCCAGAACTCAGTGCCTCTGTCAGTAAACTTGAAATATGGTCTATTGACACATCTCGAATTGATCGTATTAACCGGGCGTTTCGCAAGCTGAATGTTTTCAATAATGGCAATAGCCACCGCTCGCGTCCCGAAAACAAATTAATCCCGAACACAATACGGATTGTGCGTTGCCATTCAGCGGAGTTCCAGTTACTCGTGCGCTGACCAATATCATAAGCCAGGGCTTTTGAGCGATCACTTGTAAAAAGAGAATTTGTTCTGATTCGCAATCGGTCAAGTAATCGCTCAAGCGCAACTCCAAAATCATTACTCGCGTCGAGATTGAAAGCCCGGTCTCGCATAGCGAATAATCCGGGCAATTCTGAAATGACGACAAACTCGACTTCGCACCAATAAGCCTCAAGAATCCGATCCATTTTTCTAATGTAATCGTTCTCAATTCCTATTGGCGCCCTCATGGGACTCGTTTTTTTTTGACGTTTTTTATTCATTCATCAGCTCGCATATATTCTGGAGTTTTAAATCTCAATCGGCTGTCATCAGCTAACTCGTGCAACGCGCAATGTTTATATATCCTCAAAATATCACATTCGCCTTCGACAGCGCAAGTCTCACACCCGATATTCTTTGGATTTTCCAAACAAATCTCCTCGTGATATATTGCGGCCAGATATCCCGCGCCCGTCCCGTCGGAATCCAAGAACTCTCGACCGCAATATATACAAGAGTGTGTACCCCTATTTTTCGCTAAAGAAAAATTTAACTCCTCGATATCACATACCGTTATCATTCATTATCCCTATTTTGAAAAATTTACTCGCGAGAAACTCGTGAATCGACCGGAAAACACGCATTCCGTTTTTTTGCGCATAGTTAACCTCGTTCACCGCACCAGTAGAACAATCCCAACCCGGAACACAAATTACAAAATCGCAACGTTTCAACATCTCGAGCGTTCCCTTGTGAAAAAATCGCGCGGGGACTTTCGGACACAATCGCTCGAATTGTGCCGAGTTGAGATGCGGACAAAAATACATTACCCCGTGATTCGCGAGTTGAATTGCAACCTGGCGAGCGTTTAAAATATTGTGATCAACTTTGTGCGGACTTTTGCTGGTGTACGGCCCCGCGATATATGCAATTTTCATGATGTCACCCTCCTTTTATTGGGTTTGTTTGCGCAATGGGATTGTTAATTTTTCCCCGTGCGTCAACGGGATCACCAGTTCACTCCAGTTCTCCAGGTGGTCATCGTACACTATGTCGCTGATACGTACGCCGATTATCCGGTACTCATGCCCGGGTGCACCGGAAAGAAACGACATATCCATTATTTTATTGTCTGGATGAATAATCACCAACAGCTGTGATGACACGTGAAAAAAAAGTGTTAATCTTCTTGTTGCCAGCACACATCACGCACGAGGAGTGCTGGCAAGTCTTTCTTTTTCATGATGTTACTCCTGGATTTCCAAAAACTTTGGGCGGTAATACCGCCATACATTCATACTTCTCATCTAATGTGCACTCCGCTAGACGATATGGACTGAAGCACTCGCCCGGGATACGAACAAACCGATGTTCGCAGCCATCACACGGGTGTTTATCCGTGCCTGCATTTTTTGGCACATACGGTATTGGCTCCACATATGGCGTTGGCATAAGTGACTGTATCATAATATTACACTCCCATTATCCCACTGTCATAATCCTGCCAATATGTATTTTCCTCGTCATCATCCCGCGGGATATAGCCGTTGGTCGTGTCCCAGATGGTACCGAAGAAGTCGACCTCCCGGGTGTCCGCGCCTGAGAACTCGCATGAGTCCAACCGCCGTTGCGCGAAGTGCGCACCGTACAGATCACTACCCGCAAACGAGACATCAGACAGATTATCCACACGCGAAAAATCACAGTGCCACATTTTCGCACCCGTGAAGCTCGTCCGCTGGATATCGGCCACGGGAAATTTACTCCAAAAAATAGTCGCACCGACAAACGAGCAATCGTAGATCACCGCGCGCGAGAAGTTAGCCGAGTTCACGATTGCATCATGAAACGTGCACTCCTCTATGAGTGTGCCGTCAAAGCATACCCTGCTCATGTTCGCGCCGTTGAAGTTGCAGCCGGAAAATTTCATCCCCGAGAAATTCATGTCGTAAAGGTTACAGCCGGAAAAATCTGCTGAGTCAATCTCCATATGGAGGAAGGCCTTATCATATCTCTTCGCATGACGCAATCTCTTGTACAGCTCTGGGGTAGTGCGTATGATCTCGACTGTCTCCTCTACACTAAGTGACATGTCACTGAGTGTTTTTTCGCTCGCGAGTGCTTTGGCGTCTTTCTCCGTCCTACATGCATCTATCGTCTCGGGTGGCGAGTAGAACGCGTCACCTTCACTCCAGCGGGAATCGGTCTTTATGACTGCGAAACGTCGCTCACTCAACTGCTCTACGTGATAGTTACTCATTTTTCTACTCCTCAGTATGACTGCAATTCATTAAAAATTGAAAGTTGATCAATATAAAAATTGTCTTTTGTTGCTGATTCGGCATCGGCCAGAAGAGCCCGCAACATGACCGCCGTGTAAGGCACTGGATTTTTAGATTCGAGCTCGTCCAGGAGCACTCTACATCTATCTATCTCGGTCATGAGTTTTTTAGGTAACACCTTTGGATCAATGATACGCATGTGAACCTCCTATTTTATTTTTCGCAGTGCCTCTATCGACTGCAAAATTGACACAATATCAAAATTTACATTTTTTCGGGCAATTGAAATCTCGATAACATCCTCGAGATCGAGAGTGTCATATATGCCATCACATCGAGCAATTTCACGAACCAACTCGCTCTGAAGCTTTATTTTTTCAATTTGCTCAAACATGATAAAAACTCCGTAATTGATTTGTGTTGTAATCAATCTACGGAGTTTTTATCATGTAGTCAAGTACTACAGCGAGCTCCCGGAGTCACTCTCCTGTTGGTGTGTTACCGATATCCGCTGGATCGTCATACTCCTCCATAGACAGGGCCGTCTCGAAGGAAAATTTTGCCCCGGAGAACCGCTCGCGCCGGATCTCGCCGGGCGCGATAACTTGCCACTCCATATATACAGCATCTGCATCAGCCTGAATTTTATGCGCCTCAGCAGTCTCTTTGTCAGTCTGTTGCCATAGAGGGCGGTAGTTGATATCTATGTTGTCAAGGATTTTTCCGCCGGTTACACCGTCTCGACTGATCATGAGGAGATAAAGCAATCGCTCAATCACAGGCGTAAGTATATCGTTTTGTTCGCTTTGCACCTTGTCATACCATGACCGGACATCATTATCACCGGTTGCAGCCAATCCCGCCGGTGACTGACCCATCAGGATAGTTACCGGAATACCGGTACTCGCGGCAACCGCGCGAACAAATCTATCCACCAAGTCCCCGATCCCCGTAATAGTAGACGTCTGTTTTTCGTACTCCTCTCCCGTGCCTGGGTCACCATCGCCGCCGTCGATCACGATAGTGTTGGCAACTCCGGACGTCATCTCCAGGAGTTCAAACCGCTTCACGAGCTGATCCTGCTCCACTTTGCTCTGAGATGAAACAATATTGATCAAGTCTCGCATTTTGAACACGGCCTGGATTGACACGTCCAGGATTTTTTTCACCGTATGCATCGCGTCGCCGAGTTGTTTCAAGTCGTTCCATGGGCCCTGAAGCACTGAATCACTCCACCCGTCATTGATTTGGCGTGCGATATGCGTAGTAGATGCGCCGTGCATCACGATCACTCGCGACTCGTGGACGATGAAACTATCCCCAGCGCCGGTCGTGACCTGGTAGTACATCGGTTGGCCGTACCGAGGGTCCATCAGGTCTTCGTATATCTCAGAGCCCGCGATAGTCGCCTCAGTGCAATCGAACACATGAAGCGAGGTGATTTTTCGGAGTCCTTTTTCAAAAAGCGGCTCGGAAAACTCCAACCCATCATCACACCCAATCAACATGATTGCTCCACCGTAGAGTTTCGACCATCGAACCAGCTCGGTGATTTTCTTTTTCGCATCGAGACGTTTCAGCTCCTCGGCCAATTTCCCCTCGATATCGCCGTTGATCTCGAACCATGCTCGGGTCAGCTCGGTCGTGGGCAACTCAACGATACGTTTCCCCAGGCCGCCGGAGCGAAAAATCTCACCTAGTGTATACGGATCGAGAGTGCTATCACCCTCAAAAAAAATAGCCTTGCTACGTCGCTCAATCCGGGATAGGGTGTTTCCATATCCATCTAAACTGATGTTTTTTAATGACATATTAACCTCTATCTTGTAAGTTTCGAATAATCGACCTGGTGACGTCCGAGTCTCGTATGTATCGCGTATCTCAGCGCGTCCATGATATGATCATTTTGTTTTATTGGTTTATCCTCGCCGGTGCGCTCGGCTCGTTGCATGTCCCAGGCGTAACCCTGGAACTCGCGCTGTGTGTGTATACATTTCTTGCACATGACTAACGACCCGTTCGATAAAAACCGGGAAACCGTCTGTATGCCATTGATTACGTCATTATTGGCTTTTTTTACGATGCCGACTCCAGCACTTTGAAAAGCGACTCGCAAACTCGCCGCGCTAGGATCAATATATATTGCCCGGATATTATTAATCGCGAAGTCTCCGAGCCATTTCTTAAAATCTCTCACATATTCCTCGTCGGATTTTTGCCGCCCGGACGCGCGGGAATCATAATAGTACTCGTCCTCTATCCAGTACCTCGGAGAAAGCAACGGATTTACTCCAACTTTCACCGCCGCTGTTGGATTCCCGGTGCCGTAGTCGATACCGACTATGTAGTATTGAGCCCGCCCTGGTGGAGCATCAATAATTAAATCATCATCAAACATGTCATATATGACGCCCTCGGCCATACACCATAGACCGAGAATGAGCCGCTTATACCACACACCGGTATACTCTCGTTTTAGATTTTCAACAAAAACCGGGTCTAGAGTCGGATTGTCACTGATCAAAAAATGCGCGATCATCAGATCAAGCTCGTCGGCTTTGTCAATATACTCAGTTTTCAGCCAATGGCTGGGGCCCTCCGGATTAGTCGAACCGAAAAATTTTGCGCCTGAAACGCTCATCCTGGAGAGCAACATCTGAAAAAATGCCTTATCCCATAGGGCAATCTCGTCACCCATCGCGCCCGAAATGCCCAAACCCTGCAGCTTATGAACTGACCGCGCATCATTGGCGCAAATCGTATGAATCACACGGCCTAGAAAGTGCACTTCATTGAGCGAGGGGTAGATTTTGAAATTTTTACCGCCAAAAATCCACTGCATCGGCCGCAATACATTACGCTTCAACGCCTGGGAGGTCTTTCCGGTGAACAAAAAATCGCCCGGCTTCGCCTCGTTCAACATGAAATGCGCGAACCGAAAAAACAACCCGTACGTTTTTCCTGATCGAGCCGCGCCCTCCCATATATTCAATCGCGCGTTCGAGCGTTGGAACTCGCGGAGTTGCTTTGGCGTCAATAGTTTTTTCGCGAGCTCGATGTTCATCTCTAAGTATTCGTCTCGGCTTTTGCGAGATCCCGAAGTAATTTTGATATCTCGCCCTCATCGGTGTCTTCGGACACATTGAACAACCCAAGCAGCTCGAGAAGTATTTTTATCGCGCTGATTTTCGGATGAAATTTTATTTTTATGCCCTCGCGGGTATTTGATATCTCGGCAATCGCCGCACCAATCTCTTCAGGTATTTCCCGCGAGTCTTTGAGCGTTAACTCGTTGTTTTTCCACTGAATTATACTCAGCGGGTTTATTTGTGCAATTTTTACAAGCTCACTCATGAGTCTATCGCCATCGGCCTGAAGCCGCTTAATCCGGGCCTCGTCTTCAGCCTGGAGAAACTCCCTAATGTTGTCTTTTTTTAACAATTTACATGCGGATGGCGCCGCGACTGATGGCTTAACCCCGTACGCCTCCGCATATGCCTCAGACGCGTTACCGCGATATTTCCCGCGATATAGCAAGCAGAACTCGCGTTGTTTTCGGTTTATTTTTCTTTTTTTAACTCTTTTTTTATCGGCCATAATATACAAAGTACAAAAATATATCACTAGATCACAAGCGCTGGGGCCCAATTTTGCACAGTGATATTTATTTCATTTTTGTCGCTATATCGCTTGTGCAACATTGAATCGGACACCTGGCAGTCATCATGATATGCTATACCATTGAGCGCGTCTTTTACCAGTTTTGCCGTATTATCAATATCTGGCTTCGCAAAATGAGGTAAGTCATCGTCCCATTTTACATTTTTTTTTGCGAACATAAACCAGATATGAAGTATCACCGGGCCCGCGAGGGGCTTCGGGATCAACGCCTTCGCGTAACTTCGTATCCATCGAGTATTGATCACCGTGCCCTCGGATGTATAAAAATGGTTCGTGTATTTTGCCTTGCGCGCCCGAGCTTTGCCTACCGGGCGAACCGGGATAGATATCCGATATATATGAGCTGGATTTTCATTAGACATTTTTTTTGTTCTCCATTACATGAAATCTGGCTCTCATTTCGATAGCTTTTTTTGGCCCCGGGATCATATTGTGATCCGCGATACAATGAGACTCCCACTCATCATATCGAGTATACCTGCCATAGCATGTCGGGAAACAACACTGGACTGTTGATCCGATAGTATCATGATAGTCCATGTGTTTTTTTACCCTAACCTCTCGCAAAGTCATCTCCTGCTCAGCAATTTCTGAATTTGTCATTTTTTTCTCCTTTTTTTTTGTTTTTTTTTACGCAATTGCGTATCTGCTGTCTATATCTTGCGTTAACCCTTTTCACAAAACCTTGTGAAAAGTTTGTGAAAAGTAAAGTATTGATTTTAATAAGTTTATAAAAACTTTTCACAAGGTCTTTGTGAAAAGTTTTTGATCTATAAGTAGGTATATATATATGAGTTATATAATATATAATATATATATATATACTTTTCACAAGAACTCCCTAAGCCAAAATTTTTTATATATTAT
>Ga0256845_1001641_pt1 | contig 17560 bp, 14 predicted proteins | sample RiftiametaG_FD_189101 | JGI IMG/M metagenome (GOLD analysis project Ga0256845, IMG submission 189101) | Tube worm associated microbial communities from hydrothermal vent at the East Pacific Rise, Pacific Ocean - Riftia | ecosystem: Host-associated > Annelida > Integument > Unclassified ...
AGTACTATAAATATACAAAATAGTATTGACAACACCAAGAAAAAATAATGCTAAATGATTGATTATTAATCGGTTAATTTAGGTAGTGAAATCTTGGATTCCCGAAAACCTAAATGGAGTGAGTATAAGCAAACCTTGCCTGATTAAAAACATTAGTAGCTAAGTGCCTAAGTCAATTTCTTAATTAATATATTGATTTAGAATGATGAGGTTTTTTTTACTTTCTAGTGCTTTCATTATTTTCTTGTGTCAATAAATACGAAGAAGACATAAGCAATGTAGAGTTTTTATTAGGAACTGATTTAAATGTCAATTACGAAATTGAAAATATTGAAACACCATTTGATTTTGTAGATTACTATATATCATTTGACTTAATGTTTAATAAAAATGATTTTGATTCACTTTTAAAAAATGCAGATATTGATAGATTTGAAAAAGTTGACTTTGAGGATGTAGGTGTTAAAAATGAATTGAGGTATTATAGATAACATATTGAAGAGCAAAAGAAAATTCACTTGTTTATTAATATTTTTGATAATTCTATGCATTATTTTTCAAAGAGATAATAACTTACAAATCTAAATTCAATTTTAGTATACATTTCAGGACCTTCTTTCCTTCCATATTTTCACAAAAACCCCAATGGCAGTTGCAAATAATTATGCTATATTTGACGCTTTAAGTTTTCGTTAACATATGATAACCCATATACAGGGCAGACTGGTTGAAAAAACCCCAACAGATGTAGTGATAGATTGCAATGGAGTAGGGTACTTTATCAATATTTCTTTGCACACTTTTTCTGAAATTCCCACAAGTGAAAATGTTAAACTTTTCACTCATTTACAAGTTCGGGAAGACGCCCATATTCTTTACGGTTTTACTAGTGTTGCGGAACGCGAAATATTTAGACTGTTAATAAGCGTTTCAGGTGTGGGTGCAAGTACGGCAAGAGCCATGCTTTCCTCATTAGCGCCAGACCAAGTGCTGGAGGCTATTGCTCATAACGATATTGTAACAATTCAATCAGTAAAAGGAATAGGAGTCAAGACTGCACAGCGCGTGGTTTTGGATTTAAAAGATAAGATTTTAAAAGTATACGGTTTGTCAGCAATTTCTGCCGGTACAAGCAATACGAACAAAAATGAAGCGTTATCTGCTTTGGAGACGCTTGGTTTTATTCGCAAACAGTCTGAAAAAGTGGTAGATACCATTTTGAAAGAACTGCCAGAGGCTACTGCAGAAATGATTATAAAACAAGCTTTAAAAAATTTATAAAATTTGAAGGCAAAAAATTACGTTTATAAAGGTGGCTTTTTCAAGCTTTTAGCAATTTTCAGTTTTATTTTGGTTAGTAATGTTTCACTAGCGCAAGATTCTACCGCCGTTGGTAATGAAATGGGAAGAATGGATCTTCCTAATCCTACTAGTATACAGGATTTATATACTTATGATCCTATTACAGACAGATATATTTACACCCAAACTTTGGGTAGTTTCAATATTACTTACCCAATAATTTTAACCCCACAAGAATACCAGCGTCTTATACAACAGGAGCAGATGAAGTCTTACTTCAAAGACAAAATTGATGCTGCAGATGGTAGAAAAGATGGTTCAGAAGAACAACAAAAAAACCTATTACCAACTTTTTATGTGAATTCAAATTTCTTTGAATCTATTTTTGGTGGAACTACTATAGAAGTTATTCCACAAGGTTCGGTAGAAATGGATCTTGGTGTGCTTTATACTAAACAAGACAATCCAGCATATTCGCCACGTAACAGAAGTAATTTTTCGTTTGATTTTGACCAACGTATCAGCTTAAGTCTTTTGGCGAAAGTAGGTACAAGACTTCAAGTGAATGCAAATTATGATACCGAAAGTACGTTCGATTTTCAAAACCAGATGAAACTGGAATACACTCCAACGGAAGATGACATCATTCAAAAAATTGAAGTAGGTAACGTAAGTATGCCGTTAAATAGTTCTTTGATTCAAGGAGCGCAAAGCCTTTTTGGGGTGAAAACACAACTTCAATTTGGAAAAACCACCATTACAGGAGTTTTCTCTGAACAAAAATCTGAAACACGAACCGTAACAGCAGAAGGTGGTGCTACAGTTACAGATTTTGAACTTTTCGCATTAGATTATGACGAAAATCGTCACTTTTTCTTATCACATTATTTTAGAGATAATTATGATCGTGCCTTACAGCAATATCCATTCATAAATAGTAACGTGCAGATTAGCCGAATGGAAGTGTGGATTACCAACCGCACTAGCCAAACCAATAACGTTCGTAATATTGTTGCGCTTCAAGATATTGGTGAATCTGACCCCAAAAATATTGGATTAGCGGTATCACCAGGAGGTTTTATTAGAGCTGGCCGTAATGCATATCCAGATAATAAAAATAACCTTTTTAACCCATTTGGAATAGACGGAGGCGAGCCTTCGTTGTTAAATCCTGATATAAGAGATGTGGCAAAAGTACGTCAAGGTTTTACTGGTGTTCAGGTAAATGAAGGATCAGACTTCGTAACACTTGAAAATGCACGAATGTTAACAAGTAGCGAGTATAGCCTTAATTCACAGTTAGGATATATATCTTTAAATCAACGCCTTAATAATGATGAGGTTTTAGCGATTTCTTATCAATTCACTGTAAATGGAAAAGTATATCAAGTAGGTGAATTTTCTAGTGATGGGGTTGAAGCAACTGGAGGAACACAAACAACCACAGGCGGTGGAGGTGGAACAAACCCTCCTCCAGGTCCAGTAACAGGGCTTTCGCAAAATCTTGTAGTAAAACTTTTGAAAAGTAGTATTACAAGTGTGAAGCAACCAGTTTGGGATTTAATGATGAAAAACATCTACCCAATTGGAGCCTATCAGCTTGAAAAAGAAGATTTTAAACTGAATATTTTTTATACAGAAGCTTCAGCACGAAATTATATTGAAAAAGTGCCAAATGGACCAGAATTACCTGAAGATGTAAAGGATCAAGTACTTCTAAAAGTCTTCAATCTAGATAGATTAAACTTTAACAATGATCAGGTACAAGGGGGTGATGGTTTTTTTGACTTTATCCCTGGCATGACAGTAGATACCCAAAATGGTCGAATTATATTTACAACGGTGGAACCTTTTGGGAAATATCTTTTCGATAAGCTAGATATACCTTCTGCATCAGCTAATTATACTATGCCAAATTCGTATAACGCTAACCAAGAAAAATACGTTTTCCGCACACTTTACACCGAAACAAAAACGGAAGCAGACCAGCAGGAAAGTGAGAAAAATAAATTTCAATTAAAAGGAACTTATAAATCTACTGGTGCAGATGGTATTCCTATTGGTGCGTTCAATATTCCACAAGGTTCCGTAACTGTTACCGCTGGAGGGCGAACCTTGGTAGAAGGTGTAGATTATACCGTAAACTATCAGTTGGGAAGGGTTCAAATTTTAGATCCAGGATTGCTTAATAGTAACACGCCTATATCAGTAAGTACTGAAAATAATTCGCTTTTTGGGCAGCAAAGTAAACGTTTTACTGGTTTAAATGTAGAGCATAAATTCAGCGACAAGCTTTTAGTTGGCGCTACTTATTTAAACTTAAATGAGCGTCCGTTAACACAGAAGTCTTCGTATGGCTCAGAGCCCATTAACAACACTATTTACGGAATAAATGTAAACTACGCTACCGAAGTTCCATTCCTAACCCGAATGGTAAACCACCTGCCAAACATAGATACCGATGTAGAATCCAACATTTCACTTCGTGGAGAATTTGCGTACTTAAAACCAGGAGCTCCAAAAGTTTCAGATTTCGACGGAAAAACTACAGTGTATGTAGACGATTTTGAAGCCTCACAAACAGGAAATAATATATTATCGCCAACAAGTTGGTCGTTAGCTAGTACGCCACTAGATTTTGGAGGGCAATTAGTAAATGAAGATCTTAAATACAATGATAAGCGCGCCAAATTAGCTTGGTACACTATTGACCCCATTTTCTATAGTAGTCAACGTCCTGATGGTATTAATGATGAAGATCTTTCTTCACCATTTACTCGCCGTGTTTTTAGAGATGAAATTTTCCCTAATCAAGATATTATTCAAGGACAAACGCAGGCTTTATTTACTTTAGATTTAGCTTACTATCCAACTACACGTGGAGAATATAACTATAATCCTGATGCTAGAAATGGAGCACCACTTCCAAATCCGAAAGATAATTTTGGAGGAATAATGAGACAGTTAACCACAACAGATTTTGAAAAGTCGAATGTGGAATACATTCAATTTTGGATAATGGATCCTTTTATCTATGAAGAAAACAACAATAATCCTGGAGGAACAATTAATTTTAACCTGGGTAGCATTTCTGAAGATATATTGAAGGATGGAAGAAAACAATATGAAAATGGATTGCCTAAAGATGGTCTTGATGGTAACACACTACCTACAGCGTGGGGTAAAGTACCATTATACCAATCATTAGTTTACACATTTGATAGTGAGGGGGTTGAGCGTACTAATCAAGATGCAGGATTGGATGGTTTAAGCAATACTGAAGAGGCAGCAAAGTATCCTGGTTTTGGTGATGACCCTGCCAATGACGATTATCAATATTTTGTACAGGCCGAAGGAGGTATTTTACAGCGTTACCTAAAATATAATGGAACCCAAGGAAACTCTCCCGTAGAGATTACAAACGAAAATCGTGGAAGCACAGCACAACCCGATGTGGAAGATATAAATCGTGATAACACTATGAACACGATAAACAGTTATTTTGAATATAACGTTCCAGTTTTCCCAGGAATGAGTAAAGATAACAACAAGTATATAACAGATGTAAAGGATCAAGATGTTACTACGCAAAATAATGATGTTATACCAGTGCGTTGGATACAGTTTAAAATACAGCTAAGTGAGCCAGATGGTGCTAAGGGTGGAATTTCAGATTACAGATCCATTCGTTTTATGAGAATGTTTCTTTCTCAGTTTTCTGAAAATACTGTACTTCGTTTTGGTACTATGGAATTAGTTCGTGGCGATTATAGAAAGTTCGAAAAAACACTAGATGATGTAACTTTTGAAGATCCTGCAAACGATGACACCCTTTTTGAAGTAGAAGCTGTAAATATTGAAGAAAACGAAAACCGTTCACCAATTCCTTATGTATTACCTCCAGGAATTACCCGAGAAGAATTTAATAACAACAATAATATAATTCGCGAAAACGAGCAATCACTCGCTTTACGCGTATGCGGTTTAGAGCCTAATGATGGTCGTGCCGTATATAAAAACTTTAATGTGGATATGCGCCAGTACAAAAACCTGCAAATGTTTATTCACGCAGAATCATTACAAGAACAAACACCACTTCAGGATGGGGATTTGGAAGCATTTATACGAATTGGGAATGACCTTACCAATAACTACTACGAAATTCGAATACCTTTAAATCCAACAAGTTTTGGAGCGAGAGGTGCCGAAGATATCTGGCCATTGGCAAACCGTTTAAATTTGCCTTTAGAATTACTTCAACAGGTAAAAACTACAGTTCTTAGCAACCCAGGATTATACGATCAAACAGTTGTTAACTTTTTTAATCAATCCGAACTAGATGGAGGTGTACCAGATGGCGAAAATGAACTAAAAATTGGTATAAAAGGAAACCCAAGTTTTGGAAACGTTCGTAACATAATGCTAGGTGTAAAAAACAGCCTTACTAACGATGAGTTATGTGGCGAAGTTTGGTTTAACGAGCTAAGAATGTCTGAGCTTAATAACAAAGGCGGTTGGGCTGCAGTAGTAAGTATGGATGCAAACATTGCAGATTTTGCTACTATTAGTGCAACTGGAAAAAGAAGCACTATAGGTTTTGGTTCCATAGAACAGGGTCCAAACCAAAGAAGTCGTGAAGACTTACAGCAATATGATGTTGTTACAAACCTAAACTTAGGACAACTATTACCAAAAAAATGGGGTGTACAATTACCCTTTAATTACGGACGTTCGGAAGAATTAATAACACCGCAATATGATCCTGAATTTCAAGACATTGAGCTAGACTCAAGATTAGACAATACAGAAAATCAAGAAGAAAAGGACCAAATAAAAGAACAGTCTGTAGATTATACCAAACGCCAAAGTGTTAATTTAATTGGAGTGCGTAAAGACCGTACAGGAGATGGTAAAGCCCGAGTGTATGATGTAGAAAACCTAACAGCTTCGTTTTCATACAACCAAACAGACCATCACGATTTTGAGGTTGAAGACGCCTTGGAACAAAGCGTACGTTTAGGTGCTACTTATAATTATAACTTCACCGCAAAACCAATAGAGCCTTTCAAGAAAAACGATAGCTTGTTTAGAAGCAAGTACTGGAAGTTCATGAAAGATTTCAACTTTAATTATTTGCCTACAAATATTTCAGTAAGCTCTAATATTACAAGGCAATACAACGAACAAAAATTTAGAGAAATCAACAGAGATACTAATAACATTGGACTACCAAGGTTATACCAACGTGATTATCTTTTTGATTGGCAATACACAATCAATCATAATTTAACCAAATCGTTACGTTTCAACTTTACCTCTTCAAACAAGATGGTGGTTAACAATTATCTTTCAGATGACGGTGAGGTAAATAATGAAATTGGTGTATGGGATGGCTTTTTTGATGTAGGTGAGCCAAACCAACATTTCCAATCCTTACAGGTAAACTATGATTTGCCTTTCAGTAAATTTCCATTCTTGAAGTTTATAAGAGGAACGTATTCTTACACGGGCGACTATCAATACCAAGCAGGAAGTAATCAATTTAATGAACTTCCTATTCAGTTAAGTGATGGTTCTGTTAATACCTATAACTTAGGTGGCGCTATTCAGAATGCTAGCACACATCAAATTAACTCTAGCATAGATATGAATGGTTTTTACCGTTACGTTGGTCTTACTAAAATTAAGAAAAGTAAAGTGAGAAAATCTGCAACAGGAGAAGCAAGCAAAGAAGGAAAAGAAAGCAGAGAAAGTAAAGTTGACCCCAAAGAAAACGGAAAATTAGCTAACGGAAAAACCGAGTCACCAAGTGTCCTGAATAGAGGTGGAGGTGCATCAGGTGGGTTAAATTCTGGCGATAAAGCATTGAACTTTGGTATTGGTCTTGCAACAATGTTGAAGAAAATCCAATTTAATTACAAAGAAACAAACGGTATATTTTTACCTGGCTATTTACCATCCATTGGTTTTATAGGAACGCTAAAACCAACTACTGGTTTCGTTTTTGGAAGTCAAGCCGAGGTAAGAGATTTAGTTGCTAAAAAAGGATGGCTTACACTATATCCAGAGTTTAATGAGCAATATACCGAAGTTGAAAGTCGCCAATTAGACATACAAGCAAATTTAGAGCCCTTTGAAGACCTTACAATAGACGTAAATGGAAGCAGAATTTATTCTGAAAATTATTCCGAAAACTATATTGTTCAGGATGAATTATACAATTCGTTAACACCTAATACTTTTGGAAATTTCAATATATCTACGGTACTATTGAAAACGGCATTTAGCACGAGTGACGAAATTACCTCTGCTGCTTTTGACGATTTCCGAAGCAATAGATTGATTATTGCAAACAGGCTCGCGGAAGATTATTACCAAGGAGCAGCCGTTCCTCGGGACACACTTGGTTATCCAGTAGGTTTTGGCCGAAACAGTCAAGATGTATTATTGCCAGCCTTCTTAGCCGCTTATAAAGGAAGCAATGTTAAAAAAGAAAAAACAGGTATATTTAGAGACATCCCACTACCTAACTGGGATATTAAATATACAGGTTTAATGAATCTGCCTTGGTTTAAAAAGAATTTCAAACGTTTTTCATTTACCCATGGGTACAGAGCTAGTTACACTGTAAACCAGTTTCAGTCTAATTTAGATTACACCCCAACAGTTCCAGAAGCAACAGATCAGTCTGGTAACTTTAAAGTAAAAACATTATTAACCAATGTAAATTTAACAGAACAATTTTCACCGCTTTTAAGGATGGATTTTGAAATGAAAAATTCAATAAAAATACTAGCTGAAATGCGTAAAGATCGTGCGCTATCATTAAGCTTTGCAAATAACTTGCTTACAGAAATTAAAGGAAATGAATACATTATTGGTCTTGGATATCGAATTAAAGACTTACGTATTGTAACTAATTTTGGTGGAAAGAAATCTGTAATTAAAAGTGATCTAAACTTTAAAGTAGATTTATCAAGAAGAGATAATATAACAGTAATTAGGTATTTAGATATCATTAATAACCAAACCACTGCTGGACAGACTATTTATGGAGCGCAACTTTCTATAGATTATGCGTTGAGTAAAAACCTAACAGCATTGTTCTATTACGATCATACATTCTCTGAATACGCAATATCAACAGCATTCCCACAAACAACAATTAGAAGTGGATTTACACTTCGTTATAACTTTGGAAACTAAAAATAACCTCTATAATTAAGTAATTATGAACGTACCAGCTAATTTAAAATATACAAAACAACACGAGTGGATTAAAATTGAAGGTGATATCGCAACTATTGGCGTTACCGATTTTGCACAAGGTGAATTGGGCGATATTGTATATGTAGAAGTTGAAACCGTTGGCGATACTATGGATAGAGATGAAGTTTTTGGAACTGTTGAAGCTGTTAAAACAGTTTCAGATTTATTTTCACCACTTTCTGGTGAAATTATCGAGTTTAACGAAAGTCTTGAGTCTGAACCAGAAAAGGTAAACACAGACGCCTACGGCGAAGGATGGATGATAAAGATGAAATTTTCTAACCCAGATGAAATAGCTGAACTTTTAGATGATGCCGCATATAAAGCGCTCATTGGGGCATAAAAACATACTAATAATAGCAATAGCTTACAGCATTGCTATTACAATCGTTTTTTTTATACCCGCTGGAATGTTAGTTTCGGAAGAAACATTTTCTAAATGTAAAATACCTTATTTAGACAAATGGGTTCATGGTATACTTTTCTTTGGACTTACCTGTTTCTGGCAATTATACATATATATAAAGGGTATTGGAAACAAACGAACCATAAACACTAGACTGCTTTTTACTGTAATTCTTTCGTATGGCATAATAATTGAAGTATTTCAAGGGCTACTTACTGTTTCGCGGAGTGCAGATATTTATGATGTTTTAGCAGATGTAGTAGGTTCTTTGCTAGCGATTTTAATTTTTATTTTTTTTAAGAATTATATTCGCACTTAATTTTTCAAATAAGTTTTAGATTAAACGATATTTTATATATTTTAGCAACACATTAAATTTAATTTTATGGAACCCAAAAAAAATCCAAAAGCAGACGTAAGTCGAAGAAGCATGCTCTTTTTTCAGATTGGTATGGTGCTCATGCTTTTTCTTGCTTGGCAAGGAATAGAATGGAAAACGTACGATAAATCTGATAATGATTATGGAAAACTAAATATAGGCGATGAGCTTGAGGAAGAAATTCCAATCACACAACAATTAACACCACCACCACCACCACCACCACCACCACCAGCACCAGAGGTTATAGAGGTTATGGAAGATGAAGTTGAGGAAGAAGAAACTGTAATTGAATCTACTGAAGCAAAGCAAGATGAAAAAATTGTTGAGGTTATGGAGATTAAGGAAGAAGTGGTAGAAGAAGAAATTGCTGATGTACCCTTTGCAGTAATTGAAAACGTTCCAATCTATCCAGGTTGTGAAAACGAAAAAGGAAATGATGCAAAAAAGAAATGCATGTCTTCAAAAATTAGCCGATTTATCAATAAAAAATTTGATACTGATTTGGCATCATATCTTGGATTAGATGGTAGACAGCGTATATCAGTTCAATTTAAAATTGATAAAAGTGGAAGAGTAATAGACGTTCGTGCTCGTGCTCCACACCCAAGACTTGAAAAAGAAGCGGTAGATGTGGTAAAATCTCTTCCTAACATGACTCCAGGAAAACAACGTGGAAAACCAGTTGGGGTGCTTTATTCACTTCCAATTGTTTTCGATATTCAATAATAAAAAACCCTGTATTTGCTGGTGCAAATACAGGGTTTTTTATTATTGGCATAACAGTTGTATTTCATAATATGTTACCCCTTTAAATTTATACATTATGAAAACAACTGTAAAGAATACCGCAAACAAAAGAGCTCAAAAAAAGCAAACAAACATTAAATGGAACTCTCGTCTTTTTTTTCAAATAGGTGTTATTGTTAGCTTGCTTCTCATTTTTTTTCTAATGCAAACAAATTTAAAATGAAGGTTGCAGAATACAAACCTATAACTACCTATGGTATAGAAGAGCCTCCTTTTATGCATTATGTGGTTGATGTGGACAAACCTAAACCTGTTGAAAAACCAGTTATTCAAAAAAAGCAACTGGTAAAAAAAGTTGTTGCAACAACTTCAATTACTGTAAAGCCAAATGATACGCCAGAGATTGAACCCACAATTGCGCCAACTAACGTTACTGTTTTTGAAGTGCCTATTGTTACAGCAAATAATCCAGTAGATTCAAACCTTAAACTAACTAAATCTATGAAGACTGTAGAGTTCGCTCCAATTTTTCCAGAGTGTGAAAGTTTAGGTTCTAATACTGAAAAAGCAGATTGTATGTCTTCTAAAATAAATACATTCATCAATAAAAATTTTAGAAAAGAATTGTTAGAAAATTTAAGTAAAAATGAAACGCATCGTATTTATGTAAACTTCAAAATTAATGCTAGTGGTTATATTACAGATGTAGTTGCAAATTCTCACAACGAGAAGCTTAAAAATGAGGCACAACGGGTGCTTAAAGGTTTGCCAGCTATGAAACCTGGAAGACAAGGTGATAAAAATGTAGAGGTGCTATACACTTTACCAATAGTTTTTAAAATTCAGTAACAAATTTTTCAAATATAAATTAAAGCTCCCGTTGAAAAATGGGAGCTTTTTTGATTTTGGTCAAGGCAAAAAAGCTGTATCTTTCGGCAATAAACGAGTAAAATTACGATGAAACAGTTTCTCTTCCTTTTTGTTTTTTGTTTTTCTATAATTTCATTTGCGCAGATTCCTTCGGCTCAATATGAAAAATATCCAGTTTTTAAAGAATGCACAACAACAGATTTTGATTATTTAGAAGGCTGTTTTACTGAAACACTTCAACAATTCGTCTTCACAAACTTTAAAGTTTCAGAAAAAGTTTTTGAAGAAAATTACACCGGAAATGTAAATGTACTGTTTGAAGTTACTAAAGAAGGAAAATTTAAAGTGCTTTATGTAGATGGTATTTATGACGAATTAAAAGAAGAAGCTCGTCGTGTTTTTGAAATGCTTCCTCAAGTGGAGCCCGCTACCTATAACGGCTCACCTGCCTATGTTCAGTTTACATTGCCAATTGCCATTCCATTGGTTGCGCCGGGTAAAAGCATCTTTCAGGCTAAAGAAGCTTCGGGTAAAAGTGAAAGAGATGCATTAATAAATGAATATGATGCAATAAAAAACCTGCCTTATAATAATGAAGAATATAAAAGCAATATAAATATTCCGTTGTCGCATCATAATTACAGTCAGTTTGATGGCGCGCTAAACCGAGTAGGTTTAAACAATCATACTGCCCAAAAGCCTTATATTTATAGTGAAGTAAATAAATATTACGATTTTGAAGCTGAAAATAAGAAGCTTTTAAAAACTAAAAAATCTTGGTTTGGCCGGAAATTATGGAACGAACACCTAATTACTATAAAAAGTAAAGACTATTGGTTAACCTTAGATGCTGGTGTAGATTTACAGGCAGGAAAAGATTTTGATGCAGATATAGATACCTATAATAATACGCGTTTGGTTTACACTCAAGGTGGTATTGGAAAGCAACTTGGATTTTTCGGTGTTATTTATGAAAGTCAAGGCCGTTTTGCAGATTATTATAATAGGTATGCGGAGTCCATTCGTCCAGCTGGTGGAAATCCAGCAATTATTCCTGGTCGCGGAATTGCAAAAATATTTAAATCAGATTCTTATGATTATCCTATTGCAACGGGGCATATTTCGTATACACCTTCAAAATATTTCAACATTCAGTTTGGGCACGGTAAAAATTTTCTTGGCGATGGGTATCGGTCTTTATTGACTAGCGATAATACCAGTCCGTATCCATTTTTCAAAATAAATACTACTTTTTGGAAACTGAAATATACAAATACATGGATGTCGCTACGCGATGTGCGCCCTGAAGTTACTGAAGACGGTTCTTTCCGAACAAAATATATGGCAAACCATTATTTAAGCTACAACATCACTAAACGCTTGAATATCGGTCTTTTTGAATCTGTAATATGGCAGAATGACAACGGTCGTGGGTTTGATGTTAATTATCTAAACCCAATTATTTTTTACCGAGCCATAGAGTTTTCTACAGGATCGCGCGGCGGGAATGCTCTTGTAGGCCTTGCTGCAAAATATAAAGTGAATGATCGCATAAATGCGTACGGACAGCTTATAATTGATGAATTTTCGTCAAGTGATATTTTTAGTGGAGATGGAAGTTATAAAAACAAAATAGGATATCAACTAGGCTTAAAATATTATGATGCTTTCGGGTTAAAAAATCTTTATTTACAAATAGAATATAATAGAGTGCGGCCTTATACCTATTCGCATAATACGATTGTGTTAAATTATGGCCACAACAATCAATCTATGGCACATACGTTGGGTGCTAATTTTTCAGAATTTATAGCCATAGCGCGTTACCAAAAAGGAAGAATTTATGGTGATGCTAAAGTAATTATAGCAAAAAGAGGTTTTGAGTTTAACACAGCTGAAGACTCTAGCTTTTACGGTGGAAATATTTACGGAACAGAAGATGATCGAATTTCAGACTATGGCAACGAATTAGCCCAAGGAAACACAACCAGTTTTTTCCATGCAGAACTGCAAGCAGGCTATGTAATAAACCCAGCAACTAATTTAAAAATCTACGGAAGTTTTATTTATAGAGATTTTAATCCAGAGATTAATACTGAAACTGTTTTTGAAAATCAAACCAGTTGGGTTAACTTTGGTATTCGTACGGATTTGTTTAATTGGTATTATGATTTTTAGAAGAAATAATTAACCTTTCTTTTTCTTTTCCTGCTCCTTCATCATTTGTTCTACTTTTTCACGAGCTTTTTTGTTTACTGCTTCATTATCTTTAATATAGCTGCGCTCTTTTGCTACTTCGCCATAGACCATTTTTAAGAAATCTTCGGTTTTAATAAAACCAGTTCCATATCCTAAATAATCATATTGCTTAGTAATATCAGTCATTTTTACTATCTCTTCTTCCGTTTTTTTATTGATATAGTTTGCAGTAACTTTTTTGTAAACCGTATATAACATATCCAACGCACTTTGAAGATCTTGATACGAACCAACATTTCCATGACCAGGAATAATCTTTGTGTCTTCGTTTATAATGTGTAAGGCTTTTTCAATGGCTTCAATATAGCCCATTAGGCTTCCTCCATTTTCGGTATCTATGTATGGATATTTTCCGTTGAAGAAAATATCGCCAGTGTGTAATACATTACTGCCTGTAAAATAAACCATTGCATCGCCATCTGTGTGAGCGTTGTGAAGGTGAAAAATATAAATTTTTTCATTGTTAAAGTGAAAGGTAAGATCTTCAGAAAACGTAACGACAGGAAGGCTTTCCATTGGTATTTTCTTTTCTTCATTCTGCATTATTTTTTGCAGTCTATCACGTACGTTTTCTTGAGAGAATATTACAGTTCCAGTTTCAGCCATTGCCGCATTACCGCCAGTATGGTCTCCGTGGAAATGTGTATTCAATAAAAAGCGAACAGGTTTATCGCTCTTTTTTTTTATGTCTTCCTGTATTTGTTTAATCCCTTCAGAATACTGATCATCTATCATAAAGATGCCATCGTAGCCAATACTTAACCCAATATTACCTCCTTTGCCCTGAAGCATATAAATGGGATTATTCACTTTTATCATTTTGTTAGGCATTTTTTCGCCATTATCATTTTGCGAAAAGGCAGTTAATGCTGAAAATAAAAATGCTGCGCTAAGTAGTATTTTGGAGATCATATTTTTAGAGTTTAAAAATCGGTTCAAAATACTAAAAATAATAAACATATTGTAAAGAATATATTGCGAAAAAAATTACAGGAAGCGTATCTTTGCCTAGCTTAAAAAAAATAACTTGCCCGTTATCCAAACACAATCAACATTTCAATCTGTAATTAGGAATTTTGCCGAAATTACCAAACTGCGGCTTTCCGTAAGTGTGGTGTTTTCTTCGGTAGCAGGATACTTGTTAGGTGCAGAATCTATTGATTTTTATATCCTTTTTTTATTATGCGTGGGCGGTTATTGTATGGTTGGGGCTTCCAACGTATATAATCAAATTATTGAGCGCGACCTAGATGCGTTGATGGATCGTACTAAAAACAGACCGTTGCCTGCTGGGCAAATGAGTGTTCAATCTGCGTTTATACTTGCCATAATCCTTACCATTGCGGGTATTGTGGTTTTATATGCCATCAACCCTATTACGGCAATGTTTGGCGCTATTTCTATATTTATGTATGTTAGCCTTTACACGCCTTTAAAAACCAAAACACCACTTTCGGTTTTTGTTGGGGCTTTTCCTGGGGCAATTCCTTTTATGTTGGGTTGGGTTGCTGCTACGGGTAAATTTGGGATAGAACCAGGAACTTTGTTTATGGTTCAGTTTTTCTGGCAGTTTCCGCATTTTTGGGCTATTGGCTGGTTTCTTTTTGACGATTATAAAAAAGGAGGTTTCTTTATGCTCCCGAATGGAAAGCGCGATAAGGGCACGGCAATTCAAGTAATATTATATACAGTTTGGACGGTGCTAGTATCACTAATTCCAGTTCTAGGAATTACAGGAAAGCTATATTTAACGTCAGTTTCAGGGATATTAATAGGTGTTTTAGGAGTTGGATTATTGTATTATGCAATTCGACTTTACAAAGAAAAATCATCAAAAGCTGCAAAGCAATTAATGCTTGCTAGTGTAAGTTATATTACCTTGTTGCAAATAATTTATGTTGCAGATAAGTTTATAAGATGATAGATGCTGGATGACAGTTGATAGAAGATTAAAGTTTAATTAATAATATAATAAGGGTGGCTGAGTGAATTTCTGTATGCGAAACAAAAAAGAAATTTGTGCCAAAGCCCGAATTAACGAATAATAAAATGGATTTAACACAAGGAACCGAACAGCACAAAATAAACAGAGCCAAAAAAAACATGCTCTGGTTTGGTATTATTAGCTTAACAATGAGTTTTGCTGGTCTTACCAGCGCCTATGTAGTTAGTAAGGAAAGACCAGACTGGATAACTAATTTTGAAATTCCACCTGCATTTTACATAAGTCTTACGCTTATAATTGCGAGTAGTGCAACTATTCATTTTGCTTTAAAGGCTATTAAGAAGCAACAAAACGGAATTGGAATGTTTCTTTTAGTGACAACTTTTGTTTTGGGAGTTTTGTTCGTAGTTTTTCAGTTTGTTGGCTTTTCAGAAATTATTGAAAATGGATATAATTTTACTGGTCCAACAAGTAGTATTACAACTTCATTTATTTATTTGGTTGTTTTGCTTCACGTGGCACATGTTTTTGCAGGGCTTATTACTCTTTTAGCTGTAATTTATAATCATTATAAACAAAAATATGAAAATGATAAAACCCTTGGCGTTGAACTAACTGCAACTTTCTGGCATTTTGTTGATGTTGTATGGATTTACCTGTTTGTGTTTTTATATTTTGTTAAATAAAAATTAAATGTATTTTTGAACCTTATTTAAAAACCAAACTTTTTTATGGAAGCAACTGTTGTTAAAACAGGTACAGAAGGAAAAATCTGGGGAGGTGGAAACCATCCACTAAAAGCCAGTTATGGCAAAATGATGATGTGGTTTTTCATCGTTTCAGATGCTTTAACATTTTCCGGATTTCTTGCCGCTTACGGATTTTCAAGATTCAAATTTATAGATGCTTGGCCTATACCCGATGAAGTATTTACTCACTTTCCATTCTTGCATGGAGTAAATGCGCCTATGTACTATGTGGCATTTATGACATTTATTCTGATTTTTTCATCTGTAACAATGGTTTTGGCTGTTGATTCGGGTCATAAAATGCAAAAGAATAAGGTGATTTTTTACATGTTTCTTACCATTATTGGTGGTTTAATTTTCTTGGGTTCGCAAGCTTGGGAATGGGCAACCTTTATTAAGGGTGATTATGGTGCAATTGAAACGAAAGGAGGACAGATTGTTCAGTTTTTAGATAAAGAAGGAGAGCGGGTTGCACTTAAAGATTTTGCAGCTATAGCAACTGGCGAGCGTACAGAGCAAGCCAATGAATCTGGAATTTGGTACAAAGATGAATCTGAATACTATCCAAGTGTTTCTTTTGAACAAGTTAAAGCAGGTTTCTTAGCAAACGATAATCTTTTGGTAAGAATTCAACATAAAGATGAACACGAACATCACATTATTTTAAACCGAGAAGAATCTATTGCAAAAGTTGTAAACGATGGTCAAATGGTTGTTGAAGGAGCAAACCTTCGCCATAATGAATACGGACATCCTTTATTTGCAGATTTCTTTTTCTTTATTACAGGTTTTCACGGTTTTCACGTGGCAACGGGAGTATTGATTAACTGTATTGTATTTTTCAATGTAATTATTGGTACTTACGAACGTCGTGGTCATTATAAAATGGTCGAGAAAGTAGGTCTATACTGGCACTTTGTAGATTTAGTTTGGGTATTTGTATTTACATTCTTTTATCTTGTATAAAATTTTATTAAAAAAATGGCACACGATCAAGCACATAAATTAGAAATTTTTAGAGGAGCATTAAAGTTCAAGTCTAACATAACCAAAATTTGGGGAATATTTATAATACTTTCTATTGTTACGGTTGTTGATGTTTCACTTGGAATAATTCGTCCAGCATTTTTAGTGGAACACCACTTTTTAGCAATGAAATTGCTAAACTGGATATTCATTATCCTTACTATTTTTAAAGTCTATTACATTACTTGGGATTTTATGCACATGCGCGACGAAGCCGCTGGCTTAAGAAGATCTGTAATTTGGACTGCTGTATTTTTGATAGCCTACTTAGTAGTGCTACTTTTAATAGAAGGAGATTATATTTTTGAAGTTTACAAAGAAGGACTTATAAAATTTAATTTTTAAGTCTATCACATAAACATATTTTAAAAGCCCTCTTTTTGAGGGCTTTTTTGTGGAAATTATTCAGTGAAATATACTATTGAAAAGAATTAAGACCGTTGCATGAGCTAGTCGATTTCTTGTAAATTTCGTATCTTACTGTTATGGAATTAAGCCAATCACTGACCTTAGCAGATAGCATTTGCGCCGTTCGTTCTCGTAAAATAAAACAAACCTTTTTCACACAAATCAATACTCTTATAGACTGTAATCCAATCATTCAA